>ENA-ORKV01000174-ORKV01000174.1-human-gut-metagenome-genome-assembly--contig:-NODE-174-length-88270-cov-5.498645_pt1 | contig 88270 bp, 66 predicted proteins | sample MGYA00243058_ERZ508805 | MGnify/ENA primary metagenome ERZ508805 (study PRJEB26277, sample SAMN04329770) | human gut metagenome | biome: human-associated habitat | host: Homo sapiens | place: USA...
ATCCCCCGCCTCGCACCCCTCCCCGCCGCCTACCGTTTGATCGACGGCACATCCCACAAAACCTCCATTAACTTACTCTAACTTTTCCCCAGGAGGGGCGCGGCGTTTTGGCCGCCCCGATTCAACTTTCCGTATCTTTTCTCCACTTATTCGCCCAGAAATCCACAAACTTGCTGAACCATGTGGACGGCTCCGTGTCGCCGCTGTAGACATAGCGTGTCTCCAGACCAAAGTTCACCGCGTACCACTCACTTCCCCGGGTGTTGTGAATAATGGAGGTGATCTCCAGCTGTGTACCTTCGGGCAGCGTCTGCACCGCAACTGATCTTGCGTCCGTCTCATTGCCGCAGGGCAGCGTCATCAGCTTCGTGTCCCGCACCGTCCGCAGGGTCTCCCCTTGAGGAGTAAGCGGCTGCTCTGCGCAGAGCGCGAGATATTTTTCCGGTAGAGTTGGCCGAGATTTTTCCAGAATTTTGTTCACCGCGTCCCAGTTCTGGTAGAGGGCAAAGAGCTTGTTTTTCATCCGCTGGCGGTTGATGACCACCACGCCCACCTTCTGCCCCACGTCAAATTCGTCGTAGAGCGTGTAATAAGTGGAATCCATCAGCTCTGAAAACTGGCTGAAGTCCCCGTCTCCCACCAGCATACACCCCGCCGACCACATTCCCTTGCCGGCTACATGATTGCCCGTGCGGGTGTGGATGTTGATGCAGTCGGCTTCCGTGGCGACAAATCCGTCCGGGGTCATGTAGACCGCGGAAATCTTCTCGTCCTTCTCGCTGTCCCGGACGTGCAGCGCCTCATACGCGCCCATGTGCTTCACGGAATACAGTTCATAGGTTCCGTCACGAACCGTTGCGGGGCCGACCTCCCCCACGTCTTCCAGCTCCCACGCGCCGAATTCCAGCGGGCGATCCGGAATGGTGCTGCAATTCTGGTTGAAATAGACGATATACGGCTCCCCCGACTTATCCAGCCGAACCACCAGACACACCGCCGAGACCCGGTAAAAGGACAAATCAGCCAGCCTTCTGTCGTTCAGATTGTCGGAACAGCCCTCAAACAGGAACATGGCGCACTGTCCCTTCCGCAAAGCCTTCCACACGCTGGTGTTGGTGCGCATATAATAGTCGGTCAGCGTTTCCACATAGATTCGGTGGTCGGCGTCGCGGATCAGCTCGGACAGATCGGGGCTGTAGGGGTCGCCCGGTTCGTAGGCAGCCGCCTCCGGCGCTGCCATAAACAGCAGCGCCGCCGTCAGGAACATGAACAGCAGGCGGACTAGGATTTTCTTCATAGGGGAACCTCGCGTTTTGGTTTTTTGTCAGTTTACCACGTTTCCGTGAAGCCGTCAACCGTACCGGACGGAAAGGCATACCCCGCGCCTTTTGAAGCGCGGGGCTGATTTCTTCCGATTATTTCCTGACTTCCTTTTCTTCCTTGATCTGTGCCTGCAAATGTACGGACAGCACCGCAAGAGATGTCGCCATGTTCTCATACTGCACCAGAATATTGGGCGGCACGTCCAGATGGGTAGGGGCAAAATTCCAGATGCCCTTGATTCCACCGGCAATGAGCTGGTCGGCCACCTGCTGCGCCGCCTCCGCCGGGACGGTGATAATGCCCATCAGCACCTTGTGGGTGCGGCAGAAATGGGTCAGCTGGGAAATGTGATAAATGGGCTTGCCTTCCTCGGTCTTTTCCGCCTTGGGGCTTGCATCAAAGGCCGCCAGAATGTTCAGACCGTACTCGTCAAAGCCGCTGTAGCCCATCAGCGCCTGACCCAGCTTGCCCGCGCCGATCAGCACGGCGTCGGTGGTGTTGTCATACCCCAGGAACTGCTCGATATCGTCGATCAGAGTCTCCCGCAGATAGCCGATCTTGGGGCGTCCCCCGTCGGAGACCATAGCCAGATCCTTGCGGACCTGCACCTCTCCCATTCCCAGAGCGTTGGCCAGCGCCGTGGCGGAAATATGGGCAGGGGCATTTTCCGGCATATTTTTCAGGTACGCCAGATACCCCGGCAGACGTTTCAGAACCGATTTTGAAACCTTTTTTTCTTCCATAATAACCTCTTTGCAATCGATACAAAATCATATCGATAATTCCTTTATCGATTATACCATACCGATTCCGAAAAATCAAGCGCAGCTTGTCTGACGGAGAAATTCTTTTTTCAGCCGCAGCATGATCCGCTTTTCCAGCCGGGAAATGTAGGACTGGGAAATGCCCATTTTCTGCGCCACCTCCTTCTGGGTCAGCTCCCGCCGCCCTTCCAGACCGAAGCGCATCAGCACGATCTCCCGCTCCCGGTCGGGCAGGTCGCGGAGCGCCTGCCGCAGAACGCAGATGTCCACGTCATCTTCCAGCGGCCGCATGATCATATCCTCGTCGGTGCCGAGAATGTCGGATAGCAGCAGCTCGTTGCCGTCGCAATCCATGTTGATGGGTTCGTCCAGAGACACCTCCGTCTTCTGGTTGGCGGTTTTGCGGATGTACATGAGGATTTCGTTTTCAATGCACCGGGAGGCGTAGGTCGCCAGCTTGATCTTCTTGTCCAGCCTGTAGGTGCTGATGGCCTTGATTAAACCAATGGTTCCGATGGAGATCAGATCTTCCAGATTGACGCCGGTGTTCTCGAACCGCCGGGCGATGTACACCACCAGTCGGAGATTGTGCTCCACCAGCCGCTGCCGCGCGTCCTCGTCCCCCTGTTCCAGCGCCTGAAGGGTCTGAAGTTCCTCCGATCCCTTCAGCGGCGGAGGAAGCACGTCGCTGCCCCCGATGTAAAAGATGCCGTTCTCCCGGATCAGTCCCAGCTTGCGCAAAATGTCCAACAGCTTCATATGACCCCTCCTGTCAGTGCCTGATATACGTCTCCCCTGCCAAGTCCTTCCGCCGCAAAAGCCACCACGGCGCTCTGCATCCGACTGCCGATTTTCACCCCGTCAAAACGCATGGCCAGCAGCATGTCCCCCGCCTGCCCCACCGCCCGGTAGGGGATCAGGCGAAGCCCCGGAACCGGGCGGCACATCAAAGTTTTCAGAGGCGCGCGGAGCTGGTCTTGCGTCAGACCCGTCAGTCTTTCTGCCACCTCCCCCGAAACCACAAGCACCTGCTCTCCGGAAACAGGGTCGCGCAGAGTGTTCCCGGAATCCCGCAGGGCGACGATGCTGACAGTTTTCTCGCCATAGGTCAGCTCCACCGGGACATACTCTCTGCCCCCCACCCGTCCGCCGAAGGCCACGATGCACAGCGCCCACACGCCGCCGGCGGTAAGCAGAAGTGTCAGGAAATTCCCATGGCCGATGCTCAGTGACGCGCCGCCCAGCGCCATACTGAGAAGCACAAACACGCCGCTGCGCTTCCATGCGCTTTTGTCCCAGCCGAAGGCGATGACCGCCATCCCGGCAAGGCTGACGATCCGCCACAGCAGTCCCCCGAGGAACCGCATCCGGGGCATCATGCACACCCCGCTGTAGACCGCCCCCAGCGCCGCCGCTGCCGCCGCCCGGAGGGGTGACGCCGGAAAGCCCGATAAACGATTTGTCCCCAAAAGCAGCAAAAAATCCACCAGAAAGTTCAGGATTACCACCAAGTCCAGATAGATTTTCAACGCATCACCTCCAGCCGGTATGGCAAAAGTATACCCCCTCCCCCGGGAAAAGTCGGTCGCAACCATGTCCCCCCTTCGCCGCAAGTTTCCCCCACCCCGCCGTCCTTTCGGCGGCATCGGCGGCGGGGAACGAAAAACCTCCGACATTAGCTGTCGGAGGTCTCCTTCCGCTCCACGGAGCGGATATTTTTTTCTGCCTTGAACCGGGGTGTCATCAGCTCGTGGCCGCAGCCCAGGCACCGCAGGCGGAAGTCTGCGCCGGTGCGCAGAACCAGCCAGCGCTTTTCCCCGCAGGGGTGGGACTTTTTCATGACGAGAATGTCGTTCACGCGAATGTCCATGTCTTACTCCTTTTTGATGCTGTCCCAGTATTGTTTTGCCGCCTGCTCCAGCTTGTTGGGGCCGTACTCGTAATAATGCGCGCCCACCAGTTCGTCCGGCAGGTACTGCTGTTTCACCCAATGGTTTGGGTAGTTGTGGGGGTAGAGATACCCCTGTTCCCGCTCCATGGTGTAGGTATCCGCGTGGACGTTCTGCAAATGCCGGGGGAAATCCCCGGACTTTCCCTTGCACACGTCGTCCAGCGCCGCATCAATGGCAAGATAGGCAGAATTGGACTTTGGACTGGTGGCCATCAGCACGGCGGCATCCGCCAGGGGAAGCCGCGCTTCCGGCATTCCCAGCTTCAGCGCCATGTCCACGCAGGCGTTGACGATGGGCAGTATCTGAGGATAGGCCAGCCCCACGTCCTCCGCCGCGACGCACATCAGGCGGCGGCAGGCGGAGGGCATCTGCCCGGCCTCCAGAAGCCTTGCCAGATAGTGACAGGCAGCGTCCGGGTCGGAGCCGCGGATGGACTTGTGGAGCGCAGACAGCAGGTCATAATAGTTGTCTCCGTCCCGGTCGGCGCGGAGGGCGCTTTTCTGGGTGACCTCTTTGGCGTCCGCCAGGGTCAGGGGGAGCTTTCCGTCCTGAGGGATTCCCGCGGAAAACAGCACCTCCACCGCGTTCATGGCCTTGCGCAGGTCGCCGCCGCAGGAGGATGCGATGTATTCCAGCGCCCCGTCTTCGGGTACGGCAGTCAGCGCGGTACGCTGCTCCATGAAGGAAACCGCCCGGCGTACCGCCTGCAAGGCGGCGGACGCGGAGATCTGCTTGAATTCAAAGACGGTGGAGCGGCTTAAGATCGCGTTGAACACATAAAAATAGGGATTTTCCGTGGTGGAAGCGATCAGGGTGATCTTGCCGTTTTCGATGTGCTCCAGCAGGGACTGCTGCTGCTTTTTGTTGAAGGACTGAATTTCGTCCAGATACAGCAGTACCCCGTTGGGCGCCATGAAGGTGTCCAGCTGTGACACGATTTCCTTGATATCCGCTGTGGAAGCGGTGGTGGCGTTGAGCTTATAGAGGGTGCGGTTGGTCTGCTTGGCGATGATATTGGCAACGGTGGTCTTTCCCGTGCCGCTGGGGCCGTAGAACACCATGTTGGGGATGTTGCCCGAATCGATCAGGCGGCGCAGCACCGCGCCCTTGCCCAGAATATGCTCCTGACCGTAGACCTCGTCCAGCGTCTGCGGCCGCAAAAGATCGGCGAGTGGTTGATACATATGGATGCCCTTCCTGTGCTTATTGCTTTCTTACACTATATCATATCCCCGGCAAAATTGCATCAACTTTTTTGCGAAATTTTGTTCAAAAAAGTCCCCTCTAAGAAGAGGGGACTTCGATTCAGAACGTCGCAACGTCCGGGTCGGCGGGCTGGGCGTTTTTTGTGACCTCCAGCGCCGTCAGGACAGGGCCAACCTCCCCTTTGTACAGGGGGTGCTTCTCCGCCGTGATCTTTGCTGTGACCATGACCCATGAACGGGGTTCCAGCGTCCCCGCCTGATCGTACCGGCAGGGAATGCCGCAGAACTGGATGTCCTCCACACAGCAGGTCATCACGAATCGGCCGGGGGCAAACATACCGTTCTTGTCCCGGCGGAGCATGGCCACCTGACCCTTGAAGCTGACGGTCTTGCCGTCGTACTTCTTCGGTTCCTCGGACACGTCCCGGTAAAACAGGGCGTAGTCCTCGTCCTTCACCTGAATGACAGGGGCGTTGATGTCAAAGGGCAGCGGGTCTTCGATATCGTCGTAGGAGGTGGAACCGTCGGTGTAATCGTACAGAATGTCGATACGGCGGTTGGCCGCCCGGGCCAGCTTATGCAGGGGCATGACGTCCGCGCCTTTTTCCAGCCGGTTGAACACCACCATCTGGGCGCCCACCAGCTTGTCCATCACCAGATTGCGCATATTGGCGTTGTAAGCCATGATGGTGGTGGAGTCGGCGAACATGACCTCCTGAGCAACCGCCCAGTTCTCCGGGAAGCGCATATACAAGTCGCCCACCTGCTGCATACCGTTCAGCTCAGCGACCACGCGCTGCGCCTTATACTTTTTCGCCAGCGCCTGAAGCTCCTTGGTGGTGACGGTCTGCTGATCCAGCGTTTCCAGATACACGTTCTTGTGGGGATAAGTGGAGAAATCGTACTCCTCTTCCCCTTCCTCAAACACCAGCAGCAGCGTCCGCTCGCCGGCGTTGAAGCGCTCGTCCTCCAGCGTCTCCTGAATGAACTTGGTCTTACCGGAATCCAGAAAGCCGGTAAAGGCATATACGGGAATCTGCACCATGTTTACACCCCGAACAGAGCGGCCACGCCTGCTTCATCCAGCTTGGAGCCGATGACGCAGAGCTTGCCGGTAATATCAGCGCTGCCGGTACGGACGTTGCATTCCTCGGGAACATAGTCAAAGTGAATCCAAGTGCCGTCCACGGCGGGCAGGATACCCTTCGCTCTGAGGATGGTGCCATACTTGCCGGAATCCAGCTCATGCAGCGCCGCTTCAATGGCCGCCTTGTCGAACTTCTTTGCGGTCTCAACGCCCCAGGAGGTGAACACCTCGTCGGCGTGGTGATGATGATGGTGATGCTCATGCTCGTCCTCATCGTCGTCGTGATGATGGTGGCAGCAGTGATGGTCATGCTCATCCTCGTCATCATCGTGATGGTGATGATGGTCGTGTTCATCCTCGTCATCGTCATCATCGTCGTGATGGTGGTGGCAGCAATGATGCTCTTCTTCCTCGTCCTCTTCCGCGAGGCGCTCCATCTCCATCTTTGCCAGCTCCGCCGCGACGGACGCCTTGCCTTCCAGCGCCTCGATCAGCTGCTCGCCCGTCAGCTCGCCCCAAGGGGTGGTGACGATGGTGGCAACGGAATTATGCTCCCGCAGCATGGCAACGGCCGCGTCCAGCTTGCTCTGGGGGATGGAATCGGTACGGGACAGGATGATGGTGGAGGCGGTTTCGATCTGGTTGTTGTAGAACTCGCCGAAGTTCTTCATATACACCTTGACCTTGCCCGCGTCGGCCACGGCCACGGTGTAGCCCAGCGTGACCTCGTCATTCGTCACCTTGCTCACGGCGGCAATGACGTCGGACAGCTTGCCCACGCCGGACGGCTCGATCAGAATACGGTCGGGATGGTACTCGGCAATGACCTTCTTCAGCGCCTTGCCAAAATCGCCCACCAGAGAGCAGCAGATGCAGCCGGAGTTCATCTCGGTGATGTTGATGCCGGAATCCTGCAAAAAGCCGCCGTCAATGCCGATCTCGCCGAACTCGTTCTCGATCAGCACCAGCTTCTGCCCCTTGTAGCTTTCGGCGATCATCTTTTTGATCAGGGTCGTCTTGCCCGCGCCGAGGAATCCGGAGAAAATATCAATTTTTGTCATAAAAAACACCTTCTGTATAAAATTCTCTAAGAATTATTATATCACTTCTTGTCAACTGCTACAAGAAATTTTTCTACCATATTTTTCTTTTTGCAGGCAAAAACACCGCCCCGACGTTTGATGGGTGGTTGTGAAACAGTGAATGGAGCGTATCGGTACAGATACGCTCCATTTCTCGTGTCGAGGTACAGCCCCTTGGCTCTCCCTCTGGGAGAGCTGTCACCGAAGGTGACTGAGAGGGCCTTGCACCCTTGTTTACCTTCTCCGTCCTCGCTGCGCTCGGCCACCTCTCCCTATGGGAGAGGCAAGAGGTGCAGTTCATTATCCCACTGCATCTGTTAACTGTCTAATGCGCCCCGGCGTTCACCGGAGCGCATTTCCTTGCTTATGATACCGGAATCAGCAGCATCTGCCCTGCCGCCGGTTCCTCCTGAAGGCCGTTTGCCTTGCGGATAGCGTCCACGGTGGAGCCGCTTTCCTTGGCAATGTCCCACAGTCGGCCATCCCCAGCTCTGCGCAGGATCAGCGACGGCCGGTTCGCGTCCGGCTCCTTTTCCTCCCCCAGCTCCACGCCGGTGATCATGGAGAAGCCCCGACTGCTTTCCGACGTCATTTCCAGAGGGACTTCCCCCTTGACGGTCACGCTGCCGCTTCCAAGACTGGCCTGCATCTGTTCCGGCGGCATGGGAATTGCCGTTATCACGGTGTTTTCATCCGCATTCAGGATGCACTGCCCCTCCCAGCGGGCTGTGGCGGAATGCAGAATGCCGTCCTCGCCATAATACAGCACCAGAAACGAGCCGGGGATCTCCATTTCCACGCCCTTCTGAGTCCTGCGCTGCCGTGGGAAGTCCACGAGGAAGCTGACGTCCGCCGTCAGGTTTGCCTCCGCGGGGATGCTCTGCTCGCCGTAGACGGTTTCCCGGCGGCTTTCCAGAATGGCTGGGACTTCCAGCTGCTCTGTCTGCACAGACAGCTCCCGTCCCGGGCTGTAGGCGTCCTCCGCCAGCGTCAGCATTTCCCGGTCGGAGATGAGATACTGCCCCACAATGCCGCATTTCAGGCGCATATGTCCCTCGTCGTCCACTTCCAGCTCCAGACTGGTGGGACTTAGCAGGATGTCCGCCTGTGCGTCGCCGCTGTGTTCCCCGGAAAGGTCTGCCAGCTGGGAAAAAGGCAGCTCAAAGTCCCATCCGTGGAGCTGCCCCTCCTCCGAGCGGTAAAGCACGTGCAGGTTCCCGTTTCCCCGGAACACCACCTTGTTGGACAGCACCTTTTTCTCCGTTATTCTGGGGTGCAGGCAGTAATAGACCAGCTTCTCAGGCAATGGGCTGGATTCGGGAAGCGTCAGTTCTTCGTCCAGCGCGAACGCCTTTTCCCCGGCCTCTCTGGGCATTCTGACCGGGTAGCTGCTTGTCAGCAGCTCCACGCCCTCGATTGGTTCCGCCGGGGCGGCGATTTCCGCCGTCTTCGGCACACAGGCCTCCGCCATAGCCGCTGCACCCACGCGCACCATCAGCTTCCGGGCGGATACCGACCGGGCGTCCACAAACCGGGTGAGACACTGGATGCGGATGCTCCCCTCCTCCGTCCGTTCGGGCAGATCCCACTTCATCTGGAAGGGTATCCAGCCGTCGATGCACCGCTCCTCGCTGCCATCCTCCGGCGCATAGAGAATCCAGACCATCATCCCGCCGGAAAAGGAGACGCTGTCGCTGCGCCATTCTTTCCCCCGGAGGATGGTCTGTCCCCATGCGGCAAGGACTCTGCCGATGTCCGGCATTCCGTCGGACAACTTGATCTCCTGGGTCTGCTCCACATTCTGAACCTCCCGCAGCACCGTTTCCATGCAGGGGCAGGCGGATTTCTGAAACTCAAATTCCAAGTTGGATCACTCCTTATCCCACGTTGTCGATACAGTCTATTCAACGCCGGACAAGTTTATGACAAACGAATGTCATCTTCTTCGCATAATGCAAAAACCGAGCGCCAGAAGCGCGATTCCGCCGCAGCAGCAGACGAACCAGCTGGAAACACAATGCCCCACGATCAGCCCCAGTCCGAAGAACAGGCAGCAGCACCCATGCAGGTGGTTTTTCCGGCACATAAAAACACCCCCTGCCTATCCTATGCAGGGGGTGTCCAAATTTTAACCGCCGAGGTAAGCCTTCTTCACCGCGTCGGAGCTGGCAAGTTCCGCGCCGGTGCCGCTTAAGGTGATGCTGCCGGTTTCCAGAACGTAGGCACGGTCGGCGATCTGCAGCGCCTTCCGGGCGTTCTGCTCCACGAGAAGGATGGTTGTGCCGGCCTTGTGCAGCTCCTTGATGATGTCAAAAATCTGATCGACCAGAATGGGCGCAAGACCCATGGACGGCTCGTCCAGCATCATGAGCTTCGGGTGGCTCATAAGGGCGCGGGACATGGCCAGCATCTGCTGCTCGCCGCCGGAAAGGGTCCCCGCGATCTGCTTGCGACGCTCTTTCAGACGGGGGAAGTAGGTGAACACCGTCTCCAGATCTTTCTGGGACACATCCTTTTTGATGTAAGCGCCCATTTCCAGATTTTCCTGAACCGTCATCTGCTGGAAAATCCGCCGTCCTTCAGGGACGTGCGCCAGACCGGTACGCAGAAGCTTATAGGCTTCCATATGGGTGATATCCTGATCGCAGAAGTGGATGGAGCCGCTGCGGGGATGCATCAGGCCGGAAACCGTCTTCAGGATGGTGGACTTGCCCGCGCCGTTGGCGCCGATCAGCGCCACGATCTCGCCCTCGCCGACTTCAAAGGACACGCCCTTCACCGCGTGGATAGCGCCGTAATACACGTGCATGTCTTCAATTTTCAGCATCTGCTTTCCCCTCCTCTTTGCCAAGGTAGGCCTCGATGACCGCGGGATTCGCCTGAATCTCCTCAGGGGTTCCCTTGGCAATGATCCGGCCGTAATTCACCACGGCGATGGCCTCGCACACGTTCATAACCAGATTCATGTCGTGCTCGATCAGGAAAATGGCCACGTGGAAGGCATCCCGGATCCGCCGTATCTGATGCATCAGTTCGGTTGTCTCACTGGGGTTCATACCGGCGGCAGGCTCATCCAGCAGAATCACGGAAGGATTGGTCGCCAGCGCCCGGACGATCTCCAGACGGCGCTGGACGCCGTAGGGCAGGCTTCCTGCCTTCTCATTGGCATGTTCCGCAAGCCCCATGAAATCCAGCAGCTCCATAGCCTTCTCATTGGCGCGCTTCTCGGCCTTGAAGTAGCCGGGCAGATGCAAAACGCTTGAGAAGAAGGAACACCTCATGGAATTGTGCAGACCGACCTTGACGTTGTCCAGAACGGTCATATCCGTAAACAAACGGATATTCTGGAAGGTTCGGGCGATACCCAGCTTATTGACCTTGTATACCGGCATTCCCTTGATGTCGATGCCGTTGACCAGCACGGAGCCGCGGGTGGGCTGATAGACGCCGGTGAGCAGATTGAAAATGGTGGTCTTGCCCGCGCCGTTGGGGCCGATCAGGCCGGAGATCTCGGTGGGGCCGATGGTAATGTTGAAGCTGTCCACAGCCGTCAGGCCGCCAAAGTCGATGCCTAGGTTCCGCACGTCCAGAACGGGCTGCTTGCCCTGATCCTGCTCACGGACGAAGGTCACGGTGGGAACTTTCAGGATTTTCTTGGAATAGTCATTCATTGCTTCCCGCCTCCTTCTTCTTGAATGCACCGGCAATCTTGTCGGTGACCACGGACATGGCTTCTTTCACCTTGGGGGACCATGTAAAGAGCATCACGACAATCAGAACCACAGCGTAGAGGATCATCCGGTAGTCCTGCAGGCCGCGCATGGCCTCCGGCAGGATGTAGAGCACCGTGGCGGAGATAATGGAGCCGAGGATGTTGCCCATGCCGCCCAGAACAACGAAGACCAGAATGTTGATGGAGGTATTGAAATTGAACTTGGTAGCCGTGATAGAGCCGTAATTCATGGCGTAAAGCGCACCGGCCATACCCGCCAGAAACGCGGAGACCACGAAAGCCTTCATCCGGAAAGCAGTGACATTGATGCCCACAGATTCAGCGGCGATCCGGTTGTCACGGACGGCCTTAATTGCCCGGCCTTCCCGGGAGTTGATCAGGTTCTGCACAACAAACAGGGTGAACAGAATCAGCACAAAACCCACGGCAAAGGTGGACAGCTTGGTAATGCCGGTTGCGCCTCTGGGGCCGGAGACGATCATCTGGCCGCCCGCGCCCAGAGTCAACCCTGCGGAGCTCATGGTGGCATGAAGTCCTGTCTCATCAATGCCCAGATAGAGATTTCCGAAGATGTTCTTCATGATCTCGCCGAAGGCCAGGGTCACGATTGCCAGATAGTCGCCCCGGAGACGAAGCACCGGGATGCCGATGAGAAAGCCGATGGCGCCGGCCATCACGCCGCCCACCACCATGGCGATCACCAGCCGTACAATGCCGTTGGGAACCGCTGTGGCCAGCAGAGCGGTCACAATCACACCGGTGAACGCACCGATGCCCATAAAGCCCGCATGACCCAGACTCAGTTCACCGCAGATACCTACCAGCAGGTTCAGGGAAATTGCCAGCACGATGTAGGCGCAGGCAGGCACCAGAAATCCCTTCATGGTGCTGCTCAGCTTGCCCTGACTCATGAGCAGCTGGAGGATCAGGAACGCCACCGTTACCAGAATGTAGGTGGACGCACCCATGATTTTGTCCTTTGTCAGTCTTTTTTTCATAACATCCACCTCATACCTTCTCCTGAACCTGCTTGCCCAGCAGACCTGCAGGCTTCACCAGCAGGATCACAATCAGGACGGCAAACACGATCGCGTCGCTGAACTGGGGGCTGAGATAGGCTTTGCTGAAGGTCTCGATGACGCCCAGCAGAATACCGCCCAGCATAGCCCCGGGAATGGAGCCGATGCCGCCGAAAACCGCGGCGGTAAAGGCGCGGATACCGGGCATGGAGCCGGTGGTGGGCTGCAAGGTCGGAACCGTGGAGCACAGCAGCACACCAGCAACTGCCGCCAGAGCAGAGCCGATGGCAAAGGTCATGGAAATGGTCTGGTTTACGTTGATGCCCATGAGCTGGGCGGCGTCCCGATCCTCGGAAACGGCACGCATGGCCTTGCCGGTGCGGGTTCTGGTGGTAAACCATGTCAGACCCAGCATGATGATGACGGAAGCGGCAATGGTATAGATTACCTCGCCGGTGACCACCAGCTGCCCCCCCGCCAGACGCAGAGGCTGGAAGGTAACGATGCTGGTAAAGTTCTTCGGGCTGGAAGACCAGATCAGCTGCGCTGCGTTCTGCAGGAAGTAGCTGACGCCGATGGCCGTGATCAGAACTGCCAGACTGGGCGTTCCCCGCAGAGGCTTGTAGGCGAGTCCCTCAATCAGCACGCCAAGCAAAGTACACACCGCCATGGCCGCCAGAATGGATACCACAACCGGCAGCCCCAGATAGTTGGTGACGCAGAAGGAAATGTACGCGCCCACCATGATCACATCGCCATGGGCAAAGTTCAGCATCTTGGCAATGCCGTAGACCATGGTGTAGCCAAGGGCAATGATGGCGTAGACAGAGCCGATGCTGATGCCGTTGATCAGGTACTGAATAATTTTCATGATTGTCCCCCTCTTTCTTCTTTTTTAGGAAGCTCTGGTTAAATCGACGAGAGCTGTAAGCGAGAGATTTTTCGGCCAATCAAGGTATCGAAAGCGGTGGAATACTTTGTGTATTTCCCGTTTTCGATACCGAAGAGTGGACGGAAAAGATCCGCTCACAGCCGAAGGCGATTTAATCAGAGTTTCCTTTTTTACTCAACAGTCTATGAAAGCCCCGTCCGCCAACGAGGTTTTCATAGACTGCTGATGGATGATACCTCGTTAGGGGATGGGGCGCAAACCGCCCCATCCCCTTTGAGGGAATCATTTTTCCGGACTATCTTTAGCCCATGGGAACGTAAACACCGTTCTCGATCACCACGGCGGCGGGCGCCTTGGAGATCATGCCGTTCTCGTCCCAGTGCATGCCGGTGCCGGTCAGGCCGTCAATGGTCATGGTGGCGAACTGAGCCTCCAGAGCGGTGCAGATTTCGGAAGCGGATTCGCTGCCAGTGATACCGGCGGCGGTCATGGCGTTGTACAGGGCGTAGATGACGTCATAGCCGTCAGCGGCGAACTGGTTGGGAACCAGACCATCCATCTTTTCCTTGAACTTGGCAACGAAGGACTGGGTCGCCTCATCGGAAGCGTTGGCATCGAAGGGGGTCATCAGAGCCAGGCCCTCGGCCAGAGAGGTGTCGAAGCCTTCCACGGTCAGGATGCCGTCCATGCCGTCGCAGCCGAAGAACTTGGGCGCGTAGCCGATCTTGTTGGCGTAGGACAGAATCTGAGCAGCCTCGGTGTAGTAGATGGGCAGGAACACCAGATCCGCACCGGCATCCTGGCACTGGGTCACCTGAGTGGACAGGTCAGCCTTGTTGTCGGCGGTGAAGGAAGTGGTGGCAACGATCTCCAGACCAAGCTCAGCGGCCTTGTCGGAGAAGCCCTTGTACAGGCCGGAGGAGTAGTCGTCGGAGGAATCGTAGATCACGCCGACCTTGGTGCCCAGCGCCTTGGTGGAAACCAGCTCAGCGGCGGAAGCGCCCTGGTTGGGGTCGGTGAAGCACATCTGGAAGATGTTGGCACCGGACAGAGCCAGAGACTCAGCGGAGGCGGAGGGGGTCAGGTTGAACATGTTGTCGGCAGTGGACTCGGGAGCTACGGCCAGAGCGGAACCGGTGGTGACCTGGCCGGCCATGACCTGCATACCCCAGTCCTTCAGGACGTTGTAAGCGGACACGGCCTTCTCGCCGTCGGCCTCGTCGTCCTGCGCGTTGAACTCGATCTGCAGGCCGCCCTTGGCGTTGATCTCCTCAACTGCCACTTCCATGCCGGCCTTAACAGCCAAGCCGTAAGCGGAAGCACCGCCGGTCAGAGGGCCGGACATACCGATCTTAACGGTACCGGCAGTAGCGGCAGCAGCAGCGGCGGTGGTCTCCGTCGCGGGCTTGCTGGAGGAGCATCCGGTGAACATTGCGGCTACCATCAGGGCAGCCATCAGCATAGCAAGTACTTTTTTCATGATAGTGTTCTCCTTTTTCATTTCTTACTATAAAAAAGCGGTTCGCCCAGGGCGTAACCGCTTCTTCATACCATGTGAAGCCCCGGTCACGCCGCTGCTGCCAGCAGCAGTCGTACAACGCAAATGGACACCGCCAGAATCATGGCAGTGTCCAGAATGGGGCTAATTCGCGCAGAGGAACATGCCGCTGCCATGGTGCAGCGGGTAGAGCTGTAAGTGGTAGAAAACCGTGCCGTCATCGTCATGTACCTCCCGAAGAATTTTAGCATATTGTATCCCGCAGAAAGACATTTGTCAACGAGGAAAAGATTACAGAATCTTTTGCGTTTTTTCGCCTTTTTTGTGTATAACGCACAAGGGAACCTCCGATGAAATCGCCGCCGGTCAGAGGTGATTTCATCAGGGGTTCCCAAGGACATTATTCCCCGTCCAGGACGGACTTGCAGGCGGCGAGAACCTTGCTCAGAACCGGCACGCAGGTTGCGCTGCCGTAGCCGCCGTTCTCCACCACCACGATGAAGGCCAGGGGGTACTGCTCGTCCTCCACGAAGCCCGCGAACATGGCGTTGGATTTCTGTCCGCCCCCCAACTGGCTGGTGCCGGACTTGGCGCAGACGTTCATGCCGTTAAAATTCCAGTCGCCGTAGACGCTCTGCACGTTGTTGCGCATGTACGCCCTGACCTGATCGGCCACGTCCTGAGACATAATGCGGCCGGTGGTTTTCGTTTTCGCCTCGTAGGTCACTTCCTCGCCGCTGCGAACCTCCGACACCAGATACGGCTCCGCGCCTACGCCGCCCCCCGCAATGGCGCCCATGAAGGTCATGTAGCGGGCAGGGTTAATCAGGTCGGTGTGCTGGCCGATGCAGCTCCAGGCGAAGGACACCGGAGCGGTGTTGGAAATGTCGTAGTTGCCCTTGGCGGTGGTGACGCCGTCAAAGCTCAGGATGTCCGTGACGCCGAACTGCTCCACGTACTTTACCATGTTCTTCTTCCCCACCAGCTCCGCGATCTGGGCAAAGGAGCAGTTGCAGGAATTGGCAAGAGCGGTTTTCAGGGTCAGGGTACCGTGGGCTTTTTCGCAGGTCACCTTTTCCGTGCCGTACTCGTAAGCGCCATAGCAGGTGAAGGTCTTGTCCAGAATATCCGGGACACAGTCCAGCGCCGCGGCAGTGGTGACCACCTTGAAAATGGAGCCGGGGACGTAGGTGGATTGCAGGAAGCGGTTTAAGTAAACGCCGTCATACTGCCCGGAGGTGTCCGAGGCGATGTCCGGCACATTGTCCGGGTCGTAGGTGGGCGTGGTCAGAGCGCAGAGGATCTCTCCCGTTTTATAGTTGTACACGCCGACGGTGCCTTTTCTCCCCGCCATGGCGTCCAGCGCCGCGTTCTGCACCCTCGCCGACAGGGTCAGGGTCATCTCGCCCCCCTCGCCGCTGCTGTCGTATACGCCGCTGACCAGGTCGAAGCCCGCCATTTTCCCCGCGTAGTGGGAGACGGCGGAGGCGCTGATGTAGCCCTTCCGGTCGCCCAGCCAGTGGAGCGTGGACTGGCGGGTTGCGGCATCAGAGGAATAGGTGCGCTCCTCGGTAATGTCCAGCAGCACGTTCCCGGAACGGTCTGTCACCGTGCCGCAGCCGATGTTGGCGTTGTTATACACATGGGGGGAGCCGGGAAAGGTCACCCATTCCCCCGCCTGAGTCACGTACTCCCACAGGAAGAACATCATGCCCCCCAGAAGCACAGCCAGGAACAAGCCCATGATCCAGGTTCTTTTGGTTACGCGGTTCATCCGCTCACGCTCCCTTCTTGTTCAGGCGGACGGCAAAGCTGGCATTCTGCCGGGTATCCGCCGCCTTGACGAAGGCCAGCAGTCCCCATGCGCCGACCATGCTGGTGCCGCCGTTGCTCAGAAACGGGAAGGTCACGCCGGTGAAGGGCAGAATATCCAGCGTGCCGAGACAGTTCAGAATGGTCTGAATGACCAGAATGCTGGCGGCGGTGCAGGAGCCGATGGAATAGAAGCTGCTCCGGGCGACCCGTGCGGTACGGATGGCAAAGAAGCCGTAGGCCGCCACGCACAGCACCATCATCACCGCCACGATCAGCCCCCATTCCTCGGAGATGGTGGCAAAGGCGATGTCGGAATCCGCCGCGAACACGTGTTTCAGGAAGCCCTGTCCCGGCCCCAGACCGAACAGGCCGCCGGAGGCCACGCACATCAGCGCCTGAACCTGCTGGTAACCGGCGTTCAGTGGATCGTCCCACACGTGCCGCCACACGGAAAACCGACGCAGAGCGTGGGGTGCGATCTTCAATGCCAGCACTCCGGCAAAGATCAGCGCCGTAACGGCCAGCGCCACGGTACCCATACTGCCGGAACGAAGATAAGCGATCACAAGGAAGGCGCAGAAGAAAATCAGCGCCGTGCCGAAATCGTTCATCAGGGCAAGCAGGCCGCAGATGAGAATGGAATAGGCGATAAAAATGTAAATATTCCGCTTGCTCATGATTCTGTCCATGGTGGACGCGCCGGCATAGACGAAGCAGACCTTGCTCAGTTCCGACGGCTGCAAGGACAGGCCGCCGATGACCAGCCAGTTTTTCGCGCCGTAATACTCGGTACCGAACACCAGCGTCACCATCAAAAAGCCCACGCCCGCCACCGTGGCCAGATACCGGACGACCTTCGCCCGTTCCAGGTCCCGCAGCGACCAGCCGATGACGAGGAACGTCACCACGCCCAGCGCCATGGCGGCAAGCTGCTTCATGGTCTCCCCCGGCTTCACCGTGGCGATGGCGGCCATGCCCATGGTGCACAGGAAGAAGGCCATGGTCTCCACCTCGAAGGATTTCCGGCGGATCATGCAGTAGAACAGGTACAGCAGCCACTGCCCCAGGAAAATGCCGCCAAAGCCCATGAGAATGCTGGGAACCGTCTCCTGCTCCCCGCCCAGCAGGAAGCCCAGCAGCATCAGGCACTGCAAGATGGACAGCACCATCAGATTCGCCACGCTGTCCCAGCCGCTGGCTGCCTTGGTGCGAAGCTCTGCCTGACGCGCCTCCTGATGCTCCGTAATGGGCTGGAGCTGCATCTCCACACCGCCGATGGAGATACGGTCTTTGGGCTTCAACGCGCAAATTTGAACCTTTCTGCCGTTGACCAGCGTTCCGTCCTTGGAACCGGCATCCGTGATCGTCCAGCTGCCGTCGTCGTACCGGGTCAGGACCGCATGGTTCCGGGACACGGTGGGAAAGTCGATGGTCACGTCGCTGGATTTGCTCCGGCCGATGACGTTCTCCCAATGGGTGATGGGGATTTGACTGCCGTCGGTCATGTTCAGCCACGCCCAGATCTCCGGCTCCCGCCGGAAGGTCAGCAGGGGCAGGACGCAGCGCAGAAGCAGTATGGCGCTGAGTATCGGTACGGTATAGCGCAGAATCCCCACATAGGAGCCTGCGTAATTTTCCTGGGCCAGCGTCAGCGATTCCAGGATATTCTGCATACCATCACCCTCCTTTCTTCGGGTAATTCTTATGTTTAATAAAATGACACATTTTCGTTCAGATGTCAAATGAACATTTTCTTAAGGCGAGCCGCAGTGTTGCCTTGAGCTTCCATTTCCCGCAGAATTTTGATTTCCCCGGCGTAGCCGGGCAGCTCGTTGGGGGTTTCCAGTATCATGGGCTTGTCCTTGAGCTGCGGGTGATTCACAATTTGCCGGAAGGTTTCCAGCCCCAGGCTGCCTTTTCCCAGGCATTCATGGCGGTCTTTGTGGCTGGCAAAGGGGTTCTTGCTGTCGTTCAGGTGCAGGGCGTGCAGCCGGTCCAGACCAATCACCCGGTCAAATTCCGCCAGTACACCGTTCAGGTCGTTCACGATGTCGTAGCCGCCGTCGTAGACGTGACAGGTGTCCAGACACACGCCCACGTTTTCGCTTCCCACGGCGTCCAGAATGTCCCTGAGTTCCTCAAACCGTCCGCCGATCTCGCTGCCCTTCCCCGCCATGGTTTCCAACAGCACCGTCACCGGATAGTCGTGGCGCAGGGCGTTTTTCAGGGCGGCGGCAATGTAATCGATTCCCGCCTGCGTCCCCTGCCCCACGTGACTGCCGGGGTGGAAATTGTAGAAATTTCCGGGAAGCGCCGCCATGCGCCGCAGGTCGTCCTCCAGAATCCCCGCGGCAAAGGCTCTGGCGTCCGCGTCGGAAGTGCAGAGATTCATGGTATACGCCCCGTGGGCGACCAGTTTGCCAAAGTGATTTTCTTCCAGCATGGCGGCCGCTTTTGCCGTGTCCGCCGGGTCCTCCGGCTTGGCCTTGCTGCCCCGGGGATTCCGGGTAAAAAACGCGAAGGTATTCGCTCCAATGGACAGCGCGGTCTTCACCATCACCGCGTTTCCGCCGGATGCGGAAAGATGACAGCCAAAATAACCCAAAACACTCACTCCTTTTTGGGTATTATAGCATATTCCACGGGAAAAAGCAAATTTTCTCTTTCCCCCGGCAGCACAGATGTGCTATAATGTCAGGAATAACCGCCGGGAGGAATTCTCATGCCCAAGTCAGACAATCAGAAGCTGAAAATCCTGTACATCCTCGACTACCTGCAAAAAAATTCTCACCAGGATCACCCGGTGAGAACGTCGGAGCTTCTTTCCATGCTGGAAGAGCACGATATTGTCTGCGACCGCAAGACCGTCTACTCGGACATCGCGGCCCTGCAGGATTACGGCGTGGACATTCTCTCCATTCCCGGAAAGAACGGCGGCTACTACATCGCCTCCCGGAATTTTGAGCTGCCGGAACTGAAGCTGCTCATCGACGCCGTCCAGTCCAGCCGGTTCCTCACGGAGAAAAAGTCCCGGGAACTGATCGAAAAGCTGTGCAGCCAGTGCAGCGTCCACGACGCAAGGCTCATGCGCCGGGACGTGCTGGTTTCCGGGCGGGTCAAAAGCATGAACGAATCCATTTACTTCAACGTGGACGCCGTTCAGGAGGCCATCGCCCAGAATAAGCAGATCACCTTCCGGTATTTTGACTGGGACTTGGGCGGCAAACGGAAATACCGGGACAAAAGCTATCAGGCAAGCCCCTACGGTCTGTGTCAGGACAACGAAAACTGCTACCTGCTCGCCCACTCCCTGCGCCACGGCGTGACCTCCTACCGCCTTGACCGCATGAGCAATATCCGCCTGACGGGGGAAAGCCGCACCCCCTGCCCGGAACTGGCGGGCAAGGCATTGGCGGAACATGCTTCCCGGCTGTTTCAGATGTTCTCCGGGGAGGAAACCACCGTGAAGCTGCGCTTCGACCGGAGTCTGATCAACGTAGTGGTAGACCGCTTCGGCAAGGACATTCTTTTAATTCCGGACGGGGACGATCATTTTGTCTTTACCGTCAATGTGGCGGTGTCCCCCATGTTCCTAAGCTGGGTCATCGGCTTCGGCGGCAAGGCGAAAATTTTGTATCCCCAAAGCGTGGCCGATGCCTGCGTCCAGATGTGCCGGGAAGCGGCGAAACAATACCTAGACCAGCTTGAATGAGTCAAACACGTCCCGCCACACGATCTGGGACTTTTCCGTGGTGTCCGCGTCCCGGAGAACGGACAGACAGTAATGGTAGTTTCCGTCGTCCAGAATCACCGCCCTGCCCAGCTGGTCGCCGTTCTCCCCCGCCGATGCCCAGACGAAGTCATACCGCTTTGCCCCGTCCTGCGCCGTTTCCATCACCGTCAGATTGTCCGGGGTGTAGCCGGATATCCGCTGAATGGTGGCGCTCAGGTCCCCTCCGCTGACGGTCTCGACGATGATCTCATAGTCCTCGCTGAGATAGACCTGCTCCGAGTCGCTTTCCAGCACCGGCGCCACGGCGTTGTCCGGCAGGCGGACGGAAATTTCCCCCGGCTGCGCCATCACCGGCTGAATGATATCGTCCGACACGGTTTCCAGCGTTTCCTCCACAGCGCAGCCGCACAGAAGCGACGCCAGCGCCAGTAAAATCCAAAGCTTTTTCACAAAAATCCCTCCCGAAAGGAAATCAGTATGAAAGATCTTCTCCTTCTTTACCTCGTTACAATCAATGCGGCCGGTTTTGTGCTTATGCTTGCGGACAAGCACAAGGCAAAGAAAAAACTCTGGCGCATTCCGGAAGCGACCCTGATGACCGTTGCGGCGCTGGGCGGAAGCGTGGGCAGTTTGCTGGGTATGTACACAGTGCGCCACAAGACGAAGCATCCCAAATTCACCATCGGAATCCCGCTGCTGGCCGGTCGGATCGACGCGACGCTGAACGCGGAAGTGGTCTTTGCGGACTATCATACTGAACTCCAATTAGGGTCTATCTGAAAACCGGGAATATGACCAACAGCGAGGGATTTTTCGCCTGCTGAAGCCATTTTTCCGCAGGAATACTTTGTGTATTACAAGGGAAAATGGTGCACAGCAGGCGGAAAAGACCCGCTGTTTGGGCATGTTGACGGTTTTCAGATAGACCCTAAAATCTTTAAAAAAGATTTTAATTGCCTGAAGGGCATGGAGTTCATATGAGACTTGTTTTGTGATTTCTTTCCTTATAAATCACAAAACAGGCAGCGCCTTCAGGCGATGCCTTCCTGATTAAAATTAAAATTTTAATCAGGAAATAGTATCAGAAAGCCCATCCCGAAGCCAACATCAAAATTGCGGCCTATTCCGACGATGTGGAGCGGGTCGCCATCCCCGTCCGCAAGAGCGCCGACACGGCAACGCTGCTGGCCGCTATCAATCAGGCACTGGCAGAGCTGGACGCTGACGGAACATTGAGCGAGCTGTCGGTCAAGTATTTCGGGACGGATATTTCCAAGATGTCCTGACCTTTGCAAAAATCACCGGGAGCAGCCCATTTCGGACTGCTCCCGCTCTTTTCTCCCAACGCTCAGTAGCCAAACATCCGGCTGACCACATTGCCGTCGATGGCGTTCAGGGTCAGCATGGGCTGGGTCACGTAGGTTGCGCCCTTTTTCATGGCGTCCGGGGCGTTGTCTCCGGGTTCGTACCAGTCCCACGTTCCCCAGAAATCCCACACGGGAACGATCGTCCCCTGCAAGGAGCCTTTATCCCGGATGCGCATCAGCGACAGGGAAACCTTCGTAATCTCCACGTCCATGTATGTCTCGTCGCCGTTGATCTTGTCGATCTCCACAAGGCTGTGGGCTTCCGACGGGCCGATGACCACCACGGGCAGCATGGTGTTTGCTATGGATGCAATGTCCTCAAAGGGCATAAGGGCGGTCTGCGTTTCCTTGACAACCGGCTCGGTGCTGGGAGCGTCCCACTCGAAGGAAAGGATGCCGTCCCTTCCCACCGTGATCCAGACGCTTTCCATGTACCAGGAAACGGTATCCGCATTGGTTTCCTCTGAGCAGCGGTAAGTCCAGTACTGATGATCCTCTCCGATGGCTGGATCGCTGAACACACGATCCTCCCGGATGCCGGGAATGGGCACGCCGTTTACGCTGGGGGTATAGTAAAGCTCCCATGTGCCCTTCCGCTCGCCCTCTCTGGGCGTCTGCGCGTCGGCCAGAACCATATCGCCCAGTCCAAGCTCCCGCATCACCTCATCCGCCTTGGCGATGGCGTCCTCTTTGGAAATGCTGCCCCAGTCGGTGCTGCGGTAATACTTGAAGTCGCTGTTGACAATTGTCGCGTTCGTCCAGTCCCCGCCGAAGCGGTTCATGATGTTGATTTCGTACTTGGCTCCATCCACGGTGGCATCGCCGCTGACCTCATTGGGCGTTCCGGAATCTTCAAAACCGTGGATGATGGGCTTTTCCTCCGGTGCCTTCGCCATTTCCGCGGTGTAATAGGCGATGATCTCCTTGCGGCGTTCTTCCAGCTGCTCCGGCGTCTGTTCCGGGGCGTCCGGGTCTGCGTGCCATTCGGGGGAGTTGACATAATCAATGGAATCCTGACACTCCTGCTTCGTCATGACAGTGCTGTAGAGCGGCTGTTCCTTCAAAAGCACCCGCAGTAGGGTGTCCACATCCTCCTGCGTAAAATCCCGAGGCGTCACGGTGGCGGTGGGAAGCACCGTCCCCAACTCCGCCACCACCTGTGCGTCGGCGTGGATGGTGAGCCTGCCCTCCTGACTGACCCAGTCCCCGGTGAATTTCTCCGGGAAGGTGTACTCCGTCTGCTCTTTGGCGCTCTGCTCAAGCAGCATCGCCTGATTGACGGTGGTGGGTTCGGCGGGTGTCCGGCCTTTGCCGCAGCCGGGCAGCATGGCAAGCGCCAGCGTGAAGGCGGCAAAACGAACTATTTTCTTTTTCATGGTAACACTTCCTTTCTTTGGATGGTTCCAGAATACCATAGCCAGAATTAAAAGAGTTTACCGGCACGTTACCGTTTGATTACCGATGACGATTCTGGCGGTCGTTCCTTCTCCGAGAGTGCTTTCCAGCGTCAGCGTTCCGCCGTGGACGGCGGCAATCTCCCGCACCAGCGCCAGTCCCAGGCCGAAGCCGCCGTTTGCCTTGCTCCGGGAGGGGTCGCCCATGTAGAAGGGGTCGGTCACTCTTTGCAGATCTTTTTCGGGGATGCCCCGGCCATGGTCGGTGACGGTGAAGCCCATCTCCGACGCCTGAATCCGGATGGTCTGCCCCGGTGCGGATGCCTTGGCGCTGTTTTCCACGAGATTGACAAGGGCAATGCACATCAAATCCTTGTCCACGGGCAGAATGTCCCCGTTGCAGGTGATTTCCAGAGAAGTTCCGTACTTTTCCATGATCGGCCGGGTCAGCTCCCGCACCTGTGTCAGCAGTTCCGGCACGGACACCGGCGCTATCTTCGCGTTCTTTTTCATGGAAAGCAGCGTCAGGAGCTTTCTGACCATGGTTTCCAGCCAGTGGAGCTGGGCGTCCATACTGGTGAGCAGCGCTTCCTGCTTTTCTTCGGGAAGGTAGACATTTCGCAGAGTATTCACGTTCAGGAGCAGAGACGTCAGGGGTGTTTTCAGCTCGTGGGTGACCGCGCCGACAAAGAGCTTCTGCCGCTCGTTCTGTTCCCGAAGAGTGTCCACGTGGGTCTCCACCGCCAGCGCCATCCGGTTGAAATTCCCCGCCAGAGTGCTCACTTCGTCCTGAGAAACGACAGGGACGCGCTGGCTGTAATTCCCGTCCGCGATGCTGCCGGCGGCTTCCGAAAGCCGGGACAGCGGGCGAAGCGTCCGGGAGATCATCCAGTAAACCGCCCCAAGCCCCAAAAGGCCAATGGTCAGCGCCAGCAGCGCAAAGCGCCCGCTGAGCTGCCAGAGCTGGGAATATATGTAGGTGGCGTCCGCCGCCAGATACACGCTGCAATCCATCCCCCAGACATCCGTGACCCTGCCCAGAATCAGAAAATGCCTGCCGCCCGCGCAGGCTCTGGCTGATTGCGTACCGCCGTAATGGACATCCAGATAGCGTTCCGGGTCGATCTGGGCGGACGCGCTCAGGCACTCTCCATTGACAACGAGGGCGCTTCCCGGCACGCTGCAGGAACGGAAGCGGTAGGTCAGCAGCACTTTCCGGGAAAGCGAGTCAAGGCCGTCGGTGGAACTGCGGTAGACGGCTGTCCCGAAATCATCCACCAGATCATTCAGGGTTTCCTCCGTGCTTTGCAGAAGGGCTTCATAGGACTGCTCCCGCACCTGCCAGAGCATGGCCGCCGTCAGGCTCACCGCCACGGCAAACAGCAGCGCCGCGCAGAGCGCTGTCAGTTTTGTTTTCAGCTTCATCGTTCCTCCAACCGGTAACCGGCCTTTGAGATGGTGCGGATTTCCTCGGACAGGTTCAGCTTTTTCCTGAGATTGGCAATGCGCACGTCCACGGTGCGGATGTCCCCGAAATAGTCCTGCCCCCAGATCTCGTTCAGGATGCGCTCCCGGGAAACCGTGCGGTTCTTGTTCTTCATCAGCACCGCCAGCACGTCAAATTCCAGCGGCGGCAGGGGAATCTCCTCCCCACTCCTGCTTAAGCGGCGGTTGCCGTTGTCCAGCGTCAGGTCCCGGAAATGGTAGACTTCCCTGAATTTGCCGCTGCGCCTGAGTACCTTTTCCATGCGCACCATCAGGGCGAGCATATCGAAGGGCTTGGCGATGTAATCCTCCGCGCCGCCCCGCAGTCCCTGCACCTCATGTTGGGCGTCGTTCATGGCGGTCAGGCAGATGACGGGGATTCCGTATTCCTGAAGCTTCGGCAGCAAGGTAAAGCCGTCCACCCCGGGCAGCATCATGTCCAGCAGCGCAAGATCGTAGTCGTGGTCTGCTGCCAGCGCGTTCCACGCGGCAAGGCCGTTATCAAAAGCGGTCACGGTGTAGTCCGCGCATTCCAGATTCAGCCGCAGCACCTCGGCAATGGCCGTGTCGTCCTCGATGATCAGAATATGGTTGCTCATGGGATTCCCCTCCATCCGGCGTTTGGGCTATTATAGCACAGCGCCGTGCCCGTGTGTTTACCAAAATATTACTGTTTTTGCGATACTGCAAAAGCCGCCGTTTTTGCAAAACGGCGGCTTTTCAGCTCTTAATGATTACGTTCCATTCCCACGCAGTTCGATGATCTGGTCACGCAGTACGGCAGCGTACTCGTATTCCATCATCTTCGCCGCTTCCTTCATCTGCTTCTCCAGACGGGCGATCTCCTTTTCCTTCTCCACCTTGGTCATCTTCACGCCGGTTCTGCCCTTGCGTTCGGCGGTGGGAGACGAAATCTCGATCAGGTCCCGCACAGACTTGATGATGGTCTTCGGGACGATCCCATGGGCTTTGTTGTAGGCATCCTGAATCTCCCGGCGGCGGGCCGTCTCGTCGATGGCAGCACGCATGGCGGGGGTGACCGAGTCGGCGTACATGATGACCCTGCCCCCCGCGTTCCGGGCGGCGCGGCCGATGGTCTGAATGAGACTGGTCTCGCTGCGCAGGAAGCCCTCCTTGTCCGCGTCCAGAATGGCCACCAGACTGACCTCCGGCAAATCGAGTCCCTCACGCAGCAGGTTGATGCCCACCAGCACATCGAATTTTCCCATCCGCATGTCCCGGATGATCTCCATCCGTTCCATCGCGCCGATGTCCGAGTGCATGTAGCGCACCTTGATACCCGCCTTTTGCAGGTATACCGTCAAGTCCTCCGCCATCTTCTTGGTCAGGGTCGTCACCAGAACCCGCTCGTTTTTGGCGGTGCGGGCGTTGATCTCCCCGATCAGGTCGTCGATCTGCCCCTCAATGGGACGCACCTCCACCTCCGGGTCCAGCAGTCCGGTGGGACGGATGACCTGCTCCACCGTCTGGCCGGAACGGGTGCGCTCGTAGTCGCCGGGTGTGGCGGAAACGTAAATCACCTGATTGATCTTCTGGTCGAATTCCTGAAAGTTCAGCGGGCGGTTGTCGTAAGCCGAGGGCAGACGGAAGCCGTAATTCACCAGCGCGTCCTTCCGGCTCCGGTCTCCGGCATACATGGCGCGGCACTGGGGCAGGGTCACGTGGCTCTCGTCGATAAACATGAGATAGTCCTTGGGGAAATAGTCCAGCAGCGTGGTGGGCGGCGTCCCTGGCGCCCGCCCCTGAATTACACGGGAATAGTTCTCGATGCCGTTGCAGAAGCCGATCTCCGTCAGCATTTCCAGGTCATAGGCCGTCCGCTGGGCGATGCGCTGGGCTTCGATGAGCTTGTCGTGGGCGCGGAAGAAGGCCACCTGATCGTCGCACTCCCGCTGAATTTCCACCATTGCCCGCTGCAATTTTTCCTTGGAAGCAACGTAATGGCTGGCGGGATAGATGGCCACGTGGTCAACATACCGCTCCGCAATGCCGGAAACGGCATTGATCTCGCTGATCCTGTCCACCTCGTCCCCGAAAAATTCCACCCGGATGGCACGTCCCGACCAGTAGGCGGGATAAATTTCCAGGGTGTCCCCCCGGAGGCGGAACTTGTTCCGGGAGAAGTCCAGATCGTTTCGCTCATAGCGGATCTCCGTCAGCTTTTTCAGCACATTGTCCAGCGGGTACTCCTGCCCCACCCGCAGGGAAATGACCATGCTCTTATAATCGATGGGGTCGCCCAGACCGTACAGGCAGCTGACCGAGGAGACCACGATCACGTCCCGCCGCTCAAACAGCGCGGAAGTCGCCGAGTGACGGAGACGGTCGATCTCCTCGTTTACGGAAGCGTCCTTTTCAATGTAGGTGTCCGTGTGGGCGATGTAGGCTTCCGGCTGGTAGTAATCGTAGTAGGAAATGAAGTATTCCACCGCGTTTTCCGGGAAAAACTCCCGGAATTCCGAACAGAGCTGAGCGGCCAGCGTCTTATTGTGCGCCAGCACCAGCGTCGGGCGGTTCAGCTTTTCAATGACCGAGGCCATGGTAAAGGTCTTGCCGGAGCCGGTGACGCCCAGCAGCGTCTGCTCCCGCAGTCCCCAGTTCACGCCGTTGACCAGGGCGCTGATGGCCTCCGGCTGGTCGCCGGATGGCTTATAGTCCGATACCAGTTTGAATTTGTCCATAATAACTCCCTTCATCCAGCCGGTAGCCCGACTGCACCATGGAGACATAGTCCCCGTCCGCCACCACGATGTGGTCGGCCAGCTGAATTTCCACCGCGTTTAAGGCCATGGCCACCCGGCATGTGGTCTGCACGTCCTCGCTGGAGGGGACCGCAATGCCGCTGGGGTGATTGTGCGCCAGAACCACGGTGGTGGCGTTGGCAGCCAAGGCCGTCTCCACGATCTTCCGCACGGATATCCCCGCTGAGTTCACGCTCCCCTGCCCGACCTCCTTGCAGCACAGCACCTTGCATTTGGCGTCCAGACACAGCAGAAACACCGTTTCCACGTTCCGTCCGAAGAAGAACGGCACCAGATATTCCCCGCAGGCCTGCACCGTGGGAAGAATTTTCTCCCGCATGGTCCGGTCAACCTGATAGTACCGCGCCACGTCGTTCATGAGGCTGAGCAGAAGCGCCGACTGTTCGCCCACGCCCTTGACCTTCCGCAGTTCCTCCACCGGTGCTTCCAATACCTGATACAGGCTGCCAAAATGGTCGAGCAGCGCATGGGCGATGGGGTTGGTATCCTGCCGGGGAACGCTGAAAAACAGCAGCAGCTCCAGCACCTGAATGTCCGTGAAGCTCTCCAGCCCTTCCTCCAGAAAGCGCTGCTTCAGCCGCTGGCGGTGTCCGTCATGAATCGACATATTTTTCACCTCGTAGTTCTTACCCCTTGCTATTTTGTCCCGTTTCCGCTAGAATGAGAAATGAAAAAAACGTCGAATCTTGCCGGGAAAGTTTTCACCCATTCTGCGCATGATAGGACTGCTAGGAGGATCGTCATGGAAGAAAAGAAAGATACGCTGGGAATGCTGGATCTGGTGATCCGCCCCGGCTTCTGCGTAAAAGAAAATCAGATCATCAAGGTCAATCAGGCCGCCGAGAGCCTTTTCATCACCCCCGGCACGGATGTCCGCTCGCTGCTTCTGACAGGCTCGGAGGAGTACGCCGCGTTCACCGGCGGGTGTCTGTATCTGACGCTGAACCTGTCCTCCCACAGCTGCGGCGCGTCGGTCACACGGGTGGACGACATTGATGTATTCCTGCTGGAACAGGAATCGGACAACGGCGAGCTTCGCTCCATGGCGCTGGCCGCCCGGGAGCTGCGGGAGCCGCTGACCAACGTGATGATCACCGCCGACAGCCTGTTCCCCCTCTGTGCTGCGGAGAGCAGTCCCCGGACGGCAGAGCAGGTCGCCCGTCTGAACCGGGGGCTGTTCCAGATCCTCCGGATCATCGGCAATATGTCCGACGCCGAGCGCTGCGCCGCCGTCTCCCACCAGGAAACGGTGGACATTCCGGCGCTGTTCGCCGAATTCTTTGAAAAGGCGGAGACCCTTGTCTCTCACACCGGCATCACCCTGACCTACGAGGGGCCTGACCAGCCGATCTACGGTCTTGCCGACCGGGAACAGCTGGAACGGGCGGTTCTGAACATCCTGTCCAACGCCATCAAATTCACCCCGAAGGGCGGGACTGTCACGGCCAAGCTGACCCGCAGCGGCCGGATGCTCCGCCTGAGCGTGACGGACAGCGGCTCCGGCATTGCCCAGAGCGTCCGCAGCAGCGTCTTCTCCCGGTATCTCCGCCAGCCCGCTCTGGAGGACAGCCGGTACGGCATCGGCCTTGGCATGGTGCTCATCCGCACCGCCGCCGCCCACCACGGGGGCGCCGTCCTCATCGACCAGCCCGACGGCGCGGGTACCAGAATCACCATGACCATGTCCATCCGTCAGAGCAAGCAGGCAACGCTTCGCTCCAACGTCCTGCGGGTGGACTACGCCGGAGAGCGGGATCACGGGCTGATCGAGCTTTCCGAGTGCCTTCCCACAGAGCTGTATGAATGATTTCCCCGTCCGGTCTGCTGAGCAGACCGGACATTTTTTACAGATAAGACTTCAGATACTGTCCCGTATAGCTTTCGGGAATCTGCGCCACTTCCTCCGGCGTGCCGGACGCGACCAGCGTTCCGCCGCCGTCGCCGCCCTCGGGGCCGAGGTCGATGAGATAGTCCGCCGTCTTGATGACGTCCAGATTGTGCTCAATGACCAGAACGGTGTTCCCCGCCTCCACCAGCCGCTGCAAAACCTCAATGAGCTTATGCACGTCGGCGGCGTGAAGGCCGGTGGTCGGCTCGTCCAGAATATAGATGGTCTTTCCCGTGGAGACCCGCGCCAGCTCCGTCGCCAGCTTCACCCGCTGGGCTTCGCCGCCGGAGAGGGTCGTGCTGGACTGCCCCAGCTTTACATAGCCAAGACCGACCTCCACCAGAGTCTGGGCTTTTCTGCGGATCTTCGGCAGATTCTCGAAGAAATCCACCGCTTCCTCCGCGGTCATGTCCAGCACCTGAGCGATGTTTTTCCCCTTGTAGTGGACTTCCAGCGTCTCCCGGTTGTACCGCGCGCCGTGACAGACCTCACACGGAACGTAAACGTCCGCCAGAAAGTGCATTTCGATCTTCACAAGGCCGTCGCCGCAGCAGGCTTCGCACCGGCCGCCCTTGACGTTGAAGCTGAACCGTCCCGGCCCATAGCCCCGGATCTTCGCCTCGTTGGTGGACGCGAACAGGTCCCGGATATCGTTGAACAGCCCCGTGTAGGTGGCGGGGTTGCTTCGGGGAGTCCTGCCAATGGGGCTTTGGTCGATGTCGATGACCTTGTCCAGATACTCCATGCCGTCAATGCCGTCACAGAGGCCGGGACGGGTACGGGCGTGGTTCAGCGTGGCAAGCAGGGTCTTGTTCAGAATTTCATTGACCAGACTGGACTTTCCCGAACCGGACACGCCGGTGACGCAGACGAAGGTTCCCAAAGGAATCTCCACATCCACATTTTTCAGATTGTTCTCCCGTGCGCCGCGAATGCGCAGGAAATTGCCGTTCCCCGCCCGTCGGGTGGTGGGAACCGGGATTTTCTTCACGCCGGAGAGGTACTGTCCCGTTATGGAACGGGGGCATTTGATAATATCGTCCAGCGTTCCCGCCGCCACGATCTCGCCGCCGTGACTGCCCGCGCCGGGACCGACATCTACAATAAAATCGGCGGCGCGCATGGTGTCCTCGTCGTGCTCGACAACGATCAGGGTGTTGCCCAAATCCCGCAGGTGCTTCAGCGTCCCCAGCAGCTTATCGTTGTCCCGCTGGTGCAGACCGATGGACGGCTCGTCCAGAATATACAGCACGCCCATCAGGGACGAACCGATCTGGGTGGCCAGCCGGATACGCTGGCTCTCGCCGCCGGAAAGGGTTCCCGCCGAGCGGGACAGGGTCAGATAGCTCAGTCCCACATCCGTCAGGAATTGCAGGCGGGACTTGATCTCCTTGACGATCTGCTCGGCCACCATGGCCATATTGCCCTCCAGACGAAGATTTTTCATAAATTCCAGCTCGTCCCGGACGCTCATGCGGCAAAAGTCCATAATGCCGATGCCGCCCACCGTCACCGCCCGGGCGATCTCCGATAAGCGGTCGCCGTGGCACTGGGGGCAGGGCGCGGTAGCCATGCACTCCTCCAGCTCCTTCCGGGCGGCGTCCGATTGCGTTTCCCGGAAGCGGCGGGAAATGTTGTTGAGAATGCCCTCAAAGGGCTGCTCCAGCACGCCCATACCGTTGCCCCGGTTGTAGCTCATGCGCAGCTTTTCCCCCTTGGTGCCATAGAGGATCACGTCCATCACGTCCTCGGGCAGGTTCTTCACCGGTTCCGTCAGGGAAAAATGATATTTTTGCGCCAACGCCTCAAAATACATACGGAAGATGGAATCCGTCCGGGCGCTCTGCCAGCCGGACGCCTGAATCGCGCCGTCGAAAATGGACTTGTTCTTGTCCGGAATCACCAGATCGGCATCGGCGATGAGCTGGAAGCCCAAACCGGTGCAGCTGGGGCAGGCACCCGCCGGGTTGTTGAAGGAGAACATTCGCGGCTCCAGTTCCGTCAGGCTGATGCCGCAGTCCTCGCAGGCGTAATTCTGGGAAAAACTCAGCTCCTCCCCGGTGGCTGGCAGCTCGATGGTCACAAGGCCGCCGGAGTGGCTGCAGGCCGTCTCAATGGAGTCCGTCAGGCGGCGGCGCAGGCCGTCCTTCAGCACCAGCCGGTCAACCACCAGCTCGATGGTGTGCTTTTTGTTCTTCTCGCAGGGGATGTCCTCGGTTAAATCATAGAGAATACCGTCCACCCGCACCCGGGCGAAGCCGGACTTCCGGGCGTCCTCGAACACCTTCCTGTGCTCGCCCTTCTTCCCCCGGATGACCGGGGACAGGACGATAAAGCGCGTCCCCTCTCCCAACGCTTCCACCCGGTCCACGATCTGGTCAATGGTCTGGCGGCGGATCTCCCTGCCGCACTTCGGGCAGTGGGGAACGCCCACCCGCGCCCACAGGAGGCGGAGATAATCGTAGATTTCCGTCACCGTTCCCACGGTGGAGCGGGGGTTTTTCGAGGTGGTCTTCTGGTCAATGGAAATGGCCGGGGACAGGCCGTCGATGGAGTCCACGTCCGGCTTGTCCATCTGCCCAAGGAACTGGCGGGCGTAAGAGCTTAAGCTCTCCACATACCGTCTCTGTCCCTCGGCGTAAATGGTATCGAAGGCCAGACTGGACTTGCCGGAACCGGAAAGTCCGGTGAAAACCACCAGCTTGTCTCTGGGGATGGTCAGGTTCACGTTTTTCAGATTGTTCTCCCGCGCGCCCTGAATGATGATCTTGTCGTTCATACTATATGATGCTCCCAAATGCGTAAAAATCTGTACTCGTTAGTATATCACAAATCCCGAAATCTCTCAAGATATTTTTCAAACAAAAATTCGTTTTCCACACCATCTCAATATTCTGTTTTCTTCGCCAGAAACGCCCGGATTTTTGTTTGTTTTTTCGGCGTTATTTCACATTTATTCATATTGCTTTTTCCGGTGCCGGGATGATATAATGGATGCGTAGATTTGCGTCCGGGCTGTTGCCGGGGGGCAGAAAAAAAGAAAAAGTGAGGTATTCATCCGATGATTGCTTACGGTGAAAACATTCAGGTTTTCTGCGGCAATTCCAATCCCCAGTTTGCGCAGACCATCTGCAAAGAGCTGGGCGTACCCATGGGTAAGGCCATTGTGACCCACTTCGCCGACGGAGAGGCTTCCGTCACCCTGGAGGAAACCGTCCGCGGTGCCGACGTGTTCCTCATCCAGTCCACCTGCAAACCCGTCAATGACAATCTCATGGAGCTGTTGGTCATGATCGACGCCTGCCGCCGCGCGTCCGCCGGCCGCATCACCGCCGTCATCCCCTACTTTGGCTACGCCCGTCAGGATCGCAAGGCCAAGTCCCGTGACCCCATTTCCGCCAAGCTGGTCGCCAACATGCTCACCGCCGCCGGTGCTGACCGCATTCTGACCATGGACCTCCATGCCGCCCAGATCCAGGGCTTCTTCGACATTCCGCTGGATCACCTGCTGGGCAACGTTACCTTCGTTGAATACTTCATGAACAAGTTCCCCGAAAGTGGATACAACCACGAGGACTTTGTGGTCGTCTCCCCCGACGTCGGCTCCGTTGGCCGCGCCCGGAATTTCGCCGCCAAAGTGCATATGGGTCTTGCCATTGTGGACAAGCGCCGCCCCAAGGCCAACGTTTCCGAGGTCATGAACATCATCGGCGACGTCCGGGGCAAAACCTGCATCCTGTACGACGATCTGGTGGACACCGCCGGTTCCCTGTGCAACGCCGCCAAGGCTCTGGTAGAGATCGGCGGTGCGAAGGAGATTTACGCCTGCGCCACCCACGGCGTCCTCTCCGGCCCCGCCTATGACCGTATTGAGGCCAGCCCCATCAAGGAAATGGTGCTGCTGAACACCATTCCCGAGGTCGCCAACACTCCCAGCCACAAGATCAAATTCCTGGACGTCGCCCCCGTGTTTGCCCGTGCCATCGGCCATATCCACGGCGCCACCTCCATCGCCGACCTGTTCTGAGCCGTGTTTTCCAAACAAAGCAGCGACAGCTGGCTGATCGTCGGGCTGGGCAATCCCGGACGGGAATACGAGAAGACCCGGCACAATACCGGCTTCCGGGCAATGGACATTCTGGCCGAAAAGCTGAACGCCAAAGTGGACAGGCTGAAATTTCAGGGTCTGTACACGCAGGTGAATTACGGCGGGAAAAAGCTGTTTCTGCTCAAGCCCCAGACCTATATGAACCTGTCCGGGCGTTCCGTATTGCAGCTTTCCGCCTACTTCGGCATTCCGCCCCAGCGGATCATCGTGATGTTTGATGACATTTCCCTGGAGCCGGGACGGCTGCGGGTTCGCGCCGAGGGTTCCGCCGGCGGGCACAACGGCATCAAGTCCATCATTCAGGAGCTGGGCAGTCAGGATTTCCCCCGGGTCAAGATCGGGGTTGGCGCAAAGCCGAACCCGGAATACGACCTTGCCGCATGGGTGCTGTCCACCTTCTCGGCAGGTGAGGAAAAGGCGCTGGCCGTATCCCTGAAAAACGCCGCCGACGCCGCCCTGAGCATCATCGATAACGGCGTACCGGAGACCGCCAACCGGTTCAACGGCAGCCACCCATAAAAATATTGTCATAAAATCACGGAAAGGGGGATATATCCCCCTTTCCGCGTTGCCGCGTTGCGCACTTTTCTTCTTGAGGTAAAACTTATGGAACAGCTTCTGTCTCTATTGAAAACCATTCCCGAATACGCCGCCATGGTGTCCTCTCTGCAGGACGGCGAGAGCGTCGCCGTCACCGGCATCGGCCAGATCAACCGCAGTCACATGATCGCGGGGCTTTGCCGCAGCATAAACCGTCCCATGGTGGTGCTGTGTCAGGACGATCTTGCGGCGCGGCGGCTTCAGGAGGAATTGAAGGGCTTCCTTTCGGACACCGCCCCCATTCTCCCCGGCCGCGACCTGACCCTTTACGACGCCGCCGTGGTGTCCAGAAGCTGGGAGCAGAAGCGTCTGCGGCAGCTGTATGGCCTCGCCACCGGGAAGACCGGCCTGCAAATCATGACGTGGGAATCTCTCAGCCTGCGCACCATGCCGAAGGCCGCGCTTCTTTCCGCCGCCTTTTCTTTGGAGGTTGGCCGGGAATACGCCGTGGAAGACCTGATTTCCCGTCTCACCGCCGCCGGGTACAACCGCTGCGGCATGGTGGAGGGGCCGGGTCAGTTCGCCGTCCGTGGCGGCATTCTGGACATCTTCTCCCCCGCCGAAGACCGGCCTGTGCGGGCGGAATTCTTCGGCGACGAGCTGGACACCATGGGCTTCTTTGACCCGGCGACCCAGCGCCGCAGTGAGAACATCACCTCCGTCACCGTCCTGCCCGTGGCGGAGACTCAGCCGGGGCTTCATCCCGGCGGCGTGGAGGGGCTGTGCAAAGATATTACCTCCCTGATCTCCCGCCAGAAGCGGCGGAAAAACATCAACGAGCCGCTGATCGCCACGCTGGAAAAAGACCTGAACAAGTATGAAAGTGGCCTGCATAACCCCGCATCCGACCGGTATATGGCGCTGATCTATCCGGAAATGGCCACCGCCGCAGACTATATTCCGGACGGTGCCGTGGTCGCCGTCTGCGACCACGGGAATCTTCAGCGCGCCGCCCGCAGCCGCTGCGACGAGATGGGAATGCAGCTGGACAGTATGCTGGGGGCCGGTCTTGTGGCGGGCGAGCTGTGCGACTATGTGTGCCAGTGGGAGGACTTCTGCAAAACTCTCCGGAAGAAAACCGTCGTCTATTTTGATGCCTTCGGCGGCACCTCCTACCCGGAGGACTGCCCCCCAAAGCAGCTGTACCCCCTCACCGCCAAGCAGCTTCCCGGCTACGGCGGCAATCTGGACACCGCCGTCTCCGACCTGAGTCACTACCAGAAAATGGAGTTCGGCAGTCTGGTGCTTTGCGGCACCCGCCGCCGGGCGGAGCTGTTACAGCAGCTGCTTCACGAGAAGGGGCTGTCCGCGTTTCTGTGCATCCCCCTGACCACCCTGCCCAAGCCCGGCCAGATCCTGCTGACAGAGGGGACACTGCCCTTCGGCATGGAGTATCCCCTGTCCAAAATCGCCGTTCTGACGGAGGGGCAGCTGATTGCCCGGAGCGAGCCGAAGCGGAAACCCGCGAAAAAAACCGGCTCCACTAACCGCCAGAAGCTGAATTCCTTCACCGACCTGACCCCCGGCGATCTGGTGGTTCACGAGAATTACGGCATTGGCCGGTTCGTGGCCATGGAGCAGATCAAGGTGGACGGCGCGGTCAAGGACTATATCAAAATCGCCTATCAGGGCAGCGACACCCTGTTTGTCCCCGCCACCCAGCTGGATCTGGTGAGCAAATACATCGGCGGCGGTGGGGAAGACAGCAATGTCAAGCTGAACAAGATCGGCTCCGACGCCTGGCAGAAGACAAAGGCCAAAGCCCGGAAAGCCGCGAAGGACATGGCTGGCGAACTGATCCAGCTCTACGCCGCCCGGAAGCGGCAGTCCGGCTACGCCTTCTCCGCCGACGCCCCATGGCAGAAGGAATTTGAGGACAATTTCCCCTACCCGGAGACCGACGACCAGCTACGCTGCATCGCGGACATCAAGCACGACATGGAGTCCCCCATCCCCATGGACCGTCTTCTCTGCGGCGACGTGGGCTTCGGTAAGACCGAGGTTGCCCTCCGCGCCGTGATGAAGGCCGTCATGGACGGCAAGCAGGTGGCGATTCTGGTTCCCACCACGGTGCTTGCCCAGCAGCATTATCAGACCGCCGTGGCGCGTTTCCGGGGCTTCCCCGTCACCATCGACGTGCTCAGCCGCTTTCGCACCCCGAAAATGCAGCAGCAGACCTTACAGAAGCTCCGCGCCGGTTCCGTTGACTTAATCATCGGGACCCATAAGCTGCTGCAAAAAACCGTCCAGTTCAAGGATTTGGGTCTGCTCATTGTGGACGAGGAGCAGCGCTTCGGCGTCAGCCATAAAGAGCGGCTGAAGGAGCTTTCCAAGGGCGTGGACGTGCTGACCCTCTCCGCTACGCCCATTCCCCGGACGCTGAACATGGCGCTGTCCGGCATCCGGGACATGTCCACCATCGAGCAGCCCCCCGCCGACCGCTATCCCGTGCAGACCTTCGTGATGGAATACAGCGAACCCATTGTGGACGACGCCATCCGCCGTGAAATCGAACGGGGAGGGCAGGTCTATTACCTCCACAACCGCACGGAAACCATCGACCAGTGCGCCGCCGCGATCAAGCGCCGGATTCCGGGCATCAGCGTGGGCGTCGCCCACGGCCAGATGGGTGAGGACGCGCTGGGAGACGTGATGCAGTCCATGGCCGAGGGCGAGATTCAGGTGCTGGTATGCACCACCATCATCGAAACCGGTCTGGACATTCCCAACGCCAACACCCTCATCATCGAAAACGCCGACCGGTTCGGCCTGAGCCAACTGCACCAGCTTCGCGGTCGGGTGGGACGCTCCACCCGCCACGCCTACGCCTATTTCACCTACCGTCCGGAGAAGAATCTCACCGAGGTCGCCGAGAAGCGGCTATCTGCCATCCGGGACTTTGCCGAATTCGGCTCCGGCTTCAAAATCGCCATGCGCGATCTGGAGATTCGGGGCGCGGGCAATCTCTTAGGCGCCGAGCAGTCCGGTCATATGTCCAGCGTGGGCTACGACATGTACCTCAAGCTGCTGGACGAGGCAGTTCTGGAGGAAAAGGGCGAAGCCCCCAAGGCACCGGAATGCACCGCCGACCTGAACGTCACCGCCAACGTGGACAAAGACTACGTCTCCCGGGGCGAGGAACGGATGGATTTGTATCGCCGCATGGCCGCCATCCGCTCTCAGGAGGACGCCGACGACCTGCTGGACGAGATCGTCGACCGCTACGGCGAACCGCCCAAGGGCGTGCTGAATCTCATCGATATCGCCCTTCTCCGGGCAAAGGCTCGGCAAGTCGGCATCAAGGACATCCGCCAGAAGTCCGGAGACGTGCTGTTCACCCTGAGCAATCTGAATTTCGAAGCCGTGGGCGCGCTGTGTTCCGACCCGGATTACAAGCAGCGGGTCACTTTCCTCGCCAGCGCCAAGGAACCCACTCTCCGCTTCAAGCTCGCCAACGGCGTGGACAGTCTGAAACAGAGCAAGCTGTTTGTGGAGCACTATACCAGCTTTTTCCAGAGCTGACGTTTTGGGAACCTCTGAATAAATCGTCTGCGGCTGTGAGCGGATCTTTTTCGCCCACTCTTCGGTATCGAAAACGGGAAATACATACAGTATTCCGCCGTTTCCGATACCTCGATTGGACGAAAAATCTCGCGCTCACAGCTCTTGCCGATTTGTTCAGAGGTTCCCTTGACATTCCGTGTTATAATAGCGTTGAATCCAACCTTCCCTCAGGAAAGGAGCAGCCTATGTCTAAAGGCAAATTTTCCAACCCCCGGCCATACCGGGAAGAAGAACGTGAAATCGAAAAGAGCTTCCGCCAGCTGACCGGTCATGAGAAGCCCCCAAAGCAGGAGGATCCGATTTTTTCCGAAGCCTCCGTCCCTGATCTGGACACCACCGACCCGGAGGCCGCCGACCTTATCACCGAGGCCGACAGCCTGTTTCCCGAAGAGAACAGTCTGTTTTCCGGAGAAGACAGCCCGGTTTCCGATGAGGAACCGGACTTCTCTCTGGACGAGAAAGAGGAAGCCCCGAAGCACGGCACTCCGTCCTTCCTTGATAAGGCTCTTTCCTTTGTGGACAACAACCAGAAGCCCGTGATGGTGGCTCTGTGCGCCGCCGCGCTGGTTCTGATCATTTCCCTGATTGCCATTTTCGTCGTCAACGTCTCCGGCGACCCCTACGGCAAAAAAATTCTGAACAATGTCACCGTTGCCGGTGTGAACGTGGGCGGGATGAGCAAGTCCGATGCCATCACCGCCGTTCGCGCTGTTACCGACCAGACCTACACGAAGCAGGCCATGGTGGTGACTTTGGGCGATACCACCTTACAGCTGTCCCCCAGCGATACCGGCGCGAAGCTGGACGTAAAGGCCGCCGTCAACGCCGCCTATGCCTACGGCAGAACCGGCACCAAGGCCGAGCGTCAGGAAGCCTATCAGGCGTCCCTCAGGAGCAACCACATCATCGGGCTGCTGCCCTACCTGAACCTGAAGCAGGATTATATCAAGGGCGTTCTGGAGGACTACGCCGGGACTGCCGGCAGTCTGCTGACCCAGACCACCTACGCCCTGGAAGGCGACGTCCCCGATCTTGCGACGGACAAATTTGACGAAGAACACGCCCCTCAGCTGACGCTGGTCATCACAATGGGAACTCCCGGCGTAAATTTCAACGTAGATGATGTGTTCAACCAGATTCTGGACGCCTACAGCATGAACGTTTTCACCGTAAAGGCGGAGGGCGCGCAGGCCGAGGGCGAACCGGATGCCGTTGATTTGCAGAAAATTTACGACGATGTCTGCGTAGAGCCCGTGGACGCCACCGTCAATATGCAGACCTTCAAGGCCATCCCCGGCTCCTACGGCTACGAGTTTGACATGGTGCAGGCGCAGAAGCAGATCAGCGCGGCGCAGTATGGCGAGGTCGTCCGCATTCCCATGGAATATGTCGCCCCGGAAATTCTGGACGACGACGTGTTCTTCCGGGATGTTCTGGGCAGCACCAGCACGCCCCACAGTAACAACGCCAACCGCACCGCCAATCTGGAGCTGGCATGTAAGGCGCTGAACGGCGTCGTGCTGAACCCCGGCGAGACCTTCTCCTTCAACGACACTTTGGGCGAACGCACCACCGCAAAGGGCTACAAGTCCGCCCCGGCATATTCCGGCGACGATCTGGTGAATCAGGTTGGCGGCGGCATCTGTCAGGTCTCCTCCACGCTGTATTGCAGCACCCTGCTGGCCGATCTGGAAATTGTCTCCCGCACCAACCACGGTTTCCCCGTGAACTATATCAATTACGGCATGGACGCCACCGTCAGCTGGCGCTCTCCCGACTTCAAGTTCCGCAACAACACCAATTACCCCATTAAAATTGAGGCAAGCGTCAGCGGCGGCTATGTCAATGTGCAGATCCTCGGCACCGACGAGAAGGACTATTACGTTGAAATGAGCTATGTCGTCTCCGAGACCTACAAGCCCGAGACGGAGTACAAGGACTTCAAGCCCGACAACCCTGAGGGCTACAAGAACGGAGACGTGATTGAGGAAGGCACCACCGGCTATCTGGTCAAGACGTACAAGAGCAAGTACGACAAGGCCACCGGCGTGCTGATCTCCAAGGATTTTGTCGCCAATTCCCGGTACAAGACAGTGAACAAGGTGGTCGCGCGGGTCGAAGAGCCGACAGAACCTACGACCGTACCCACAACGCCGTCCACCGCCCCCTCTACCGAACCTGCCACCACACCCACGGCGCCGTCTACCACACCGCCTACCACGCCATCCACTTCCGAGCCTTCCACTACCGAAGCCTCGGAGAACGGCGGTGAATGAGTAAGACAGTTGAATACACAAACGGCGTGACCTTCCCCGGTCACGCCGTTTGTTTCTATTCAATAAAGCGGGATTTACCGTAATCAGCCGTTGGACACGGTTTTTTGCTTTCCATATTTTTCTTCCATTTCGTCCGTGTGAGCATGAAGCAGTTCCAACGCCCGCGCCTGAACGCAGGACAGCGACCTCTGATCCGTATCCGCGAACTCGCGTTTGATTCTTGCAGAAGCCATTGCGTGGCTGTCGCCGGTTCTGCTTTCGTCCGCTTCCGACAGGAACTTTTGCAGCAACCCCAGATTGCCAGAATAATGAAGCTCCACCAGTTTTGCCCGGTATTCCAGCTCTTCGGGGGTGATTCCCGGGAATTGCTTCATATCTACGGTGTGCTGGGCTTCGTGCTTCAGGAGCGAAACCAGAAACCGCTCGCTTTCAAAGTCATACGCCTGCTCGATGCAGTTGATCGTACCGTCAGGGGAAGCCCAGCCGCCCGTACCAAACCGGCCGAAGGTCAGATAATCCATCCAGCTGCGGAATACGAAGCCCTTGAGAATGTTGACGGTATATTCCGCCGTCCCGTCCGGCAGCTCAACCTGATAGACGGTGGGAACCGTTTCCCGCCAGACGTAGGGGCCGTAATATCCCTGTGTTTTCCCGAAAAGCGCATGATAGCCCTCCGCCTCAAACACCGCCTGAAGCCGCTCCGCCAGAAGCGCTTCCTCCGCGTCGGGCACATTCAGAAGCGCTTTCAGCCCCGCCAGCAGCTTCTCTGCGGCCTCCGCCTCCGGCAAGCCACAGTAAAAAGTATCCCGGTAATAAATCTGATACAAGAGGAGTATCTCGTTGAGCTTGTCCGGTATGTCGAATGTGCGGTATTCGCCATTTTCAAAGATCGCCACGTATGCAGGAAGAATGTCCTTGAATTCCTCATGTTCCCGCATGTACGCGATAGCGCCTTTGATATCACCATTCATGAAAAACTGACTGATCTCCATATCCGCTCTCCTCTGCAACGTTTGCCCCCATTCTACCATATAACGGCAGGAAGCACAAGAGCCGCTGTTACACCCCTTGCATTTGCCGGGAAATGTAGTATAATGAGGAAAATACGTTTCTGCATTGACTTTTTTCAGGAGGAAATTCCATGTCAAACGGCCATTTTTCCGCGGATTCTCCGCAAAAAAGCGTATCCTCCCGCCGAATCGTCACGGTGGCTGTGATCTGCGTGCTGGTTCTGGCGCTGGCGGCGGTCGGTTTCTTTCTTGTCCGCCCCGCCCTTGACCCCTATCACTGCCGGATGGCCGACGGCGTCTCCATCGCCGGGGTGGACGTTGGCGGCATGACCAAAGGGGAGGCCAGAAAAGCCCTTCAGGCGGCTCTGGACGAGACGCTGTACCGGGAAAACCTGACGGTGGCGCTGCCCATGAAATCCATTACCCTCTCCCCCGCCGACACTGGCGTTCAGGTGGACGTCCGCGCCGCCGTGAACGATGCCTACCGCATGGGTCGTTCCGACGGCTCTCTCCCCGGCAACATGGATTTGCGTCCCTATCTGAGCGCAAACTCCGAATTTATCCGCACCGCGCTGGAGAGCTATGCCAGCCAGTTTGACACAGAATTCAGCGACTCCCACTACACCCTCACCGGCGGTGCCCCCGACCTCGGCACGGAAAACCACGACCCCAGCGCCCCCTGCCAGACGTTGGAACTGACCGTGGGCGTTCCCAAAGCGCATCTGGACGTGGACAGCGCCTGTGACCAAATTCTGGAAGCCTACAGTCAGGCCGTGGCCGCCTGCCGGGCGGGAGAATACCGCGTCATCGTGGACATCCCTGCGGAATCCGCCCCCGCGGAGCTGGACTTGGATGCCATTTACGATGAAATCTGCACCGCGCCCGTTGACGATTCCCTCGACATGACGGAATACCGGTTCGTCCCCGGCTCCTACGGCTATTCCTTCGATCTGGACGCGGCGAAAGCGGCGCTGGCGCAGGCCAAGCCCGGTGAAACCGTCTCCGTTCCCATGACGTTCGTGGAGCCGGAAATTCTGGGGGATGCCGTTTATTTCCGGGATGTTCTCGGCTCCTGCGAGACGAAGCACAGCGACAATGAAAACCGCAATACCAATCTGCGCCTGCTCTGCGAAGCCCTCAATGGGGTCGTCGTTCAGCCGGGAGAAACCTTCTCCTACAACGACACGCTGGGCGAGCGCACGGCGGAAAAGGGCTACAAGCCCGCCCCCGCCTACTCCGGCAACCGCCTGACCGACGCCATCGGCGGCGGCGTGTGTCAGGGCTCCAGCACATTGTACAACTGCGTACTGCTTGCCGATCTGGAGGTCGTCACCCGCTCCTGCCACGGCGCCACGGTGGCCTATCTTCCTCTGGGGCTGGACGCCGCCGTGAACTGGGGAACCACCGATTTCCAGTTCCGCAACAATTTCCACTTCCCCGTGAAAATCGAAGCGGAAACCACGGTCGATCTTGTGAAAATGCGGATTCTGGGTACGGATGAAAAGGATTATTACATTGAAATGACTTCCGGCTACGACGACAGCAGAGAAGACGTGATCTACGCCGTCAGCTACAAGAACAAGTACAGCAAGGAAACCGGCGAGCTGATCAGCAAAGACCGGGAAGCTTTCTCCACCTACTACCGGAATGTCGGATAAAGGCAAACTGCCTCCCGCGGCAGTTGGTGTACCGTACGAGTCCCCCTTGCCTCTCCCCTTGGGAGAGGTGGCCGAGCGCAGCGAGGACGGAGAGGGTATACCAGGGTACAGTACCCCCTCAGTCACCTGCGGTGACAGCTCCCCCAAAGGGGGAGCCAAGGGGTCCGTACCCCGTTACATAGCTTGTTGGCACGAAAAATGGAGCGTATCTGTATCGATACGCTCCATTCACTGTTGGCAGCATTTTATTTCGCCCGGATGTCCAGATGATAATCGATCATACCGGCTTCGGTGTTTTCAATGACGATCTGATACGTAAGATCGATGGTTCCGCCGTCGGGTACAATGTCATAAAATACATTGGTGGCCTTCACCGTGATCATCAGCGTTCCAAATTCCATCTGATACAGCGATTCGTGAGAAACCCCCTCCTGAAAGAGCATTCTGGAATTCAGTGCGCCCTCCCGGTTCAGCGTGACCTTCCCCGGCTCCACCCGGAAGGTGGTGACCACACCGGCAAGGCCAGTCAGTTCGCTTTCCTCGTAGGTGATGTCCCAGCCGCCGTCCCGGAATTCCATCGTCCCCCCGGTGACCAGCTCAATGGTCTCCGGCTCCTGCTCGCCGTAGCGCTGGCGTCCCTGAATGGAAAGAACCACGTCCCGCTTCATCGGAACGCCTCCACAGCCAACCGCAGCAGCTCATCAATGAGCTGGGAATAGGGAATCCCGCTGGCCTCAAACAGCTTGGGATACATGGAAATGGAGGTGAATCCCGGCAGGGTATTGATCTCGTTGAACACCACCCGGTTCTCGTCGTGCGTCACGAAGAAGTCCACCCGGCTTAAGCCCTGACAGCCAACGGCGTTGTAGACCTTCACTGCCGTCTCCCGCACCACTTCCTCCACCTCGGCAGGGATGCGGGCGGGGATATACGCCTTGGAGGTCTCGGTGAGGTACTTGGCGTCGTAGTCATAGAATTCCGCGCCGGAGTCGATCTCGCCGCAGATGGAAGCCATGGGGTTATCGTTGCCCATGACGGCCACCTCGATCTCCTTGCCGTTGATGAATTCCTCTACCAGAATCTTCTTATCGTACTTTCCGGCATAGCGCAGGCCGCTGCGCAGAGCGTCCCGGTCGCCGACCTTGGAAACGCCCACGGAGGAGCCGGTACCGGCGGGCTTGACGAACATGGGATAGCGGAAGCGGTTTTCCAGCAAATCCAGGGTGTTCTCCATATGGTTTTCCAGCTCGCCCGCCCGAACCAGCTGCCAGGCCGCCTGGGGGACGCCCGCCTGATCTGCCACCAGCTTGGTCAGGCTCTTATCCATGGCAACGGCGGAAGCGGCAATGTGAGGGCCGACGTAGGGAATGCCCGCCATTTGCAGCAGTCCCTGCATGGCGCCGTCCTCGCCGTTCTCGCCATGGAGCACCGGGAACACCACGTCGATGCGCTCCCGCACCACGCAGTCGCCCTCGAAGCTCAGAAGCCCCTGTCCCCGGACGGGGGAAATGGTCGCCCGGCGGTTTTCGGGGCAGCTTCTCCATTCACCGGTGACCAACTTGGAATAGTCTTTGCCGCCGTAGAGTATCCAGTCCCCCTCCTTCGTGATGCCCACGGGGAACAGATTATACTTGCTTTCGTCAATGTGATTCAGCACAGACTCCGCCGAGCGCAGGGAAACCTCATGCTCCGGGCTCATCCCGCCGAAGAGAATACAAACACTGAGTTTTTTCACGTCATCGCCTCATTCTACCTGATACTAGTTTTTGATAAAATGGTTATAAACCATTTTATCAGGCCGCTGTTTCAGCGGTCTGCGGCGTAGCCGCTAAAAACGAAAGTCCATACATTTCTCGCCGCCGTCGGCGGACTGCGAAATATTCGCAGGATAAAATGGTGTTAACCATTTTATCGAGAAATAGTATGAATATCCGCTGCTTTTTCGCCAGAAAAGCGGATGCAGCTGCGCAATGCTGCTATAAATATATTTTTTACAATTTTCATCTGGAAATCCGAAACTTTGGTGCTATAATAGAGAGAATATAAGAGCGGCGCGGCGGCTGATACCCCGCGCTTTCCCGTGAGTGTGCTCCCACGCGCTTTTGAAAGGAGGGTATGTATGCAGATCAATCTGACACCGAAAGAATTCCGCCGGCTGCTGGATCTGGTGTACATCGGAAACTGGGTGCTGAACTCCACCCGGGGCGAAGACCGCTTCGCCGACTATGACAATCTGGAGAGCAAACTGTTTGCCCTGTCCCCCGCCCTGTCCGAGCATTGGAACGGAACCGTCGTTCCCTCCCGCGCCTATCAGGAAGGCGGGATTCACGAGGCCATTGCCTGCTATGAGGACAACGTTTTTTACGAAATTCTGGCGGAGGAGCTCTCCCGCCGGGACATGGACTATCCGGAGATCACCGACGACAATTACGATGAGATCGTCACACGGATGGATCGGTACATGTCGGAATTTGAGCTGTCCGGCGTTGACCATCTGGTTCTGGATGAAGAAAACGCCTAAACCTCTGACGTGCCGGTTTCCCGGCACGTTTTTTTATTGCTCACCGCTGATCAGTGCTTCACCGGCACGGAAAATGTCGCCCGCGCCCATGGTGACCACAATGTCCCCCTCCCGGACGTTCTCCCGCAGATAGGCGGTGACGTCGGGCAGGGTCTCGCAGTACACCGCACCGGGGATCTGCTCCGCCAGCTGGGCGGAGGAAATGCCAATGGTGTTCCGTTCCCGGGCGGCGTAGATCTCCGCCATAACCAAAACGTAGAAATTTTTCAGTTCCCGGACGAAGTCGTCAAACAGCGCCTTTGTGCGGGAATAGGTGTGGGGCTGGAAGGCCAGCACCACCCGCTTGTAGCCCATGGAGCGCACGGCTTCCAGGGTCGCCCGCAACTCGTCGGGATGGTGAGCGTAGTCGTCATAAACATCTGCGCCGTTGAACTTACCCTTGAACTCCATGCGCCGTCCCGCGCCGTGGAAGGACTGGATGCCCTTGGATACCGTCTCTCCGGGAATGCCCATCATCCACGCGGCAGCCGACGCCGCCAGAGCGTTCATGGCATTGTGCCTGCCCAGAACGCCCATGTCCAGATGGCAGTAGTATTTCCCGTCGCAGATCACGTCAAAGTGCCGCCAGTCGGGGTGCATATTGGCCGCGTGAATGCGGTTTCCTTCCCCAAGGCCGAAGGAAACATAGTCGATGCCCTCCATGGCCTGCACCGTATGGGGGTCGTCGCCGTTGGCGACCACGCCGAAGGTGGCCAGAGACGCAAACTTGTGGAAGGATTTCTGGATGTCCGCCAGATCTTTGAAATAATCCAGATGATCCGCCTCCACGTTCAGCACGATCGCCAGCGTGGGGAAGAAATTCAGGAAGGAATCACAGTATTCGCAGCTCTCCAGCACGATGGTGTCCCCGTGGCCGACCCGGTGTCCCGCGTGCAGCAGGGGCAGGTAGCCGCCGATCATGACCGTGGGATCCATATCCGCTTCCATGAGGATATGGGTCACCATGGACGTGGTGGTGGTCTTTCCGTGTGTGCCGGAGACGCAGATGGCGTTATGGTAGGACTTCATGATCTCGCCCCATGCCTGCGCCCGCTCAAACACGGGGATGCCTGCGGCACGGGCGGCAGCGATCTCCGGGTTGTCATTGTGGGCGGCGGCAGTGCGGATGATGCAGTCCGCGCCCTCAATATTCTCCGCCCGGTGTCCGATGGCGACGGGAATGCCCTGTTCGATCAGCTCATCCGTGGACACGGATGCGTTCATATCCGAACCAGTGACCTCCATGCCCATGCCCTTCAGCACCAGACCCAGCGGCCGCATGGATACGCCGCCGATCCCCACAAGATGCACATGATGGCCGGGCGTCAGATATTCCGTGATTTTCTTACTATTCAGCATGTATGTCAGTTCCCCCACAGGTGATCCTGCCCCGGCCGGACCCGGGGAATCTCTGATTCCCTTGCGCCGGAGCACAGAACGAAATTTTTCCGCAACTTTTAGCATTATACAACATTGCCTTGAATTTTACAACCACAAAAAGCGGGCGAAGGGAAGTTTTTCGTCATAATCTTCCTTATTTTCCGAAAAATCCCCTCATTACACCCGCCGTATCACGCCGCAGGCGATTTTTTTGCCCGCGTTTCCCGCCGGTTGGGTGTGAAAATCGTCCGCGCTTCCGTGAATGACCACCGTCCGCCCAACCACCTCGCAGGGCGTGAATCTGCCCGTCTCCGCCGCGAGGAACGCCCGCCCGGCCATACTGAGCAGCGGCGGCAGGTCTCCCGCGTGACGGGGATGCTCCCGGGCGTCCGGGTTATAATGTCCTCCGGTATCCGAAAAGTCCGTGCCGCCGCAGTCGCTGCCCTCGTGGATGTGAAAGGCGAAAAAGCCGGTATCGTTTTCCGGAAGCCCACTGACCTCCGCCGTCACCAGCGTGCCGCCGGGTATGGCGTAAAACCGCACCGTCCCCTTGAGCCTCGGCGCACCCATGCCGCCCCGGACGCAGGCGATCGCCTGCGGATTTGCGGATGGAATTCTCATAATCTAAGCACCTCCTGACCATTCTATGCACAGCGCTTCTTTCCTGTCCCCAAATTGTCGAAAATTGGCGAAAGGAAGTGAATTGAAAATTGAGTGCAGCTGTGATATTCTATATCCATCGGAAGGTGGGAGACATATGGACGCAATGAAGCTGTTGATTGCGGATGGAAACGAGGAATTCCGGCGGGCGCTTGCCGCCGAGCTGCAGGGGGCATACCATGTCCGGTGCTGCGGCGACGGGAAAGAGGCACTGTCGCTTCTGCGTTCCTTTGTCCCTGACGTTCTGGTGCTTGATCTGATGCTTCCCGAGCTGGACGGCATCAGTCTGCTGCAATCCGCCGCCAGTGCCGGACTGTGTCCCATGGTGCTGGTGACCTCCCGCTTTTATAACGATTATATTCTGGGCGCCCTTGGCGAGCTGAGCGTGGGCTACATGATGCGAAAGCCCTGCGACATCCCTGCTACCGCGGCCAGGATCGGCGACCTGAGCCGCCATATCCGCGCGCCGCTGGTGACGCCGCCCGACCCTCAGACGCAGGTGACCAATCTGCTGCTTTCCCTGAACATTCCTTCCAAACTCCGGGGCTACGCATACCTCCGGGAAGCCATTCCGAGGATGATGAAGGACCCCGACCAGCCCATTACAAAGGTGCTGTATCCGGCGGTGGGCGCGGTCTTCGGCTGCAAGGGCACCCACGTGGAGCGCTCCATCCGAAGCGCCATCGATACCGCATGGAAGCAGCGGGACGACCGTGTCTGGCAGCGGTATTTCCGCGTCGGCTCCGACGGCGTCATTCCCCGCCCGTCCAACGCCGCCTTCATTTCCCGTCTGGCAGACGCTCTGCGGCTGAATCAGGACGCCGGAAACAATGAGGAATGAATCGGAAAAATGGACATACCCTAATGATACCAACTGACTTGGAGGCGCTGTCATGAAAAAGCAAACCTCTCCCCCTAACCGCCGCGGCAGGCTCATACTGCTGTGCTTCGTGCTGGGGCTGATCCTGATCGTGATGCTTGTGGGAACGGTCTACTTACAGCACCTGCTGGGGCGCATCCACTATGTGGATTCCGGCACCGCCCCGACCCTTTCCCCGGAGGAGCTGGACGCCTATCTCGCCACCCAGCCGGAGGAGATCAACACCGCCCCCACCATGGACCCCGAGGACGTCACCTTCCCGGACTACGACGCCGACATCGGCAGGGACAGCGACATCATCAACATTCTGCTCATCGGTCAGGACCGCCGGGAGGACGAGACCCGGGCGCGTTCGGATTCCATGATCCTGTGTACCTTCCACAAATCCGAAAAGAAACTGACCATGACTTCCTTCCTCCGGGATACCTATGTCAAAATCCCCGGCTACGGCCAGAACCGGATCAATGTGGCCTACGCCGCCGGCGGAATGCCCCTTCTGAATAAGACTTTGGAAAACAATTTCGGCGTCCACATCGACGGCAACGTGGAGGTGGACTTCTACCAGTTTGCCGACATCGTCGATCTTCTGGGAGGCGTGGAGGTAGACCTGCGCAACGACGAAGCCCAATGGGTCAACCGGGAGACCGGCAGCGGCCTTTCCGAGGGAACAAATCTCCTGAACGGTCAGCAGGCACTGGCCTACGCCCGCATCCGCAAACTGGATGCCGACGGGGATTTCAGCCGGACGAACCGCCAGCGCAAAGTCATCACCGCGCTGCTGGATGCCTACCGGGACACCAATCTTTCCTCCGCCCTGTCCCTTCTGGAGCAGGTTCTCCCCCTGATCACCACGGACATGACAGACAGGGAGATCCTCGGCTACGCCGTCAGCCTCTTTCCTCTGATGACCGGCGGAGAGGTCGTCAGTCAGCACATCCCCGCCGCCGGAACCTATGCCAGCCGCAATATCGACGGCATGGCAGTGCTGGTGGCCGATCTGGAAGCCAACCGGCAGGTGCTGAAAGACACTCTGGGCGGATGACCCGCACTATGTCCCGTTTCATAAATGGAAATATTTTCCTGTAATTTTCCCCCTGAATGTTTCATGTTCTGGATTTTTGTTTCATGATGCCAAAAAATATTTGTAAAATTTTTTGTAAACACGCATTATCCGAATTGACAAGTTCCGCAATTCAAGGTATAATGGGCGATGACTGAGAAATAATAAGAAGGTGCGAACATGGAACTCACGAGAAGCGAAATGGAAATCATGGATGTCCTCTGGGAAACCGGAAAGCCCCTGTCCCGTGCGGATTTGTTGGAGCATACCGAGGAAAAGACCTGGAAGGACAGTTCCGTACACATACTGCTCAACAGTCTGCTGCAGAAGGAGGCCATTCGGGAGGCCGGCCTTGTGAAGCGCGGCAAAACCTTTGGCCGCGTATTCGCACCGACCATGACCCGGGAGGAATACTTTGCCAACACCATTTTCAGCCATCGCCACAAACCGGAACCGGTAGGTCTGTTCAAGGCGCTGCTGAAGCGGGAGGAAGTCACTCAGGCAGATTTACAGCAACTTCTGGAGCTTGTGCAGAAAGAAATACGGTAAATGATCGACGGAGCCGTTTATACGGCTCCGCTTTTCTTTTATGCAGGCATTCCGCAGCCCGATTTTCTGTACGGTTCGGGTACACGTTTTGCTTCCGACCTCCATAGAATATCAGTATCACACACAACTGCCCGTCCTTTGCCGTTCCCTTTTCGTAGAAAATTGCACAAAAATAATTGAATATTGCACCAAATTTGCCAAATCTGATTGACAACGCCCGGCACGGGGTGTATAGTAGGGGCGTTATCACGACTTAGCCTCAAGGAAACTCTGATTAAATCGGTGAGGGCTGGCGGCTGAAGATTTTGACTCAGCCGAAAGCGATTTATTCAGAGGTTCCTCAGGTCAAATGGAGGAAATATCCATGTTAAAAACCGCTGAATTATACGACATGTCCCACACGCTGGCAGGCGCTTATCTCTCCGGATTTGAGTACCCATGGCAGGCGCTGAAGGGCATCAAAGAGCTGATCTTAGCCCTCGGCCCCACACTGGGCGAGGACTATACGGAAGTGTCCCCCACCGTCTGGGTACATAAGACCGCCGCAGTCGCCCCCACCGCCTTTCTGGGCGCGCCCTGCATCATCGGCGCGGGCACCGAAGTGCGCCACTGCGCCTTCATCCGCGGCTCCGCTCTGGTAGGCGAAGGCTGCGTGGTGGGCAATTCCGTGGAGCTGAAAAACGCAATTCTTTTTGACAACGTGCAGGTTCCCCACTTTAATTACGTGGGCGACAGCATTCTGGGCTACAAGTCCCACATGGGCGCTGGCAGCGTCACCTCCAACGTCAAGTCCGACAAGACGCTGGTCGTGGTGAAAAACGGCGAAGAGCAGGTTCCCACGGGGCTGAAAAAGTTCGGCGCCATGCTGGGCGACTTCGTGGAGGTCGGCTGCAACAGCGTCCTGAATCCCGGCACCGTCATCGGCCCCCACTCCAACGTCTACCCCACCTCCTGCGTCCGGGGCATGGTTCCCGCCAACAGCATCTGGAAAACCGGCGGAATTATTGTCGCCAAAAAATAATGTTTTCGGGACATTTCCCGGCCATCAGAAAGTGAAAGGAGTCCATTTCCATGGGCAAATATTTTGGAACCGACGGCTTCCGGGGAGAAGCCAACTGCAACCTTACCGCTGACCACGCTTTCAAGGTCGGGCGTTTTCTCGGCTGGTACTACACCCAGCTGAAGCGCCGCTCCGGCTCTGACGGCTCCGCCAGAATCGTCATCGGCAAGGATACCCGCCGGTCGAGCTATATGTTCGAGTACAGCCTTGTTGGCGGTCTGGTAGCCTCCGGCGCAGACGCCTATCTGCTGCACGTCACCACCACCCCCAGCGTGGCCTTCGTCGTCCGCACTGAGGGCTTCGACTGCGGCATTATGATCTCCGCCAGCCACAACCCCTACTACGACAACGGCATCAAGCTCATCAACAACTTCGGTGAGAAGATGGATGAAAGCGTCATCAATCTGGTGGAAGCGTATCTGGACGGCAATCTGGAGGCTTTTGGCCGGAAATGGGAGGAACTGCCTCTGGCCAAGCGCGACCAGATCGGCCGCACCGTTGACCATGTTGCCGGACGAAACCGCTACATCGGCTATCTCATCAGTCTGGGCATGTACTCCTTCAAGGGCGTGAAGGTTGGCCTGGACTGCGCCAACGGTTCCTCCTGGAACATTGCAAAATGCGTTTTTGACGCCCTGGGCGCCAAGACCTACGTCATCAATGCCGCCCCCGACGGCTACAACATCAACCAGAACGCGGGTTCGACCCACATTGAGGTTCTGCAGCGCTATGTTGTGGAGAACGGGCTGGACGTGGGCTTTGCCTACGACGGCGACGCTGACCGCTGCCTGTGCGTGGACGAAAAGGGCAATATCGTCACCGGCGACCACATCCTGTACATCTACGGCAAGTACATGAAGGAGCGGGGCAAGCTCCTGGGCAACACCGTCGTCACCACCATCATGTCCAACTTCGGTCTGTACAAAGCCTTTGACGAGCTGGGCATCGGCTACGCCAAGACCAAGGTGGGCGACAAATACGTCTACGAATACATGATGGCCAACGGCTGCCGTCTGGGCGGCGAGCAGAGCGGCCACATCATCTTCTCCAAGTACGCCTCCACCGGCGACGGCATCCTCACCAGCCTGAAGATCATGGAGACGATGATGGCGAAGAAGAAGACCCTGAGCCAGCTCTGTGAAGGCTTCACCTTCTATCCTCAGGTGCTGAAAAACGTCCGGGTGGCCGACAAGGCCGCGGCGCAGGGCGATCCCGACGTGCAGAAGGCCGTCGCGGAGGTCACCGCCAAGCTGGGCGACACCGGGCGCATTCTGGTGCGGGAATCCGGCACCGAGCCGGTCATCCGGGTCATGGTGGAAGCCGAGAGCAAGGACGTCTGCGAGCAGTACGTGGATTCCGTGATCGAGGTCATCCGCGCCAAGGGTCACTGCGTGTAAACAAAAACTCAGCCCCCAAACCATAGGGTTTGGGGGCATTTTCTGTTTTTATGGAATTGCCGAGTAGGTGCCGCCCGTTATGGCGTACCCCTCTCCCGGCTTTGGCTGCCACTGGTAGCGGTTCTTCCCTTCCTCTGGGAAAAGGCTGGCCATGATCGCGGCAATGACGCCGCCGTGGGTCACGATCACCGTGTTTTCTTTCCGGCTTTCCAGTGCCTTGTACGCTGCCAGAACGCGCCTCGTCATCTGTTCGCCGCTTTCGCCGCCGGGGGGCGGGTTGATCTCCGGATCGCGGGAGAGCCATGTCTGGTAGGCCGGTTCGTCCTTCAGCATCTCATAGCTTTTCATCTCAAACGTGCCGAAGTCGATTTCCCGGAAATCCTCCACGACTTCGTAGGGGACATTGCCAAACAGCAGCGCCAGCGTTTCATTGCACCGCCGCATTCCGCTGGTGATAAAGTGTGCCGTTCCCACGTCGATGGGCGGGCGATTCGCCAGTGCTTCCCTTCCCGCTCTGGATAATGACAGGTCGGTGCTGCCGCAGTAGAGGTGCTGCTCATTGGCAAGGGTGCGGCCATGGCGAATGAGAAAAATGGTCATTTCAGCCGTTCCTCCAATCCGCAGAACAAGCGGCTGACCCTGGCTGCTTCTCCGGACAGATACCGGCAAAGCAGCCCATTCATCTGCCGCCACGCCCGCATTTCCGCCCCCATGGGCACCACGCCCGCGGAGATATCCTCACAAATAAGAATGCTGTCTTGCCACTGCTCCCGGCGGGACTGGAAAAACGCCACGGCGTCCACCCCCGACTGCACACACCAAAGGGTAAATTCCTCGATACGGTCAATGCACCGTCTGGAAAAGTCGATTTCTCCGCCGGTACAGGTAAAAACGTCGCTTTCACTCAGGCCAAAGGCGGACTTCGCAAAATCCAGCTTTCCCTGATAAGCGCCGCCGATGATCAAAACCATAATACCCTCCTACAAAAGCGCGTAGACCGCCACGGCGCACAGTTCGCCAATGGTCAGCGCGTACCCTGCAATGTCGCCGTTCATGCCGTCCAGAGATCTGTACCCCCGGCGCAGCGCCAGCGTATACCCGGCGACGCACCCCACCGGCGCAAAGCCGTACTTCCCACAAAGCAGGAATCCCGCCGCCAGACACACGGCCAGCATTCCGGCCAGAATCCACAACTGCGCCTTTGGCTTTTCCTGCCCGGCGTACTGGCTGGAGGACATGGGGCGAAGCCCCGTCACCGCCAGTGCCGAGCAACACCGGCTGACCGCCGGGATAAACAGCAGAATCCGGAAATCTGCCCCTTCGGAGGCGGCAGAAAAGAACGCGAACTGGCTGAGTATCAGCAGGCACAGGCCGATCACGGCGAAAGAGCCGACGTGGGAGTCCTTCAGGATCGCCCGGCGCTTTTCCAGATCCCGCCATGATTTCACCGCGTCGGTGACGTCCATGAATCCGTCCAGATGGATGAACCCCGTCAAAAGGAAGGGGCACGCGCACAGCGCCAGTCCCCCGACCAGTGCCGGGAGCTTCAAAAAGCGGACGGCCCATGCAAGCGCCGCCCAGACAAGCCCGATTTCCAGCCCCACCACGGGCAGAAACAGGAGCATTTTTCCCCTCGCCTTCTCGTCCCAGAGCCGTCCGGGAAAGGGAATTGCGCAGAACATGGACTGGCACATGGCAAAGGCGCAAAGATAGGTTTTCACAGCGGCAATGCCCCCTTGTAAAGCTTCGGATTCCCCGCCGCCACCTCGGCGACGACGTCGCAGACCGCCGCCAGACGGCGGTCAATGGCGGCCAAACACTTACGGTAAAGCTCCGTGGTCTCGTCGTACCGCTGGGCGTCGGAGTAAATAAAATCGCTGACGACCACCGCGTTTTTCACGGTTTTCACAAAGGCAATCAGTTCGTCGGCGCACCGGTTCGCCCCGTCCAAATCCAGCTGCCAGTTCTTTTCCGCGGGAAACATGGCGTTTTGCAGCAGCGCCGTGGCGCTGTCCACCAGAAACGTGCCGTCCCTGTCCGCAGTATCCAGACAGGACAGCATATTTTTGCTGCACTCAATGGTCTCGAAGCCCAGCCCGTCCCGGTCGGCAATGTGCCGCCGGATGCGCACCAGATCTTCCTCGTCCGTGGGGATCATCGTCGCCACGTAGTAGCGCTTTCCCGTCCCGGACAGCTTCACCGCAAGTTCCTGCGCCAGCGTGGATTTTCCGTTTTTCGCGCCGCCGGAAAGGAAAATCGTCATGCTTTCCCCTCCACGGTAAACTGGTCGCCCTGACGTATCTCGTCCAGATACCCGTCGTCTATCCCCGCCTGATCGAAGGTCGCCATGTCGTTCATAACGGCGCAGGCGGCGGAAAGCACCTGGAAGGCCAGCGGGCACCCGCTGCCCTCCCCCAGACGCATTCCCAGCAGGAACAGCGGCTCTAAGTTCATAGACTCCATGGCAAGGCGGTAGCCGATCTCAAAGGACGCATGGCTGGGGACGAGATAGTCCCGCACCCGGGGACACAGCCGCACCGCGCACAACGCCGCTACGGCGGAAATAAACCCGTCAATGACCACCGGACGGCGGGTCGCCGCCGCCCCCAGAAACGCGCCGCACATGGCGGCAATGTCAAAGCCGCCCACCTTGGCAAGCACGTCCACCGGGTCATCCCTGTCGGGACGGTTCACTTCGATTGCCTGACGGATGATTGCTTTCTTCCGCAGGAAACTCTCGTCGGTCACGCCGCCGCCCCTGCCGGTGACGGTCTCCACCTCCGCTGAAAGCAGCACCGCCAGAACGGCGGAGGACGTAGTGGTGTTGCCGATGCCCATTTCCCCCACGCCGAGGGCATCGGCGTCGGTCTCGGCGGCGAGCTTGGCACCGGTGAGGATGGCCGTGACCGCCTGCTGCCGGGTCATGGCGGGGCCGCTCGCAATATTCTGCGTGCCGTAGGCAATTTTCCGGTTCAGCACCGCTTTCTCTTTGATATCGGCATTGACGCCCACATCGCAGACGGTGATGCCGCTGCCGAAATGTTTCGCAAGAACGCTTGCGCCGGTTTTTCCACGGGTCAGATTCACCGTCTGCATCAGCGTCACGGACTGGGGTGCGCTGGACACGCCCTCCGCCACCACGCCGTTGTCGGCGGCAAATACCAGAAGGTGGGTCCTCCCCATCTTATTATGCACCCGCCCGGTGATGCCCGCCAGCTGGACGGACAGGTCTTCCAGCCGCCCCAGACTTCCGGGGGGCTTTGCAAGCTGCGCCTGACGCTCCCGCGCCTTTTCCATAGCGGCGTCATCCAAAGGGGAAACGGCGGAAAGCAGTTTGTTCAGTTTTTCTTCCATGTTCACCCCTCCAAAATACGCTCTTCCAGCATCCAGCTGACCGCCGGTGCCGCCTGAAGCACTTCCAGTGTAAAAGTCGCCTCCGTGCAGAGCGTCTGCGCCTGCCGGAGCAGCGCGGCCATGGAGATCGTTCCCTCTCCCGGGGCGCAATGGGTATCCTGAGAGCCGTCATTGTTGTGGATATGGAAATGGGAGAGAAATTCCGCGCAGGCGCTCACCCATTCCTCCACGGGAACCGGGGAGTAAGCGTTCACATGCCCCACGTCCAGACACATCCGCAGCCGGGGGTTGTCCACCTCCCGGAAAATCTCGATCATCATCTCCGGCTGCTCCTCCAGCACGTTTTCCAGCACGATGTCCACGCCGGGGTCTTCCTTCAAAAAGTCTTTCCAGAAAACAATGGACTGCTCCGTATACCAGCAGGGGTAGTACAATCTTTCGTTGAAGCCCCCGTGAATGATGATCTTCCGGACATCATACCGCCGCGCAAGCGCGATCGCCTGCCGGTAGCGGAGCGCCGCCAGCTCCCGGGCTTTCGGGTCAACGGCACAGGGGAACAGCTCGCTGAAGGGCGCGTGAAGCAGTTTTCTGCCCACGCCTGCCAACTCCTTGGTCACAGCAGCGTGGGTCGTCTCGAACTGCTCATCCATGTTCCACGCTGTGCAGTATTCCGCGATTTCCAGCCCTAGGCCGTGCCGCCGGGCTTCCTCCGCGGCGTCCGGGGCAATGGTGGAAAGAAACAGCTGGTCTTTTTTCATGCTTCCTTCCTCCCCTCATCATCCAGAATTCCGTATTTTGTTTTGATCCGGTCAAGCTTTTCCAGCAGGGGCTTCCCCAGAATCAGAAGTACGATTGCCGTGGCGACGGCCTGTCTCAGGTTCACCGGGAACCCGGAAATATAGAACGCCATGGCTCCCTTGAGGGTGATTCTGGACATCACCAGGAACACCGAGCAGGTGTCCAGCAGCGGCCCGACGAAAAACGCCACCGCCAGAAATCCGAAAATCCCCATCACCACCGGCTTGCGGGGAAGTCTGCCCTCGGCGAACACAAAGCCCGCCAGCATCCCGCCCGCGCCGTAGGCCATCATCTGCCACGGCGTGTAGGGGCCTTGGCTGTAGAAGAAATTGCTTGCCAGTGCGCTAATTGCCCCCACCAGAAAGCCCGATTCCGGGCCAAAGGCAATCCCCGCGATCATGATAATGCCGAAAATTGCCTTGAAGCTGGGGATGGGAATGGCGACCCGCCCGGCTACCGCCAGCGCGCACATCACTGCCAGCACCACCAGCTCCCGCGCCTGAGGTCTGCGCCCCTCAAAGGCCAGAAAGAAGGGGATCAGCAGCTCCACGATCACCAGCGTGCTGGTGACATAAAACGCCCGTCCGGAAAGTCTGCTGCCCACGATCAGCGTCAGGGGAATCAGCACGAAAAAAACAATCAACGTGGCAATACGGGACTTTTTCATGCCTTTTTCTCCCGGTTTTGTTTGTAAAGATCCACTACATCCTCCGCCGTCACCGCGTTCCGGAACACATGGCGGCTCATACGGTTTGCGGCAGTGGTGTAGAAGCTGTTCGCGCCAAAGAACCGGCGGGGCGTATCCGTGGTCAGGACCTGCCCGTCAAAGAACATGCTCACCTGATCGGCGTACCGGGCGCAGAATTCCACGTCGTGGGATACCATGACGATGGTGATGCCCTTCTTTTTCAGCTCCGTCAGGATGGACGCAAAGGTCTCCTTGAAGAAGCTGTCGATGCCCTTGGTCGGCTCGTCCAGCAGGAGCAGCTGCGGCCGGGTAAGCAGCACCTTCGCCAGCGCCGCCCGCTGCTGCTCACCACCGGACAGATCGTAGGGATGGCTTTTCAGCAGGGACGTGATCTGACAGATTTCCGCCGTTTCCCGGATATCCTGCTCGTTTTGCGTCATTTCCTGCAAATCTTCCAGCACCGTTTTCTTGACGAACAGGCTCTTGGGGTCCTGAGGAAGCATGGCGAGGCAGCCCCGGAACAGCTCCTGCTGCTTGTATTTTTCCACCGGCTTTCCCAGCACCTTCACCTTGCCCCGATAGGGTCTGCAAATGCCGCAGACGGCTTTCAGTGTTGTGGATTTTCCCGCGCCGTTGCCGCCCACGATGGCGTGAAGGCTTCCCTTCGCCACCTCGACGCTGGCCCCCCGGAGAACGTCCGGGCTGTTCTTTTCATAGCGGAACCACAATTCTTTCAGCGAAAGAGCGATTTCGCCGTCTTCTTCGGTCTGGGGCTGTGCCGGAAGCTCGGTGATTTCCGGCGGGTTCGGGAAAATATCGCTGAGCCAGTTTCTGCCCTCCCGCACGGTCAGGGGGCACTCCCCCGCACCGCCGCTGCCATAAAACACCCGCACCGGCGTGGGCATGGCGGTAAACATATCGTTCTTTTCCTCCCAGAGCCGCTTACCGATGTTCCGTGGGGTGTCGTTGGCGATCACTTTTCCGCCGTCCATCACGACGGCGCGGTCAGCGTAGGGGAAAATATCCTCCACCCGATGCTCTGTAATGAGGATGGTCGTTCCCAATTCTGCGTTGATCTTCCGCAGGGTGTTCAGAAAATCCGAAGCCGCAATGGGGTCAAGCTGGCTGGTGGGTTCGTCCAGAATCAGAATTTCCGGCTGCATGGCCATGATGGACGCCAGATTGAGCAGCTGCTTCTGTCCGCCGGACAGATTGGCAACGTCTCTGTGGAACCAGTCCTGAATGCCGAAATAGCAGGCCATTTCCGCCACCCGGGCGCGCATAGTCTTCTGGTCGCAGCCCAAGCTTTCCAGCCCGAAGGCCAGCTCATGCCAGACCTTGTCCGTCACGATCTGATCGTCCGGATTCTGCATGACGAAGCCCACCTTCGCGGCCTGATCCCGCTGACTCATATCTTTCAGCGAAACGCCGTTGATACGGATGTCCCCGCTTCGTTTTCCGTGGGGCGCAAGCACCGATTTCAGGTGCCGCAGAAGCGTTGTTTTGCCGCTGCCGCTTTTGCCGCAGAGTACCACATACTCCCCCCGCCGGATGGTCAGGCTGACGTCGGACAATGACGGTCTGTCGGCGGAAGGGTAGGAAAAGGTCAGATTCTCGATCTCGATATGTGCCATTGAACGGCCTCCTTCATGTGTAGTGCAGAGGGGATAAAGAGGTAAGCGCAGTAGGCAATAAAGCCCGGCGCGTAAATGCCGGTAACGGGCTGAATGGCAAGCTTCGGCGTAAACTCCGCCGCCGCGCCGCCCATGGCGGCCGCCACTGCGGCCACACCCGCAAGGGTGAGCATCACTGCAAGAAGCGTCCAGTCCAGCGCCTTCATCCGGTAGATCTGAAAGCTTGTGCGTTTGGCTGTGCCGTAGCCCCGGGCGCGCATGGAGTCCCCGGTCACGATGCTGCCCTCCAGCGCCCAGTCCGTCAGGGCGGACAATGTTCGCATTCCGCTGGTGAGTTTTTCTTTCATGGTGCTGTTCTCCCCCGCGCCGAGGCCAACGGACTTTCTCGCACCCATGATCTGCCCCGCCTTGCGGATAAAGCTGGGGATCATCCGCAGCACCATCACCAGCAGCAATGAAATTGCCGGGATCAGATTTCCGAACAGGCTTGTGAACTTGTCGCTGGTCATGACCGCGTTGTAGCAGCCGAACCAGAGCATCATCACCAGAAACACCCCGGCAATGGCCGCGCCGTAGAGCAGCGCCTCCACCGTGTAGGGTCTTCCGAACACATGAAACAGCACCCGCTCGCCGTAGGTATTGAACAGCGGGTTCACCACCGTCAGCGCGAGAAACATGGGCAGCAGCATGGCAATTCGCTTCCAGCCTGCCCTGCCACTGAGCAGCAGATAGTAAGCCGCCGCGCCGATTGCCCCCGCGATCAGGTACGCCGGGTGCTGGATCAGCACACTGAAACCAATGGCTCCCACAAAAAACAAGAAATTCACCGCCGGGTGGCAGTTGGAAAAAGCGTCCGCAGTCATAGCATCCCCCAAAAAGAAAAAGTCCCCAAATGGGGACTTCACAAAAACCTCCGGCAGGCATCCCCAAGAGCCTTCCGGGAAAAAACGTCAGGTCACCGTGTTCCGGCTCTGGACGCCATTTGCCGAAAGTCTTCTCAGGATGTTCCCAATGACTTTCCGCGGCTCAACTGTCCATCTACGGCGGCTTGGTACCGCTGGGATTGCCCCATTCCAATGTGTGACCCGACTTTATTAAGGAACCTCTGAATAAATCGTCTTCGGCTGACAGCGGATCTTTCACCCCCAGCCTTCGGTATGAAAAATGGGAAATACATACAGTATTCCCGCATTTTCCATACCTTGTCTGGAGGCAAAATCTCTCGCTGTCAGCTCTCGTCGATTTATTCAGAGCTTCCTTTTTTATTCTATGCAGCATATTCTATCATAATCTCCGAAAAACTGCAATGTCTTTCCGCCGCGCATCGTGATTTTTTCCGGTTGAAAAAAATGGGAATCTATGCTACAATACCTGCGCTGTTTGTGAATACCAAATAGCGAACCCCTTCACGCAGCCGTTTCAAGGCAGGCAGGAAAGGAATAACATGATAGGAGAATTGTTATGAACAAATTCAGCATGAAAAAGCTGCTGTCCATCCTTCTGTGCATCGCGCTGATCGCGGCATTGGCGCTTTCCACCGTTGGATGCAGCAAGAATGACAAAACTGAGCCTGTGGCCTCCGCTGAAACTTCCGGCGGTACCGTTTCCATGGGCGAGGGCGAAACCATGTTCCTGTTCAACGTGGTCGATCCCGAAGGCAAGGAGAGCCATTTTGAAATCCACACCGATGAGAAGACCGTGGGCGCGGCGCTGCTGTCCCTTGGCCTGATCGCGGGCGAGGACAGCGAGTACGGCCTGTATGTCAAGACCGTCAACGGCGTCACCGTGGACTACGATCAGGACGGCAAGTACTGGGCATTCTATGTGGACGGCGAGTACGCCGCCACCGGCGTAGACTCCACCGACATCACCGCCGGCGCGACCTACACCTTCAAGGCAGAGTAATTTCCGGGCACAAAGCAGCCGGTAAGATGGTTTTAACCGTCTTACCGGCTCTTTTCTGTTGCAATTCGGGAAAATCATCGTATAATGGTAGTGATATTTTACGGAACAGGAGAAAACGCAATGGAAAACGGCGCGGTGTATTTGAAAAAGGGCGAGGGGCGCAGCATGAAGGCGGGCGGCCCATGGGTATATGACAACGAGGTGGAGCGCATCGAGGGCGAGCCGCTGGACGGGGATGTTGTCTCCGTCCACGACTACAACGGCTTTTGTCTGGGCAAGGGCTTCCTGAACCGCCGCTCCAAGCTCCGGGTGCGGATGCTGACCCGGAACCGGAATCAGGAAATCGACGAGGATTTTCTCAGAATGCGGGTGGAGAACGCCTGGGGATACCGGAAAAAGGTGGTGGACACCGGCAGCTGCCGGGTGATTTTCGGCGAGGCGGATTTCCTGCCCGGTCTGGTGGTGGACAAGTTCTCCGACGTGCTGGTGGTGCAGTCTCTGGCGCTGGGCATGGATCGGTATAAGTCCTTCATTCTGGAAACCCTGAAAGAATTGATGGCGAAGGACGGCATTTCCATTCGGGGAATTTACGAGCGCTCCGACGCAAAAGTGCGGGAGCAGGAGGGAATGCCCCGGGTCAAAGGCTTCCTGTCCGACCCCTTTGACACCAAGGTGGAGATCGTGGAAAACGGCGTCAGATATTTCGTAGACGTGGCCGAAGGACAGAAAACAGGCTTTTTCCTCGATCAGAAATACAACCGCAAGGCCATCTGGCCGCTGTGTCCCGGCGCGGAGGTGCTGGACTGCTTCACCCACACCGGCTCCTTTGCCCTGAACGCGGGTCTCGCCGGGGCAAGCCATGTATTGGGCGTGGACGCTTCCGAATTGGGCGTGGCGCAGGCCCGGGAGAACGCCGCCCTCAACGGCCTTTCCGACCGGGTGGAATTTCTCTGTGCGGACGTGTTTGAGCTGCTGCCGGAGCTGGAAGCCAAGGGGCAGAAATTTGACCTCGTGATCCTCGACCCTCCGGCCTTCACCAAGTCCCGCGCCTCCGTGAAAAAGGCGGTGACGGGCTACCGGGAGATCAACCTCCGGGCAATGAAGCTCATCCGGGACGGCGGTTTCCTCGCCACCTGCTCCTGTTCCCATTTTGTGGACTATGAGCTGTTCACCCAGACCATCGGTCAGGCCGCCCGGAATGTCCACAAGCGGCTGCGGCAGGTGGAATACCGCACCCAGGCGCCGGATCACCCCATTTTGTGGGACGCCGAGGATTCCTACTACCTGAAATTCTACATTTTTCAGGTCTGCGACGAGAAATAACAAACGGGAGCCATCACGTTTTCGTGTGATGGCTCCCGAACATTATACTTTCCATCTTGCCCTCTGAAACCGGTACTCCGTCCAGAATTCCAGTCCCATGGGCAGCAGACACAGCGCGGCGTAGCCGGCGGCGGTCACTGTGCTTACGTTTTCCAATGGCTTCCAGATGATTCTGGGATTGTAAAACATCGTCGTCGCCCCAAGGATCGCCCCCATGGCAGTCAGGGTGATGCCGGAAAACAGCGCGATCACGAACGCCCTGTCCCGGTTGTCGAAGCGGTAGATGGAAAATGCCGTCCGTCCCCGAAGCAGACTGCCCCGGGAACGCATGGAGTCAGATTCCAGCGCCAGCGCGGAGATCATCCACGTGATCAGCATGGAGAAAATCCGCAGGCAGTTGACAAGTCGTCGAAAAACATTTCCCTGATTGCTTCCCCGGCCGATGCCCTTCTGAGCCAGGTTGATTTTTCTTGCCTCCCGGCCGATTCTCGGAATAAAGCGCAGCAAAATTGTGAGAAACAGCGACAGCCGTGGGCTGACCCTGCCGAACAGGTACAGCACCTTGTCGCTGGACACCACCCGGAACAGGCAGCTCAGCCACATGCACACCGCCGCCGCCCGCAGTCCCGTCACCATGCCGTACACGAAGCTTTCCACCGTCAGGTTGTTGCCGATGAAGTTCTGTTTCAGCACCGTCACGCCGAAATGGTGATAGCTGCTGTAATACAGGGCGAAGCAAACCACCAGCGGCAGCAGGCACAGGTTGAAGATAACCGCCCGTTTTCCGTTCCGCTTCATGCTGAACGCGAAGGCGCACAGGCAGGAGATGGCGAGAAACACCGGGTGCTGGAAAGCCACGCTTCCGTAAATGACGGCGGCAAAAAACAGGAAGTTCACCGCCGGATGGCAGCTTTCAAAGCCCATCTTCGTCCTCCATCATCCCGTACTGCACCTTCACCCGATCCAGCTTTTCCAGCAAAGGATTCCCGAAAATCACCATGGTCAGGAACGTGCAGACGCCCTGACTGAGGTTCACCCAGAAGCCGGACACATAACGGGGCCACGCCGTCCGCACATTGATAACCGACAGCTCCAGAAAAACCGAACAGGTGTCCAGCAGCGGCCCCACCAGCAGCAGGGTTGTCAGGAAACCAAACACGCCCATGACGACCGGCTTTCTTGGCAGTCTCCCCTTTGCAAACAGGAAGCCCGCCAGCAGTCCGCCAGCGCCGTAAGCAAACATCTGCCATGGAGTATAGGGTCCCTGACCATAGAAGAAGTTGCTGGCAAAGGCCGAAATCGCGCCCACAAGGAACCCGGTTTCGGGGCCAAAGGCAATACCCGACAGCATGATAATGGCGAAAATCGCCTTGAAATTGGGAATGGGAATAACCACCCGCGCGGCCACCGCCAGAGCAGACAGCACCGCGATGACCACCAGCTCCCGCGCCTGAGGCTTCCGGTTCTCGAAAGCCAGCAGAAACGGCACCAGCGTCTCAATCATGACCAGCGTGCTGGTAACATAGTAGGCGCGTCCGCTGAACCGCAGGCCGAAATAAATCGTTGCAGGGATCAGCAGCAGGAAGGTCAGCAGCATCACGATATGGGACTTTTTCATTTTGCGGTCCCCTCCGTCATCCATCCGCCGCCCACATCCTTACCGAAGCCTTTGCAGGTGTAGCACCAGACGATATCGTCTCCGTTTTCCACCTTGCAGGCCGAGCAGCCGTAATTGGGGAACCAGCCGTTCACCTTGTACATCCAGCCGGATTCTTTGCCGCAGTCGAATTCATACAGGTGGTTGATGCCCTCGATGTAGCTGCTGTCGTAAATGGGCGTCCAGCTGTATTCCAGCTGGATATCCGCCGCCGTACAGACCTTTTGCAGCACGTCAAAGACGGTATCCCCCTCAGTGAAGGAAACCTGGGTTTTGGGCAGAATCACTCCGTCTTTCGGGACATAAGGCGCTTTTTCTTTGTCAAGCGTCCTCAAATTGTCCAGAACTGTGTCACAGACGATGGTGACGGTGCAGACGTTCCCCTCCTGCCCCGGGGTGATGAGAGAATTGTCCGGAATCGCCGTAATTTTGTACAGGCTTCCCAGATTGCTGTCTTCCCCGCCCCGCAGGTGAAGCGCCGTCAGAACGCCGGTCACGGCGATCACAGCGATCAGCAGAACCATCACGATATTCCCAAGCCGCTTTTTCTTCATCCGCTGTTTCCCCCGCGAAACTCTTTTACTCCCCTGTCATCGTGTACAGGGTGGATTTTCCCTGCTCCGCCCGGCTCACGGCCACGAGGGCGTAGAAGCCCTGTTCCGTCGCCATCACGTCTTCCTCCCCGTCGAGGATGTGCCGGAACGCGCCATTCTCCGTCCGGAATTCCAGGAGTCTGTTCACCAGCATGTTCCCGCCCTTGACGAACCGGGAGTCGGTCAGGCTGACGCCCAGCTCCGTCAGCGCCACGATCACCTGCGCGATGGACTCGCTGCTCTCCGAATCGTAGGCGACAAAGCCGCCGTTTTCTTCCTGCTGCTGAGACAGAACAGTCAGTCCCCGCTCCACCGCGTCCGCCACATCCTGCCGGTCGCGGTACTTGGCCAGGGCTTGCAGCGCCATGGCCGTGATGTCCGTCTCCGCGTCGCCCCCCGCGAACGACCATCCGCCGCCGGGAAGCTCCGCGTTCAGAATATAGTCCACATACCCGTCCCGCGTGGCCTGCGTGGTTCCGGCGGTGTTTTCCGGAATGTCATACGCCCCGCTGTCCAGCGCCAGCAGCGCGAAAATGGGGCCGTTGATCCCCTGAAATACCGTCTGATCAAAGTCCGCCAGAGGAACCAGCAGGTTGAATCCGCCAACGTCCGTGGCATCCTTCCCCAGCGCCGTCCACGCCAGAATCACACGGGAATACTCCGTGTACTTTTTCGCGTGGAGCACGCCGCCGTGTTCCGCCGTGTAGGCAGCCACGTTTTCGCCATAAACTTCAAAATATTCCTTCGGTACCGCAACGCCGGAGCGCGCCAGCCCGAATACGGCCCACTCGCCCCCCACGGAGCCGTAGGTTGGCTGCGGGATCTGCTCCATCAGCCATTGGGCAGTCTGTGTCAGTTCCTCATCCGTTACCGTACTTTGCCCCGCGGCCGTCCGGGTTTCCACAGATGCGGTCGTTTCGGCAGTCTCCGTCTGCGGCTTGTCTGCGGCACAGCCGCAGACAGACAGCGCCAAGATAAGCGCCAGCAAAAGGGCGATCCATTTTTGACTCATAATCTATGCTCCTATTCTTTGGGAAGTCCTGTGTCCCCGACTGCGATCTGATCTGTGCTTCCCGTATCTTCCGTTTCCTTCGGGGCAGCCGCCGGGAACTCCTTCAGAGTTCCCGCGGCATACTGGAGAATCAGCACGGCGTCGCTGCTGTCAATGACGCCGTCGCCGCTGACATCTGCCGCCTTCAAAGAAAGTTCTGTATCAAGGCGCTTCGCTTCATAGTCCAGAATCATCTGGGCGTCGGCCTGATCGACCTTGCCGTCGCCGTTGACGTCGCCGAGAAGTCCATCGCCCACGGTCAGATTCAGCGTGATGGCGGGCACCATCGTCTCAACACCGGAGGTCATCTCCGTTCCGTTTTCCTCATTATGGTACATGACATACGGGAAGGAAATGACAAACTCCCCGTCGCCGCCGTCCAGCGGGTCAGTCTTATACGTCACGTAGGCCGTAACGTCTCTCGTCTTTCCGTTGGCATAGACCGCAGTGACGACCATTCCGGCAGGGTCGAAGGTCTCCCCTTCCGCGTATGCCGTCTTTGTCGGCTGCTGGGTGATCTCAAGGCACTCGATGGCACTTCCGTAGGCCATCAGCCGCGCCGAGTCGTTCTTGAAGTAGACCGTGCCGTATTCGTCGGCGATGGGACTGCAAATGGCATACTGCGCCTGATCGCCGGTGGGGGTGAACAGCGCATAGGCCGTCGTGCGGCCTCCCTCGGTGGTGACGTAATCCGGGGTCGTCTGTCCGGCTCTGTCCCGCAGAACCCGCAGCTTGCCGGGGGTCATGTTGTCGAAGAAATAGACGTATACGCAGCCGCTTTCCTGCTCGTAGGCCGTCGTCAGCAGGCCGCTGGTCTGGGGATAGCCCTGCGTCTCCACGCGGTAGGCAATGCGCCTTGCAACCACGTCGATCACCGTGATGTTGTGGCCGGAGTACGGGGTAAACTGTCCCGCGCCGGAAACGCCCAGGTAGGCTCTGCCGCCATAGACCACAGGGGTCGATGTACTCATGGGAACGCCGCCCACGCCGTTTGCCAGATTCACGCTCCACTTATTCGTCAGCTTCCGGTCGCCGGTCACCTGAACGGAATAGAAGGTGCCGCCCTTGGAGGTGAAATAGTAGGCGTCCGTCCCGGCGTCGTAAACCACCGTACTGCGGATATCCGCGTTCAGGCCGTCCCAGCTGTCCATCAGCTCGCCCGTCGCGGGGTCCAGAAGCAGCAGCCGGGAAGTCTGGCTGGTGTAGCCGTTTCCGCCGTCGTCCGTTCCCACCAGCAGGAAATCGTCGGCCACGTAAGCGCCCGCCCAGTAGAAGCCGCCCTTGCTGGTATAGTACCAGGAGGCGCACTTGCTTTCTTTGGACTGCGCCGGGTCCTCATCGGTGATGGACAGGCAGACGAAGTTCGCGTTGCCGGTCTCGCTGTTCCAGAAGCCGGTGTAGAGATAGCCGTTTTTCACCGTCAGCGGGCAGTTGGGCTGTCCGCCCAGTTTATCCGTGTAGATCCAGAGAGATTCCAGTGTGGCCGCATTGAACGCCTGCACCGTGCCGCCGGACAGCGCCACGAAGACCATGCCGTCCGCGTAAACCGGCGGGGTGATGGAGAAGCTGGACTTGTGATCCATGTTTGCCTTTACCTTGACCTCGCCGCTTACGGTGTCCACGCGGTAGATCTTGTCGCCCGCGTAGGTGATGATATCGCCATCCACCAGAATCGGGCTGCCCACGGCGTCCGAATCAAAGCCGACGCCCAGCTGGTTTGCCCAATACAAGGTGCCGTCCTGCGCCGCCGTTGGCAGCAATACGTCCGTGACGCCGTTATTGGTGGAAGAACCGCGGAAATCCGCCCACTGCGCCTGGATCGACGGGTCGATGGCGGGGTTGGCCGCCGCCGGATTCAGCGTCCAGACGATGGTCGCCGCGCCGCCGCCCTCCGTCTCGGTGACGGGGTAGGTTTCCGTACCGTTGGAGATCACCAGCGCACCGGCATCGTCCCGGGTCACGGTCAGGGTGCCGGACACGGCCTCGTAGCCGTATTTTGTCAGCGCGTAGCTGTAGCTGCTTCCCTCGCACAGCAGATAATTCCCCGCGTCGTCCGGCAGCTGCTGCACGCCGGTGAGAACGTCCCGCAGATGCAGCAGCGCGTCCACCGGTTCCGTCTCGAAGGTCACTTCCACCGGGGGAGATTTCAGAATGTTCAGGGTATAAGTTCCGGTGCCGTCCGGAGCCTTGTTATTTTCCACCGTGACCGTAACCGTCTGGGTGTTAATGGTGCCGTCCAGCGGGATGATCACGCCGCCTTCGGCGGTCACGTCCGTGCCGTCCACCCTGATGCGGTAGCCCACGTCCTCTTCGCCGTAGCAGGTGTTCTCCTCGTAGCGGGAAAGCCGCAGTTCCAGATTCTGCGCCGCCATGGAGACCGTCACGGAATAGGTCTTCACACCAGGCGTAAAGCCCTTGGTTCCGTCCTCTTTTTCCAGTGCAGCGGCAGCGCCGTCGCACTGGGCTGTCATGTCTTTCAGCGTCAGCGTGCGGTCAAAGCGCGTTACATAGTCCTGATAAAAAGTAACACCGTTCTCTTCCTTTGTCAAGCGGATGGTGACCGTGCCCGCAACGGGGTTCTCCTTCATCAGCAGGCGGTTCAGCAGGGTGCCGGAAGCTGCGCCGGAGGGTAGATCAACGGTTTTTTCCTTCCCGTGGTACAGGCTGCCGCTGAATACCTGATTATAAATTGCCTGAATGCTGACATTTTTCTCTCCGGTCGCCGCCCAGGCGTAGACCATATGCTCCGTATCTTCATAGGAAACCCTGTAGCTGTGATTCTCCGGGGTAAAGGGGGCATCGGTTTTCAGCGAATTCTTGGAGGCCGCACCGGCTTTTTTCCCGTAGGCCAGACTTGTCAGCCAGTCGCTCATGGAACTGAAGTCCACGATGATGGTGCTGTTGGCCACTTCCTCAAGGGAGAAATCGTCGGTAATGTGATAATAGGTATTTCGGGTCGCGACATAGTGGTAGGTCTCCCCGGGAACCAGAATGTACCGGTAGCGGTTCTGGGTTGCGGACTCCCGGAGTGTCGTATAGGGCATCACAACGCCGTTGCTGTTGACCACCTCGACAGTCACGGAACGCTCCGACAGGAAGGACAAGCTTTTGCCCTCGCCCGGCTGAATTGTCAGGGTGTAGGTACTGGAATATCCATTGGCGGAAACCGTCACAGGGATGACCGTCTCGCCGGAAACATCCACCGTCACGCCGTTCGCCGCGTTCTTACCATTGACCGTTACGGTGTAGCCGTTTTCCAGCGGCTGCCCCGTGATCGTCACTGCCGTGACCGTGTCCAGAACCTTATAGGTATATTCCATGGTATCCGGTGCGAAGGGAATGGAAGCCGCCTGATCTACGCCGATCTGATCTTCGACCCGGATGGACGCCAGCGTGGGAACGCGGTCAAAATGAACCGTGTAGTCCTGAGAATAGGTATAGCCGTCCTCACTCTTACTGCTGAGCCGGTAGATCACGGTATTGCCCGCCGCGCCCCGCGACAGCACGCTGTAAGTGCCGCTGGTCAGGGACTGAAACGCAAGCGCCTTTTCCATCCGCTCGCCGGTGCTTGCCAGCGTGTAAATGGCGGTCAGGGTCGGGATCTCGGACAGCAGGCCGGTATCGTACTCCGCGTAGGTGTAGACCGAGCCGGTAAAGGTGTCCAGCACCGGAACGGTCACTTCCCTGTCAGACCACTGCCCCAGCTGCCATTCTTCGTCCGTAAATTTGTTATCCTTATTGGTTTCCTCGCCGAAGCTTCCGGAAATACGGAAGGTGTCGGTGATCAGCCACTCCGACTGGGGAAGCTCTGCCGATACCGTCGCTGCGGCGCTGACCGTGATTTTGCCTTCCACCCGCAGTCCCGCCTGCTCGACGCAGAAGGTGTAGTCGCCCTTGGGCAGCTCCAGAACGCCGTCGCCGTCGTCCGTCCACTGCTTTCCGTAGGCGTTTACCGCCGTGATGGAAACGCCGTGGTAGTTGTCGTCGGAATACGCCGCCGAGCCGTCTGTGAAGCGAACTGCGTAATGCTCGCCGGTGAGGGTGTTTTCATAGTTCCTGACCGCGTCATTCAGATTCGACGCGAGGGTCTTGGCGGACTCGCTGTTGATGCCCACGAACAGATCCCGGGCGGTATCATATTCCTTTTTGGCGGCCGCCTGAACGTCGCCGCCCTTTTTCTTATAGTCCGCCATGGCGGTCATCAGCTGCTTCAGTCCGTCGCTGGGCTTGCTGTCCATATCCTCGCTGAAGCGCAGATAGCCGATGGACGCCGCGCTGACGGACAGGTCGTAGTTACCGTTCTCGTCGCTGCGGGTAAAGTTACCCGTCACGCCGTCGATGGCTGAGATCATGCCGGTATCCAGCCCTGTGAAGGTGTGTCCGCTGGCGCTCAGCGACTGCGCGGCGGTCTGCCCCGCCGTACAGGAAATGTATTCCGGTGCAATGACCAGCTTTCCGCCGGCCTCCACCACGAGAATAAACCCGTTTTCCGCCGCAAGCGCCGTTACCGGCAGACAGCCGATGAGCAGCAGTGCGGAAAGCAGCAGGCACGCAAGGCGCTTTCTCAAGTTCTTCATACTATGTTCTCTCCTTAATACAGGCACTGAATCCATTTTATCCACACCCGGTGGTACCATTTTACATTCTTTTTTAGACTCCCCTGCGTATCGGCGTAGAATTTCAGCGCCGATTCTCGCTGCTCCTGCGTGAGTGCGTGGCTGCTGAACATGGCGCGGTCATTCAGGCGGATGGCTTCTGCCAGCGCCGTCGCGTAATCGTCGCCGAAGCGCTGCTTTGCAGGCTCGCACAGCGCCCGCATGGAGCCGTTTCCTCTGCGCAGACCCAGCTTTTCCATCAGCGCCGCCGTGTCCGCGAAAATCCAGCAAACGGCTTCGTTTATGTCCTCCAGCTGGTATTTCTGTTCCCTGCGCTTGCGGATCAGCTTTCTTCTGAGCAGCAGGAGCAGGAACAGCAGAAGCACGATCAAAAGCACCCACAGCACACCCAGCAGCATGGCCTTGGCGATTTTGGTCACGGTGCCGCCATCCGGCTCAGGCTCCTGTGTCCCGTCCTCTTCGGGGGTCGTTTCCTCCTCCGGCTGAGTCTCCGACTCGGCATTGTCCGAATCTCCCTCGTCCGGGTTTTCCTCCGGCTTCTGTTCCAGCATTTCGCCCAGTCCGGGAGTCAGCTCCATGGGTATCCAGCCGATCCCGTCCTGATAGACCTCCGCCCACGCCCGCGCGCAGCGGCTGTCCACGGTCAGCGGCTCGTTCGCCTTGGCAGCGGCGGCCATTTCTTCCGAAATGACGTACCCTTCGGCGTAGCGTGCCGGAATTCCAAAATAGCGCAGGGTCATCACCGCCACCGTGGCATACTGGAAACTCGTCCCCTCCGCCGCGGTCAGGGGCAGCTCCATATCCTCCGGCGTTCCTTCCTCCGGGAAGCACCGGCTCAGGAACGTCAACGTGCAGGCCTGTGCCTGCGGCAGGGTGAGATTTTCCCGGGAGCCGTAGCCCGCCGTGGTCTCGTCCCAGTATTGCCCCAGCAGCTGCGTCACGCTTTCCGGAACCTGAAGGTAATTGCGGTACACAAAGCTGCGGTACGCGCTTTCCGCCCTCCGGTATTGCAGCACCTGCGCATCATCGGAGGTTTGCAGCCGCGACAGGGTCTGCTCAATGCCATTCCCGCCGCTGGTTACCACGGAGTACCGGTACGTCCTCTCCCCGTCGGAGGGAAGGCTGTCCTCTTTCAGGTTTTCCGCCGGTAAATTTCCTGTATCCCGCAGGGAGAAGGGGACATATTGGTAAGCGCTGCACGCGCCGATATTCTGAATGGAAACGCTGCCCGTGCCTCTGTCCGTTCCGGCGGCGGCCGACGCATACTGTGCCGCCGGGTGGAAGGCGTTTTCGTTCAGCCAGTATAAAAGCGCCTGATTCTGTGCCAGAACGGCAGAGTCCACCGTGCTCCATGTATCGCCTTCCAGCGTAGCCCCGGTGAATCCCCGCAGGTACAGTGCTTCCGGGTTCGACATGGTCACTTCCAGTCCGGCCCGGGTGCCGTTCTGCTTCTGGTAATTCGTAAAGTCGCCCTCGGGCAGCACGGTATTTTTCGTCTCATAGCGATAGGCATGAATTGCCTTGCGGCTATCCTCGCCGATTTTCTGCGTCCAGCTTTGCACACCGGGAACCGACGCGCAAAGCATCAGCAATCCCGCCGCAATTCCGCAGAGAATCCAGCCAAATGTGACTGGGAACGCCGCTTTCCGGCTCTGCCACCCGCTGTAAGTAAGAATCAGCACGGCAGCCGCCAACGCGGCCAATCCGGGAAGTACCTCGTCGGTCTTGAAAACCGCCATTCCCGCCAACGCGGCGGCGGGCAGCAGCGCTGCCAGTATAGCCGGTGCCCGGCCGCTCAGCCAGCAGCAAATCAGCGCTATAGCGCTTGCGGCCACCACAGCAAACAGTGTCAGGCACAGCCCACTTTTCTCCGCAGACAGCTGCGTCTCCCACTCAGGGAGCACCCAGCCCGTCCCGGCGGTATAGGTATTGCGCATCTGATTCCAGAACAGGCGGTAGCCTTCCAGCACCTGCTGTCTGCAAATGAGCACCAGCAGAAGCAGGACGGCCAGCGCGGCAAGGAAAAACCACTGCTGCTTCTGAAACCGGATGGTCACGCCGTAGGCGATGCACACGTATCCCCCCGCCGCCAGCAGGATTGGCAGCAGATTTCCCGTCCGAAACCCGGCCAACGCCGCAAGCGCAAACATCAGCGCCGCGCAGGCGAGCATCGCCGCCAACGTCTGGAAAATCCATGCGCCTTCCGACGAATTCTCAGGCTGACGCAGGTGCATCCCCTGTTTTATTTTTGAGGTCAAGGCTTTCGCCTCCCTTATACGTCAATTTCTCCCAGCTGTTCCCTGTAGCGTCCCACGTCGAAGGGGATGCTCCCCTCCAAAGGCGATTCGCCGCAGAGCAGCGCCGTGACATGCCCCAGCCGCTGCATCTGCAATACATCGGCGCAGGGTTCCTCCCCGATGTACACCATATGTCCGCACAGGGCATCCGGCCGGGTCTGTACCAGCAGCGACGCGCCGCCGACACCATCCTTCCTTCCGGCGGCGCACAGCAGCCGGGGGATAACGCCGACCAGATCTTCCATGCCGCAAATCTCATGCAGGACGCAGACATTGCTGTCCGTATCGTTCCATCCGAGGGTGAACTGGACGCCGCTGTCCGACAGGCTCCGGCACGCTGACACCACCGTTTCCGCCTGCGCGTCAATGCGTTTGACGCTTCCGGACTGCCCCGTTCTTTCCCAGAACACCAGCACATTGCGGGTGATGGGCAGCGCCGGGTCGCGGACGATCAGCCGGTCAAATTTTCCGCTGAGTTTCCAGTGGATCTGCCGCATACTGTCGCCGGGGACGTATTCCCGAATCTGGAACGTCTCCGTCAGGTCGGCGCCGGGTCGCTCTTGAGAATAGGTGTCGCTGTCCTCCTGACTGTCGGGATTGGGGATCAGATTCACCCGAATGGGGAAGGTGTCCGGCTGCACCGTCATGTGCGCTTCCGCGCTGCATCCGCAGGGGACGCCGATGAGGCCGAAACAGTCGTAGAGCTTCACCTGCTCCACGGAGATCCGGATACGCCCGCAGTATTCGCTTCCCAAGCGCAGGGACGTGCGCCGCTGCCCTTTCGGGAACGCCCATGTCATGACATGTTGGGTGCAGCGCTCGCCGTTCAGCTGATTCCGGGTCGTTACCCGGCAGCGGATACGCAGGGCGGGCAGCAGCGTGGGGTTTTCCAGACAGATCGTGACGCCGCCCTCGTCCCCTTTCCGCACCACGGCGGGTGCTTCCACCCGCACCCGAAGCCGTTTTCTCAGGAAAAGGTGGATCGGGAGGCTGCCCAGAGGCAGAACCAGCAGCGCCGCCGCCAGAGCCAGCGCGCCGCTGCTCCCGTAATACAGGGTAAGCCAGACGCAGATGCCCTCCAGCACCGCCCAACCCAATTTCATTGCGATCATAAGCAGTACCTGCTTCCGTTCGTTGTTTCGTTTATTGCTTAATCACCGGCATTTTCACAGAATCCAGAATGGCGGCAATGACCGTTTCCGGCCGCTCCTCCATCATTCTCGCCTTGGTGGTCAGCACCAGACGGTGGCAGCACACATCCGGGAACACGGCGGCCACATCCTCCGGGATGACAAAGTCCCGGCCGTTGAGGTAAGCATAAGCCTTCGCCATACGGCACACCGCCAGCGCGCCGCGGGGACTGACGCCCAGCTGTACCATGGGGTGCTCCCGGCTGGCCTGTGTCAGCCGGGTGACATACTCGTAAACAGCGTCCTGAATTTCCGCTTTCGCCGCTTCCTGAATCAGCGCCTGCAGCTGCTCCCGGTCAACCACCGGAGTCACCCGGTTCAGGGGGTTTTCCGTGTGTCTGTCCCGCAAAATGCTGATCTGGCTTTCAAAATCGGGGTAGCCCATGCTGATCTTAATCATAAACCGGTCCATCTGAGACGGCGGCAGCATCTGCGTTCCCGCAGAACCCACGGGGTTCTGGGTCGCCAGCACCACGAAGGGCTGGGGCAGCTCATAGGTCTTGCCGTCCACCGTCACGTGCAGTTCTTCCATTGCCTCCAGCAGGGCGGACTGGGTCTTGCTGGAGGTACGGTTGATTTCGTCGGCTAGAAGCAGATTCGTCATGACCGCGCCGGGCTTATAGACGAAGCTGCCGCTTTCCTTGTCGTAGACTGAGTAGCCGATAATGTCCGACGGAACGGTGTCGGAGGTGAACTGAACGCGCTTGGTGTCCAGTCCCAGCACCTTGGCAAAGGTCATGGCCGTGGTGGTCTTACCCACGCCGGGAACGTCCTCCATCAGCACGTGACCGCCAGCCAGAATCGCCATCAGGATTTTCTCAACAATTTCGTTTTTACCCACAACGACCGTTTCGATCTGCCGCAGGATCTCAGGAATTTTCTCATTCATTGTGATTCCCCCTATTTTTGATACGTCTTTGGGAAAAGCCAGCTTAAAAAGAGCATCTGGATACTGTACGTATCCTCTTCGGTCGTCCGGTAGTCCTCCGCGCCGCACACTCCACAGTAGCGGACTTCCTCCCCGTCCCCCGCGGGCGTCCACTCGCCCCAGCTGTGGCCGGTGGCCGGGAGCGGGTCTGTGTGGGTATCGCCGCAGTCGCAGGTATACTCGATGTAGCCGTCCTCCGTGCAGGTCGGGTCAACCCGATGCGTCTCATGGTAGTCGTGCTCGTGCGGCACATGATCCGGGTCTTCCGCGCCGCAGTACCGGCAGAAGCCGTCCACGTAATCATGATATTCGTCGAAGGTGCCGGGCTTCGTCATGTCATAGCCGCAGCTGTCGCAGTGGTACACGATTTTCTGGCAGGTAGCTTCCTGAATCGTCAGGGCGCCGCCGCAGATTTCTTCGTGGAGCACATGGCAGATACGGCACTCATAATCGTCCCAGTCCTCACTATATGTGTACTCATGGCTCCCGCGCCCAAATTCCTCGCCGCAGGTCGAGCATTTCTGATAGTGCTCCAGCGCCGTGTGGTTCCAGCGATTGTCCAGCGTGTGCCCCTTCGCTTCGGCTTCTTCTTCCTTTTCCATGCCGCAGACGCTGCATCTGACCGTTCTGACGCCCGGCTCGGTGCAGGTGGCGGTGTTGGTGCCTTCCACTTCTTTCCAGAAATGCTGCTCCGCCGCGCCGCATTCCGCGCAGACGTGGTTGTCCTCCGTGTCCCCGGCGTCGTATGTCCAGTTGTGGGGGAGCGGGTCGCCGATGACCGCCTGACAATCCTCGCAGAGCAGAATATGGGTTCCGTCCTCCAAATCCTTGTAGGTCATATGCGCGTGGGGGCAGTCCTGAACCATGCCGCAGCAGCGGCACACGTAGCGAACGGAGCCGTCCGGGTCTTCTGCGGTTTCCCATCGATGGTTAACATAAATTGTGCCATTGCGCCCTTCGACACAGTATCCCACAACATTGCCGTAATTGTCGCTGCCGCCGCCGATGTCCCATCCGTAGGCCAGGGTATAGCGCAGGGTCAGCACATCTCCGTCCCTCAGATGCACCGCAGACATGGACTGACCCGGGTAATAGCTGCCGCCTATCGAGTACATCCACCCGGAGCCGCTGGTATAATCGAACTCGCCGAAGGTGCTGCCGGAGCCGGCGCTTTTGTTCAGTCCGTTGCGGTAAAGGCAGCGCCACAAAACTGCAAGACCAGTCCCCGCGCCGAACCGGGCGTCGATGGCTTCCAGCACTTCCTCTTCTGTGCTTCCCGGCCAGACCGCATCTTCCAGTGCATCTGCGTGATAGTCGGTATTCAAACTCCGCAGATAGAAACCAGTGTCCAGCGTCCCGCCGTAATCGCCCCGCCAGCCGAGAGTATCGCTTGCCGCACCGAAGGGTTCGCCGGTGTCCTTTCCCATGATCGCCTTGGCGACCACGTAGGAAATCGGCTCGTCCGCCAGAACCTCATAAGGGATAGGGCCGACAACACCGACCCCCAGCACCGTCATGTCCACATAAATCGTCGCGTCCCCGATTTTCTGTCCGGGTTCTACGCGGAAACCATTCAGCGTCAGCTCCGCTTTCCCCCAGTTGCCGTAAGCGTCCTCGGCGTAAACATAGAGGGCATGTTTCTTTCTGTCCCCCGTCTCCGGATTAGACGGAAACAGGCCGTACTCCCAGGCGTCCCCGGAGGAGGTAGGATCCGTGACCTCAATTCCGTCCAGTGTAACCTGAATAAATTCACTCGTCCCTTTTGCCGGAATGCTGACCGTATTCCCTGCCGCATCTTTTCCCTGCGCGGAAACCTTCAGATTGGTTATGACTTCGTTGGGAATTTCATCCTGATCCTTGAGGTTCAAAAGGATTTCTATGCTGTTCGTTCCCTTATGCTTGTAGGGAACATTGATTTTGAAGGTATACTGATTTCCCGAGTCGTCCTTTGCTTCGACCGTAAAATTGTTCTGTCCGGTTTTTCCTTTATTCAGGAGAAGCTGAACCGTGTCCGATGCTTTCAGGGTCCGGGGTCTGTTGCCATTGCCGGTTTGTGTACATTTGACGGAGGTGATCTTAGCGCTGTCGGCATCGGAGCCGACAATGGACATTTCATATTCCAGAAATCCATCGGTCAATTCGTCATCATACACGGTATCCGCCGTTTTGGACTGCTTATTCTGGCAGAAAATCTCTCTCCGACTACCATCATTGAGCGTATAACTCATTTGCAGTGTGACATCATTTCCGACGTGCAGAATGACTTCAAAGTGAGCCGTATGACCGTTTGCAAGAGCGGAAACCGAAATCCGATATGTATTGGAGGTTTCACCCGCCGGCATTTCTATATCCAGAAAATCTTGTTCATCCAACTCATCACTCTCGCCTGTTCCAACGGAGATATAGCTGGCATTCAAAATTCTTGCGCCCGCACTTTCAGCATCTCTGCCGACCAGTTTCATCTCGTAGCCAATCCCACCGGACAGCTGGTTGCTCTTGATTTTTTCCGTAACACTGCCATTGGGCTGGCAAATCAGCGTGCCTTTGTGATTGCCGGTTCCTCGCCATGTAAAAGAAAGCTGCACATCCGGTAGCTTCTGATATGTGATCTTATACCGGAAAAACACGTCCCGTTCCGCAGTCCTGACCGTAAATGAAAAATTGTAAACTTCTTTGTCCGTTCCCGCTGCCGGATTCATGATCAATGAGTCGCTGGGCCACTTCAGTTCTCTTGCCGTCTGGGTGGATTCCGTAATGGAGATGCCATTCACAATCTTTGCATCCTGCGCCTGTGTTCCGGTCAGGCTTACGCGAAACCGAAACAAGTCCTCGTTCAGCTCATAGCTGCTTACGGAAAACGCCTGCGTATTGCCTGCGGCACAGGCAATGCCCTTTGCGTTCCAGGTCAAGACCAGCGACAGCTCCGAGGGAGAAACTTCCCCGCCGTCCGCCCCCTGGTTTCCGTCCTCCTGACCGTCGCTGCCGTCATCCGTAGAGGAATCTGGCTGTGTTTCTTCCGGACGGGTCTCGCTGGCCTTGTCATTCGGCTCTGTGGATTTTGCCTGACCGCCGCTGGGAACCGAAATGGTGTTCAGCTGCTCCAAATTCTCCCCCAGCTTTAGCACCGTGATCTCCCGGACGCCCTCCCCTTGCAGGGGGTCATCCGGCTGGGCCTCCTTCAGCCCCGTTCCCGGAAGCCACAGTCCCAGCAGGATCGCGGCGATCAGCACTGCGCACAGGCCGCCCCGCAGATATTTGCTGTGAAATAATGAATTCCAATCCATACTGCCATTCCTTTTGTCTTCGGAATTTGCCCAAATTCACGTGCCGCCGCAGAATGCACGTGTGCCCCACCCGGAAAAATCCGGGTGGGGGCGCATGAACTTATAGCCACTTTGCGTAGAGTGTCATATTATCTTCAACCTTGTCGTTATCAAAATCCCAGCGCTTGGTGCAGCTCTCATCTGCGTACCATCCGGCGAAGGCTCTGCCCGGACGAACCGGCTGCTCGGGACGTGTCACCAGACTGCCCTTTTTCACCTTCTGATCTTTGACTTTGCTGTCGCAGCCGGTCTCGAAGTGAACCGTCTTTCTGCCCAGCAGCAGGAGCAGCAACAACAGCAAGCCCAAGCCAAGCAGGCCCAGACCCAGCAGCCACCACAGGCCGCTGCCGGTGCCGTCAGCATCCGTCTCAGGCGCGTCGCCCTTCTCCCATCTTGCGTACAGGGTCACATTGCCCTGAACGGTGTCGGTGTCAAAATCCCAGGGATTCTGGAGGTCGATATCCGAATACCAGCCCACCAGATGGTAGCCCTCCCGGGTAGGATTGTCCGGCCGCTCCACGGTCTCGCCGTACCGGACGGTCTGGCTGGGAACCGCCGTGCCGCCGTTTGGCTCAAACGTGACCGTGCAGTCGGTGGAAATGATGATGGTCACATCCTGACAGGACGCCTTATATTCATCGGTTCCGTCCTTGGTGGACACCAGATAGTCCTGATTCGTGATCTTGGACACGCCGGACGTGGCGATCACCTTCAGCTTGAAGAAACCGACCAGACGCTGGGCGTTCCATTCCTCGCCGCCGGACAGGGACACAAAGTTCATGTAAAATTCCCGGTAATTGTCCCGCAGGCCGATGTCCGTCGTGGAAATGCCGTTGCTCAGCAGGGCGCTGCCCTCCACCAGTTCGAAGAAATTGCTGTCGTAGCGAATTTCGTTCTGCATACCGTACATGGTGTAGGCATCGCCGCTGTCCGACCGTTTCAGGTTGAAATCCACCTGAATGATGTCGCCGGGCTGTACCTCTTTCTTATCGCTGCCGTCCACGGACAGCTCGAAGAAGAAGTCACGGGCGTTATCCACTGCCATCGCCGTGGGAATGCAGGTCAGGAAAAGCATGACCGCGAGTAAGCAGGACAGAACTTTTTTCATCATATTTCGCTCCTTTTCTGTGGGTCGGGTCATTCCTGACCGCCCGATACGATCCCATAAATTGCCATTATGTCAAGCGCGTTGATCATACCGTCCCGGTTGACATCCAGACGGTCAAGATCCTCTTCCGAGAAATCCGTGCCGCTTATCACAGCTCTGTACAGGCCCATGACGTCAAGCGCGTTTACCGTTCCGTTCTGGTCATAGTCTCCCACCAGAACCGTCGATACGGTTCCGCTCACGGTCGTGACGGGAATGGCGTCAAATACAGACAGCAGCCGTTTGTTGCTGCGCATATACTGCACCACCGGCTGCACCGCCGCATTGCCGGAAAAATCCCCACTGACCCGGAAAGTGGCCGTGAACAGAATTCCGTCTGCCGTCGCGGCTTCTTCCAGAGCAGCCGTGACGTAGCCAAAGGTCTTCTCGTCCGTACCTGTCCATTGGGTATTCACGGCAACCGTCGTGCCGCAGAGATAGGGCGTTTCTCCTTCCGCCGTCTGGATGCTCAGCAGCTCCAGCTGCTCCCGGTCATAGTCCAGAGCAATGCCGAAATTGGTAAAGCCCCGGTTCCCGGAAATGCGGATGGGTACAGTCACAGTCCCCCCCGCCGTCGCCGACACGGAATCGGCGGACACGGTGCAGTCCGCGATCTCCGCCGCCATGGCCGTCACGGTCAGCGCGAATATCAGCGCGATGGCCAGAATGACGCTGGTGATTTTCTTCATATGTCACGCTCCTTGCTGTCCGCTGAGAATGCGGTTGACGATCCACACCGCATCCTTTACGTCCACCTTCCGGTCTCTGTTGACATCTGCGTTCAGGAATTTGTGCATCACCATGCTTACCAGCGTGTATCTCGCGTTATACACGTCGTGGTCGAGATGTACGTCGTCCACATCGATGCGCCCGCTGAGATCAACGTTGCCGGAGTAGTCGATGGAGGCGGCGGCCTCCCCTTCTCCGATGATGATACTGTTCCGGGCAGTCCGCACGACCTCTTTTTCATCAGCGGAGGAAATCACCAGCCATGCGTAGGCGTTGTAGGCTTCCGACCAGTACATATTCTGTCCGTCGTACATGGGGACATGCCCATCTTCAACGCTGCCGCTGTAAGTCACAAGGTACATGCTCTGCTTATCCAGCGTGACGTATACGTTGACCTCCACCGGGGCGCCCTTCGTAATCGTGATGGTGATATCTCCTGTAACCTCGCTGCCCGGAATCCGGTAAATATTCTTTTTACTGTCGTAGGTACATTTGACGGTGACGCCGTTGACCCTTGCGGAAACGTCATAATCGGTATCGTCCTTACGATCAATGCGGAATGTATAATCCGAACCGCGCCGTGTGGTTTTCCTGCCCACCGCGTCGTCCGCGCCGGAGCCGATGAAGCTGACCGACACATACTTGGCAGAGCTTCCGCCGCCTGAGCCGCCGCTGGAGCTTCCGCCGCCGGAATTGATCTTGGTTTTCTGCGCGGTGACGACAATGTCGCCTGTGACGGCCGCACCCGGAATCACGTAGCCGCCGTTCTCCGCCTTGTAGCCGGTGTAAGATTTTCCGCCGATGGTCACGCGCAGAACGTAGCTGTATCCGGCCTTCCGGTTCAGCTTGAAATGGTAGGGCGTGTTATAAGGCGCGGAATTCTCGCCCGACAGGTCCTCGCCCTTGAATGTTACCTTATAGGTCTTGGGGGTTCTGTTCGCCTTGACCGTGATATTTCCGTTGATCTCGCTGCCGGGGATGGTGTAGGTGCCGTCGCCGTTATCCTTGACCGTGACGTCCTTGCCGCCGATCTTCGCCGAGGGCTTGTAATCATAGTGGAGCGGATCTGTCGCACGGAAGGTATAATCCTCCCCTGCCGCCGCGCTCAGGCTGTCAGAGGTCAGCCCCTCGTCCAGCGTCACGGTGTATCCCGGCTGGATGGTAAACTTTGTGGTACTTCTGCTGATCGCAGCCGGAGGCGCGTTTTTTGTCGGGGCATTTGTGCCGGTGTCAATCTTCGCCGAGGAAATCACAACCTTTGCAATCCCCGCCGCCTTTGTCTTGAATGTCAGGGTTACGACTTTCGTGGAAGCGGACTTATCCGCGCCGTAGACGATAACACGGATGCTTCCGCTCTTTTCGGCTACCGAAGCCCCTTTATCCGCCGCCTGACCGGACACATAGGTCAGCCGCGCGGTGTCATAGGTCAGCGCCAGATCGTAGGCATTGTACTTTCCCCCGGTGACGGACACGCTCATGCTGACGGTCTTCCCAACATCCGTAGTCTGATCCGGCGAAGCGGCGACCGAATAGCGCGTTTCCGCGGCATAAACTCCCATGGGCAGGGCGGACAAAAGCATTACAAAAGCAAGCAGGCTGGACAAAATTCTCTTTTTCATAAAATCACATCCTACGGCAAAGGTGTCGGAAATTCACAGCTGTCCCCACTTTCCATAGGGACACCTGTGACCCTCCGAATTCTGCGGTCTGGCCTCCCCCGCCTTTCACGGCGGGGGAGGCACTTTGGTTTCGGGTCAGAAGACCCGGTCATTCAGGAAATCACTTGATGAGGCTTACGATAGCGGTAGCGTCAGCGGTATTGACCTTCTTGTCGCCGCTCACATCGGCATTCAGGAACTTCAGCATGGAGACAACATCGAAGCTGCTGTACTTGGTGTTGTACATATCGTAGGTCAGCTGAGCGTCGTTGACGTCGGTCAGGCCGGTGCCGTTCACATCGCCGCTGTAATCCACGGTTCCGGCAGAGGTGCCTTCCGCGACCTTGACCTTCGCAGCGGCTTCCGCCTTCACAGCCTCCAGATTATCCGCAGAGATAACCAGATAAGCGTATGCGTTGTACTTCTCGGACCAGAACATGCTCATGCCGTCGTACTTGGCAACCTGACCCTCGGGGAGAGTGCCGGAAGCGGTCACAAGGTACATGACCTTGCCGTCCAGAGTGAGGTACTGGGCGACGTCCACAGCAACAGCCGCGGTCTTGGTCACTTCGATGGTGATGTTGCCGGTGATGGTGGAGCCGGGGATGGTGTAGCTGCCATCGCCGTTCTTGACCACCTTGTCGGTCACATCCACATCGCCGACCTTGACGGTAGGCTCGGAGTAATCATAGCCTTCTTCCTTATCGACGGTGAAGGTGTAATCCTGACCCTTGGTGGCGGTGTCGTTGCCCTTTACGTAATCGGGCTTGGTGACGGAAACCACGGAGGAGGGCTTCACGGTCTTGGTGACGCTGATCACGATGTCGCCCTTGATGTCGGTGCCGGGGATGGTGTACTTACCGTTCTCGGGAGTACCCAACGTGTAGGCCTTGCCGCCCACGGTCACGGTGGTGTTATAGGTATAGTTGCCGTCCTCGGTCACGGTGAAGGTGTAGTCGGTGTTGTAAGTGGCCTTATCGGCAGCGGTCACATCGCCTGCGCCGGTGCCTTCCAAGGTGACATTGTAGCTCTTGGGCGTCATGGCGGCATTGATCACCAGATTGCCGGTGACACCCGGGATGGTGTAGGTGCCGTTGCCGTTGTCGTTGGCAGTGGTGGTCTCGCCGCCCATGGTGGCGGAGATAACGTAGTCGTAGTTGTCCGCGTCGATAGCGGTGAAGGTGTAGTCCGCGCCGGGAGCGACGGTGGATTCACCGGACAGGCCCTCGCCCAAAGTGACGGTGTAGCCGGTCACCTTGATCACGGTGGTGTCGTCCAGGAGGAAAGCCGCAGGGGCGTCGCTGCCGACGGCCTGAGAACCGATGTCAACCTTGGCAGAGGTGATCTTCACTTCCGCTTCGCCCGTGCCCTTGGCGGTGAAGCTCAGGGTAGCGGCGGGGGTGTCCAGATTCTTGTCATCGCCGAAGCCGATCACACGGATGGTGCCGGGAACGTCTTCCTTCACGACTGCCAGAGCGTCGGCGGCGGTGCAGGAATTGTAGGTCAGCTTGTCGGTGTCATAGGTCAGGGTCAGATCATAGGCGTTGTAGGTGGTGATGATGCTGTCGCTGTTGGAAACATTGATCTTGACTTCGGCGCTCTCGCCGACGGTGACAGCCTTGTCCTCGGAAGCGGAAACTGCGTAGCCGACGAAGGCGGGGGCTTCCGTTGCAGCCACGTCCACGGAGCCGGGAGCAGTGGCAACATTCATGATGGCGTCGCCCTTATAATCCGAAATGACGATGTTGGTCAGCTGGAAGTGATATTCGCCAGCCTTCAGGGCCCTGAACTTCAGCTCGCAGAACTGCCCCTTGGGGATCACGGTCTGGCTGGTCAGGTCAAGCCACGTCAGGCGGATATACCGCGCGCCGGTGGTCTTATTGGTGTTGTGGTTGGGTGTGAAAGCGGTGTTTGCGCCCACGTACTCGAACAGATCCTGATCGTAGTACAGGTCCATCTGGAAGCATCCGCATTCGGCGATATTGCCGCTGGCGTTCAGATAAATACTGAATTCCTCGCCAACCGCCGGGTTGGCCTTGCTGGCCGTCACGCTCATGGTTTCCGTGGTCTCCACGGCGGAGGCGGTGATCGCCATGCCGAGAACCATGACTACCGCGAGGAGCAGGCACATGGATTTCTTAAAAATTTTCATAACATCCTCCTGTCAGAAGTTGTCTTTTTGCTTTGGATTCAGTGCCGGTAAGATTGGGTTTGCCGGTCAAAACAGGATATTCCGGCCGGCAAACCATCTGCTGGATCAGTTGTCGCTCTTGATGATGTTGTACAGCGCCATCACGTCGCGGGCATCGATCACGCCGTCGCCGTTGACGTCTGCAACAGTAGCGTCGAGGTCATCGCCGGAGTTGATCGCGTTGAACAGAGCCATTACGTCGGTGGAGTCGATCACACCGTCGCCGTTGATATCGCCCTTTACGACGGGCTTCTCGTGGATGGTCAGGCGGATGCCGCCGGGGGTGGAGCAGATGGCGCCTGGGTTTTCCTTACCGGGCTGACCGGCCAGAGCAAAGATATACTCGCCGGGAGCCAGCTTGCTGGTGTCCACGACCAGGCTGCCGTCGGCTTCCGCATTTCCCACATACTGCCATGTGGTCACGTCGCCGGAAACGATATCGTTGACAGGCGTGCAGTAAACACTGGGGCTGTAGTCGATGAGGGTGTGGGCAGTGTTGTAAGTACCATACATGTCAGCGCCCGCATGGTACAGCTCCAGCTTGATCTTGTCGCCCTGAACGGGATCCGTCTTGTCTGCTACGATGTAATTAAAGATGCTGGTGGTATCGTTGAAGAAGCTATAGTCGGAGAAGTGGCCAAGGGTGACGATGTCGCCGTCGCGGAGCAGGATTTGATCGCATGTGCTGCCCCAGCCCGCAGAGGCCAGAGGATACTCGTAGTTCAGATAGTAGTTCAGGTTCAGGTCGTAATTCCAGATATTCTGCAGGAAGATGGAGCCAGTAGAACCGCTGTAATTGAAAATATCGGTGCCCATACCATTATCCGCCAGATAGCCCTTGCCCGCATCCGCAGGGTCAATGCCCAGATAGTAAACCTCGGTGGCATAGATGAACAGGTGCAGCATGGTGATCTTGCCGTAAGCGAATTCCTTGGTGCCGGGGTCCAGAGCACTGCCGGGGCCGCCGGTGGGGTCACCGCTGGCAGGGCCGTAATTCTCAGAGGCGAAGTAGAAGTTCTCAAGGCCATACAGCTCCAGATCGAAGTAAGGAACGGTGACTTCCTTCAGAGCCATGACCTGACCGGACTGCTCGCAGGACTCGAACGTATCATCATGAGAGAAGGAGAAGTAGACCGTGACAGGCTTCAGAACCTTCTCCTTCACACCCTTGACGGTGATGACCAGATCGGTAGAAACATTCTTGACGGTGTAGACGCCCTTCTCGCCGGTGACGGTCTCGCCGTTGACCTGCACGGCAAAGTCCTCCCCCGCCTCGTAGCGGTAGTCAAGCTCCAGCTTAAAGGTGTAGTCCTTGCCGCCCTTGGCGGTCTTCTCACCGGTGATGGTGTAGCCCTCGCCCGTGGGGATGGTGACGGTGTAGTCGGCAATCTCAGCGGTCACGGTCTTCAGGCCGTAGTTAGCGTTGTCGAAGCCGTAGGTGTAGGACACGGTGTAGCCGCCGGTCTCCTCGTTCTTGACGACGGAAACATAGTTGGATACATCCCGCTCCTCGCCGTTCTTCAGCTTGGTGACAGCCTTCAGGCCGTCAACGGTGATGGAGCCGTCCTCGTTCTCGGTGATGGTGGGATACTGGGTGATCTCCAGAGATTCGATCTTGGAGGTGATCGCCATCATGTAGCAGGAGTCGTTCTTATAGTAGATCGTGCCGTACTGGTCGGCGATGGTGGAGCAGATGCAGTACTGCGCCAGGGGGCCGACCGGGGTGAAGACCTCGCTGTAGCCGGAGCCGGTGGTGGTCACAGGCGCAGTCTGGCCGGGCTTATCCTTCAGTACGGAAACGCCGCCGGGGGTATAGTTGTAGGGCAGGTAGATGTACACGGAGCCATCCTCGGCAGAGTATGCCGTGGAGACCATGGCAGAGGTCTGGGGATAGCCGACGATGGCGTAAACATACGCCTGGGTCATGGAGCCGTCGCCGTTCAGGTTATAAACCGCGATGCCATGGCCGCTGTTGGCGCCGAACTGGCTGGTGCCGGCAACGCCGATGTAGATTCTGCCATTGTATACGGAAGGCGTACAGGTGGACATGGCGTTGGCATTGCCCTGCGCATCCTTGATAACGACTTCCTTGTAGTCCAGGATCTTACCGGTATCCCAGTCGATCTGGGCGTTGCCCAGAATGCCGCCCTTGGTGGTGAAGAACACCCGGTCGGATTCGGGGTCATGGGAAACGTTGGAGCGCAGGTCGCCGCGGATACCCTCGTGGGCGTCGAGCTTCTCGCCGGTGTAGCGGTCGAAGACCAGCAGCGCGGCGCCGTTGGTGTCGTAACCGCCTGCGCCGTCATCGGTGCCGACGATGGCAAGCTTGTCGGTGACGTAGGCGCCCGCCCAGTAGAAGCCGCCCGCTCTGGTGTAAGTCCAGCTGGCGTACTTGACCTCGGTAGCGGAGGCGTGATCTTCGTCAATGGTATTGATGCAGGCAAAGTTGGCGTTTCTGTCCTCGCTGTTCCAGAAGCCTGCGTAGATGTAGCCGTCCTTGTAGGTGATGGGGCAGTTGGGCTGTCCGCCCAGCTCGTCGGTGTAGACCCACAGAGACTCCAGCGTCTTTGCGTTGAACGCCTGAATTTTGCCGCCGGACAGGCCAACGAAGACCATGCCGTCGCCATAAGTCATGGGGACGATGGAGTAGCTGGACTTATCAACCATGGTGCCTTCGGTCACGACCTCACCGGTCATGCTGTTGAGACGGCGGATGGTGCTTCCGGAGTAGGTGTAGATGTCGCCATCGACCATGATGGGAGAACCGGGGGCGGCCGCCCAGCCGGTGCCGTGCTTCACAGCCCACAGAAGCTCCGTGTCCTCAGGAGCGTAGGGGGTCTTGGCGTTGGTGATGCCAAGGTTGTTGTCGCCGTTGCGGAAGTTGCCCCACTCGGCAGTGATGCTTCTGTCGAGGTTCGGGTTCTCCGTGGCCACAGCCAGAGTAATGTCGATGGTGCTGCTCTCGCTGAACTTGAAGGTGCTCTTCTGGCTGACATAGCCGTCGCTCTGCACGAGGTAGGTGTACTCGGCGTCAGCCATGACGGAATACTTGCCGTCCGTGGGAGCAATTCTGTCCTTGTTGGAATCCCAGACAGTTACCTTGGCGTCGGCGGGGTCAACGGTGAAGCCGACCTCGATGGATGCCAGTCTGGTAACGGTAATGGTGTAGGTATTGGTGTAGCCGCCGGGGTTGGTGACGACCACGTTGATCTTGTTCTCACCAAGATTCAGCGGGACGGTGGTGTCGCTGCCGCCGTTGACGGTGACGGTGTAGCTTTCATCACGGGGAGTCGCCGCAACGGTAACGCTCTCGGCGGCAGTGGTCGCGGTGTAAGCCGTCTTGGTAGCGGAGAATCTCTCCGCGAACCGGATGCCGTCCAGAGACAGGGCGGTCAGGCTCGGCGCAACACGGACGGAGGTGAGCTTGTACTCATCCTTGAAGTCGCCGTCCACAACGGTGACGGTCATGGTGTTGACCTTCGTGCCGGTGGGTGCGAAGCCTGCCAGATTCTGGCCGCTGGCTTTGCCGGAGGTCAGAGCCTGTGTCTTCTCGGTATCAACGTTAAGGTTTACCCACTTGGCCGTGATGGTCGTGCTGCTGCTTCTGTCGTCAGCCTTGGTCGCCCATGCGTAGAACATGTTGGAGTTGTCCGGCACGAGCACGGTGTATTCCTTGACCGCCGGGTCGAAAGCCGGAATCAGCTGGAACATCTGCGCCTTGGCCTCGGTGCTTGTGTCGCCGAACTTCAGAACGGACAGGCCGGCCGTCTTCTGAACGGCTTCGGTCACGCCCTCAACAGTGATGGTCAGGTCGGAGGAAACCTTCTCGACGGTGTAAATGCCGTCAACCGCGGTAACTTCCTCGCCGTTGACCTTGACGACCATGTTGGCCGCGTCGTAGCCTTCGCTCACGGTCACGGTGAAGGTGTAGTCCTTGCCATCCTCTGCCGTGGCTTCTCCGGTCAGGGTATAGCCCTCGCCGGGAGTCAAAGTCACAGCGTGACTGGCAGCCTGCTTTTTCACGACGCCCTCGACGGTAATGGTCAGATCGGCAGTGACGTTCTCAACCGTGTAGCTGCCGCTTTCACCGGCCGTCAGCGTTTCGCCGTTGGCCTTGACTACGAAGTTGTCTTCCATCTCGTAGTCGTCGGCGATGGTGACGGTGAAGCTGTAGTCCTTGCCGTCCTCTACCGTGGCTTTGCCAGTCAGGGTGTAGCCCTCGCCGGAGGTCAGGGTAACTGCATGGGTCAGGGCTGCGTAAGTAAAGTCAAAGAATTCGGCAGCAGACTGGTTCTCCTCGTCAACGTAGTATGCCATGCCCACAGCAACTGAACCAGCCGCACTCAGCATGAAATTCTCAACAGGAATGGTCACCGTCTTGCTTCCGTCATCGTTGGTCGCAACCGTGAGAGCCCCGCCGAGATCAATCGTGCTTTGTCCCGGGTACGTATTTCTGTAGAAGAAAACTGCCCCGTCATCCCCGGAAAGCACAAGCTTGACACTTTCCGGATAGGTGAGAAGCACCTTTCCGGTTCCTTCAGGAATCGTCACATGGTAATACGGTGTGTTGATCGATTCACCCCACGCCGCTTCACCAACAACCGTTTCCACATACTCGACGGTCACATTTTCGCCGGATTCCGTGGTAATGTTGGTGTAAAGAGCGGCTGCATCTGCCTCTGCGGCAAACGTGTTTACCGGCACAAGGCTGAACGTCATCACAAACGCCAGCAGGAATGCCAGTAGTCTTCTCTTCATAAATAAACCTCCTCATTATATGGTATTGCAACGCCCGCAGGCGTAAAGCGGAATTCATTCCGGCCAGCTCCGGCACGTCGGGTTTACCGCCGCCGGGGCGTTCTGCTTATGCTGCACGTTTTTCAAACGCACAGTTTGTAGGTCTTCTGACTAACACGTTCGGACGAAATCGTCCACGCCGCTTCCCGCCTTCTCAGGTTTCCCCAATGACCCGCTTTCGCGGAAAGGAAGTTGGCTCCGTGCTTACAGCACGACAGGTCTGCCCGCCGTATTCCGGTTTTGCACCGGATTCCCTTGTTCAGCTGAACAAGAATGCGTGTCTCCCGTTTCGGTCGGTCGCGCATTTGCCACAAAATAAGCCGGATATCTATTTGCACCGCCGGATACCCGGCGGAGGTTTTTGCTTTCTTAAGGAAGCTCCGAATAAATCGGCGAAAGCTGGCGGCAAAAGATTTTGGCTCAGCCGAAAGTTCTGAAAGTGGTGGAATACTTTGTGTATTTCCCGCTTTCAGAACTGTACGGATGGGGCAAAAGATTCGCCGCCAGCCGAAGACGATTTATTTAGGGTTTCCTTAGGGTCTATCTGAAAACCGGGAATATGACCAACAGCGAGGGATTTTTCGCCTGCTGAAGCCATTTTTCCGCAGG
>ENA-ORKV01000180-ORKV01000180.1-human-gut-metagenome-genome-assembly--contig:-NODE-180-length-87452-cov-8.486890_pt1 | contig 87452 bp, 81 predicted proteins | sample MGYA00243058_ERZ508805 | MGnify/ENA primary metagenome ERZ508805 (study PRJEB26277, sample SAMN04329770) | human gut metagenome | biome: human-associated habitat | host: Homo sapiens | place: USA...
TATTCTGTTCAATTTTCAAAGACCAATTTTACTTTATCGCCCTCAAGCGACTTTCTTAGTTTATCATCAAACTTTTTTCTTGTCAATAACTTTTTTAAGTTATTTTTTCAAGTTTGTTTGACAACAGAACTTATCTTATCACCAAAACTTTTTTTAGTCAACTATTTTTTTAGCTACTAGATTTTGTTTTCAGCGACGGTGTTTATGATATCACATATTAGAATATATTATCTCTAATAATTTATGAATTTAAGCTTTTAAAATATAATTGCTCTTTATTTTTTTATTATTCACCACTTTTCATTATTGGATACACTAGGAGTAGTTTATTTGTTAATTTTATAATATTTTAAGATTTTTTATTGATAAATTATGATATAATGTAGCATAAACCGAATATTTATTTTTAGAAAGGGGAATCAATAATGAAGTTTAAATCATTTATATCAAAAATACTTGTATTTATTATCACTTTAACAATTATTTCTACTTGTCAAAATGCTGTTTCAGTTAAAGCAGACTCATTTAAAGTTGTAACTTTAGGTGCAGATTTAACTGAAGAACAAAAATCACAAATGCTAAAATACTTTAATGTAACAGAAAATGATGCTAATATACTTACTATTACATCTGCTGAGGAATATGAGGCTTTAGGTAATGTAGCTACTTCTGCACAATTAGGTACTAGAGCAATTTCTTGTTCTTATGTTGAACCAACTTCAGAGGGTGGATTAGATATTAAATCTAACAATTTAACTTGGGTTACAGTTGGTATGATTAGAAATGCTCTTATTACTGCTGGTATTGAAAATGCAAAAGTTGTAGTATCTGCTCCTTTTAAAGTTTCTGGTACTGCTGCTCTTACAGGGGTATTAAAAGGATTTGAAAATAGCTCTTCTGGTGAAAAAATTGATGAAGATAAAAAAGAAGCTGCTAATGAAGAAATAGTTGTTACTGGAGATTTAGGAGAAACTATTGGACAAGATGATGCTGCTAATTTAATGAATGATATTAAAAAAGAAGTAATTAAAGAAAGTCCTAGTTCTGAAAAAGAACTTGATAAAATAATTGATAAATCTGTTGATAAATATAACTATGATTTATCTGATGAAGACATTGAAAAAATTAAATCTGTAATGAATAAAATTAATGATTTAGATATAGATTATAAAAGTATAAAAGACCAACTTAATGAAGTTCAAGATAGTTTAAAAGATAAAATAAGTGCTGAAGAAGTAAAAGGTTTTTTTGCTACAATAGGAAATTTCTTCTCTAAGATTTGGAATTGGTTTATTGGATTGTTCTCATCTGATGATTCTTCAGACTCACAAGAAACTGATACTCCTAAGGAAACAGAGTCTCCTACTATAAACCAAGAATCAAGTGATTCAAATAATGAACAAGTTTCTGATGATTCAAATTCAAATATTAATAATTCAGAAACTAATAATGAATCTGAAAATAACCTTGAAGAAAACCAACTCAAAGAAGATAATACAAATTCAGAAGATGTTTCTTCATCTACAGTTAATCAATAGAAAATTTTAATAACTTAAAATTAAAACAAAATAATTATTAATTTATTTAATAAAGGGTTGTCCTTGCAATAAAAAACTGCTAAGGACAACCCTTTTAAATTAATCTCTTAATATATTTAAATCTTCTCCATTAAGAATTTTCTTCATTGTTCTCATTGAGCACATTTTTCCACACATAGTACAGCTTTCTTCATCATGTGGCTTTGATTCTGCTCTATATTTTTTAGCTTTTTCTGGTTCTAATGCTAAGTCAAACATTGTATTCCAATCAATGTCTGCTCTAGCCTTACTCATTTTGTTATCCCATTCAATAGCACCTGGCACTCCCTTTGCAATATCAGCTGCATGAGCTGCTATTTTACTTGCTATTATACCTTCTTTCATATCATCAAGATTTGGTAATCTTAAATGTTCAGCTGGAGTAACATAACATAAGAAATCTGCTCCATATGTAGCTGCAATTGCACCACCTATAGCTGAAGTAATATGGTCATATCCTGGTGCAACATCAGTAACTAAAGGTCCAAGAACATAAAAAGGTGCTCCATGACAAAGTTTCTTTTCTAATAACATATTTGATTTTATTTCATTTAAAGGCATATGTCCTGGTCCTTCTATCATAACTTGTACATTCTTTTCCCAAGCTCTTTTAGTTAATTCTCCTAATGTTATAAGTTCTTTTATTTGACTTGCATCTGTAGCATCATGAACTGATCCTGGTCTACATGCATCTCCAAGTGATAATGTAATATCATATTTTGCACAAATATCTAATAATTCATCATAATATTCAAAGAATGGATTTTCAGCATTATTTAATTCCATCCATGCAAATAACAAAGACCCACCTCTTGAAACTATATGAGTTAATCTTCTATTTCTCTTTACTGTTTCTACAGTTTCTCTATTTAAACCTGCATGTATTGTTACAAAGTCTACACCATCTTTTCCATGCTTTTCAACTACATCTAAAAATTCTTTAGCTGTAATGTCTTTTAATTCTTTATCATAAAATCCTACTGCATCATACATTGGAACTGTTCCAAGCATAGCTGTTGACATATCAACTATTTTCTTTCTCATTCCTTCTGTTTTTCCATAGTTAGATAAATCCATTATAGCTTCAGCTTTCATATCTAAAGCAACTCTAACCTTTTCTAATTCACTTTCACATTCTGGACAATCTTTTGATATTCCTAAGTTTACATTGATTTTAGTTCTTAATCCTTCTCCAACACCTTCAGCACTTAAAGATTTATGATTTTTATTAGCTGGTATAACTATTTTACCTTGTGCTAATAAATCTCTTATGCTTTCTGGAGTTCTATTTTCTTTTTTTGCAACAGTCTCCATTTCCTTAGTTATTATGCCTTTTTTCGCAGCATCCATTTGAGTAGTATAATTCATTTTTTTCCTCCTAAAAAATAAAATCCTAACAGAAAAATTCTGCTAGGATTTATAATAAACTAATAAATAAGCTATTATAATACGCTTCCCTACGTTGGAATTATCCAAATCAGGTTTAAAGAGTTAGGACCTCGCCTTCTCAGCCATATGGCACCCCTAGCAAATATGTTCATCATTACTAAATTATATACTTATTGTGATAAACTTTCAATATTTTTTATATTATAGCTTTATTTTTTACAAATTATTTACTAAAAATTATAGTAAACTTTTATCTAAACTCTATATCATCACCATAAACTAATTCAGAGTTTTCTTTTATATATTTAACTAATTCATCAACTTGAGTATAAGCAACAGCAACATAAGTATCTGCTGCACCGTAGTATATTGCTATTCTTCCTGTTTCTGCATCTTGAAGTGTTGCACATGGAAATGCTACATTTGGTACAAATCCAACAGTTTCATATTCCTTTTCTGGAGTTAATAAGTAATCTCTAGTTCTATATAAAACCTTTGAAGGATTTTCTTTATCTAAAATAACAGCTCCCATACTATAAACATATCCATTACAAGTTCCTGAAACTCCATGATAAAACATTAACCACCCTTCTGAAGTTTCTATAGGTGTTGCTCCTCCACCAATTTTTGTTCCTTGCCACCAGCCAGAGCCACCTCTAGACATAACTCTTCTATGTTTTCCCCAATGAACTAAATCAGGACTTTCACTTAAGAATATATCTCCAAATGGAGTATGTCCACTATCACTTGGTCTACTTAAAAGAAGATATTTATCATTAACCTTTCTTGGGAATAATACCCCATTTCTGTTAAATGGAATAAATGGATTTTCTAATCTTACAAAAGTTTTAAAATCTTCTGTTTTTCCAAGTCCAAGAGCAGCTCCACCAAATTCTGCACACCATACAATATAATATGTTCCTTCTATTTCTACTAATCTTGGGTCATATGAATAACTTGGTTGATAAGGTTTTCCTTCTTCATCTACCCATTTAATTTCTTCATCATCTATATTCCATTTTAAACCATCCACACTTCTTCCTACATGTAATTGAGGTCTTCCATTTTTATGGTCAGCTCTAAATATTCCTATAAATCCATCTTCATATGGTAAAACTGCACTATTAAATATTCTTGCTGTACTTTTTGTTGGATTCCAGTTTATTATTGGATTTCCTTCATGTCTCCAAATTACACCTTCAAATCCTTCTGGTTTATCTTGCCATGGTATGTTTTTTAAATTTTTTCCTAATATCTTTGTCATTTTAAATTCTCCTTTATAAATAAATTCTATTTCCAAATTTCCTCTCCAAAGCTTTCTATAAATTCAGTAAGTTCTTTTGACATTTCTTCAGCTTCTGGAATTCTTATATGTCCTGGTGTTCCTACACCATTTCTCTTAAATTTAAACCTTACAATTTTCTTATCATTAATACTTTCTACCATTTCATCAAGAGCATCATCCCAACCCTTGTCATGACATAAAATAGTTGTTATAACTATAAATAAAGCATCTCTATACTTACTTCTTAAATCTAAAATTATATCTGAATATTTTTTCTTCCATAATTCTCTTTTTTCTAAATCTTCATTTATGTAATTAACAGGATGTGAATCATTTTGTCCTAATGCCATAATAACAACATTAGGAGTGTATCTTGAAAAATCCCACTTATTACACTCTCCTAAAAAAGGATTATATTTTAACTTATCATAAGTAAACTCTAAACCTAAATAATCTTCAGCATTAAAATAACCAGTTCCATTCATAACTGCTAAGCCACCTTGAGCATTGTTATTTAACTCTGCATTAAGATTTCTTGCTGTTATCATTGAATATGAATACCAAGAGTTTGAATAAATTCCATTATGTCCTTTTGGATCTTCTTTTCCAACATAATCTACTGCTTCTGAAACCTCTCCTGCTGAAACAGAATCTCCAAAACACTCTATTTTTCTAGTTTTATTTTCCTTAAAAGCTTGTACATAAGCATCCTTTTCTATTACTATTCCATAGAAATCAAAAAAATGTGCTGCATCTTGTCTTTTATATATAACTAAGTCATGAAGTTTATCTTCTAAATCATTTTTAATTTCTAAAACTACATCTTTATTATGTTCTGCTATAATAGCTTTCCCCATTACCCCATCTATAATATATCCAACTGCATTTTCATAACAATTATGATAATTTTTTAAGGCAATTTTTAAAGTTTTTCCACTAAACTTAATTTTTATTGTACTTCCTGCATATATTATTGTTGGTGCTTTAGGATTTTGAAAATCAATTCTTCCCATATAGCTATAATTTAAATTATCTGCCTCTATTAATTTGTAACCTAAGTTATTAATACTTTTTAGTTCCATAAAATTAAAACCTCCTATGATACTAAAAATCCTAAAATATTTACTATAGATTCTTCATTAAAATCTATTAATTCTATTTTTATTTCATGGATAGAACTTTCCTTAGATTTTACTAAAATTTCTGTTTCAGAATAATCTCCCCATCCATCTTTAAAAAATGTATCAACTATTATTTCTTTTTTGTTATCAATTGTTACTTTTATCTTTCCTGCCTTTTCATTAATACTTTTTTGATAAAGTAAGAAAATATTTTTACCTTTTGTTTTTACTATTAATGAAGTTTTCTTTCCTAAAGAATTAAACTTCCATCCATATTTAAAGTTTTGAAAACCATAGGTATCTATTAAAAAACCTTCTGATTCCTCTACTTCTATATTGGTGCTATTTTTTATAGTTCCTTCTATAAAATCATCTCCAAATATAGGCTCTTTTAAAACTAACTTTTCATTTATTGAATTTTCTTTTAATGCTTTTTCAACAAAGCTTGTTATAAGGGTTGATATTATAAAGTGTCCATAATCATTTGGATGAACTTCATCAGTTAAAATATCTGTCCATTTTAATCTTCCTTCAAGAATTTCTGGATATATTGCATCTCTAAAGCTTATCATTGGAATATTATATCTTTCTCCAATTTTAACTTGTTGCTCTTGTACATTATTTCCCTTGTTATCTGTCATAAATAATTCTATAATTGCTGGTTCATTATCAAGTTTAAGAAATTTTCTAACTAAACTTTCATAAGCTATCTTTTCATTTTCTGTATTTTTATCATTTACAGAAGCATCAAGAAAAACTATATCTGGCTTTTTTTCTATAACTTGTTCATAAACTCTATGAACACCTATTATAGAACCTGTAGCTCCTATCCCAGCATTTATATATTCTACTTCACTTTTATTAAATTTATTTTTAAACCATAGATAAGTTCTATGTGCATAGCATTTTTCATATTCAGTTGAGTTAAATCCTTGAGTTATTGAACCACCTAAAAATGCTATCTTTATTTTTTCTTTTTTTAATGCTTCTTTTAATTTAGAAGTATTACCTATTTTTACTAAAGAATTTTCAATGATTTTTTCACTTACTAAAGTTTCCATTTTTATACCCCCATATAAAATATTTGTTTTTGGTTATTATTAGTTTAATTAAATTTATAAAGGTTTAATAATGTTAAAAACCATTATTTTTTGCTACTTCTTTAATCCATCTTCCAGATTTTTTTATTGTCTTTTTTTGAGTTTTTAAATCAAGGGCTATATAACCATATCTATTTTTATATGCATTACTCCAAGACCAGCAATCTATTGGTGTCCATGAATGGAATCCAAAGCAATTTGAGCCTTCTTTAATTCCTTGATGAAGATATTGAAGATGTTCTTCAAAAAATTCTATTCTATAGTCATCATTTACTACACCATTTTCATCCATGAATTTTTCTTCCCCTTCAACTCCCATTCCATTTTCAGAAATGTACCAAGGTATATTGTTATAATTATCTCTTATATTTATTGCTATATCATACATACTCTTAGGATAGATTTCCCATCCTCTATAAGGATTCATTCTTTTATTTGGCATATCATAATAATCAAAATACTTATCTGGCATCCATCCTCTTGGGTCTTCTGTAATTTCTTCTTTTACCTTTACTCTTCTTGGTTGATAATAATTCACTCCTAAAAAATCTATAGTATTATTTTTTATAATGTCTAACTCCTCTTTAGTTGATTCCCACAAAACATTATCTTCTTTAAGTAAATCAACTAAAAGTTTAGGAAATTCTCCTTTTACAGCTGGGTCTAAAAATGAATAGTTAAATATAGTATCTGCTATCTTTGAAGCTTTTAAATCCTCTTTGCTTTCACTTCTTGGATATGCTGGAGTTAGATTAAGAACTATTCCTATTTTTCCTCCATTTTCATTACATTTAAGCTCTCTAAACTTTTCAATTGCCTTTGCAGAAGCTAAATTTATATTATATAAAACTTGCATTGCCTTTTTTCCATCAACAATCTTTGGATAATGAAACTGATATAAATATTCTCCTTCAACTACTACCATTGGTTCATTAAAAGTTGTCCAATATTTTACTCTATCTGAAAATAACTTAAATGCTGTTTCTGCAAACTTTACATATAAATCAACAACATGTTTAGATTCCCAGCCTCCATATTTATCATATAATTCAACTGGAATGTCAAAGTGATGTAAATTTATTATAGGAAGAAGATTATTTTTTATACATTCATCTATCATATCATTATAAAATCTTACACCATCTTCATCAGGTTCCCCAGTTTCTAAATCCTTTATTAATCTTGTCCATTGAATTGATGTTCTAAAACTATTTAATCCAATTTCTTTTAACATTGCTAAATCCTCTTTATAGCTATGATAAAAGTTTGATGTTATTTCAGGACCAACTCTATCAAAAAATGCTTCAGGCTCTATTTCATACCAATAATCAAATACACTTTTATGTGGTTTATTAAAAGCTCCTTCACATTGTGGACCAGATGTTGCTGAGCCCCACAAAAAATTCTTTGGAAATTCATATTTCACGCTCATATTTTCACTCCTTATAACATAGCTGAATACTTTTTATATTCAACTAATTTTTATATCTTTAGTATACTCATATAACGTTTTCTTTAAATACTAAACACAAACAAGCATATTATTTGTATATAAATCTTATAAAAAGTTTTCTTTTAGAGTTTATAATAAATTTTGTCTTTGTAAAAAATTATACAATGCACCTAACTTATTAGCATCATTTCCATATTTACATCTTCTAATTGTAGGATAAATTTTAGCATCCACATTTGCCCTTACTACTTCTTCTACCTTTTTATTAACTTCTTCAATAAAGCTTTCCCTTTCACATACAGCTCCCCCTAATAAAATTACTTCTGGGTCATATGTATATTGAATATTATATATTCCAACTGCCATATATCTAAAAAATCTATTAACTTCTTCTATAGCAATTTCATCACTCTTTTCATAAAGTTCAAAGGCTTTTAATCCATTAAACAAATTAGGGTCTATTCCCTTTCTTTCAGCTATAGCTTTTGCAAGAGCAAAGGTTGAACCAACTTCACTCCAAGATAAATATTTTTGAGTTTTAACATTTACATCTACTAAAGTATATCCAAACTCTCCACCATGCTTATGAATTCCTGTATGTATTTTTTTATCCTTTACTAAAGCTCCTCCAATTCCTGTTCCACAAACAATAAAGGCACAATCTTTCGTGTCTTTAGCTGCTCCACACCAACACTCTCCAAGGGCAGCACAATTTGCATCATTTTCTATTTCAACTTCAAGTCCTGTTTTTTCTTTTAAAATTTCTTTAAAATTAGGTCCATGAATATATCTTAATGAAAAGGCAGCAGTTCCACCTATTGTTCCTATTTCGCAATCTACTGCTCCAGGAGCACTAATTCCTATTCCTTTTAATTTATACTCTTCTTTTAAATCATTTACTTTGCTTGCCATAGAATCAAAAAACTCTTCCTTAGTTTTTGGTATATAAATCTTATGGCTTTTAAAAAATTCCCCTTTATCATTTATAACCGACCACTTTATGGAAGAGCCTCCAATATCAAATACTATATAATTACTCATTAAAATCACCTCTTAAAAATTAAAGTTTAATTTAAGGTTATCTAATAGTCTAATTAAATTCTATATTATTTCATAATTATTATAATATTTGTATATGAATCTTAATTTTTATTTGTAAGTACATTTATTTTACTTTTGAATATTTTTTCTACCTTCACTCCATTTTTTATTCATATCATTTTTTAAAGTTTCTATATTATCACTTGTTATATATTCTTGAACAAAAGAATAATCTAACCCTGTTTTTTTTCTTAAATTATCAAAATCTTGATATTTTTTTAAATCCTCTTCTTTTTGTTCTTTCTCTATATCTCCTTGAATAACTTTTTCTTGACTAAAATTATTAATCTCATTAAAAAATTTAATAGTTTCTTTATTATCTTTCATAGGAGATATAATATTTACAGCCTTTGCATATCTACCATCTTCAAATAAAAACTTAAAAAAAGTTTTTGCTAAATTAGGATATTCTGTATTTTTTGCAATACCTAATTTATAATCTCCATGTACTTTTATTTCTTCTGTTTCTGGAACCGGGAACATTCCTATATCATCAATATTCATTCCTAAATCTTCAAATTGATATTTAAAATCTGAGCCACATAATAACATTGCTACTTTTCCATTAACAAAATCATTTTTACATTGTTGCCATTCATAATTAATTAAATCTTCCTCTGAATATCCATTTACATATATTTCTCTAACAAAATCTAATGATTTTCCTAATCCACTATTATTAAAAATATCTTTTTCTGTATCCATAAGATTTGTTATCCTATCTGGTTCAAAATTAAAGGATATAGTATCTAGCCATTGTTCAACACACCAAGATTGTTTATAGTTAATTGTAAAAGGAATAAAACCTAAATCCTTTATTTTTTTGCAATCCTCAAAAAATTCCTTTTTAGTTTTAGGTATTTCATCTATTTTTGCTTCTTTAAAGATATTTTTATTATATATAATTCCATTCCATGTTACAGAAGTTGTAAGTCCATAAAGTTTTTTATCCTCTCCAAGACCTAATGAATAATTATATATATTATTTTCACTAAATCCTAAATCATCTATTGGAAGAAAATATCTATAATATTCATTATTCCCTATTGATGATGGAATAATAGTTACATCAGATAACTCTTGAACATTTGCTTTTCTTTGTAATATTTCTCCTAAATCCCCTATAAGCTCTAAGTTTATTTTTGTCTTAGGATATTTTTTTTCAAATTCTTCTATAAGCTTGTCTAGTTCTTCTTTTTTATCTACTCTATTACTTAAAAAGCTTATTTCACCTTCAAGTTCACTTTCATTTTTAATATTATTATCTTTATAAATAGCTTTCATACAAGTTACACAAAAGACTAATAATATAAAAAAGATTAATATAAATATTTTTTTATTTTTCATTTTTTACCTCACCAAACAATTAATCATTAGTTCCATTTCTAAAGCCATTTGGAGTTGTTCCTGTTATTTTTTTAAAGGCTCTTCCAAAGGTTATAGAATCATTATATCCAACCCTTTCTGCTATTTCATAAACCTTTAAATTAGTTGTTAGTAATAATTGTTTAGATACATTAATTCTATAGTTAGATAAAAAATCATAAAAACCTTCATTAAGCTCCTTTTTAAACAATTCAGATAAATAATTTTGACTTAAAAATACAGCATCTGCTACTTCTTTAAGGGTTATATTTTTATTAAAATTCTTTATTATATATTCTTTAGCTAATTTTATTGCAGTTAAGTTAGTTTGAGTATTTTTTTCTAAGTCATCTGAAAGTTCCTTTTTTAGTGATAAATTATAAATTTTTTGTTCTTTTTCATCAATAATATTTTTATGTATAATTTTAAATCTTTTAGATTGTTCTCTTAATTTATTAATATCCATTGTTTCTTTAAATATATAAACATTTAAACCCTTTGATAAAAATACTTTACTTTCTTCATTTAATGCTTTACATAAGTTTTTATTTACATCCTCCTTAGTTGAGTCAAAATAAAATAATATATAAAACTTTTCCTCTGTATTAAAGGTTAAATAATTAATATTTAATACTTTTTCTTTTATATTTTTCAATAAATTTAAAATTAACTCTTTTTCATTTTTTATATTTTTATTTCTATCTAATATTAAAAGTTTATATATTTTATTTTCATCCATTTGAATATTTTCTAATAAAGATTTATTTATCTTTAAATTATCAGAGGTAGAAAATAATATATTTTTAAAGAAGTCCTTTCTTACTATATCAATAGATTTATTTATCATTTTTTCTTGTTTACTATTTTCTTTAAGTTTTAATTCAGCCTCTTCAATAACTTTTTTTAAATCATCTTGCTTTAAGGGCTTTAATAAATAATTAAAAGCACCAAGTTTCATAGTATCTCTTACATAAGTAAATTCATCATATCCACTTAAAACAATAAACATTGGAGGATTCTCTAATTCATTTACTGCCTTTTCTATAAGTTCACTTCCTGTCATAACTGGCATTTTTATATCTGTTATAACTAAATCAACTTTATTTTCTTTTATATAATCAAAGGCCACTAACCCATTTTGAAAATTAAAAACAACTTCATGGTTATCTTCAAATATTCTTTTTATCATTTTTGCTAAGCCCATTCTTATTATTTTATCATCATCTACTAATAATATTTTCAAAATACTTCCTCCTAAGTTATTCAAATTATAAACATAATATACTATTTATAAGCATAGTATATTATAATATTCTATGGTATATCATGATGTTATATAATATATTATAATATATTATGTCACATTAAACCATTACATTTTTTATTACTATATAAATTTATTGGAGGAACTATGAAAGAAAAAAAAGATTTACCTATAAAGAAACTGACAATAATAATTTTATGCATTATATATTCTATATTTTTTGTTGCTACATCTATAAATTTATATGTTTATTCAAAATCAGAGCTTTCTAAAACTGAAAACTTAGTAAAAAACTCTAACAATAGTTTAAGTAAGCAAATACAACAAAAAATTAGTAATTATTTAGATATATCAAAATATCCTTTATTACTTCCAAATATTGATAGTCTTAATAGTATCCTACTTCAAAATACAAACTATAATATAAATGACTATAATACCTTAAAATATATTTGCGAAATGCTTTTAATACAAAATGATTCTATAACAGGAGCTTATATATACAATTTAAATGGGAATGGAGTTTTTGCAAGTAGAAATAATGTTAATGATAATCTTTCAAATCCTTCTGATAAGGCTTGGTTTAAAAATGCTATTAACTCTAAAGATTTTACTTATATAATTTCAAATTTAAATCAAATAGATATTTTTTTCTCAGATATAAACTTTAAATCTGATAAATTTATAGGAATTACTAGAAAAATAATTGATTTAGACACAAATCAGATTACAGGACTTGTCCTTTTAACTGTTCCAGTAAATAATTTTCTTAATTCTCTTAAAAGTACTTTATCCTTTAAAGAACAAAATTTATGTCTTTATAACTCTAATGGAAATTTAATTACTAAAACAGGAGAAGAGGATTTAACCTTTTTATTAAAAGACATTCACATGATAAATTCATATGAACCTTCTATAGATTATAGAATTTTTAATCATGAAAAAAATTTAATATGCTACAATATAGTTCCTGATACTAATTGGATTCTTATAAATACTATTCCAAAATCCAATTTATATAAAGTAAATAATTTATATATTATATTTTTTATAATTAACATATTATTTTTCTTAATATTATCTATTGTATTATATTTATTTTTAACTAAAAAAATATTTAATCCTATACATAAACTTGCAAAAATCATGGAAATAGATAATCCTGAAAATAATTTAAGTGTTGAATTAAATTATAAAAGAGAGGATGAAATTGGTGTATTAATAAAATCCTATCAAGATATGAGAACAAGACTTTCTAATCTTATAAATATGAATTATAAAAATAAAATTGAACAAAAAGAACTTGAATTAAGACAATTACAAAATCAAATTAATCCTCATTTTATATATAATACCTTAGAATCAATACATATGATGGCTGAAATAAATGATGATTTAGATACCTCAATAATGGCAGAATACTTTGGTGCTATAATAAGATATAGTATGAACAGAAGAATAAATACAGTAACTTTAAAGGAAGAAATGGAGATAATTGATAACTATATCTACCTTCAAAAAATAAGATTTGACCAACTATTTACAATTAAAAATATGATTGATGAAGAACTTTTAAACTGTGAAATAATAAAAATGATAATTCAACCTTTAATAGAAAATGCTATTTATCATGCTTTAAGTGAATGTATGGGAGATGGTAAAATAATAATTCAAGGTGTTCATATAGATGATAAGTTAGTTTTAACAATTTCTGATAATGGTGTTGGAATAAAAGAAAATGATTTAAAAGATTTAAATGATTATATAAATGATAAAAATTCTAAATTTAAAGGGATTGCTTTAAGAAATATAAATAAAAGATTAAAGCTTCAATATGGGGAAGCTTTTGGTCTTGAAATTTTTAGTGTTTATGGTGCTGGAACTTCTATAGTTCTTACCCTTCCTTTTATATCGCATAAATAAAGGGCTTTTAAAGCCCTTTATTTCTAAGCATCCTTTAAAAATGCTACATATCCTTTCATTGTTTCATAAATATCTACTTTACTTGCTACTTCCCAAGGGGCATGCATATTGTGTAATGCTACTCCACAATCTATTACTTCCATGTTGTATGAAGCTAAAATATATGCAATAGTTCCTCCACCACCTTGGTCTACTTTTCCAAGTTCTGCTGTTTGGAAAGATACATCATTTTTCTCCATTATAGCTCTAAGTTGTCCCATATATTCTGCATTAGCATCATTACATCCTGATTTTCCTCTTGCTCCAGTGTATTTATTAAATACCATTCCTCTTCCAAAATAAGCTGCATTTTTCTTTTCCATAACAGATGGATAATTTGGGTCAAAGGCTGCACTTACATCAGATGAAAGCATTTTTGAATTTTTTAATGCTCTTCTTAACTTAAGGTCTGAATACTCTCCTACTCTATCCATTACCTCTGCTACAGTATTTTCAAAAAATCTTGATTGCATTCCTGTAGCCCCTACACTTCCTATTTCTTCTTTATCTACTAAAAGACATACACAAGTTTTATCACTCTTTTCTATTTCAAGCATAGCTTTAAGAGAAGTATATGCACAAACTCTATCATCATGTCCATACCCCATAATCATGCTTCTATCTATTCCATAATCTCTTGCTTTACCTGCTGGTACAATTTCAAGTTCTGCTGAAAGAAAATCCTCTTCTTCAATATTATATTTTTCTTTTAATATATTAAGAATATTTGCCTTTACAGCATCTTTTTCCTTTTCTTTTTTAGGTATACTTCCTACTAAAACATTTAAATCTTCACCTTCAACAACCTTATTTCCTCTCTTTTCCATTTGAGTTTGAGATAAATGTATTAATAAATCTGAAATTCCAACTACAGGGTCATTTTCATCTTCACCTATAACAACTTCTACTAAACTTCCATCTGTTTTTGCAACAACTCCATGAATAGCTAAGGGTAAAGTTACCCATTGATATTTCTTTATTCCACCATAATAATGTGTATCTAATAAAACTAAATCACTATCTTCATATAAAGGATTTTGTTTTAAATCTAATCTTGGAGAATCTATATGTGCTCCTAATATTTTCATACCATTTTCTATTGGTTCTTCACCTATAACAAATAAGGCTATTGTCTTATTCATATTATTTGCATAAACCTTATCTCCACTTTTTAATGTTTCATTATTTTTTATAACATCATCTAAATTTTTATATCCTTTTTCCTCAACTATTTTTATAGTTTCTTTTACACATTCTCTTTCTGTCTTACATTTTGAAATAAAGTTTTTATAACCTTCATTAAAATCAAAAATTTTCTTTATTCCATCATCATCATACTTTTGCCATGCATTCTTCATTAAAATATTCCTCCAATCAAAATTTATTTATATTAATATTATATCAATTTTTTATTAATATCTATTTAAATTTTGATTTTACATATAATTTATTGAGAAACAACACTTACTCTTTCTTGAATTTTAATAAAAAAATTGTTGCTTACTAATTATAAAAATTAGCTTGCAACAATTTTTTATATATCCATACCTTTTAATTTGTGTATTATTTCAATTTGTTTGCTATATAAATCTTCTCTTTCATTTATATATATTCTTTTTAACTCTTCATCTGTCTCATCTAATATCTTTTTATCCATCTTTTCTATAGCTTCTCCCATTTTAAATAAATGAAGCGCTAATTCAAGAGCGTTTTTTTCATTATTCAAAAAATCACCACCAAAATTTTTATTTCTTTATTGTTTAAATTTCTTATGCTAATTTTTCTGATTTATTTTTTATATATTTTATAGGAATTATACCAACTACTGCTGTTAGTAAATTTACTATTATAACCATAGTGTACATTGTTTTAGCTGTTTTATCACTAACAAGAAAGAATCCTATTATTGAAATTATAAGCATTACAGTTGCAACACTTTGAATTGTTTTTATAAATTTAAGTATTGAAGTTAAATCTATATTTTCATTTTCTTTTCTCTTTCCTTTTCTACTTTCTCTGCGTAATGACATGCTACATATCCTCCCTTATAAACTCTAAGTTCTGGTTCTTCTTTTTCACATTTTTCATCATAATAAGGACATCTTGTATGAAACTTACATCCTAATGGTGGATTTATTATACTTGGCATATCTAATGTTCTTAATGGTAATGCCTTTGAACCTCCATCATTTCTTTTTCCAACACTTTGAGGAACTGCTGCAAGTAATGCATGGAAATATGGATGTTTTGGATGGTCAATTGCATCATATATATTATTTAGCTCTATAATTCTTCCTAAATACATAACAACCAATCTTCCATTTTTAGCTATATATCTTGCTGTTGCTAAGTCATGAGTTATATATACAAAGGATATATTGTATTTTTTATTCATTTTAGTCATTAAATCTATAAGTGATATTCTTAAAGAAACATCAACCATTGATACAGGCTCATCTGCTACAATAAGTTTTGGTTTTACTGATAAAGCTCTTGCAAGTAAAACTCTTTGTCTTTGTCCTCCTGATAATTGGTGAGGATATTTATAAAAGAACTGGTCTTGAGGTACAAGCCCAACTTCTTCAAAATATTCTTTTAATATTTCTTCTGCTTCTGCTTTATTTTTAGCTATCTTATGTTGTAATAATGGTAATGATAAAGATTGAAAAATAGTTCTATTAGGATTTAATGCTGCAAAGGAATCTTGATGAACCATTTGAACTCCAAGTCTATAGTCTTTATAATCTTTTCCCTTTAGCTTACTTACTTCTTTACCCTTATATAAAAGTTCACCAGCTGTTTGTTTATGAATACCAACCATAAGTTTTCCTAAAGTAGTTTTTCCACATCCACTTTCTCCAACTACAGCTACAATTTCACCTTCATTTATATCTAAGTTTATATTAGATAACACCTTTACCTTTTCTTTTTTATTTACTCTATTATCAAATTCTATATCTAAATTTTTAACTTCTAATAAACTCATTTTTATACCCTCCTTTACTTAGCATTAAACATTTCTGCCATCTTATAGCATCTTGTACATCTTGTTTCACTTACAGAATACATTTTCTTTGTTTTTTCTCTATCACCATTACACTTATTTTCTAAGTAAATACTACATCTTGGAGCAAATTTACATTCTATAAATTCTTGGGTAAGGTTTGGAGGATTTCCTGGTATTGCCTTTCTTTGAGTAACATCATCATTTAAAGTAGGTATTGCATTTAATAACCCTTTAGTATATGGATGGCTAGGATTATCAAAAACCTCTTCTACATTTCCATACTCTACAAGTTCACCAGCATACATAACAGCTATTCTATCTATAACTCCTGAAATAACTGATATATCATGAGTTAAAAAGATTAATGTTATTCCTAATCTTTCATGTATATCCTTTAACAAATCAAGAATATACCATTGTGTTATAACATCTAATGCTGTTGTTGGTTCATCTAATATAATAATCTTAGGGTCTAATATAAGACTTAAAGCTATTAATACTCTTTGTTTCATACCTCCACTTAATTGATGTGGATAATATTCTAATACATTAGGGTCTAATCTAACATATTTTAAAACCTCTTCTGCTTTTTTTATTATTTCATCTACTGATTTATTAGAATCATGTGCTAATGCTGTTTCTATAAAATGTTCTTTTATTTTTAGTACTGGATTTAAAGCATTTTGTGCTGCCTGAAATACTGTTGCAATCTCTTTCCATCTATAATTATTAAAATCATTAGTGTCTAGAGCAAGTAAGTCTATCTTCTTTCCATTTTCATAATAATAAACCTCTCCTCCAACTATTTTTCCAGGAGTATTTACAAGATTTAATATTCCAGAGGCAAGAGTGGATTTACCACTTCCACTCTCACCAATTATTCCAACAACTTCATTTTCATATATAGTAAATGAAACATTATCACAAGCTCTTAAATTTCCATTCTTTAAAAAGAATTCTATTTCAAGATTTTTAACTTCTATTAATGGCTTTTTCATAATCCTTTTCCTCCTATCTACGTAATCTTGGATTCATAGCTTCATCTAATCCATTAGCAAAGAAATAACATCCTAATTGGAATAAAACTATACCCATAATTGGAGTCATAAAGTAAACTATAGGACCAAATCCACCATATAATACTGATGATTGAGACATAGCCATTTGTATCATCATGCCCCAATGACTTCCCTTAAATGGAACTAATCCTAATATCATTAAAGAAACTGAAGTCATTATTGCACCTTTCATTATTGAAATAAAATTTATTGCTATAAATGAAGTTATATTAGGAATAACATCCTTCATTATTATGTTAAAAGTGCTTATCCCCATTATTCTACTTGCTTCAATAAAATCTTTATTTCTTATTACTAAAACTTGAGACCTAATTGCTTTTGCAAGACCTGCCCAAGACCATAAACTTAAAACTAATCCAAATAACACATCATTACTTACATTAATTACCATTGATAAAACCATTGTTACTGGTAATGTTGGCATTGTTAAAACTATGTCTGTTATTAACATTAATATAGTATCTACCTTTCCACCAATAAGGCCTGCTGTTATACCTATTCCACAAGCAAATATTATTGCAAATACTGCTGCATAAAAAGCAACTAATAAAACTGACCTTGACCCAGTTACAAATAATGCAAATATATCTCTTCCTGCATAATCTGTTCCAAGCCAATGTTCTGATGATGGTGCTTGTAATCTATTAACATAATTAGATTTAGGAGCATCTATAATCATTGGTCCAAAAATTGCTAAGGCTAAAAAGAATACTAATATTAAGAATCCTATTCTTGCCATTTTGTTTCTCCAAATTACTTCGAAAAATTCTTTTAAGCCTGATAAAAAGGAACCTTCCTTTTCAAATATTTCTGTTTTTTTATTTAAAGATTTAGCTTTACTCATATATTATTTCTCCCTTAACCTTGGATTTAGTCTGGTATTTAAAAACTCTGCAATTAATCCAGAAATTAATACCATAACTATTATCATAAGAAACATTCCTTGCATAAGTGGGTAATCTCTTCTTGAAATAGCTGTTGTTAAATAATACCCAACTCCAGGATATACAAATAAATTTTCAATTAGTGGAGAACCACCAAACATCATACCAAAAGATATTGCAACACTTGTAACCATTGGAAGCATTGCATTTCTTCCTAAATAGCTAAATATTATACGTCTATTTGAAATTCCTCTTGCTTTTGCATAGTTTATGTAATCTTCACCTAAAACTGATAAACAGTTTGCCTTCATTCCCATTATCCATCCTGCAAGAGTTGTTAAAAAGTAAGAAAGTATTGGAAGTGCTGCATGACTTAATACACTACCTATAAAAGCTAAATTAAATCCTGGTGTTACATTTGAACTATAAGCTCCCTTTGATGGAAAAATTCCAAGGGTAAGTGAAAATAGTAATACTAATAAATATGCTACTATATAATCTGGAATAGAACCTACTATAGCTTGGTATCCAGTTATAACTCCATCTAATAATTTGCTCCTTTTCCATGCTACATAAATTCCTAAAATTACTCCTACCATAAATGAGAGGAATAAAGATATTGAACAAACAAGTAAAGTCCATGGAAGTGCACCTAAAACTATTTTTGAAACTGACTCTTTAAATGCCATTGATTGTCCTAAGTTACCTGAAGCTATTCCTTTTACATAGGTAGTGAATATTTGTAATATTGGAACATCTGGGTCATAATTTAAAGCTATTTTTGCTTTTGCATATGCTTGGTCATATCCTAATTGTCCTGTTTTCATATATTCTTGAGTTAATGTTTCTACAGGGTCTCCTGGCATTGCTTGTATAACAAAAAATATTAATAATAAAGAAGTTAACATTGTTAAAATGCATGTTAGTACTTTTTTCATTTATAAATTCACCTCTATTTTTAAAGTATGGAGTTGTTACTTTTTTAAGTAACAACTCTCTTTATGTAAACTATATTATTTTACATAATATAATTTTCCATCTCTTAATGTCTTTGCTAAAATTTCATTTGTTGTACCTGACCAATAGAAGTTACTTAATTGTTTTCCTGTTTCTGCTTCTGCCATTGAAAGTTTTGGATTATGAATTCTGTATACATAATATTTTTCTGTTACAGGTATAAACCATACATTATCATTAAATAACTTAGCAAACTTTTCTGTTAATTTTGTTACTTCTTCATCACTAGATGCATTAAATAAACTATCTAATTCATTTGAGAAATTAAAATCTTCTCCTGTTACTTCATCTTTAAATACTACATCTCCACTTGTTGGGAAGTCTAAGTTCATTCCTCTTTGACCATACCACCATAATCCATAATAAGCTTCATATGGATGTTGTGTTGCTGTAGCTGATGCAAATCCATCTACTGTCATATTACCTTGTCCTGATGTACAATAATCATTGTAGGCAGCTGCTTCCTTTGAAGTATAACTTGCATTTAACCCAAATTCATTTAACATATTAGCTGCAGCTTCTCCCATTACCACATATGCTGGATATTCACCAACTCCTGCAATTACTATCTCTGGGCTTTCTCCCTTTGCATCAACCCATTTTTCACCTTTTTTGCTCCAACCAGCTGCCTTTAAACATTCTTCAGCTTTTTCATAATTTGAATCATAATTGTTTAATGTACTTAAAAAGTCTTTGCTTAAATATTTATCTCTAATTGATGGTGGAAGTCCTACTGCATATTCATCACCTTTAACCATACCTGGTTCAGAAACTGGAGCAATTTGTTCTGTATCAATTATGTAAGCAATAGCTTTTCTAACATTTACATCATCAGTTGGATAATTTTTAGTATTCATTTCAAATCCTAAAGAACTAAATTCTGGAACTACCATTTGTCTTATTGTATCTGCATTCTTTTCTGCAACCTTTTGTGCCATATCTGGAGATAAGCCAGTTCCTTCTGCATCATAATCACCATTAGATACTGCAAGGGCTGTAGATTCTGTACTTGTTGGTCTTATACCTTTAATTTTTTCTATATATAATGGAATTCTATAATATGGATTTTGTTCAAATATAATTTCTGCTGAAGTCATTGATTTTGGAACATAAGGTCCTGAACACTTAATACTCATTAAATCTGGTAGATAATTATTAAAATCTGCTGTAGCTTGTGAAACCTTTAAATCTGCATCCTTTGTAAATTTGTAAAGTCCATTTTCATCTAATTCTCTTCCACTTTCACAAGCTTCTTGTAATACACTTGAGAATTTTCCATAGTCTGATGCTGGATATTTCATTGAAGTTTTTAATATATATGAAAGTAATAATTCAGCATCATTTATATATTTTATTTCTACAGTTAAATCATCTACTTTAGTTACCTTTTCAGCATGAGTAGCTATTTTGTTCATTGTCATTTCTAAGAATAAAGTACATAATAAATCATCTGAAGTTATTTGACTTCCATCACTCCATTTAATATCATCTCTTAATTTTAAAGTTAAAACATTTCCAGTAAAATCATAGCTTTCTAATAGTGATGGTTTAAAAGTTTTTTCAGGTTGTGAACTATAATCGCATAAATAATCATATATAAGAGGTTGCATTGACCAATCTGGTCCACCATTTACAGCTGGATTTCCATTACAAGCTGGAGCTGGAGTAAATGAAACCATTGTGCTTAAAACTGTTCCTTTACTATCTGCCTTTTCACCATCAAGTTTTGCATTTGTTAATTTTGTTTTTACACTTATAACTGAATCTAATATATTTTGTGAAGATGATGAATTGTTATTGTTACTTGAGCCACATGCTACTAAAGATGTTGTAGCTAGGGATAATATTAATACTGCTGATATAATTCCTTTTAGCTTATTTTTTTTCATAAAAATTCCTCCAAAGTATGTTTTTTATTGTCTTATCTCGACATATTATTTTCTGTTTTTTCTCTATGGCTTAAGTATATATTTAATATTTTTTCATGTAAACGATGTTACACATAAACAATTATTATCGTATATATATCTTAAGTTTTGTTTATTAAAAGTCTTTAATTTAATAAAAAAAGCATAGTGAATATATAATTTCCTATAGAATTAAAAAAGTGTGAAATCACCACTTTTATAGCTCTTTAAAAAAGAGTAATGTAGTAAAATTTCACACTTTTTATATAAATATGAGTAAACGCAAATTTATTTATTTTTTAATTTAAAGTGAATTAATTTTCCACTATAATCTCCATATAAATCAATATTAATTCCTGCATACATTAAAGCTCTACCTGAAAATACTTCATTAGTTTCTTCATTTATGTATAAAGAATTTTCTTCTAATCCTTTAAGTTTTATTCTTCTACTATGATAATTTGGTCTTCCTAAAACTTGTATACAAGTTACTAATACTTCACTTTTATCTTTTGAAATTACAGACCAACAATCAAAATCATTATTTTCAGAGAAATTAGAAATTCTATAATAATCCCCTGTTCTAATTAATTCATTATATTTATTGTACATTTCTATTTGCTTTAGTATAGTATTTCTATCCTTTTCTGATATTTTAGTTATATCTAATTCATATCCAAAAGTACCTGCTAATGCTACATATCCTCTAGTTTCAAAAGGTGTAGTTCTTCCAACTGTATGGTTTGGGCAATCACTTACATGGGCACCTATACAAGAAAGAGGATATACCATAGCTGTTCCTTCTTGAATCTTTAATCTTTCTATTGCATCAGTATCATCTGAACACCATATTTGAGGACTATAATATAACATTCCAGGGTCAAATCTAGCCCCACCACCAGAACAATTTTCTAATAATATATTAGGAAAATCTTTTGTAAGTCTATCCATCATATAATAAACAGCTAAAACATATCTATGGAATATCTCTCCATTATTTTCTCCACCTAAATCTGTAAGCTGTCTGTTCATATCCCATTTAACATAGGTTATATTAGCACTTGAAAGAACTTTTTTTATACTTTCATATATATAATCACATACTTCTTTTCTAGTTAAATCAAGTACATACTGCTCTCTACATAAAGCTGGAGTACGGCCTTCTATTTTCATAGCCCAATTAGGATGTTTTTTATATAATTCTGAATCTGGAGATATCATTTCTGGTTCAATCCATATACCAAATTCTAATCCTAGCTTATTTACTTCATCTACTAAATACTTTAATCCACCAGTTATTTTTTTCTCATTTACAAACCAATCTCCTAAAGAGGAATTATCACTATTACGATGTCCAAACCATCCATCATCCATTACAAGCATTTCAATTCCAACCTTTGAGGCTTCCTTTGCAATAGACAATAATTTTTCTGTATTAAAATCAAAATATGTAGCTTCCCAGTTGTTAATTAAAATAGGACGTTTTTTATCTTTAAATTTTCCTCTTATTAAGTGATTACGATATAAGTCATGGAAAGTTCTTGTCATTTTTCCTATTCCTTTATCAGAATAAACCATTACAACTTCAGGTGCTGTAAATTCCTCATTTTCTTCTAAATTCCAAGAAAAATCTTCTGGATTTATACCCATTACAACTCTTGTAGTATCAAATTGACATCCTTCTGCTTGTGCAAAAAAGTTTCCTGAATAAACAAAATTAAATCCATATACATTTCCATATTCATCATTTGCATTTCTATCTAAAACTGCTATAAAAGGATGGTCTTGATGGCTTGATTCTCCTCTTTTACTTGATACTCCTTGTTTTCCATAAATTATTTTTCTTCTATTTATATGTCTTTCTCTAGCCCAAGAGCCATTAAGAGAAATAAGGTCATAATCTATGCCTTCAAAATCTATACATGTTGATAAAACTTTTGTTAAAACTATTTTATTTTTGCTTTTATTCTTTACAGTAACTGCCCTTGTTATAACATCAAGATTTTCAAAAACTGAATATTTTAATATAACTTCTAAGTTTAAATCTCTATCAATACATGTTATTTCAAGACTTTCACACTCTTCTTCCTTTCCAAAAGTAGATGGAAGGTCTTTTAAAGGCCTTTTTCCTTTATAAATTTCATAAGATATATATTCTAACTTACAAGCAGTACTTCCATTTATATCTTTAACAGAAATACAACTTTCTCTATAATCCCCTATTCCATGAGTAGAATATTCTGTTGGAAAACTGTCATAAAAAGAAACTCTATCTCTATTATTTTTAGATGGAACATATGGTGGTTCATCTATTCTTAATAAGTGGTTCATATTTTCATCATTTATTTTTTTTCCAAAGTATGTATGTCCTAAAAATTTTTCATCATCTACTATAGATATAATATAAGATGTATCATTACTATCTAGTTTAAAAGTGTTATATTCTTTTATAAATTTTATGCTCATAAATTTTTAACTCCTTTAATATATTTTTTTAAAACCTTTACTTTAATTTTAAATTAATCTATTTATGATTTTTTATCAACAAAATACACTAACAAAAGATTATTTGTTGTAACAACGTATATTTTGTATATTATTTATTTAAATAAACTAATTTTTATATAGTATAATTGTTATAACTAAAAAATTTAACTTAAGAGGTGTTATTATGGAACTAAAGGAAATACAAGAAATTACATCAAAAATAAAAGAAAATGTTAATAAAATAATAATTGGGAAATCTCAAGTTATTGATTTAATTTTAACTTCTATTTTAGCAGGAGGACATGTCCTTTTAGAAGATACACCAGGTACTGGTAAAACTGTTCTTGCTAAATCTATTGCAAAGTCTATTAACTCAAATTTTAAACGAATACAATTTACTCCAGACCTTCTTCCTTCTGATATTACTGGATTAAATATCTTTAATCAAAAGGAAAATCAATTTACTTTTATTAAAGGTCCTATATTTACTAATATTCTTTTAGCTGATGAAATAAATCGTGCTACTCCTAGAACTCAATCAAGTCTTTTAGAATCTATGGAAGAAAAACAAATAACAACTGATGGTACAACTAGATATTTAGAAAAACCTTTTTTAGTTATTGCTACTCAAAATCCAATAGAAACAGCTGGAACATTTCCTCTTCCTGAAGCCCAACTTGATAGATTTATGATGCAGTTAAATATGGGCTATCCAACAGAAAATGAAGAACTTGAAATTATAAATAGATTTATATCTGACAATCCATTAGAAAAAGTTAATGCTGTATGTAATAAAGAAGATATTATAGAAATGCAAAATCTAATTTCTACTGTTTTTGTTCATAATTCTATACGAAATTATATAGTTAATATTGTACAAGCTACTCGTAAAAATTCTTCAATTGCTTTAGGCATAAGTCCAAGAGGAACTTTAGCTCTTCTTAAATCTTCTCAAGTTTATGCTACTATTAATGGAAGAAACTATGTTATTCCTGATGATGTAAAGTTTCTTGCACCTTTTGTACTTGCCCATAGAATTATTCCATCTAATGGTTTTAGTAATAGAAAAACTAATGTGGAGTTAATAAATAAATTAGTAAGTGGCATTGAAGTGCCAACAGAAAATTGGGAGAAATAGCTATGGATTTTACAGTTATGAGCCTTTTTGTAATTATAGTAATAGCTATAATTATATATATAATTCAAAATATTGTTTATAAAAAACTTTGGAGTAAAAACTTAGATGTAACCTTAGATTTTTCTACTAAAAGTGTATCTGAAGGAGATAAAGCTTCATTAATAGAAGTAGTTACAAACAAAAAGAAACTTCCTCTTCCTTCAATTAATATAAAATTTCATACATCAAAAAATATTGTTTTTGATGATGATTCAAATTCATCTGTTACAGATAATTATTATAGAAATGATATTTTTAGCATACTAGGAAATCAAAAAATAACTAGAACATTAACTTTTACTTGTGAAAAAAGAGGATACTATAAAATAGAATCTGCTGATATCATAGCCTTTAACCTTTTTTTGTCACAGTTTTTTGTAAAGAAAATTAAAAATGACCATAGTAGCATTAATAGCTTATATGTTTATCCTAAAAAAATTTCTATTGAAGATTTTCCTAAAAGCCTTAATTCCTTAATAGGTTCTTATTTATGTAGAAGAAGCTTAAATGAAGACCCCTTTGAATTTCGTGGAATAAGACAATATGAGCCCTTTGATAACATGAACTCAATAAATTGGAAGGCTTCTGCTAAAGAAAATACTCTTATGGTTAATGTAAACAACTTTACCTCCTCTCTTAATGTTATGATATTTTTAAATATTACTCCTAATGATGAAGCTGAAAATATAAAAATTTTAGAAGAAAGTATTAGAATTGCTAGTACTTTAACACAAAAATTTATCCTTTCAAATATTCATGTTTCATTTAAAAGTAATGCTAATGATATTTTTACAAACTCTCCTATTTCAATTGAATATGGAGTTGGATTAAATAAAATAAGAGAAGTTGATGAGGCTTTAGCTAGAATTGATTTAAAAAATTCCTCTGAAAAGTTTATTTCTTACTTTAAAAATGAAGTTAAAAATAACACTCAAAATACTTTAACTTTTCTTATTTCAAATTATAGAAAAAAAGATTTATGTAACTTTTATGATGAATTAAGCTTTTTAAAGAAAGAATGTTTATGGATAATTCCTTTAGATAAAAATAACAAATTAAATATAGAAGTTAAAAATATAAGAAATATATTTAAATGGGAGGTAGAATAAAATGATGAAAAAAATCACTTCAATAAATAATCTTTTAACATTTTTTATTGAATTTTTAGTATTTTATATATCTATTTTTGAAGGTATGATACTTTTAAAACATGATTATAAAGCCTTTATCTTTCCATTTATTATATTACCATTTTTAATAGCTAGCTTTTTTATGAGAAAATTTATAAATAATATAATCATTTTTTTATTATTTCACATTTTACTATATATTATATGTTTTTTTATTCCTTTAGGTAATTCTGAAAAAACATTAATTATATTTTCACTAACTGTACTTACAATATTAGATTTTAAATTTTGGAATAAAAACTCTTTGAGAAAAAGATTGGTTAATTCTCCAAGTATATTTTTTGAAATCTTCTTTATTATAGTTTTAATTCATGGAACTATTGTAAATTCTAAAGAAATAATTATTTTATCCTATGCTTTAGGATTAATATTTTTACTTGTAAAATTTATTACTAACTATTTAGACAACCTTGAAATTTATATTGCTAGAAATAGTAACATAAAAAATGTACCAATAAAACAGCTTATAAGCTTAAATAGTTCTATATTTTTTATAATAATATTTTTAATATTTATTATATTAGCTATAGTTAAAATTTTAAATTTAGAAAAATATCTTTATGCTCCCTTTGAGCCAATACTTTCCTTTTTTAAAATAGCTTTAACTACATTTTTTAAATACTTATTTTCAATTGCTACTGATTCTTCAAATCCATCTTTTTCAGAAGTAGAAGAAACTATTCCTATAGAAACTGCTACAGCCTTAAGTGGTAATAGTACTTTTACTAAGGTTTTAGAAACTTTATTTAATATTTTTGTTTTCTTACTAGTAGCATTTTTTTGTTATTTAGCAATTAAAATAATTTATTCCTATTTAAAAAATAATTTTTCTAAAAACAATATAAAAACTGATAAAATTGAGTATTTAAACTCTGAAAAAATAATTGATACTGAAGAAAAAATAAATTCTAAATTTTCATTAAAGCCTAAAAACAACAATGAAAAAATACGAAAAATATTTTATAAAAGAGTAAAAAAGAATAAAAAGCTTAATATAAATAATAAATTAACTGCTAAAGAAATATCTAATAAAATCTCAAAAAATGATAATATTTCACTAGAAGAATTAACTACTCTTTATGAAAAAGCGCGTTATAGTAACACTAACTGTAGCAATGAAGATGTTGAAAAAGCAAAAAAAGTTAATAAATAAAAACTTAAAGCTACATAATGAATATTAGGTGGTTTTATTGTGTTATAATAAGTAAGAATAACTATATATACTATTGGAGGGAAAATACGTGTTTAAATTACTACCCTATTTAAAAAACTACAAAAAAGAAGTTGTAATTGGACCAATCTTTAAACTTTTAGAGGCCATTTTTGAATTAATGGTTCCTTTAGTTATGGCAAAAATTATTGATATTGGTGTTAAAAATGGTGATTATAACTATGTTATTAAAGCAGGTATTGCCTTACTTGTTCTTGGTTTTTTAGGACTATTTTGTGCGTTAGTATGTCAATATTCTGCTGCTAAAGCTTCTCAAGGCTTTGGAACTGACTTAAGAAATGATTTATTTTCACACATTAACTCATTATCCCATAGTGAAATTGATATGATTGGTACATCTTCATTAATAACTCGTTTAACAAATGATGTAAATCAACTTCAACTAGCTGTTGCAATGTTTATAAGACTTGCCTTTAGAGCTCCATTTATAATCATAGGTTCTGCTGTAATGGCTATGACTTTAGATTTAAAATTATCTATAGTCTTTCTTTTTGCAATACCACTTATTTCATTAACACTATTTTGGGTAATGAGTAAATCCATTCCTTTCTACTCAAATATTCAAAAAAAGCTTGATAAAATTTCATTAATAACAGAAGAAAACTTAGAAGGTGCAAGAGTAATAAGAGCCTTTTCAAAAGAAGAAAATGAAAAAAAAAGATTTATAGATGCAAGTGATGACTATACAATTGCATCTATAAATGTTTCTAAAATATCTGCCCTTTTAAATCCACTAACTTCTATAATAATGAACTTTGCTATTGTAGCTATACTTTGGTATGGTGGATATAGAGTAAATATAGGTGCTCTTACTCAAGGACAAATAATAGCCTTTGTAAACTATATGACTCAAATATCTTTAACCCTTGTTGTTTTTGCAAACCTTGTTGTAATTTTTACTAAAGCCTTTGCTTCTGGAGAAAGAGTTTATGAAATTTTAGAAATAAATTCTTCAATAACAGATAAAAATATAAAAATTTCTCCTGTTTCTAATGCCTTAAAGGTTGAATTTAAAAATGTTTCTTTTTCATATAAAGGTTCAAATAGAAATTCACTATCAAATGCAAATATAAAAGTAAATACTGGAGAAACTATTGGTATTATTGGTGGTACAGGTTCTGGTAAAAGTACACTTATAAATCTTATTCCTCGTTTTTATGAAGCTACTGAAGGAGAAGTTTTAATTGATGGGGTTAATGTAAAAGACTATAATTTAAATTCTCTTAGAGATAAAATTGGAATTGTCCCTCAAAAAGCTGCTTTATTTTCTGGAACATTAAGAGAAAATATGACCCTTGGAAATAAAAATGCTAGTGATGAAGAAATTAAAAAAGCCTTTGATATAGCTCAAGCTTCTGAATTTGTAAGTTCTCTTTCAAAGGGGCTTGATACAGTTATTCTTCAAGGTGGTAAAAATTTATCTGGTGGACAAAAACAAAGACTTACTATTGCAAGAGCTTTAGTTAAAAACCCTGAAATTCTTATTTTAGATGATAGTGCAAGTGCCCTTGATTTTGCCACAGATGCAAAACTAAGAAAAGCTATTAAAGAAGAAACTAAAAACATGACTGTTTTTATAATTTCTCAAAGAGCTACATCTATTAAAAATGCAGATAAAATAATTGTTTTAGATAACGGAAACATTGTTGGTATTGGCTCTCACAGTGAGCTTCTTAAAAATTGTACAGTTTATAAAGAAATTTGCTTATCTCAATTATCTTCTGAGGAGGTGGAAAAATAATGAAGAAATCTTCAACTAAAAGATTATTATCTTACATAACAGTTCATAATAAGCTTTTAATAATATCTTTATTAACAGCAATTATTAATGTATTTTTTACTTTATTAAACCCTATCCTTATAGGAGATGCAATTGATTTTATAATTGGAAAAGATAATGTAGATTTTCAAGGTATACTTAAAATTATAGGCATATTAATATTATCTATTATTTTAGCTTCATTATCTCAATGGATAATGACTCGTTGCACAAATGTTATAACTTATAAAACAGTAGCTGCTCTTAGGGAAGATGTTTTTAATAAAATAAATAAAGTTCCTTTAAAATACATAGATTCTCATTCCCATGGAGATATAATGAGTAGAATCATTAATGATATTGACCAAATATCTACTGGACTTCTTCAAGGATTTTCTCAGTTATTTACTGGAATTATAACCATTTTAGGAACTTTAGGTATAATGATAGCAATAAACTTTAAAATAGCCTTAGTTGTTGTACTGATGACACCTTTATCTATACTTGTTGGAGGATTTATTGCAAAATCTTCAAAGGCTATGTTTACTGAACAATCAAAAATACGTGGTGAAATAACTGGATATACTCAAGAAATGATAGGTAATCAAAAACTTGTAAAAGCCTTTTCCTATGAAAATAACTCTGAAGAAAAGTTTCAAGAAATAAATTCAAGATTATATACTTCAGGAGTAAAATCTCAATTTTTCTCCTCTTTAACAAACCCTTGTACAAGATTTGTTAATGGAATAGTATATGCAACTGTTGGAATTATTTCAGCTATAAGTGCTATTAATGGAAATATATCCATTGGTAAAATTTCTTCATTTTTAAATTATGCAAACCAATATACAAAACCATTTAATGAAATCTCCTCTGTAATTACAGAACTACAATCTGCTTTAGCCTCTGCTGAAAGAGTATTTGAAGTTCTTGATGAAGAAGATGAACCTTTAGATAAAGAAAATGCTATAAACCTTAAAGAATGTAATGGAAATATAGAAATTAAAAATGTTTCCTTCTCTTATAATCCTCAGGTTAAGCTTATAGAAAACTTTAATCTTTCAGTAAAAAAAGGAGAAAAAATAGCAATTGTAGGACCTACTGGATGTGGAAAAACAACTCTTATAAATCTTCTTATGAGATTTTATAATATTAATTCTGGTGAAATATTTATAAGTGGTTATAATATTAATGATATAACTAGAAAAAGCTCAAGAGCTATGTTTGGTATGGTTCTTCAAGAAACTTGGTTATATTCAGGAACTATAAAAGAAAATATAGCTTATGGAAAACCTGATGCTACAGATGAAGAAATTATTGAAGCTGCTAAAATGGCTCATGCTCATGAATTTATAACAAGACTTCCAAATGGTTATGATACTAAAATTTCTGGAGATGGAAACAATATATCTCAAGGTCAAAAACAATTATTATGTATTGCTCGTATAATGCTTACAAAACCACCTATGCTTATTTTAGATGAAGCTACAAGTAGCATTGATACTCGTACAGAAATTTTTATACAAAATGCCTTCAATAAAATGATGGAAGGAAGAACTAGCTTTATTGTAGCCCACAGACTTTCTACCATTAAAGAAGCAGATTTAATACTTGTAATGAATAAAGGACATATAATAGAACAAGGAACCCATGAAGAGCTTATAGAAAAGAAAGGCTTTTATGCTAACCTTTATAATAGTCAATTTTCTGTACCTATCTCTTAATAGTAAAAAACAGCTATCATATGAAAATTTTAATATGATAGCTGTTTTTTTAATTATTCTTTAATATACTTTTTAAGTTTTTCTAAATAAAACTGTTTTTCTTCTTCTTTCATAAAAGAAGCTTCTATGGAATTTATATTCATTTTTATTAAGTCATTATAAGTAAATCCTAATTCTTTTATTAAAATTTCATATTCTTTATTTATATTAGTATTTAATATTGCCATATCATCTGTATTTACAGTAACCTTTATTCCATAATCATATAATTTTTTTATTGGATGTTCCTTTAAAGAAGGTACTACATTACACTTAACATTACTTGTAATGCACATTTCAAGAGTAATGTTTTTATCTTTAATTTCTTTCATAACTTTTTCTGATTTTATGGAAGTAACTCCATGTCCTATTCTCTTTGCACCAAATGAAATTGCCATTTTTATATTTTCAGGTCCCATGCTTTCTCCTGCATGTATTGTAAAAGGAATGTCTAATTTGTTTGCCACTTCAAATAAATCTCTAAAGTTTTCCATAGGAGTAACTCCCTCTGCTCCAGCTAAGTCTACTGCTACTACTCCTTTTCCTAAAAATTTTTTTGCAACTTGTATAGTTTTCATATTATCCTCATGATTTAGTGAGGCTTTTCCTAAAACCATAGCACATAATATAAGAGAAACCCTAATGCTTGAATTATTCTTCATTCCTCTTTCCATGCCCTTTAAAACAGCTTTTACTATTTTTTCTTCATCTAAACCTTTCTTCTTATGAAGTTGAGGAGCAAATCTTATTTCAAGATATACAATTCCTTCTTTTGCAGCTAAATTTATAACATCATATGTACATTCTTCTAAAGATTTTTCATCTTGCATTATTTCCACTGGTATATCAAAACATTTTAAAAAATCATATAAACTTTTGCAATTTTCATCTACTTCTACAGATTTTTTAAATTCCTCAAAGTTTTTAGCTTCTACCTTTATTCCTTTTTCTTTTACCATTTTCCATGAAAATTCTGCTGGAATTGAACCATCTAAATGAAAATGTAAATCAACCTTTGGAAAATCAAAATTCATATTTTAAATCCTCCTTACACAATTACTTTATTATTTTTTTAGAATCAAATGCTATTTTTAAATTTGAACAATGTTTAAAATTATGAAGGTCACAATTTAATAATTCCTCTATTTTTCTTAATCTATATTTTAAAGTATTTCTATGTATAAATAGTGCTTCTGCTGTTATTGTAACATTACAGTTTTTTTCTAAATAAGTTTCTAAAGTACCTGTTAAATCAGAATCATTTATTTTATCATATTCTATAATGGAGCCTAAAGTAGATTTATAATATTCTTCTAATACTTCTTTATTATTTATATTAAAGAGAAGACTATAAACCCCTATATCTTTATATCTTATTGTTTCATCTTTTAACCCTTTAATTTTTATTGTGTTTAATGCCCACTGAGACTCTTTTAATGAATTTTTCATCATACTTAAATTGCTATAAGTATTTCCTATACCTATACTTACTGTCATTCCTTCAATATGACTTTTTATTAATGCTTTTATTTCAGTTAAAGCATTTTCTAATTTTCTGTTATTTATTTTGTCACTTTTACATAAAATAATTACAGAATCATCTTTATGTATTATAGGTACTTTTAAGTTATTATCTTCTAAAGAATCTTGTATTATCTTTCCACAATAATTTTTTATTTCATTTTTTCTAAATGTATCCTTTATTTTTTTATCATCTATATATTCTCTAAAATTATCTATATCTATATTGCAAACAAAGCAATCACCTGAAAGGTCATATCCAAAATAGGCAGCCTTTTCTATAACATTTTCATCTAATGCTCCATCTCCAAATAAAATGTTACTTAAAAAATGAGTTACTGAATTTTCTTCAACATAGGATAAAACTATTGCTCTACATACTTCTTGAGATACTTCTACAAGCCTAACATCCCAAGGAAGCTCAAATAGTGGAACTTCAAGTTCATCAGCTAATTTTCTTGCTTCATTTGAAATTTCTTTAATATACTTTCCTACATTTACAATAAGGCCTTTTCCTTTATTTTCACTTATAGATTTTATTATCTCTTCTATTAAGTTTGGTTTATCTTTTATACTTCTTCCTGTTATTATTATAAGTTCTGACCCTTTAAGCCATTGAATATTTTCAATTGGGTCTTCAAAGCACTCAGCTATGTAGACCCATTCTATAAGTTTATCTAATCCCTTTTCTCCTGCTATAAGCTTTAATTTTTTTAATGAAGGTAATTTCATAATGTCTCTTATGCTTATTGCCATGTATATCCATCCTTTTTATTAATCTTCATCAGTATTTTTATATTCTTTTATATCTGTTTTTAAGCCTTTACTTTTTAGTTTTTCATTAATAAAATCCTTAAATAAAGAATATATAACAGCAAATAATGGTACCCCTATAACCATACCTACAAAACCTAATATTTCTCCTGCAACCATTATTGAAAATAATATCCAAAATGCTGATATTCCTATAGAATCACCAAGTATTTTAGGACCTATTATATTTCCATCAACTTGTTGTAATATAAATACTATTAATAAAAACCAAAGAGCTTTTTCTGGTGATACAAAAAGTATTATTATAAAAGATGGAACAGCACCTATAAATGGTCCAAAGAATGGAATTATATTAGTTATTCCTATTACTACTGATATTAGTAAAGTATAAGGCATATTACATATCTTTAAAACTATATATGCAAGTATTCCTATAATTGCAGAATCTAATATTTTACCACTTAGAAATTTTCCAAAGGTTTCATTACTTTTATGAGTTATTAAAATAACTTTTTCTGCTCCTTTTTTAGGTAAAATTGCATAAACCACCTTTTTAACCCCTGCACACATGTTTTCTTTGTCTATTAATAGATATATTGATACAATTGCTCCTATAGCTATATTCCATATACTTGATGCAAAAGAAGCAATAATATTTCCTATTACAGGCAATAAATTTGTACCTATGTTTATTATAGTATCTATTAAATCCTTTAATTTTTCATTTATAATATCCATTTGTTCTTTCTTTACATCAAATTTTTTAAATAAATAATTACTAACCTTATTTAAATTACTTATATATGTAGGAATATTATTTACCAATCCCACTATACTTTCTATAAGCTGTGGAAGTACAAATTGTAAAAATAACACTATTAATAATATTGCAGTTAAATATGTTAATATTAATGATATTATTCTTTGATATTTTAATTTTAAATTTCTATAGGTCTTAATCTTTTTTAAATTTCTTTCATATACCTTTAATAAAAAGCCTAATAAATATGCTATTGCAAATCCTATTATAAAAGGCTGAAGAATTATAAAAATTTTATCAATATAACTTGTAACAGCTCCTATTTGAGAAATTCCAAGATAAAATAATATTATTGAAGCTGCAACAATAAATGTATATACTGCTATGGTGTTATATTTTTTATTCCAATCTATCTTCATATAATTTCACTTCACTTTCTTTATAAAACTTTTCTCTTCTATCTTTTTTTATATTAATTGTTTCTCTTATTTCTTTTATTTTAGATAAATCTAAATCTTTTATTATTAATTCTTCTTTAGAACTTTTTTTATTTAAACTATTTCCTAAAGGGTCAAAAATTAAAGATGCTCCTAAGTATTCTATTTTTTCTCCCATTCCTACTCTATTAACACCAATAATAAAACATTGATTTTCTATTGCTCTTGCTTTTAATAAAGTTATCCAATGTTCTTCTCTTTCTTTTGGCCAACTTGCTATAACTATTATTATTTCTGATTTTTTTGATGCTATTTGAAAAATTTCTGGAAAACGTAAATCATAGCATATAAATGGAGTAACATGTGCATCTTTTACTTTGCAACTTATTATTTTATTTCCTTTATAAAATTTTTCATCCTCCCCACTATATGAAAAAGGATGAATTTTTGTATATAATCCTAAAATATTCTTTTTAGAAGAAACTATACAAAACTTATTTTTCCCTTTTTCATTAACTTTAATGCCATATCCAAGGGCAATATTTATATTATTTTCAAAAGCCTTACTTTTTATCCAATCTAATATAAACTCCTCTTTAAGGTTTAAACTTTTAACATTCATAGTAAACCCTGTTAATGCCATTTCAGGAAAGATAATTATATCAGCATTTTTTTCACTAGCTTTTTTTATAAACTTTTCACATTTAATTAAATTTTCTTTTGGATTTTCCCATGCTATATTTATTTGAGCTAATGCAACTTTCATTTTTTCTCCTTTTATTCTTTATCAAAATCTTTTCCTACATCTTCTGATTTATGAGAGTCTGAACCATAAACAACTGGTACATTATATTTTTTTATAAGATTTAAAAACTCTCCTGAAGGATAGATTTCTTTACAATAGGGTTTTCTTAGTCCTGCTGTATTAAAATCTATTTCATAATTATTATTTTTAATTTCTTTTACCACTCTTTCCATAAGTTCTATGTTTTTATAATCAATTGGATATTTATTATTAAAAATTCTTATAAGAGTAGGATGTCCTATTCTTTTAGGTTTGTAAACTCCTAAATCTGCTTTTATTGATTTTAATAAAGTTTCAAAATACAAATCATAAACCTTTTCTAAAGAGCCTACCTTATTTAATAAGCTTTGAAAAAATTCAAGGCAATCTATAGGTTCCATTTTTCCATTAAACTTAACAAAATGCACTGATAATATAGAATCTTCTATATTGTCTCCATATTTATTAAGGATTTCTTTTATTTCTTCATCTAATCCCTCAATATAATCTACTTCAAAGCCTAAATTTATTTTTATTTTTCCTTCATACTTCTTTTTTATTTCCTTAACATCTTTTATATAACTATCAATATCTTTTATATCCATTGCACATTCATCTTGAAAGTCTTTATCCTCTAAAAAGACACTTGTAAATGGCATATGTTCTGTAAAAGTTATTTCTTCTAACCCCTTTTCTAATGCCTTTTCTACATACATTTCAAAAGAATCTCTAGTTCCATGAGGACAATAAGGACTATGTATATGTCCATCTCTTTTTATATTCATAATTAAATTCCTCCAATAATTGATTTATTAATATCTTACTCAATTATAACATTAAATGTATTTAATTTATTAATTCAATTTATATTTCTATAGCCTTATTATTTAAAATATAGTATTATATCACTAGAATAAAAGGGGGATGATAGCTTATGAAGAAAATTTTTACTAGTTTTATGTTAGTTTTATCAATGATTTTTTCTTTACTTGGATGTAATAGTAGTTCAAATATAGAAAAACCGGATTTTGAAACTGAAAAAATAAAAGAGGATATTTTTCAATGTGAAATACCAACTACTTGGGAGAAAACTAATTTTTCACAAATTGATGGTCAAATAATTTTTACTATAAAGGATGGTGTTTTAAAATCTAGTTTAGTATCAAATATTAGCCTTATTGCAAATAAAACAGATTCAAATGCACCTTCTGTATCTGAAGCTGAAGCAGAAATTAAAAAACAACTTGAATCAAATTTTAAAGATAATGTAAGTGATATTACTTTTGAAGAAATTGAAGCACCTTGTGGTAAAGTATGTGTTGCAAAATATAAACTTAATGTTAATAATAACAATATGAATCTTACTCTTTATTACCCTCTTGTTGATAAATATTTAGTTACTATAACTTGTACTGATGTAGGTGATGATATTTCACCAAAGCCTGATAAAGTTGCTAAACATATTGTAAATACACTTAAATTAAAGTAAAAAAATGAGCTTTACACAAAGTTTTTAGTGTAAAGCTCATTTTTATTTTATCTGTAGTATAAATTTATTATAACATAAACACTAATCCAAATATTAAAAGACCTAAAACATTATATAAGGTAAAATATTTAATATATTTTCTATTTTCTTCCCTATTTTCTTTTACATAAAATTTATAAGATATTACACTAGCTAAGGAGGCAATTAAAGTCCCAAGTCCTCCAATATTTACAGATAAAAGTAGCTCTTTATAATAATTTGTAAAGCTTGAAAGAAGCATTGTTGCTGGAACATTACTTATAATTTGGCTGCATAATAGTCCTGAAATATAAGTGCTTGTTTCACTATTTAATAACTCCTCCATAAATTCCTTTACCATATTCATATTTGATATATTACCAATAAATATAAAAAAGCCTACAAAAGTTAATAATAAATATATATCTACTTTAAAAAATAATCTTCTATTTACAACAAACACAGTTATTATTGTAATTATAAAGGCTATTTTATAATTAATAATATGAAATACTGAAAGTAAAACTATTATCATAAGAACAGCAAATATTCCTATCTTATATTTACTTCCAAGTTTTATATCCTCTAAGTTAAAATTTAAATTTTTATTCTTTTCCTTAAAAATTATTACTAGCAAAAACAGTATAGATAACAAGCTTAAAGGTAATGTTATACTAAAAAACTTATTAGGTGTTATATTATAAAAAGAATAAATAAAAAGATTTTGTGGATTTCCCATTGGAGTTAATGCACTTCCTAAATTTGCTGCTAAGGTTTCAAAAATAACTATTTTTAGCATACTTATATTGCTCTTTTTTCCTATAACTAAAGTTATTGGCACAAAGGTTATTAAAGCTACATCATTTGTAACAAACATAGCAGCAAAAAATGTTATAAATACTAATGATAAAGTTACCTTTCTATAAGACTTACACTTTTTTAAAATAATTGAAGCAATATAATCTAATACTTTTAAATCTGTAAAAGCTGCAACTATAATCATTAAATTAAATAATAATATAAGAACCTTAAAATCTATGTATTCTAGCTTTGGAAAAGAAAATAATGATGTTATAATAGCTAAAAATATTGCTATTACAAATACAGGCTCTCTTTTAAAAAATATCTTTAGTTTAGCCATTTTAATAATCCCCCATATAAATATAATTTTAAACCTATTATATTTTAACACATAAATAAAAAAGGTTAATATATAATGATTATTTCACTACATATTAACCTTTATTTATGTTTCTGTTAATTTAATTTTTCATTTTAAAAAATTAGTTAAAAGCTTGTTCTAAATCATAGATTATATCATCAATATGTTCAGTACCAATTGATAATCTTATTGTATTTGGCTTGATTCCTGATTCTTTAAGTTCTTCTTCATTCATTTGTGAATGAGTTGTGCTTGCTGGGTGTATAACTAATGACTTAACATCTGCTACATTTGCAAGTAATGAGAATATTTTTAATTTATCTATAAATTCTTGAGCTTCCTTAGCTCCACCCTTTATTTCAAATGTAAATATTGAACCTGCTCCATTTGGGAAGTATTTTTTGTATAATTCATGGTCTTTAGCATCTTCTAATGATGGATGATTTACCTTTTCTACTTGTGGATGATTATTTAAGAATTCAACTACCTTTAAAGCATTTTCAACATGTCTTTCAACTCTTAAAGATAAAGTTTCTAATCCTTGTAATAAGATAAATGCATTAAATGGGCTTATAGTAGCTCCTGTATCTCTTAATAAAATAGCTCTTACTCTTGTAACAAAAGCTGCAGGACCTGCTGCTTCTGTAAATCTTACTCCATGATAACTTGGGTCTGGTTCTGATAATTGAGGGAATTTTCCTGATGCTGCCCAGTCAAATTTTCCTGAATCTACTATTACACCACCTAGTGAAGAACCATGTCCACCAATGAATTTTGTTGCTGAATGTACTACAACATCTGCACCATGTTCAATTGGTCTAAATAAGTATGGAGTACCAAAAGTATTATCAACTACTAATGGAATGTTATGCTTATGAGCAATTTCTGCTAATGCATCAACATCTACTATATTTGAATTTGGATTTCCTAAAGATTCTATAAATACAGCTTTTGTATTTTCTTGTATTGCATCTTCAAAGTTTGATAATTTATCTGGGTCTACGAAAGTTGTTGTTATTCCATAATCAGCTAAAGTATGTGCTAATAAGTTATAAGAACCACCATAAATTGTTTTTTCTGCTACTATGTGGTCTCCAGCCTTTGCTAAGTTTAAGAAAGTATAAGTTATTGCTGCTGCTCCTGATGCTACTGCAAGTCCTGCTACTCCACCTTCTAAAGCTGCTACTCTCTTTTCAAAAACATCTTGAGTTGAGTTTGTTAATCTTCCATAAATATTTCCTGCATCTGCTAGTCCGAATCTTGCTGCTGCATGAGCTGAATTTTTAAATACATATGAAGTTGTTTGATATATTGGAACTGCTCTTGCATCTGTTGCTGGGTCTGGACTTTCTTGTCCTACATGAAGTTGTAAAGTTTCAAATTTTAATTTTCTCTCTTGCATTATTTTTTCCTCCTAGATTTATGTAAAATAATTAGTATTTCGTTTCGTTTTTTGATAACATATATGTTTAGTATGTTATTATTATATTTTATATATTTTCTTTTGTCAATAAATTTTTTCTATTTTTTTCATCTATGTGTAACATATATCATTTTTATATAAAAAAGTTCTAAATATTACTTTATGTAAGTAATTCATACTATTCCTCTTATTATAATATGTTTACTATAAAATTCCTTTATAAAACATTTTTAAAATAATACTTTCCTTTCCTTTATTAAAGAAAAAAAGAAAATCATCATTAAAAATAAAATTTAAAATTTCATTTTTTTTATAATTTTCTTTTAAACTATTTCTTACTAAGGTTGTAAATTCAACAAAGTCATCATATTCTTTTAATTCCTTTTCTATTTTATTTGAAATAAATACTGATGCTTTTGGATTACCAATTTTAGTATTAAGGGTAAAAACTAAATTCTCACTTTCTCTTTGAACAGGAAGTACTGCCATTCCTTCCTTAAAGTTTGATGCATCAATATATATTTTATATACTTCATCACAATGTTTTTTTATTTCATCTCTTAAAGTTTTGTTTTCTACTGCAATTATTATTATATGTTTATCTAATATAAAACTTCTATCATATTCTTTATTAATTATAATAGCTTCTTCTATTCCTTCTTTTGATATTTTATCTTTAGTTATTATAAAAACCTGTGCTTTTTCTTTTAAAAAATGCTTGGCTTTAATTTTTCCACCCTTTCCCCCTCCTATAATACCAACTTTAAGCTTATTAGATATTAAGGATATTGAGGAATAATTTATATTTCTTCTATAAATATCTTTCTTATTATTTGTAGGCATTCTTTTTCACTTCCTTTAAGCCTTTCTTCTTTTAAAATCTCAATAGCTCTATTTGTATAAAGATTTGTTATGCTTTTTAGAAGTTTTTCCACAAGTTCACTTTCATCTATTTCCTTCTTTTTATTTATGTAAGTTTTTAATCTTTTTTTATATACTCTATTTCCATTTTCCTTAATATCTTTTATTATAGGCGATAATTTTCTAACTTCTAACCAATTTATATATTCTTTAATAGAGTCATTAACAATATATTCATATTCTTTCATTCTTTCATTTCTTAAAAGTTTATTATTATCATCAATTTTACTTATTTCATCAATGTTATATCCTATAATTCTTTCTAAAGATAATACATCTTTATGAATATCTCTAGGAACAGCAAGATCAAAACAATAAATTTTATTTCCTGTTTTTATAATATCCTCTTTTAAAACTACTGGATGTGGAGCTGATGTACAAGATATAATTCCATCCATACTATTTATGTACTTATTTTTTTCTTTAAAATTTATAATTTTTACTCTCTTATCACTAATATCATTAGCTTTACTTATGTCCCTTAAAACAAGAACTATTTCTTCACAACTACTTTGAAGAAGATACTTAATAGCAAGCTTTCCCATATGTCCATATCCTAAAACCATTACCTTTTCACATTTTAATTCTAATAATTTATTTACTGCTATTGATATTGAAGATACTGGAATTTCATATAATTTGGCTTTAGCTATAAATTTTTTCCCACAAGAAATAGCACTTTCAAATAACCTTCCTAAGCTTTTTACAGCCCCCTTTATATTGTAAGAATCCCTATAAGCCTCTTTTACCTGACCTAATATTTGGCTTTCTCCTTTTATTTTAGAATGATATCCTGAAGATACTTGAAAAATATGCTTTATTGTACTTTTTTCATCCATTAAAAACACATATTCCTTTAAAGATAAATCCCAATTTAAATTGTTAAATACCTTATCTAATACCTCTTCTTCTCTGCATGAATAATTAACATAAATTTCAGTTCTATTACAGGTACTTAATATAATAGCTTCTTCAAATTCACATAAAAGTTTTTTTAAGTACTCTTCTTTTTTACTAGAAATAATAGAAAGTTTTTCTCTTATAGATATATCTATATTCTTTTTTATTCCCACTAATCCAAGCATTTTAGACCCCTTTATTATATTTTAAACTTATTAATATCTAATTTCTAGTTTATCATAATGATAAATTCCTTTCAATTTAGACATTATAAAAAGGATTGCCTATATAAATATTAATTAATAGCAATCCTTTTTTATAATAACATTAAATTATCTTAGATTTCTTATTTTATGAAACAACCACTTAGAGCCTGTCCACCAAAACAGCTAAATAAAATAAGGAACTTAAGATTTTTTTATTTTATATTTTTCACACTTTCTGCAACCTTTTTATTAAAATCATATAAGTCATCTAATTGTTTTATCATAATGTATTGGTTTGGACGACATAAAGATTTTGCTTTTTTTCTAAGGCTGTCCATTTCTCGTACTATCATCTCTTTTATAGGTTTAGATACATTTTTATCCTTTGTAAACTCTGCTAATAATATACATCTAGTTAAATACCATCTTGGATTTTCAGGGTCTAAATCTATTGCATTTTCTATAAAAAATAAACAACCTAAAGGATCAGATTTTAAATATTTATTAATTACTCCTCCACATAAGCCCCAATATATAGCTTTATTAGGATTTGCTTTTATTGCTCCATAATAGCCTGTAATTACCTGTTCAAAGTGTTTAGCATTTAAGGCAAGTTCTGCCACTTCAAACTGTGCTTGGGCTTGTTCTTCCCCTGTTGTTTCTTCTATTCTTTTCATTAAATCTTTTATATATTCTTTAAATTTTTCATCATTATGTTCCATAAGAACTTTATTTTGTTTTTCTATTTCTTTATACCAGCCATCATTACCTTCAACACTTTGTGTATATGTATAATCATTTGGTTGTGGTAATTTTAAATCAAAAAATTTAGTATTATTTAATCTTCCAAACCAACCTGCTGCTATATCTTTATCTTCTTGAGAACTTTCTTTATTGAAAACGACTTCTTTAAAGAGTTTATAACTTTTATTAGGTTCTCCTTTTATTAAGTGGCATAATGCATATATTGTATTTACTTTTATATCCCCACCATATTTTTTTTCACATTCTAATACTTCATCTATGTTTTTTAATGACCAATTTAACATCACTTCTGCATTTTGTGCTTCTGTTAACATTTTTTCCACCCCTTATTATCTTTTATTTAATTATACTATAAGTTTCAAATTAAACCTAATAAATTTTTCAAAAATTCTATAAATAATGCTATACTTTATAAATAATTTTTACTATAATTAATTTTATATATATTTTAGGAGGCGTACATATATATGTTATATGGTTCTTATGGATTTGATTTATTATCACTATTTTTATTAATATTAGGAAGTTTATTTAATTTTAGCAAATATACATCACCTTTAGGCTTGTTAATTTTTATTGTAGTTCTTTTTAGAGCTTTTTCAAAAAATATTTTTAAACGTACAAATGAACTAAATAAATTTATTGATTTTTTTAATAAACTTTTAAGAAAATTTAACAAGGAAATTCCTTATAATCTTCCTAGAGTAACCTTTGATTCCTTTTCTTCATCTTTTAGTATTTTAAAAAATAACATAAATCAAAAAATTCAATACAAAAAACAATATAAGATTTTAAAATGTCCAAAATGTAAGCAAAAACTTAGAGTTCCTAGAGGAAAAGGGAAAATAACTGTTACTTGTAAAAGATGCTCCCATGAATTTCATGCAAAAAGTTAAATATATTTTTCTAAATAGAAATAGGACTAAAGCTTAATAAGCTCTAGTCCTATTTCTATTAGATAATAAATTTATTATTTATTATCTAATATATTTTTTAAATTTTCTAATTCTTTATTATCAATTTTTTCATAAGCTCCTAGTGCAGCAAATAAACTTCTTAATGAACCATCATGAACATTTGTTAAAAAGTCTTCTGTAGCTAATTTAAGATAATCTTTTTCGTTAACTAAAGCTGTATAATGAGTTAATCTAAATTCTTTTTTAGCTTCAATAAATCCTTTTTCAGCAAGTCTTGATAATAATGTTAATGTAGTTGTTCTCTTCCAGCCATTTTTTTCTTCCATAGCTTCAACTACTTCTTTTGATGAAACTCCATCCCCTAATTTCCAAATGGATTTCATAACATCTAATTCAGATTTTGGTAACTTCTTTATTTGCATGAATATCCCACCTTCACTATATTAATAATTCCACTATATGTTATCATATTTTTCAATAATAAACAATTTTTATTATTGTATTTCCTATTTTTATTTTATCTGTTGTCTACTTTTTCTGGATATAAATCATGGTTCATCATTCTATAATTTGCCATTTCTTCATATTTTGTTCCTTTTATTCCATAATTACAATATGGGTCTATACTTATTCCTCCTCTTGGAGTAAATTTTCCCCAAACTTCAATATATTTAGGCTCCATAAGCTTAATTAAATCTTTCATTATTATATTTATACAATCTTCATGGAAATCTCCATGGTTTCTAAAGCTAAATAAATATAATTTTAATGACTTACTTTCTACCATTTTAATATTAGGAATATAACTTATATATATAGTAGCAAAGTCAGGTTGACCTGTAATTGGACAAAGGCTTGTAAATTCTGGGCAGTTAAACTTTACAAAATAATCATTATCAGGATGTTTATTTATAAATGTTTCTAATACTTCTGGATTATACCCAAAATCATACTTTGTTCCTTGATTTCCAAGAAGGCTTAATCCTTCTAATTCTTTACTTTGTCTTCCCATTTAATTTTTCTCCTTTTTGCTTTCTAAATATTTTAAAAGACCATGTTTTCTAAGCTTACAAGCTGGACATTCTCCACATCCATCTCCAATTATTCCATTATAGCAAGTAAGGGTTTTTTCTCTTACATAATCAAGCTTTCCAAATTCATCTGCCATTTTCCATGTTTCTGCTTTATCTATCCACATAAGAGGAGTATATACTACAAATTCATAGTCCATAGCAAGATTTAATGTTACATTTAATGATTTTATAAATATATCTCTACAATCTGGATATCCACTAAAGTCTGTTTCACATACACCTGTTACTATATGCCTTGCACCTTTAACCTTTGCTAAAACTGCTGCAAAAGTTAAAAATAGCATATTACGTCCCTCTACAAAAGTTGATGGAAGTCCTCCATTTTCTCCTGCTTTAACATCTATGTCATTACGAGTTAAAGCATTTGGTGCAAGTTGATTTAAAAGCTCCATATCAAGAATATGATGTTCAACTCCTAAATCTTTTGCTATATTTTTTGCACATTCAATTTCAAGTTTATGTCTTTGATTATAATTAAAAGTTACTGCTATAACCTTGTCAAACCTTCTAAGTGCCCATAATAAACAAGTTGTAGAGTCTTGTCCACCACTAAAAACTACTACAGCATTATTATCTTTATCCATAAAAATCCTCCTAGTCTCTCATTAGTAAAATAGCTTCTTGTCTTAGCATTGAGTCCTCTTCAAACTTTCCTGTAAAGGTAGTTGTTGTTGTTAATGTTCCTGGCTTTTTTATTCCTCTTGCAGTCATACAGCTATGTTCCCCTGTAATTAAAACTGCTACATCCTTAGTTTCTGTAATCATTGAAACTATTTCAGAAATATCACTTCCTATACGTTCTTGAAGTTGAAGCCTTTTTCCTACCATATCTGCAATTCTTGCTATTTTACTTAATCCTATTATTTTTTCTTTAGGAATATATGCAACAGAAACCTTCATATTATACATAAGAGCTAAATGATGTTCACAATAGCTATGTATTGGAATATTTTTTACTATTACCATATTTTTATGAGTATCTACATAATCCTCTTCTTCAAAGGTTGTTCCAAACATTTTTGCTATTTCTTCATTAGTATAAGTCATTCCTTCAAAAACTTCATTATACATCTTTGCAACTCTTTTTGGAGTGTCTTTTAACCCTTCTCTATTAGGGTCATCTCCTAGAGCTATTAGTATTTCTCTTATACATTCTTGTATTTTTTCAGTATCTATTTGTTTTTTCATTATTATTTATACACCTCTTGTATCTTTATTCCATACAATTTTATGTAATTGAATTTGAAATCTAACTCTATTTAAATTTTTTTCTTTCATAAATTCAATAACATCTTCTAGTTTTATTTCACCAAATACTGGACTAAAATAAACTAAACACCTTTTATCTAAATCATATTCTTTTATAATACCATAAGCAACCTTTAAGTCCTCCATATTTCCTAAAACAAATTTATATACATCTTTATTTTCAACTATTTTTAGATTATTTTTATTCATTTTATTAGTCATTTTACTGCTTGGAAGCTTATAATCCAATATATAAACTATATTTTTATATTTTTTCTTAAAAGGTTCTATATCAACAGAGCCATTAGTTTCTATATGAACTTTAAGATTTTCATCTTTATCTAAAAGTCCTAAAAGTTCATCTATTCCTTCTTGAATTAATGGTTCTCCTCCTGTTAGTGTAACATTTATAGCATTATTTTTCTTTATATATTTGTATATTTCTTTTGCACTTAAAACTTCTTTTATACCCTCTTTTTCAAAAGAATAAGTAGTATCACACCAAGAGCATCTTAAATTACACCCTTGAAATCTTATAAATGTAGCAAGTTCTCCTGCTGTTGGTCCTTCTCCATCTATTGATAAGAATTTTTCTATTATATTAAACATTTTTACTCCTCCGTATATATACAACTATTATTTGGAGTTTCAAATAATTCTACTTCATATACTTTAAAACCTTTTGCCTTTAGCTTGTTAAATATTTCTCTAGACATTTCTTCAGCTGTTGGTCTATAAGGTACAAATACTATTTTAAAATCATTTTGAAGTTCTTTTAATTTTTCTGCTAAAGCCTTTCCTTCTTCGTTTTCTTCTATTATAAATTTATGGTCATAACCTTCTGCAATTTCCTTTAAAGCATTTTTAAAATTTCCAAAATCATCAACCATGCCTCTAAGCTGACCTTCTTTATGAAGCTTTTCTGATTTTATCTTTGCTATAAGCTTATACCTATGTCCATGAATATTAGAACACTTTCCTATATATCCACTTAAATAATGTGCTGTATCAAATTCAACTTGACTTTTTATCTTAAACATAAATACTCTCTCTCCTATGTATTGTTTTTCTTGTTAATTTTAAACCATCAAGATAAATCTTTTTTTACATAGCAAAAAAAGATTTATCTTGTTGTAACTAATATTTCTAGCACAACAAAATAAATCTTAATAACTTTTAAAATTTTAGTTGCCTAGTTTTATTTATAGACAGGATGGTCCAAACGAACTGTCTTATTTAATTTTACTTTGTAACTTTAACATATTTTTTTATATTCTGCAAATAATTATTTTTACAAGGCTAAAAACTTCTTCCTCCTCCACCATAAGAAGAACCTCCTCCACTACTTGAACTTCCTGAAGAAGAACTTGAACTTTTTTCAATTTTTGTTTTAGTAACATTTTTATAAGTAAATTTATCCTTTTTTGAGTTTCTTTTTATTGAATTAACATTTAAATAAGTCTCTGGAGTAGTTGTTTTTTTACCACCAAAATTAAATATAAATATTAAAAATATTATTAAAGTAACTACTAAAGAAAATCCCCATTTAAAGTACCATTTTGTTAAAAATATTGGAACACTATCTGAAACATTCATATACTTTTCTATTCCCTTAATAAATTCATTACATGAACCATAATAATTTAATTCTGAATCCTCTGTTAATATATTATAAATATTATCTAATACTGAATCTATTCTACTTTCAGAAAAGTAATCTTTTGCATCCTTAGCAGTTGTCATCCAAAGTTCTCTATTTCCTGTAACAGATTTATCTAAGCTTATTAAATATAAAAGACCTGTTCCATCAGAATCTTCATATCCAAAATCATGGCTTTTATAAAAATCCTCTGCATATTCTCTTGGTTGTTTTCCTTCTGCATCATTTGTTGTTACAATTATTATATCAACCTGTTTTTCTTTTGAAACTTTATTCATATATTCTTTTAAAGACTTTTCTTCTGTTTCAGTTAAAATATCTGCTTCATCAAATATTCTTTCATCAGTTACAATTAGGCCTTCATTATTTCTAGTTTCAACTTTACTTCTTAAAATTTCATTTGAATCATTTCCAAAAACAATAATTCCTATAAAACTTATAGCTATTAAAACATAGATAATTATCATTGTTACTTTAAACTTTTTCATTAAAACCCTCCCCCTAATGCATATACTAAAATATATACAATTAATAATATTGCTATAAATAATGTTACAAATACTATAATTGCCTTAGAAGTACTTATAGGAGGTTTTCCTGCTATCTTTCCAGTTTGTCCATTCATTGCAAATACATATTCTTTTCCTTTATATGTATAATTATATAACCATACTGGTAATAAAGAATACTCTATTTTTGTTGACTGAGCTGTTTCATTTCTATAAATAACATTTATTGATGAATATCCTATTATATCATTTCTTGCTACATTATAAGCTCCATCTTTTGCTTCCTTTCTAGCTTTTTCTATAAGGTCTTCAGATTTATAATTAAATTTTTCTGCCATATATCCTGACAAATATCCCATTTCAAAATCTTTTAAACCACTATAATTAAATGGTTCAAGCTTTGCCATAAGTTCATCATCCATTTTAATTGATGAATCTAATGGAATTCTGTTAAATTCTGCATCTATATTTCTTGTTACCATATAATGAGATGTTTCTGTATATCTATAATCTCCTTTTGTATATGACCTTACCTTAGTACAATCTGCTTTTAAATCTGCATTGGTTTTAAAATCATATAACCAAAAAGGTACATAAATTCCTGAAAGCTTTTGAATATTATTAGCATTTAAAAAATCACTTGGAGTAAATAAACCTCCATGACACCATTTTTTTATTTTATCTAAAGCAAAATCCCTATCATATTTAAAAGGAATAACTGATTGAGGTTTTATTACATTACTTAATCTATCACTTAATATAGTAGCTGTTCCACAATAAGCACAATAAGTAGCTGCTGTATACTCATCAGTTACAATTTCAGCTCCACAATTAGGACATTCATATACCTTAGTATTATTTAATACTTCATCTTCAGGCTCTTTCTTTTCTTCTACTTCTACATCCTCAACCTTACATTCATTTCCACAGTAATCACAATGAAGCAATTGTTTTTCTGGGTCAAAGGTCATATTTCCTCCACAGTTAGGACATTTATATATTAATACCACTTAACTCTCCCCCTATTTTTATAATTTATACTAAAATAATACCATATGATTTAAATTAATTCTTTAAAATTTTACAACATTTCATTATGTTTCTAAATTATCCTTAGTTAATCCTGTGGCTATAAAAATTAATAAGCTTGATAAAAATGCCTTAAATCCCTTACATCTTTCCTTTTTTGTTGACCCTTCTAATGAACTTATATTTTGAAACTCTGAATAATTAATAAGTAAAAATACTCCTGTAGCATAAATATATATTAAATTTGATATTTTAGGATAATCACTTAAATCTCCCACTTTCTCTAAATTTTTTGTATTGTTTATACTATCTAAAATTTTTATCCTAGACCATTTTATAAATTCAATATTTAAAAATATTGCTATTATAACTATATATATAGTTTCTAAAGACAAATTTAAAATATATAACTGTCTATATAAGTCGTTTATGTCTTCTAAATTCTCTTTAGCCTTATTTGTTTCATCTTTTTTCTTCATAATATTACCCCTAAATATTACTTATCATATTTATTATATGGCTTTGTATTTTTACTGCTATAAATATCTTTACTTAAAAAATAAAAAACCTTGGGGAAATTTCAAAATTCCCAAGGTCTTTGTAATTATAAAGCTTTATCGCCCTTTTCTCCTGTACGTATTCTTATACATTCTTCTACATTACTTATAAAGATTTTTCCATCTCCCACTTCACCAGTTTTACTTATATCCATTATAAGCTTAACAATTTCATTTACCTTGCTATCTTCTGCAACCACTTTAATTTCTACCTTTGGAAGAAAATGAACCAAAACCTCATTTCCTCTTATAAATTCTGTCCAGCCATGTTGATTTCCACAACCCATTACTTGATTAATTGTTACTCCACCTATTTTTTTCTCTATTAAGGCATCTTTTATATCTTCTAATTTTTCTGGACGAATTATAGCTTCTATTTTTTTCATAATTATAACCCCCTACTAATCTAATCCATTAAATGATGGGTATGCACTTTCATTATGTTCTGATAAGTCCATTCCGTTAGCTTCTTCTCTATCAGAAACTCTTATATCCATAAATAATGATATCACTTTTATTATTATAAATGAAAGTACTGCAGCATATACAATTGTTATTACTATACTTTCTATTTGAGCTATAAATAAATGAGTATCTCCAAAGAAAAGTCCATTCCATTGTGCTTTTGAGTTAATAGAAGTTTGAGTAAATAGTCCTGTTGCTATTCCACCCCAGATACCTCCAACACCATGACATCCAAAAGCATCTAATGCATCATCATATCCAAATTTCTTTTTAACAGTTGACATTGTAAAGAAACAAATTGGACTTACTAATGCTCCAATGATTAAAGCTGACCAAATTGGAACAAATCCAGCTCCTGGAGTTATTGCAACTAATCCTAAAACAGCTCCTGTAGCAGCACCCATTAATGTTGGTTTTCCTGCCTTAATTTTTTCTACAACCATCCATGATAACATTGCTATTGCTGCTGAGGTATTTGTAGTCATAAATGCATGTGCTGCTAATCCATCTGCTGCTAAAGCACTACCTGCATTAAATCCAAACCATCCAAACCATAAAATTATTGCACCTAAAAGAACAAATGGTATATTATGGGGTTTATAGCTTATTAAACCATGACCTTTTCTCTTTCCAAGTACCATACACAATACAAGACCTGTTACACCTGAACTAATATGAACAACATTTCCTCCTGCAAAGTCTAATGCTCCTAAACCATCTATAAATCCACCAGTTCCCCATACCATATGAGCTAATGGATAGTAAACTAAAAGTAACCAAAATACAACAAATATTACTACTGCTTTAAATCTTACTCTTCCTATTAATGAACCAGTAAATAAAGCTGGTGTTATTATAGAAAACATCATTTGAAATGCTGCAAATACAACTTCTGGTATTGTTGAAGCATATAATTCATTTGGTGTTAATCCTACTCCCTTAAAGAAAAGATTATTAAATCCACCTATAAAACCACATATGTCTCCTCCAAAAGACATTGAATATCCAATTATAACCCAAAGTACAGATGAAATACCACACATCACAAAAGACATAAACATGGTGTTAAGTACGTTTTTTCTTCTTACCATACCACCATAAAAAAATGCTAAACCAGGTGTCATAAAAAATACTAATGCTGCACTTATTATCATAAAGGCAGTATCCCCACTATTAATTTCCATCTTCTTATCCTCCCTTAACTTACGAACAAAAAAAGAGGACAATACAAGGCATGAATTCCTACCTTGTACTATCCTCTTTGATAGTTCCTATTTTTTTATGTTCTTATAATACTATCAACTAAAATAAAAATCAATACTTTTTTAAGGAGTTTTTTTTTTAAATTAATGAAAATACCGGTTTTTATTAATTTTCTTAACATTTTCTTAATGTGTTTATTAAAATTTTTCAAAAAAGTTTTCCTTTAAAACCTCTTTTTTAATAAATTTTAAAGTTTCTTTCTCACCATCTTTTGCTAGCTTATTAAGTAAAAACTCTAGTTGTTTTCTAGTGTCTTCATGTAAAAGATAATATTCTGCTCTTTTTTCATAATACTCTAAAGGACTTTTATCTGTATATTTTTCTTTTTGATAGTTCATAGAAGCTGACATTCTATCTATAAACATTTCAACAACATATTTAACTGGTATCTTCATACCCTTTAATCCTTCTTCTGCATTTATTCCATAATCTATCCAGTATTCAAAATGATGCTTATTTCTTCCCTTATGATGAAGCCATGCTGTTGATAATCCTTCTACTTTTTTTTGAATTCCATTAGGACTTACATATCCTTTGTAATATTTAATTCCTGCTGAAAACTCAATCCATGTATATTTAGATAAATCATGTAATAATCCTTGCTTATATAACCCTACCTTAAAACAATATTTCATTACTAAAAGTTTATGATTTGTTATTGTTTTAAAATGACCTAATGCATTTTTCACATTTTCTTCCTCCATTTTTATATTAAAAACTACTCATATTTATTGTAACTAAAAATTTCATTTATTTCTTTTCTTACTTTCTTTCTAGGTTCTTTATTTTCATAATATCCTAAAGATATTACTAAATGAACTTCCTTTTTATCTGGAATTTCTAATATTTTTTTAATATCCTTTTCCTTAAACCAACCCATCATACAGGTTCCAAGACCAAGTTCTGTTGCTGCTAAACATATATTTTCACAAGCTATTCCTATATCCATTGATGTATAATCTTTATTTTTTACTATACTTCCTATTTTTGATGCTAAATTTCTTTTTTCTCCAACAACTACTATAAATACAGGAGATGTAAGAGCAAATTTATTTATTCCACTTACTAAAGGGTCATATAACTTTTTTGCTACCTTTTCCAAAATATCTTTATCATTTACAACTACAAACTTCCAAGGCTGAGCATTACAAGCTGATGGTGATAATCTTGCACATTCAATTATTTTTTCTATTTTTTCTTTTTCAACAGGCTTATCTAAATACCCTCTTACACTTTCTCTTTTATTTATTAATTCAAAAAAATTCATATTTCACCTCTAAAAATTAACTAAATCTTTACTTTTATTATATCAATAATATATCATTAATTGTTTTAAAAAATCTTTTTAAATTATAATTTCCTATAAAATAAAAAAATGTGAATTATTATTTTACTTTAAATTATAGCAAAACAATAATTCACATATTTTATATTTCCTTTTTATTTTTTGAACATAGATGCTTATCCACTTTTGATACAATAAAACTACTTAAAAGTCCTATAATCATTCCCACAATTACATCACTTAAAAAATGAACTCCAACATATAATCTTGAAAAAGCAATAAGCACTGCAAAAACTATTGCTGTTATTCCATATTTTTTATCTAAATATCTAACTAAAATTCCTGATACTGCAAAGGAAATTGCAGTGTGCCCTGAAGGGAATGAAAAGTCAGTTGGTTTTTTTACTAAGGGAATAAGTTCTGAAAATTGATTAAAAGGTCTTTCCCTCATAACTAAATTTTTTATCATTAAATTATTTACCACATGACATAATAACAAAGAACATAATGATAATATCCCTACTTTTCTTGTTTTCTTAGGGATAAGAAGTATTATTGTTATTAAAATCCAAATAAATCCTCCATTTCCCAACTTAGTTATAAAAGAAAATATTCCATTAAGAAAATTATATCTTAAAAATTCTTGAATAAAATACAAAATTTCTTTATCAATATTTGTTATAAAATCTATCACTATATACAATCCTTCCTAAAATATATTTCAAGTCATTATAACATAATTATATATATCAATAAAAGCTTTTAATATATACCAATTTTCTAAGCTATTTCTTCTACAAATTGTATTCCTCTAGATTTATGAAGGTTTATTAAATATTCTGTATGGTCACATTTTTCTAATAACTTTAAAGTCATAATAACTCCTACTCCTCCACCAGATTCTTTAGATTTTTTCATTTCAATATCTGAAACTCTTGCACCTGTTTCTTTTATGTTTGATATAAAATCTGATAAAGATGAAATGTCAGCAAATTCAGCATATATATCAATTACCTTTGAGTTTCCTTGAAAATATAAATCTAATTTATGAAGACCTGTTACTACTCCAAATAAAAATATACATGTTATTATAGCCCCTTCATAAAATCCTATTCCTATAGCTAGTCCCATACATGCACAGGACCATAAACCTGCAGCAGTAGTTAAACCTTTTACTTTATTTTTACCATCTATTATAATAGTGCCAGCCCCTAAAAAACCTATTCCACTTATAACTTGTGCTCCAAGTCTTGCAATATCTCCTGTATTGCCTAATACATCAGTTATATATTGACTTGTTATCATAACAATAGTTGCTCCAACACATACTAAAATATGTGTTCTTAGCCCTGCTGGTCTTTTTTTTCTTCCTCTTTCTAAGCCAATTATTCCAGAAAAAATCACAGCTAAGGTAAGTCTTACAATTATTGAAAATGTATTAACTTCTCTTAAATACTCTATTGTATCTGTCATTTTTCCTCCTTTAGTATTTCAATTAATGAAATCCTTCTTCTTTAAAATTCATATTAAATCTAAATCTATCACCTCTAGCCCTTACAATAAAATATTCTATAACACCTTCATCTACTGAAAATACACTTACCTGTTTAAGTATTGGTATACTATCACTTATTTCTAATAACTTTATTTCTTCTGTAGTTGCAAAATTTGCTTCTATACTTACAGAATCACATTTTGGATGTTTATATCCATAATTATTTATAAGAATTTCATTAACAGATTTAAAACTATCTAAATATCTTTCCATATTAGGTACAAGCCTCTCTGGTAATATTGAATAACATACTGCTAAGGGTAAACCTTCTATAAACCTTAAAATCTTTATTCTATAAACTTCTTCTCCTTGAGATATTTTAAATATTTTACATTCATGAGGTCCTGCAAGACCTTTATCCCATTTTAATAATTCAGTTCTGTAAGTATCATTACCCTTTAAAACTTCTGAAAACCCAACCTCATTGTTATGTTCAAAAACAACAGTCATTATTTTTTGTTTTACAAAAAAGCCTTTACCTTTAATTGAATAAATATATCCTTGAGATTTTAAATGACTTAAAGCACTTCTAACTACATTTCTATTTACATTAAATTTTTTTGCTAATGTGTTTTCAGAAGGTAGGAGAGAATCTTTTGTTAATTTATTTTTTTTAATATATTTTTTAACATATGATATTATCTCAAGTCTTTTTTCTTCAACTGAATTTATTTTATTGTTACTCTCTTTCATTAACTATCCTCTCCTTACTATAAACTTCTTTGTTTATTCTATTATACCTTTGAAATACATATTTTGTAAATTATATTGTATAAGGTGTTTTTCCTTCTTCTAAAAGTCCATTTATTTTTTCTACTAAATCTGGAAGTTCCTCCATTGTATTTATTACAAAATGAGCTCCTTCTTCTAAAAATCTTTCCTTTACCTTTTTGCATTTTTCCTCTAATTCTTCTGTGCTCATAGCTAAAACTTCTTCTTCATGTAATCCAAGTTCACTACTTCCCATTATAACTCCAACACTAAAGCAACCTGCATTAACACCTTCTTTTATATCACTTAATGTATCTCCAACCTTTATTAAATGGCTCATAGGATATATTCCTAATTTAATTGCATTTGCATAACACATCCAAGGATATGGTCTTCCTTGTGGTAAAGAATCTGGAGTAAAGTAACAATCTGGAGCATATCCATTTTCTTTAGCACCTTTAACTACTATATCCATCATTGATTGTGTATATCCAGTAGTAGAACCTATTTTTAATCCCATTTCACGTATTTTTTTAACTGCATCTAATACACCTGGAATTGGTGTTGTATAATTTGATAATATTTTTAATAATGATGGTTCAAATTCTTTATACATTTCTACAACATCTTCTTCTGTTGGCTTTTTACCATATACCTTTTCCCACTCTTTTTCTATTCTTGGGATTTTAGTTAAAGCTCTTATATGGTCAATTTTTAACATTCCCATTGGTCCTCTAGCCTCTTCTAAAGTTATTGCTATTTTTTTATTTTTAAATACTTCTAAAAATACTTCAAGAGGTGCAAAGCATCCATAATCTACTGTAGTTCCTGCCCAATCAAATATAATTCCTTCTATTTTATTCATATCTTTTTTCTCTCCTTTTATATTAAATATTTTTATAAATCTTTTTTATTTTCCTGATAAATATCTCTTTGTAAATTCTGAGAATATTTCATCTCTATTTTCTGCACAATCATATAAATCAACCTTATCACTTAAATTCTTAATAGGTTCTTGATTATATCCTTCTGGAACACTTCCATCTCCACCAATAGCTGTAATTGGATATTCTTTAACATAAGATGCCATTGCTTCATCTGAAATTGCCCAATCTAAGAAAGTTTTTGCTGCTTCTTTTATATTATCTTTCTTTATTAAACAGTTAGCTTCAACATCCCATCCACTACCTTCTTCTGGGAATACAACTTCTACTGGATTTCCTTCATTTTTTAAACTTACACATCTATAACCCATTGATAATCCTATTACTGCTTCACCTGAAGCTGCCATTTTTGCTGGCTTAGACCCTGATGATTCATAACTTAAAATATTTGAATTTAATTTATCTAAGTAATTCCATCCTTCATCTCCCATTATTTGAAGCATACCATTTACTATTAATAATCCTGTACCTGAAGCTGTTGGGTCTGGCATTGTTATTAATCCTTTATATTCTGGTTTTATTAAATCTGCATAAGATTTCGGAACCTCTATTCCTAATCTCTTACATTCATCTGTATTTACAATCATTGCTGCTTCTGGTACTTCTATACCTGCCCATCTTAAAGGTTCTTCCTTATCTTTAAATTGGTCTAATAATCTATCAGCTCCCTTTGGAGTATAAGGTTCTATTAAATCATAATTTTCTAATCCTAAAAGACTTGTTACTGCTGTTCCCCATACAACATCTGCTACTGGATTATCTTTTTCTGCTATTACTTTTGAAATAATAACTCCTGTTGAATCACGAATAATATTTACTTCAATATCTGGATATTCCTCTTTAAAGCTTGTTAAATAAGCATTTATTATGTCATCTTCTAAAGCTGTATAAACATTTATACTTCCTGAAGTTGCTGTTCCTTCAGAAAAAGCAGATGTTTTTCCAGTTGATGATTCCTCATCAGATATTTTTCCAATACAACCAATTGCTGATACACATAGGAATGCTACTACTAAACCTAAAACTCCAAATTTTTTTAATTTGCCCATTGTTTTTTCCCCCTTTGGTTTTGTTTCTTTTTGTTTCCATTTCATTAATTTATGTAATAATTTATTAGTCACAATTTCATAAATAGTTCTTACAAATACATTTGTTAATAATATTATTACTGACATTGCAGCAGCTGCTGCATAATCACCATTATCATCCATATTTAAAATTGAAATTGAAGCTGGTTTTATATCAGGAGTATAAAGAAATACTATAACTGATACTGTAACCATAGAATTTACAAATAAATACATAAGTATTTCTAAAATTGCCTCTATAGACATTGGTACTGTTACTTTAAAAAATATTTTATAAAAAGGAATTGATAGAGAATCTGCTACATTTTCATATTCCTTATCTAATTTTTTTAATGCAGTTCTTGCTGTTACAAAAGTAACTGAGAACATATGCATAATATTTGCAATTACCATAATTCCTAAGGTTCTATACAATACTGATAATCCATTATCTATTCTTATACCTAAAAATGTAATATCAAAGTAAGGTTTATTAAAAAACATTATATATGCTAAACCTACTACTAAGCCTGGAAGAGCCATAGGCATCATTGCCATAAATCTACTTGCCTTTCTTAATCCTTCAAAAGGCTTTGCCTTTTCTATTAAATAAGCTGAGGTAAAAATTATTACTGTTCCTATAACAGCTGTTAAAAGGGATATTTTTATACTTGCATAGAAAGTAGTCATTCCACCATTAATTAAAGTATCTCCAAAGTTAAAATGCTTTAAAGTTGGTGTTAAATCATATGGCCATCTTTCAACTATTGCTGCTAATATAACAGCTGCAAATAATCCAACTATAAGTAGAGTAATAATTACTGTATATATTTGATAAAACACATCTCTTTTTGTATTTTTCTTAATTTCATATGCTACTGCCTTTGAAGACATTTCTTCTGAACTAGCTTTCTTTTGAGATATTGTATCTACTATAAATGCAATTATTGCTGGTATTGTTAAAATTACTCCTACTACTGCTCCCATAGACATATTTTGTTGACCTAGAACCTGTTTGTATATATCAGTAGATAATACATTATAGCTTCCTCCAACTACTTGTGGTGCTCCAAAGTCTGTAAAGCACAATGTAAAGCAAACAGTTATAGCACTTATTATTCCATATTTTGCTCCTGGAAGAGTAACTTTAAAGAAGGTTTTTATAGGTCCTGCACCTAATGTTGTAGCTGCTTCATATAACCTATTATCAGCATTTCTTAGTGCTACCATAAGTACCATTAAAGCTTGTGGGAAAGTATAAACAACTTCTGCTAATATAATTCCTGTTTTTCCATAAAGACCTATATCTATTCCCAGCTTTGTAATAAGTCCCATTTTTCCAAATAGATATATTAAAGCCATTCCATGAACCATGGTTGGAACAAATAATGGAAGTAATGCACTATATCTAAAAAATGTTTTACCTTTCATTGCAGTTCTAGTTAAACCATAAGCAAATAGAAAAGCCAACACTACACTTATTATTGTTGTTACTATTGATACTTCTAAGGAATGTGATATTGAAGAAAATAAGGCTGGAGTTGAAAAATATTTTTTAAAATTTTCTAACCCTATAAACTGTCCATCATCTCCTAAAAATACTTTTGAAAAAATCATTATTAATGGACATATAAGAAATACAATAAACCATAAAAACATTATTATAATTAATGCTTTTTCAATTATTTCAGAAGTATTTGCTCCTTGATACTTTTTATTTTTTTTAGTTGCTACTTTAGAAGTCATTAGGCTACGCCTCCTCTCCCTCTCCTTTAGGTCTTTCTGTATTTAAGTTATAAAAAATTAATTTATCTTCTTTAAATTTAATTTTTATTCTTTCATTTTTCTTAACATTAAGTTGTTTATATTCATTAGATGGAACATTTATTGATATAAATTCTCCCTTTACTACCTTTTCATCTTTACTTTCTATTTTTAATATTAATCTATAGCTTGAGCCATGAAATTCTTTATCAACTACTGAAACATTTATTCCTGGTTCATCTCCTTTTGCAATTTCAATATTTTCAGGTCTTATTGCCTTAATTCTAAACTTATTTCCCTTTATATGTTTTTGAAGAATTTCATCTTTAGCAAGGCTACTTTCAAAGAAGTTAATTTCTCCAATAAAGTCTGCTACAAAAGGACTTGCTGGATTTTCATAAATCTCTTCTGGAGTTCCAGCTTGGCTTATACATGAATTATTCATAACTATTATTCTATCTGCCATTGTTAAAGCTTCCTCTTGGTCATGAGTAACCATAATTGTTGTTATTCCAAGTTCTTCTTGAAGAGATTTTATTTCTTTTCTTACTTTAAGCCTTACCTTTGCATCTAATGCAGATAAAGGTTCATCAAGTAACAAAAAATCTGGTGATAATACAAGTGCTCTTGCTAATGCAATTCTTTGTTGTTGTCCTCCTGATAGTTGACTTGGATATTTATTAATATGGTCAATTAAATTTACCTTTTCTAATGATTCTTTAACCTTTTCTTCTATTACATCTTTTTTAAACTTTTTATTTTTAAGGGCAAATGCTATATTTTCTTTTACAGTCATATTAGGAAACAAGGCATATGATTGAAACACTATACCAAAATTTCTTTTGCTTGGATGCATATTTGTAGCATCCTCCCCTTTTAAAATTATTTTTCCCCCTGTTGGTTTTTCAAGACCTGCAATTATTCTAAGTAATGTAGTTTTTCCACAACCAGAAGGCCCTAGTATACATAAAAACTCACCTTTTTTTATATCTACACTTACATCATTAAGTGCAGTAAAGGAACCATACTTTTTTGTTATATTGTGTATTTCTATTAAGTTATCATTCATAAAAATCACCCTTTCTTTTTGATGTAAGTTTAAAGTCTAAACCTAGTTTTTTCACTTACTGCAATTTATTTTTCAAATTAAAAAGGTGTTTACATACATCACATTTTTCCTTTTAGAAAAATGTAATATACATAAACACCTTTGTTTATTAATATTTAACTGGCACTTCTATATTATTTGCTATTAAAGCCTCTTTAAATACTACAAAAAAATCTTCAATATCTTTTGGAGTTATTGCACCTAATGAACATAATCTAAATGTATCTGTACTTGCAACCTTTCCTGGATAAATTGTAAATCCTCTTTCATAACAATAATCATGAACCTTTTTAAAATCCCAATTAGGGTCATTTGGATATTTAAATGAAACTACCATTCCACTTTGCCATTCTTTCTTTATTATATCCTTAAATCCTAATTCTTCTTTTCCTTTATGAATTGCTTCCCATACACTTAAATGACGCTTATATTTAGGAATTTCTCCTTCTGCCCAATATTCTTTTATAGCTTGTCTTGTTGCATATATTGTTTGTACTGGTGGAGTAAAATGCATTTCTCCTGTCTTTTCAAAGAAATCATATTGTAAAAATAAATTACAATAATAAGATCTTGGTTTATAATTTTTTGTTTCTTCTATTATTTTTTTATTTCCTACTATGAAAGATAACCCTGTAAATGACATAAGTCCTTTTTGTGCTGAAGACATTACAAAATCTAAATTATCTTTATCCATATCAATTGGAATCATTGCATAAGTTGAAGTTGTATCAACTGTAAACACCTTTCCATACTCATGAACTAATGCTCCTATTTCTCTTATTGGATTAAGAATTCCTGTACCTGTTTCATTATGAGTTGTATGTACTACAGCAATGTCTTTATCCTCTTCTAAAGTTTTTCTTACTAAATCTAAATCTGGTCTTTCATCAAAATTAAATTTTAAATCAATATAATCTATTCCATAATATTGGCAAACTTCAACTGCTCTACTACTATATGCTCCATTATTTATTACTAATAATTTTTTTCCTTCTGGAACTAATGAATTAACTAAAACATCTATGTTAATTGTTCCTGAACCACAAAATGGAACACATGTATATTTATCTAAACTTCCATGAACTATCTTTACAAGTTCTTCTCTCATTTCTTTCATTATATCTTGAAATTCTTTTTCTCTTGGACATATATCAGGTATTACTTGTGCATATTTAACAGTGTCAGTTGTTGTTCCTGGACCTGGATTTAACAAAACATTTCTTTTTATTTTTTCCATATTAATCACTCCTAAAACCACTTGCCATACTACTTACTGGCTAAGCTTTTTCTTAACTTGTTTTAAATTTAACATGGTACCAAGTTCACATCAAAGGTTTTTCTATTTTGCTTTTTAATTTAATTGAAATCCTTTTTAAACTTAAAAAAACAAAGCTTTTGTTATTATATATTAACAAAAGTTTTGTTTTCTTATCCTATTTTCAATATAATTTATAACTTTTTATTTAATTTTTAAAGATATCTTTAAAATTTTATTTTTATTCTTTTGGTACCAAGTTGTGTATTAAAAGCTTTTTAATATGGATATTTTAAATATATTTATAAATAATAACACAAGGTCTACGTAAAACCATTGATAATTTAGATAAATCTTCACCTTCAAAAAAAGCATATCCATTTTCTACTACACTTTCTATTTTCATATCTAAATTAAAATCATCAGTTTCTTTAATTTCTAATATATCCATAGAAGTAAAATCAACAAAATCATTTTTCCTTATTTCTATCTTTTTTATCTTAAAGTCAGTTAATAAATCTAAGTATACCCTTTCTAGCTTCTTATATACTTCAAGAATGCTTTTTACATATATATACTTATTAGAAATTTCTATAAATTCAATTTCTGCTTCTATTAAATCTATCATTGGCAAAAATTGAAGTACTATAAAATCAAAGCTTTTTTTTGAATATTCTTTTTTCTTTTTTTCTAAATACTTTATTTTATTTGTAAACTCCTCATTTATTTTTTCTATTTCCTCTTCTGAAATATTTTGTAAATCTAAAGTTATAGTTTCACCTAAAAATTCTAATTTTTCATCTAATATGCTTTCATTTAAACTTACATTTAAAGCATCTTTATTCATACTTTTTATTACATTTAAATTTTTACTTTTATTTAATAAAAACTTTCTTTCCTTTTCATCTAATTTCTCTTTAAAAAATAAATTTTTATTAAATTCATCAATTATTCTATCTGCTAAGGTAAAATATTCTCTGCTTTTTTTTAATTTAAGTTTAAATCCATCTATAAAAACTTTTATTTCCCTTTCTTTTTTTAAATTGTCTTTTAAAAAATCCTCCTCATTTTTTCTACTTTCCTTCATCATAAGTTCTTCTCCTTATAATTAAAATTAGGCTCTTCATTATTTTCTTCCAGGTACCCATTTCATTCCCCAGTTATAAGCTCTGTCCATCTTTTCATGTCCCTGAAAATATTTCACCAATTTTTCAACAGAAAAAGTAGTATCATCTACATTTTGAAGCATTATTAATGCACACATCTTATATCCATTTCTATACTCATCCATGTTAATTAATATTTCTTCTTGTCCATTTATATTTATATGTACCTTTCCATCAACCTGTTGCCAATTTGCTACTCCTTCATAAATAAATGTATATACTAATATTCTTTTTATTTCTTTTATCTTATCACCATTTATAAAGATATTTTCTCCATTTACATTAGCTCCTGTTCTGTCATCACCATCTAAAAAAATATAAGGCTCTGTATCATAACTACCAAAACTATTTCCAAGTGCTTGAATAGCTCCTTTTCTTCCATTTTTAAGTTCAAATAGACATCCTAAATCTAAGTCTACAGATTCATTCTCTTTACTAAAAAGAGAAGCAAAAAATCCTTTCTTTTTAACCTCTCCTTGATTCCAATTTAAATTTATATTTATTTTTCCTACTTTTTTTGTATCTTTCTTTGTTAAATTTATCTTACTTCCCTTTTCTAAAACTATTGGCATTATATTCAGCTCCCATATTTTTAATTTTTTAATAGTAAACTTATACTAACAAACTAAGCTTACAATTATTTTACTACTTATTTACAATAAATTCAACATTTAATAATATTTTATATTTTTATAACTATTTTTCATAAAAAAAAGACTGTTGCTTTATGAGTTTTAATCATTAAAGCAACAATCTTATTACCTTTTAAGCTCATTAAGTTTTAATTTTTCTTTTTTCAAAATTGGAGTAAGAATTGGATAAAATATAAAGAAAAATACAACATTTCCTATTGCATGTAGACAGTCAAAAGGTAATCCTGCTACATAATAGGATAAAAACCCTGGTAATCCTGCTATTATAAGTTTATCTAAAGAAACAAAGAATCCATACATAAATCCACAAAAGCCTGAAAAAAGTGCCATTAAGAAAACATTAGGTTTTTCAAATAATTTTCCTATAATTGAACCTGAAAAAGCAACTATTGTCCAAGCTAAAATCTGAAATGGAATAAAGGTTCCAAGACCTAAAAGCATTCCAGAAACTAATGTGGTTACAACTGCTATTCCAATTGAAATTTTCATTCCTAGTATCATTCCACATAATAAAATTATTGTTGTAACAGGCTTAATATTAGGAAGAGGTTGAAGTACAAGACGTGAACCTATATTTAGTGCTGATATTAATCCTATAATTACTATCTCTCTTACTTTCATCGTTGTCCTACATCCTTTCCTCCATCTTTAGTAAATACCCATTCTAATGTATCATTTGATGATAACTTATATTTTCCTGCAGATACATTAGGAAATGTTCCATTAACTTTATACATCCATCCTGAAGATGGTCCTTCAGATTTTTCTTTTATTCCATTAATAGAACTTACATAAATAAATTGTCCTGAACCTGTATAACCTATTTGTATAGAATTATTTTCACAATAGTATTTTAATGCTTCAAAGGCAGTTACCTCATTCTCTAATACTATTTGTGAAGAAAATATTGTATCATCTACCATCTTTATATTTATATTAACTATAAATTTAGGTTTTTCTTCTTCTTTATTTTCTTCCTTTTTTATTTCTTCATTATTATTCTTCTCACTTGAAGAGTTATTATTTGAAGAACCATTACTTGAAGAATTGTTGTTTGAAACATTGCCACTATTATTTAGTGAAGTGTCTTTTTTAGAATTTGACTGTTGAGAATTTTCATTTTCTGTATTTACTTCTTCTTTACTCTCATTAGTATTTTGTTCTACAGTTTTCTTATCCTCTTTATCACTTTCATTAACTTTTTCTTCTTTATTATCCTTTGCACTTTCTGTAGATATACTTATTGTACTACTTTCTATTGTATCTTTTTTTATAGTATTACTTTCTACCTTTTCATTTGATATTGAAGCAGTAGAAGTAATTGGTGTTTTTGTTGAAATCTCACCTTTGTTATTATCAGAATTTACAAACTTAATAGCAGCTATTACAAATGTTCCAAATAATAAAATTATAAAAACTAATGATAAGAGAAAAATCTTTTTTTGTTTCTCTTTTTTATCTTTCTCCATTTCCTCTTTCCTTCTTCTTTGGAGCTACAATAGCTAAACCTAACATTGAAATTAAAGACATTTTAAAGAATAGATTTATATTATTGTTATCTTCTGTTTTTGTAGATGAACCAGTTTTATCTACAGATGAACTATTATTAGGAGAAGGGTTATTTTTGTTTGTATTATTTCCATTTGAATTTTCTTCTTCATTTGGCGTAGTAGTTTCTGGGGTAGTAGTCTCTGGAGTTACTGTTTCTGGAGTTTTAGTTTCTGAATCTACATCTTTTGATGTTTCTTTAACCTCTTCCATTTTCCAATCATTTCTAAAGTCAAATAAATCAGCACCATTTTTTGCAGCTTCACTTTGTACTAAAGCATAAAAATCTTGTTCAGTAGCTAAAGAGTTTCCTTCTGCTTCTTCGTGCATCCATTTAAATTGACCATCTTCCATTTGGTATGTAAGTATATCCTCTACAAGAGTTGAAACATCTTCTCCAATTGAAGAAAGTCCTAATATAGCCATTGCTGTTGTATTAGAATTACTAAACTTTCCTTCTGCATCCTTACTACTATTTATATAGTCCTTTGCCTTATTTATTACTTCTAAAGTTTTTTCATCATTATTATAAGAAGATAATGCATATAAAGCCATGCCAGTCATATCTACATCTATCCAATCTCCTCCTGGATAATAAGCAAAGCCTCCATTTTCATTTTGACATGCTAAAATATCTTCATAAATTCTATTTAATATTTCTTTGTTACCTTCATCTATAGTATAATTTCCTTTAGTAGCTGCTGAAAGTATCCATACTTCATAATTACAAGAACCTATATAGTCTCCCTTTTCTAGCATTTCATTAACTAAATCATAGTTACAAAATTCTTGTGGATTTTCTCCAAGTGCTGATAAAACTAATATGTCCTTAGCCATTTGTGTAGAATATTCATATCCATTTTGTATATTTTCTTTAACCTTTTCTAAAGCTTTTTCTTTTTGAGCTTCTGTTATTTTACCTGTTCTAACCATAGCAGGAATTTGCCATTCCCCTAAACTTTCTTGCTTAGCATAATAATCTGCAGTTTTAAAAATGCTTTCTGTTACAATTGATTGTTCTGCATTTGCAGTTTCAGAAGCACTTATAGTTTGAGCAGTAGTATCTGCATAAACATTTTTATAAACTGGTGCACTTATCATAGTTGATATTAATGCAGCTGCCATTACCTTACTAATTACCTTTTTCATAAATAATTCCTCCATTTACTTTATAATTTATGAAAAGTCTTTTCTAAAATAAAATAAGAAGATATAATATACCTCCTCACAAAATCAAATAAGTCATAAAACTTGAATCGAATTTTATGACAGAGAGGAAGATCTGACTTGTCTCTTTAAATGAGCATTTCAGTTGCGTCACAGTCTTGGAATCTCACCAAAGTTCCACCTATTATTCAATTTTAACTTTTCTAGTTACTTCTATTATTAAAGATTTTTCATACCTATTTTCATTATAATATTTTATTATAATATTTTATTATTTACAATACTTTATTAATTTTAATTAGAATGACTTTTATAAGTTAAAACTTATTTTACAAATTTCATTGAATTAAATTGTAGGTTAGTATATAATTGTAGCTATACAAATGATACAATAAATTTTCAAGTTTTTAACTAGGGGAGGGAGTGTTTTGAGAAAGGTTGAAGAAAAGGGCAAGTATAGCTTGCTTGAAATGATTCTTGTATTTACAATAATTGCATTAGTTCTTAGTACAGCAATTATACCAGCTATGAAAAGAGCTAGGGAAAGTGCTAGAAAAGTTAATGATATTGCAACTGCTAAAACAATCTATACTACAACTTATGAAGGCTTATTAACTGATAAAATAGACTACCCAGATAAAGATATATTCATAGTAGTTGAAACTTCTTCAGAAGTTTCTCCAGGTCTTAACTCTGAATATAGAAAATTTGTATTAAATTATTTACATGATAATATGACTAAAGTTCCTTACAATACAAGCTTAGATAAAACTAAAAAATTCTTAATAAAAATTCAAACAGATGGAGAAGTTTCAATATATGTTGGGTCTTACTTTGGTGATAGAGTATATCCTAACCCTACTGGAGCTTATGAACAGAAATAAAAAAAGTGTGGAGATTTTCTTTATATTAGTTTATAATAATATAAAAAATTTCCACACTTTTTAATTTTTATTCCATAAAACCTTCTATTATTCTTGCCTCTGCCTCTTCTTCAGTTAAACCTAAGGTCATTAATTTTATTATTTGTTCACCTGCAATTTTTCCAATAGCTGCCTCATGTATAAGAGAAGCATCTACAGAATTTGCTGTAACTTCTGGTAAAGCACTTACAATTGCATTATCCATAACAATAGCATCACATTCTGAATGGCCAGTACATTTAGTATTTCCATCAATTTTAGAAATAAATCTTTGATGAGAATTACCCTTTGCTACAGAACGGGAAATTAAATTTGCTGCTGAATTTTCTCCATTTAGTTCAACCTTAAATTTAGTTTCTGCAAATTGGTTTCCTTCAGTCATTATTTTTTCCTTTACAACAATCTTTGCTCCTTCTTTTAAAATGGCTTCACAATTTCTTTTTGTTGAATCTACTCCTCCAATTTGAACAGTATCCATTTCTAAATATCCATCTTTTTCTATTTCAACATAAGTTTCTGGGTTTATTACTTTTTTTCCTTCTCCAACTCCAGTACCAACATGCTTTTCTAAATAAAGAACTCTAGCATTTCTTCCTATAAAAAATCTATGAATTCCATTATGCTCTGATGTTTCACATCCATCATTATGTACTCCACATCCTGCTGAAATAATTATATCTGCCCCTTCTCCTACATAGAAATCATTATATACTAAATCTTTAACATTTTCATGTGTTATTAATGCTGGTATATATACTGTTTCTCCTTTAGTATTAGGCTTTATAATTATATCTATTCCCGATTTATCTTTTTTGGAAACTATATCTATATTTTCACTTGAATGTCTAGCTGCACATTCTCCATCCTGACGAATATTATAAGCCCCCTTTGGAGTTTCATCTAAATCTGATACTATTGATATTAAACTTTTTGTTATCTTATTCATCTTTTTTCATCTCCAACTTCTTATTACAACATATTTTTGAATTACCAAGAAGACATGGAAGAATATCCTCTCTCTTTTCATGAGATAATACTTGACCATCACTTAAAACTACAATTTCATCTGAAATATCCATAATACGTTCTTGATGGGATATAATTATCATTGATTTTTTAGTTGTTTCTCTTATTTCTCTAAATACTGAAACTAAATCTTTAAAACTCCATATATCAATTCCTGCCTCTGGTTCATCAAAAACATATAGTTCTGTACATTTAGCCATAATCATAGCTATTTCTATTCTTTTCATTTCTCCACCAGAAAGGCTTCCATTCACTTCTCTATTAATATATGAATCTCCATTTAATCCAACTTTTTCTAAATAACTACAAATTTCTTCTTTTTTTATCTCTTTATTAGCTGCTGCTAAAGTTATTAAATCACAAACTGTAATTCCTTTAAATTTAACAGGTTGTTGAAATGCAAAACTTATTCCAAGTTTTGCTCTCTCTGTAATATTCATTTTGGTTATATCTTTACCATTAAATAATATTTTTCCTGAAGTTGGAGTTAGTATTCCAGCTATTATTTTTGCTAATGTTGATTTTCCACCTCCATTAGGACCTGTAATAACTACCATTTTTTCATCATCAATTGTTAAATTTATATTTTTTAATATTTCTATGCCATCATCTGCTACATATGATAAATCAATTAACTGAATCATTTTCCCATTAAGCCCCCTACACTTACTTTTTTATATTGAAGTTTAACTACATAATATTACTTATTATACTATTTCTTTAGATAAATTTCATTAAATAAAAAATATAATATTTTATTAAACTTTTATATTTTTTCCTATAATCATACACTTTGAATCCATTCCATGACCTATTTCATTTGTCTTTATTATTGGAAGATTTTTGTCATTTACTATTTTTAGCACTATTTCTTCTATATTAGGCTTAACTTTATTTTCTTCCATTTTAGTAAAAGTTCCTAAAATTATCCCTTTAATCTTTTTAAAAGCTCCCATTTGCTTTAATTGAGTTAAATAAGTAGTCATAAGGGCAACTTCCCCTCCATAGCTTTCTAATAATAATATCTTATTTTCTAAATTAGGCATATATGGTGTTCCTGAAAGTTTTAAAAAGCATCTTATATTACCACCTACAACTACTCCACTCATTTTATTCCCTTGTAAAAATTCATATTTTATATTAAATAAATCATCTTTTCCTAATAATATAGAATTAATAAATCTTTCTTTCTGAATATCTTTAAAAGAATATATTAAATTTCTTATTTGATATAAATAAGAAACATTTCCTGTTTTTGAATATATGGAATTTATAATTGTTGTTAAATCACTATATCCAAAAAAAGCTTTAGGATTATTTTTTATAATTTCAAAATCTAAATAATCTAAAACTTCATTTGCTAAATCTCCACCAGATATATCAAATATTGCTTTAATATCTTTATCTAAATAAAAATTCATTAAAGCTTCTCCACGTTCTTTTCCACTTCCACTAAAAACTGAATATTTTTCATATATAAACTTACTAAAAATAGGATTAAGTCCTATCTCTTTAAGAACTTTTTCTAATTCATTAATTTTTTCTTTATTAGATAATAATTGAGCATTTGAGCAAGCTACTATTCCTATTTTATCACCCTTTAAAAGCATAAGTTTCTCCTTTTTTTAATATTTTTTTATTTGACACTATTTTGTCACAATATAATTATATACTAAACTCATAAGATTAATAAAATTTTTCATATTAATTCCCTAGTGAAATTGATTTTCACATAATCATCTCCCAAGATGAAAGCCAAGGTATCCCCCAAATACCTTGGCTATTTTTTCTTTTATAAAATTTAGTAATCTAAGGCTTCTAATATTCCATTACAAAGTCCTTGTGCAATTTTTTCTTCATATGAAGAATCATTTAAAAGACTATCTTCTTCAGGATTTGATAAAAATCCCATTTCTATTAAAACTACAGGTACTTTAGACCAATTAAAGCCTGTTAAGTCACTTCTTTCAATAACACCTCTATTATACATTCCTACATTAGCTACCAAACTATTTAATATTATTTCACCATAGGTTCTACTTATTCCTGCAATATCTGTAGCATATCCAACAGGTGCTGGCACTAACATTGAAGCACCTTTAGCACTTGTAGCATCTGCCGAATCACAATGTATTCTTATAGCTAAATCTGCATTATTATTATTTCCAACTTCTGCCCTTTCTATGTTTCCTGGAGCTAAATTTATATCTTCTTTAGTCATAATTACATTTATTCCATTAGCCTCTAACAAACTTTTTAATTTTAAGGAAACATTCATTGTAATAACATATTCAGGAGTTTTACTGTTTATTCCCTCAGCTCCACCTCCATCTTTTATTTTCATAACACCAGAGTCTGGAGATTGTGCTTCTTTTTCACTATTTCCTCCTGGACCATGACCAGGGTCTATAACAACTGTTTTTTTACCATTTGCAGGTTTTTCAATTATTTTTTCTTCTTCATTACCTTCTACTATAACTTCACCCTCTGTTGTAGATTTTTCTACATTTTCATCTTCTATTTTCTCCTTGTATACTTCTCCATCATTTTCTATTGTTTTTGTTTCTATTGTTTTAATTTCTGGTGTTTTTGTTTCCACTGTCTTTGATTCTATAGTTTTTGTTTCTTTTTTGTCTTTTGTTAATTGAATACTATTACTTTCTCCATTGCCACAACCAACTAAAAACATCCCCATTATAAAAACTAAAACTATTGATATTATTTTTTTCATTATACTCCTCCATATAAACTTTTTTCTTATATTTTACTACAATATCCAAACTTATTCTACTCATATCTAAACTTTCATTTTATTGACTTTATTAAATATTTTTCATACAATGTGACATGAAAAATATTTAACTATAAATTTAAAACTTAGGAGGTTTTTATGAAAATTTTTAATGATTGGGGAGAAAGAATTGAAAGTTATTTTACTAATTTTCCAGAAAAAATTCAAGAAATATTTAGTAATCCCTCTTCTTTAATTGGTCTATTAGGACTTTTAATCATTTTATTTATATTACTTAAATTAAAAAAGGTAAAATTAGATGCTAAGATTATAGCAAGAATTGGAATTGCAATAGCTATTTCTTGTATTTTACAAGTTCTTAGAATTTATCATTTTCCTATGGGAGGAAGTGTAACATTAGGTGGTATGGTTCCACTATTGATAATTGCTTTTATTTATGGTCCTGAAATTGGTATGTTTGCAGGCTTTACCTATGGAATTTTAAATTTATTCCTTGACCCATACTTTGTACATCCAGTACAAATTCTTTTTGATTATCCATTACCCTCTTTAGCAATTGGTCTTGCTGGATATTTTAAAAACAAACCTGCCCTTGGTACTACTGTAGCCTTTTTTGTTAAATTTATATGCCACTTTATTTCTGGTGTAGTATTCTTTGGTCAATATGGTGCAGACTATGGTATGGGTAAATTTCTATACTCTTTAGCAGTTAATGGCCCAATGGTTGCTGCAGATTGGCTAATTTGTTTAATTATAATATTAATTATTCCATTAAATAGATTAATGAAAGATTAATATATATGTAATTTTTAAAATATGTTAGACTATAATTAACATTAAATTTAAAGAATGTGAGGAAAATTAAATGAAACCTAAATATAAAAAACCTGAGCTTTTAGCTCCTGCTGGAAACTTAGAAAAATTAAAAATAGCTTTTAAATATGGTGCAGATGCTGTTTACTTTGGAGGAGAAGCCTTTAATTTAAGAGCTGCTGCTAAAAACTTTTCTTTTGAAGATATAAAAGAAGGAGCAGAATTTGCTCATAATCTTGGTAAAAAATTATATTGTACTGTAAATGTAATGCCTAGAAATGAAGAACTTGATAAACTTCCTGAATTTTTAAAACAACTTGAAGAAGCTAAGGTTGATGCTGTTCTTGTATCTGACCTTGGTGTGTTATCTATAGTTAAAAAATATACTAATCTTCCAATTCATATAAGCACTCAAGCTAATACTATAAATTATGAAGCTTGCAATATGTGGAAAGCTTTAGGGGCTGAACGTGTTGTTTTAGCTAGAGAATGTTCTCTTGAAGAAATAAAAACTATACGTAACAATATTTCTAAAGATTTAGAACTTGAAGTTTTTGTTCATGGTTCAATGTGTATTTCTTATTCTGGAAGATGTCTTCTTTCAAGTTTTATGAGTGGAAGAGATTCTAATCGTGGTGCTTGCTCTCAATCTTGCAGATGGAAATATTCTTTAGTTGAAGAAAAAAGACCAAATCAATACTTTCCAATAGAAGAAGATTCCCATGGAACATATATTATGAATTCTAAAGACTTATGTATGATAGAATATATTCCTGAACTTATGGAAGCTGGTATATCATCTTTAAAAATAGAAGGAAGAAATAAAAGTGAATATTATGTTGCTATAATTGTAAATGCATATAGGCAAGCAATTGACTTATACTATAAAGACCCTGAAAATTATAAACTTCCAAAAGAATTGTATGATGAAATGTTTAAAGTAAGCCATAGACAATACTATACTGGATTTTTCTTTAAAGAGCCAAAAGAAGATGGGCTTATTTATAATACAAATGACCATGTAAGAGAATATGATGTAGTTGCTATTGTTAAAGAATATGATGAAGCTACTGAAATGGCTTTATGTAAGCAAAGAAATAAATTTGTTCAAGGGGATAAAATTGAATTACTTTCACCAAATAAATTTGGAGAAGAATTTATAGCTGATGAAATATATAATGAAGAAGGAAATAAAATTGAATCATGTCCACACCCTGGAATGATATTTAAAATAAAAATTCCTTTTAATGTTCAAAAGGATACATTTTTACGTAAAAAGCTTTAAACTCCCTTTTACTTTTTTCAAACTTATTTATATAATAGTATTTATAAATATTTTTTAAGGAGGAAAATTTTATGCATAATGTTTTAACAGAAGAAAATGTAAAAAAGTTAAGAGAAGAATTAGAATATAGACTAACTGTAAAGAGAGCTGAAATTGCAAAGGAAAAAATGGTTGCAGCAGCTCATGGAGATAGATCAGAAAATGCAGAATACAAAGAAGCTTGTGCAAATTATAGAGAAAATGATAATAGAATACAATATTTAATGAATATGATATCAACAGCAACTGTAATTGAAGATGCTAAAGATAAATCTGTTTTAGGTATAGGAAGCAAAGCTAAAGTTAAATTTGTTGAAGATGATGAAGAAGAAATTGTAACTCTTGTAACTACAATGGATTTAGACCCTGAAAATATGCTTATAAGTATAGAATCAGATCTAGGAAAAGCTTTAAAAGGAAAAAAAGTTGGAGATGTCGTTGAAGTTGATGCTCCAGGCTCAAAATATAATGTTAAAATTTTAGAAATATTATAATTATAAATAACTTTTTTAACCTAAAGACAAACATAAATTATCTTTAGGTTTTTTATTTTATTTTTATGTCAACCGGTTGACATAAAAACATTTACATATTATACTTAACTTAAAGATAAATAAATTTAAAATTATTAGGAGGAATGTAATGTTTGATTTTAACCAGCCTTTAAACTTACCTAACAAAAAGTTTGATGTCTTTACAATAGGAGAATTACTAGTAGATATGATTTCTAATGATTATGATGACAATTTTAACTGCAACAGCTATACCAAACACTTTGGAGGCTCCCCAGCTAATATTGCCATGAACGTACAAATGTTAGGTGGAAAATCTGTTATTTCATCTGCCGTTGGTAATGATCCTTTAGGCTCTTATTTAATTGAGCACTTAAAAGAAAATAATATTGATACAAGCTATATTAATAGGGTTAAGAATTCAACAAGTATGGTTCTTGTTTCAAAAAGTAAAACAACGCCTGTTCCAATATTCTATCGTGGAGCAGATTATAGTTTAAAATACAATGATAAAATTCAATATGCTTTGAATAACTGTAAAATAGTTCATTTCTCTTGCTGGCCAATTTCTCAGCCTAAGTCAAGAAAAACCATTGAAGAAATAATTGAAGAAGCTAGAAAAAACAATATAATTATAGGCTTTGATCCAAATTATCATGATGGGATATGGGAAGATGGGCATAATGGTATAGAATATATAAAAAATCTTGTAAACAAGGTTGATATAATAAAACCTTCTGAAGTTGATGCTGAAAGAATTTTTGGTAATAATACTCCAGAAAATCAAGTGAAAAAATTTGTGGATTTAGGAGCTAAACTTGTAATAATGACTCTTGGTAAAGATGGAGCTATAGTTACAAATGGAAAAGAAACACTTAAGTTTGAAACCTTAGCAACTGAAATAGTTGATACAACTGGTGCTGGAGATGCATTCTGGTCTGGCTTCTATACTGGAATAACTAAAGGTTACACATTAAAAGAATCCCTAATGATTGGCTTTGCAACAAGTGCTTTTAAGCTTAAGCATGTTGGAGCAATAACAAAATTACCTTCTATTGAAGAAATAAAAAGAATATACAATTTATAATATTGGAGGATTTTAAGATGACAGTTAAAAATAAAGTTCAACTTATCACTTATCCAGATTCCCTTGGTGGAAATTTAAAAAGCCTTAATATCATACTTGAAAAATATTTTCCTAACACTTTTAAAGGCGGTATACATATACTTCCTCCATTCCCATCATCAGGTGATAGAGGCTTTGCTCCTTTAACTTATTTTGAAATAGAGCCTAAATTTGGTACTTGGGAAGATATTGAACTTATTGGTAAAAAGCATGATATTCTTCTTGACTTAATGGTTAATCATATTTCAAGAAAATCAGAATTCTTTCAAGACTTTTTAAAACATGGACAAAATTCTAAATACTATGATTTATTTCTTACTTTAGATAAAATATGGAGTGATGGAAAGCCAGTTCAATCAGATATTGATAAAATGTTTTTACGCAGAAAAATCCCTTATTCTACTTTTACCATTGATGAAACCGGTAAAGAGCAGTCTGTATGGACAACTTTTGGTAAGGAAACACCATCTGAACAAATTGACTTTGATATAAATTCAGAAAAAGTTAAAGAGTTATTAAAAGATTTTCTAATAAACTTTGGCAAACATAATGTTAAAATAGTAAGACTTGATGCTGTTGGATATATTACAAAAAAATTAGGAACAAGCTGTTTCTTTGTTGAACCAGAAATATATGAGTTTCTTGACTGGATTACTGAATTTGCTTCCTCTTTAGGAATAGAATTATTACCAGAAGTTCATGCTCACTATTCAACTCAATTCAAGCTTGCTAAACATGGAAACTGGATATATGACTTTATATTACCATATATGATATTAAGTACATTAATAAATAAGTCTAGCAAAGAAATCTGTAATTATTTAAAAATTCGTCCTCACAAACAATTTACAATGTTAGATTGTCATGATGGTATTCCAGTAAAACCAGATTTAGATGATTTAGTTGATACTAAGGAAGCCAGAAAAGTAGTTGATACTTGTCTTGAAAGAGGTTCTAACTTAAGTCTTATTTATTCTAATGAACATAAGAGTTCAGATGGATTTGATGTTCACCAAATAAGATGTTCATACTACTCAGTTTTAAACTGTAATGATGATGCTTACTTAACAGCAAGAGCCATTCAATTCTTTGCACCTGGTATACCACAAGTTTACTATGTGGGATTATTAGCTGGTAAAAATGATGAAGAAAGTGTTAAGAAAACAGGTGAAGGTCGTGAAATAAACAGACATAATTTCTCCTTAAAAGATGTAGATGAAGCTGTTAAACAACCTGTAGTTCAAAGACTGCTTAAACTTATTGACTTTAGAAATAATTATGATGCATTTAATGGAGATTTCATTGTTGAAGACTGTATAGATTCAGCTATGAAACTTACTTGGAATAAAGATAATAAGTATTGTACATTAAATGTTGACTTAACTACAAGTAAATCAACTATTAAATATGTAGATGATAATGGAAATGTGGCTATATACAACATCTAAATAAATTTTTAAAATCATCAATTATTTATTTTTAAGTGGTTATTTTTTAGCCACTTATTTTATGTTGTTTCCCCTTCTATAAGCTCTACAGAGTGAAAGCTTTCTTTATTTTTAATTTCTTCCCCATTTATAAGCTTTATAAGTTTGTCTACTGCGTCCATGCAGATTTCTTTAATTGGTTGTTTTATTGTTGTTAACTTAGGTATGAAGAGCTTTGAATTCTCAGTGCCATCATATCCTATTACCTTAAACTTCTCTGGGATTCTTATTCCTCTTTTTTGTGCTTCCTTTATTATCTGAATGGCCATATTGTCTGTTGCAAATACTCCATCAATATTTTTATAGTTATTAAACATATAATTTATATAATGCTGATTTTCATTTATTGAAAATGTATTAACTTCCATTTCAATAGTTATTACATTTATATTATTCTCTTTCATAATTTTTTCAAAAACTTCATGTCTTTTATTTGCATAAGATTTTAAATTTTTACTTCCTACAAACTGCACCACATTACTACATCCAGCTTTAATAAGATGTTCTGCTACTAAAATTCCTCCTTGATTATGATCTGCTGCTACTATGGGTATCTCATTTCCTAAAAATCTATCTAATGCTATTATTGGAGAATTTATCTTTAAATACTCTTCTATTTCTAAGGTATGGCTTCCTATTATAATACCATCAACCTGATTTCTCTGAAGCATATTTATATATTCCTTTTCTCTTTCCTTACTTGCATATGCATTACAAAGCATAAGTTTATATCCATTTTTGTATAAATACTCTTCTATATATTTTGTTTCCTCTCCATAAAAGTTAATACTTATATCTGGAAGTATTAAGCCTATTAAATTTGTCTTTTTTCTAAAGAGATTTTGTGCAAGCTCATTAGGATGATAATTTAGCTTTTCCATAGCATCATAAACCTTTTTCCTTGTTTTTTCAGATATGTATCCTCTATTATTCATCACTCTAGATACAGTTGTTACAGATACTCCTGACTCATTTGCAACATCTTTTATATTAGTCAATACAAGCACCCCTTTTTATTTATAATTGTGTTTATTATAACACAAATTTTAAATAAATTTTTTTAAAAGAGCTTTTTCTAAATTCCTATAACAATTCTATTATTACTTACTATCACCTTTCTTATATATATTTTTAGGATTTAGTATATTATTTTCTAATCTATTTCTTTTTCTAAATTCTCTTGGTGATAAGCCTTGAAACTTATGAAAGGCTTTAGAAAATGATAATTGATTACTATATCCACAGGATATTGCAATTTGATTAATAGTATAATCAGTATTCATTAATAACTCCATTGCCTTTTTCATTCTATACATAAGTAAAAATTCCTGTGGGGATACCTTTAAAGCTTTTTTAAATATTGTAGTTAAATAGCTTCTATTTAAGGAAAGATAATCTGCTATCTCATTAACATTAACAACATTTTGATAATTATTTATAATATATTCCATTGCCTTATTAACATATAAATTATTATCCTTGCTTTTTTCTTTTTTATAAGGAACATCAGCACTTTTAGATAAATATGAAAAAAATTCAAATAATTTTCCTTGAATAAAAAATTCATTACTATAACTTAATTTATTGTGGTTCAGCATAGAAATTACTATTTCTTTTAATTCATTTATATTATCACTATGAATCACTAAATTATTACTATCTAAATTACATCTGCTTAAATAAGGCTTTGCTTTAGTTCCATCAAACCCTATCCATATATATGTCCATGGATTATCATTATCTGCTTGATAGTATGTTATAACATTAGGCATAATTAAAAAGGCATCTCCCTTTCCTATTTCATATATTTTACCATTAACATGATACTTTCCCTTTCCTGATAAACAATAATGTATTAAATAGTGGGTTCTAACTGATGGTCCATAATAATAATTAGAAGGACATTCTTCCATACCACAAAATACTACATGCAATTCTTCAAATGACTTATTTTCTAATTCTAAGTAAGAATACATTGATTGCTCCTTTCTTAACTTTTATTTTTTTATTATATCACAAAAATATACTTAATTTTTAATAAAAGGGATATGGTGTAAACTTGTAAACATAGTTGTACCACATCCCTTTTTATATTATAAGCAATTTAAAATATTATAATCTATTACTTTCTTATTATTTAACTGCACCATTTACTACTCCATTAATGATATGCTTTTGACAGAAAACATAGAAAATTAAAATTGGAATTAATGCAAGCAAATATGAAGCAAATGCTAAATTATAGTTTGTTCCAAATTGACTTTGGAAATTTAACTGTGCTATTGGTAATGTATTTTGTCCTGTACCACTTAATAGTATTAATGGAAGCATAACATCATTCCATGTACCTAATGCTGTTAATACTGCTACAGTAGCATGCATAGGTTTCATTAATGGGAAAATTACCTTCCAGTAGGTTTTCCATGTACTAGCTCCATCTATACTTGCTGCTTCCTCTAAATCTAAAGGAATGTTTTTTAAATATCCTGTATAAAGCATTAAATTCATTGGCAAGTTAAATACTACATATAATAATACTACTCCAAATCTATTGGCTATCCCCATAATTGCAGTCTGCTTTACAATAGGCATCATAATTATTGCAAAAGGAACAAACATTCCACTAATTAAATAAAAATAAATAAATTTATAGCCTTTCTTTTTCATATTTCTTCCTATAGCATACCCTGCTAAAGAATGAATAAGTATTACCAAAACAATAGTTGAAATAGTAATTAACAAGCTATTTGCTAATGAGTGCCAAAAGTTTGTAACCTTCATTGCTTCAATAAAGTTATCTAAGCTCCAAGAGTTTGGTAATGATAATGCACCTGCAATATCATTAGTCATTTCTGAAGGACTTTTAAAAGCAATTACTATTGTCATATATAAAGGAAAGAATACTGTAATACAACCTAATATTAATAAAATGTTAACTAATACATTTGTTTGTCTAGGAGTTCTTAATTTCTTCATTATAATTGTTCCTCCTTTTTACCTAAAAATTTTAATTGGAATACAGAAATTATTAAAATTACTATAAAGAAAATTACTGCATTAGCACTTTGATATCCAAATGCTCCACCTGATAATCCACCATTATAAATTAAATATGAAATGGATTCTGTACTTCTTGCAGGTCCTCCTCCTGTTAAAGATACAATTTGATCAAATACCATTAAGAAATTCTTCATACATAAAACCATGTTAATTGTGAAAAATGGCATTATTAATGGGAATGTAATATTCTTAAATTTCTTAAAGCCTACAGCCCCATCAATTTCTCCAGCTTCATAAACATCTTCAGGCACTGTTTGTAAGCCTGAAATATAAATTAATGTATTCATTGCAATTGACTGCCAAGATACACATATTACTAATGCAAACCATGCTGTTTTAGGGCTGGCAAGCAAACTGTTACTTAATGCTCCACTTCCTACTGCTTTCCCAATTGCAGGCAAAATATAAGTGAAGAAGAAATTAAATACATAACCAATTACTAATCCCCCTAAAATATTAGGTAAGAAATAGATAGCTCTTAAAGCTCCCTTTGCACGTATTTTAGAATTTAAACCTAAGGCTAGTATTAAACTTATAACGTTTACTAATATTGTACATACAATTGCAAATCCAAAGGTAAATATATAAGAATTAATTACTCTTGAATCACTAAACAAATCTATATAGTTTCTTAATCCTACAAATCGAAAGCTTCCAAATCCTCTAAAGTTAGTTAAACTATAACCAAAGCCCTGTATAACTGCCATTGTATTAAATGTAAAGAATAATAATACAATTGGTATAGTAATGGCTAAAAATGTTTTTGAACGATTATTTATAGACACCTTTCTCATATTCATATTTATCTTCCTCTCTCTACTATTATATTATTATTGATTTTTGTCATTATATTCTTTTAATCTAGTAATAATATCTCTGTTATATCGAGCCCAATCATTATCAAATCCTTTTAAAAATTTATCTAATTTGCCATCAATTAAATATGTTTGAATTAAAGCATCTGCTCCTAGCTCCGTTGGATAATGATGATCTGGATAATCTTGAAGTTTATCTTCATCAATATAAGGTTTCATTCCCTCAATTGTTTTATTCAATGTAAAGTTACCTTTTTTACATGATACAGACATTTGACTATCAATATATTTTTGTACATTTTCATCCCTTTGTAAAAACTCTAATACTCTATAACATGCTTCTTTGTTTTCTGTGTCCTCTAGCACAGAAAATTGTAAATCAATTCCTGAATTTAAAATATTTTTTGATTCATCATCTGTTGCAGGCATAACAAATGATTGAATATCTATTTCTGGATTAACTGTTAAAATCTGTGCAATTGCATAGCTTCCAATTGCATACATTGCAGATTCTCCCCTTGCAAAAGCAGTACAAGCATCATTATATCCATAAGCAAAAGGATCATTTTTACAATATTGAATTAGTTCTTTTTGTTTCTCTGCAATTTCACCATAATGGTTTGCAAAAGTATCCTCTCCTAAATTTACTTTTGTAAATATATCTGAACTTGTTAAGTTTACTGCTAAAGCATTCCAAGGTGCTAATGTTGTCCAAGTATCCTTATATCCAAATGTAAAAGGGGAAATACCTTCTGATTGAATTTCCTTACACAATTCAATTAATTCAGTCCATGTCTTTGGAACATTCCAGCCATGTTTCTTAAACATTTCAGCATTATATAATATTCCTGAGGCATTTGCTGCATAAGGTACTGCATATACACCTTCCTTTGGAACTAATTCTAACTCCTTATCAATAGCTAAATACCTATCCTTAATTTCTTTAATTCCTTCATAATCGCTAATATCAGCTAAAACATCTGCATCAACTAAATTTGAAAATGTATTATCTCCTCCAATAGCAATAATATCTGGATTATCATTTCTAATTAATCGAGTTTTAATTATAGTAACTGCATCATTTGGTGAATCGATTACTAAATTAAGATCAGGGTTTTCCTTATTAAACTCTTCTGCAAATTCTTCAAAAATACTTACTGCTTCCCTCTTATAATTTACTAACTCTATAGTAGTTTTTCCAGATATATTTCTACCACTATCACTACAACCTGTAAACAAGCTAGTAGCCAAACCAATACCTAGAACTATTGTAATAATTCTTTCTAATTTCATATTTATCCCTCCACATCTATATTTTTTCTAAATATAAACAAACACTTGCATAATCAGCAATCTGTCTAGGTAAAGATATTCCTGCCTTCATTAAATAATCTCCAGTTGCTTCCTTAATTCCGTCCCATTGTCCCTTACATTCAGTATTAGCTTCAAAAGATAAATTAATTTTATATTTTATATTTGGGTCTAATCCCTTTAATTTAATTATTCTAGAATAGCCATTAGAGACTGCCTTTTGATAAACTACTGTAAATAAAACATTTTCTTTATTATTATCCACAATCATATTTGCTGATAAAACATCCTTGGTAGGATTAGTTAATCTATAATACTTACCTTTATAAACTAAAGGTTGTACTTTTTTATAGAATTTAATTTGTTCTTTTATTAGTTGTTCCTCTTTTTCAGTTATTTTAGATAAATCCATTTCATATCCAAAGGAGCCATTAAGTGCTACTATTCCTCTTGTTTCAAAAGGAGTAATTCTTCCAGTTTGGTGATTAGGTGTTGCAGAAACATGAGAACCAACTGTATTTATTGGATATCCAAATGAAGTACCATACTGAATAGTTAATCTATCAATTGCATCAGTATTATCAGAACACCATATTTGTGGAGTATAATATAGCATACCAGCATCAAATCTTCCTCCTCCACCTGAGCAACCTTCAAATAGTACATTAGGGAATTTATTTATTAATCTTTCTAATAATGAATATAATCCCAATACATATTTATGTAATATTTCACCATTGTCTGTTAATAATGAATAAACATCACTAATGCTTCTATTCATATCCCATTTAACATATGTAATTGGAGCACTGCTTAAAATACCAGATATTTTTTCATACAAATATTCAACTACATCTTCTCTAGATAAATCTAATACTAACTGGCTTCTACTTTTATTTGGTTTTCTATTTGGTGCTTTTAATACCCATTCAGGATGAACTGTATATAATGTTGATATTTCTGAAATCATTTCTGGCTCAAACCAAATTCCAAATTCCATTCCTTCATCATTTACTCTTTTTACTAAACTTTCTAAAGTTCCATTTAACTTTTCCTCATCAACAATCCAGTCCCCTAACCCAGATTTATCATCATTTCTGTTTGTAAACCATCCATCATCCATTACTAATAAATCTACACCTAATTTAGAAGCAGATTTAGCTATATCTACTAACTTGTCTGCATTAAAATCAAAATATGTGGCTTCCCAATTGTTAATAAGAACTGGTCTTTTTCCATCTTTATATTTTCCTCTAATTAAATGACTACGATATACATCATGATAATTGTGACTTAATTTAGTAAAACCATTATTTGAATATGTAATTACTGCCTCTGGAGTAATAAAACTTTCCTTTTTACTTAATCTCCATTTAAATCCTTCTGGCTGAATTCCCATAACTACTCTTGTTTGATCAATTTGATCAACCTCTGTTTCAATTAAAAATCCGCCACTATATAATAATGCCATTCCATAGCATTCTCCATAATCTTCAGTAGTATTATCTTCATGAAGTATAATAAAAGGATTATGTTGATGGCTAGAAGTCCCTCTTTTGCTTCCTATTGCAGTAATTCCATGAGGAAGATCTATACTTTCTTCAATTCTTTCCATTGTATGTCTTCCATAAAAATGTTTTTGTTTCCATTTACCATAAGGTAAATCTAAACAAAGAGAAGATAATTTACATAAATTAATATCTGTATCTGATAAATTTTTTACTTTTGCACATCTAGTAATAATATCAAACTCTTCAAAAACACTATAATATAAAGTTAATTCACTAAATCCACTTGTATCTTTTAAAGTTATCTCTAATGTTTCAGCATCATTTTCTAATCCATATAAAGCTGGCATTCCTTCTATACCATATTTCCCCTTATATATCTTATGTTCAACATAACGCCAATCTACTAAATGAGTACCATCACCATTTTCAATATTAACTGAGCTTACTCTAAAATCTCCAACACCATAGGATGTAAATTCTTGTGGTAATGTGTCTAAAGAAAATGTTCTATCACTTTCAGTTTCATATATATTGCCTGAAAACCCATGATCATGACTTCTCCATATCATTCCAGCATTTCCTTCATTAAATGTTTCACCATAATATGTATGCATTAACACATTACTTTTTGCAATCATCATTTGATATAGTGTGTTATTAGTTTTTAAATTAAATATTTTTTCTTTTTTGTTAAATATAATGGACATTTTTATCCTCCTTTTTCACTATTATGTTTTCGTTTTCATAGGTTAAGTATATCATTTTCATAAATATTAAACATTTCATACTGTTATGAAAATATGTCCAAATGTTAGTTTTATTTTTTAATTAATTCTATTAATTATTATCTTTATATAAAGTGTATAATTATATAAATTTATTGAACTTGTTAAATTGGTATTAAAATAAATATAAATAAAATTTTATAATAAGTATTTTCGTTTTTAATATTTAATGGTATAATTACACTTAAGTCATTTCTTTTGTGATATGTTTTTACGAAATCATTATATCAGAAAGGAATGGCTTTTTGAATTTTCAAAATTTTTGTTTATTCAACAACCTAATAAATTATTTAAAAGGAGTTTAGAAAGTATGAAAATAATAAATCCTTCTGTTATATTAGAAGATAAAATTGATGGAAAAGAATTATTAAAGAAAATTGAAAGAATAGGACGTGTATGCTATAAAAGTGAAAATAATATAAAAGAAGAATCTGCTGAAAAATTTATATCTAATATACTACATAGACACCATGAATCTGTAATAGAACATGAAAGCATTTCTGTAAGAGTAATTTGTGATAGAGGCGTTACTCATGAAATTGTAAGACATAGAATAGCAAGCTATAGTCAAGAAAGTACAAGATACTGTAACTATTCAAATGATAAATTTGGAAATGAATTAACATTTATAAAACCATGTTTTTGGAATGAAAATGATGAAGCTTATAAAACTTGGGAAAACATGATGAAAAATATAGAAGAAACCTATATGAAAATGATAGCTTCTGGAGTTACTCCACAAGAAGCTAGAAGTATACTTCCAAATTCAATAAAAACAGAAATTGTTATAACTATGAACTTAAGAGAATGGAGACATTTCTTTAAACTAAGAATAGCACCTTCTGCTCATCCTCAAATGATAGAAGTTGCTAAAATGATACTAGATTTATTTAAGAAAAATGTCCCATTAATATTTGATGACATAGAATAAGATTAATTCAAAAATATTAGTTTCCTTATATTATTTTTTAGAAAGCCTGACTCACTTTGCTGGCTGGGTAGGTTCTAAAGAGCAAAATATAAAATTTTAATTTTCACCTATCCACAGGCTCTTACGTGGTCACGCCTTCATAAAATAAGGGAACTAATATTTTAATTTAAGCAAAGCCTAAAAGTCTAGCTATGCTAGTAAATATAAAGCATATTATAATTCCTGTAGCTGTTGGAACTAAAAATGATATTAAGGTCCACTTAATACTTTTAGTTTCTTTTTTTATGGTTAGACAAGTTGTACTACAAGGCCAATGCATTAAGGAAAAAAGCATTACACAAATTGCTGTATTTAAATTCCACCCATTTAGTACAAATAATTTATGAAGCTCTGTCATATTATTTATTTCAACAAGAGAGCCTGTAGCCATGTAACTCATTATTATTATTGGTATTATAATTTCATTTGCTGGAAATCCTAAAATAAAAGCCATTAATATAAATCCATCTAATCCTATAATCCTTGCAAAAGGATTTAAAAACTCAGCACAATGAGTTAATATGCTTATATCTCCTACCTTTATATTTGCCATAAGCCAAATAACAATTCCAGCAGGTGCAGCCACTGAAACTGCTCTTCCTAAAACAAAAAGAGTTCTATCAAAAATTGACCTTATAATTATTTTTCCTATTTGAGGTTTACGATAAGGTGGAAGCTCTAAGGTAAATGATGATGGAATTCCTTTTAATATTGTTTTGGATAATATCTTAGACATAAAAAAGGTCATACTAATTCCAAAAACTATAACAAAAAGTAATATTATTGTTGATACTAAAGACTTTAATGGGCCTATAAAATATCCTGAAAAAAACATAGTTATTATTGCTATAAGTATTGGAAACCTTCCATTACAAGGGACAAAATTATTTGTAATAATACCTATTAGTCTTTCTCTTGGTGAATCTATTATTCTACATCCTACAATTCCTGCTGCATTACATCCAAAGCCCATACACATTGTTAAAGCTTGCTTTCCACAGGCATTACACTTTCTAAAAAAATTATCTAAATTAAAAGCTATTCTTGGAAGATATCCTAAATCCTCAAGAAGGGTAAATAAAGGGAAAAATATTGCCATAGGAGGAAGCATAACAGATACTACCCAAGCTAATGTTCTATACATTCCTTGAACTAAAACTCCTTCTAACCATACTGGAGCTTTTATCCACATAAAAAATTCTGTAAGCTTATCTTGTATATAAAATAATAATTTAGATAACATTTGTGATGGATAATTTGCCCCTAGTATAGTTAGCCATAGTATAATTCCAAGTAAAAAAATCATAATTGGAATACCAAATTTTTTAGATGTTAATATTTTATCTATTTTTCTATCTCTTTCATTATATTTTTCTATACTATAAGAGACAACAGCTTTACTTATTTCCTCTGCCTTTTTTATCAATGTTGATACTACTTCATCTCTAAAGCTATCATTATCAAACCCTTCATTAATAATTATTTCCTTAGCTTTTTTTATTGTATTTTTTAAACCTTCATCTTCTAAATTAATATTTGTATAATTTTTTATTGAATTTAATAAAGTTTCATCCTCTTCTAAAAGCTTTAGTGATAGCCATCTTATATTAATTTTCTCCTCTATTAAAGATATTGCCTTTTCAATAACTTCATTATATTTTATATTTATAGTTTCTTCATTTATGTTTTTATAAATTTCCTCTTTAAGTTCTTCTATCCCCACTTTAGTACTTGCACTTGTGCCAACTACCTTTACTCCTAAAAGCTGAGAAAGCTTTTTTAAGTCTATTTTTATTCCTTTTCTTTTTGCTTCATCCATAAGATTAACACATACAATAACATTTTTAGTTATTTCTATTGTTTGAAGCACAAGATTTAAATTTCTCTCAAGGCAAGTTCCATCTACAATAACTACTGTAATATCAGGATTTCCAAAACATATAAAATCCCTTGCAACCTCCTCTTCCACAGAATTTGCCATTAAGGAATAGGTTCCTGGAATATCCACTACTATAAATTCTTTTTCTTTATAATTATACTTTCCTGTTGCATTTGTAACTGTCTTACCAGGCCAATTACCAGTATGCTGATTTAAACCTGTTAAACTATTAAAAATAGTACTTTTCCCTACATTAGGATTTCCTGCTAAAGCTACTACCTTACTATCTGTTAAATTATGATTAATTCTTAATTCTTTATCTAATGCATTAGTTCCAGTAGACTTATAGGTTAACCCATAAAAAAAACTCCTTTATTCATTTATAAAAATATTTTCTACCATAACCTTAGAAGCATCATCTGAGCGTAATGCTATAACTGCTCCTCTTATTAAATATGCCACAAGATTTCCTGAAGGACTTTTAGAAATAGATTCTATTTCTGTTCCATTTATAATTCCTAAATCTAAAAGCCTTCTTCTTATAGGGCCATCTGCTTTAAGAAAAGTTACTCTACATTTACTTCCTATTGGAATACTATCTAAAGATACCTGATTATTTATATTAAGGTTTTTCATAATTATTATCTCCATTTCACATATACTTTCTAAATGTTTATTTAAATAAAATCTTCCTATAAATTAGCATATGAAAAATAATGTTAAAATGTCCTTAATTAAATAATCCTAATCCTTTTATTATTTCTTGTTCTTGAAATAAACTGGAAATTGCTTCATTGTAGTCTTTTAGTTTTTGTGCTTTTTTTATTTTCTTTGCATATTTTTTATTATCTGAGAATATGTAAATCATGTATCCCCATAGTTCTTTCATTCTAAATAAAGCATTTTTTTCTTCTTTAAATAATTCTATATAGTTATTTAAAATCTCATCATGGAAATTTTTTAATACTTTTTTATCTATAAAAGTTTCTTCCTTTATTTCTCCTATTAAACCTGGATTTGAAAGAATTCCTCTTCCAAACATTACTGAATTTAAATTAGGAAAATCTTTAATTATTTTATTATAATCATTAACTGTAAAGATATCACCATTATAGCATACATGAGCCTTACTTAGTGATAATGCATCTTTAAACACCTCTAAATTAGGTTTATTTCCATAAAAATCTTTTTGTGTTCTTGGATGAATTATTAACTCTTCTAAAGGATATTTATTATATATTTTTATAAGTTCATAAAATTCTTCTGGATTATCTTTCCCTATTCTTGTTTTTATGGAAATTTTCATATTTTCAAGGGTAAATATTTCTTCTAAAAACTTATCAAGTTCTTCCCTTAAAGCTAAAAAGCCTGACCCTCTATTTTTTGAAACTACAGTACCAGATGGACAACCTAAGTTTAAATTTATTTCATTATATCCTAATTGTTCTAATCTTTTAGATGTTATAATAAAATCTTCTGAATCATTAGTAAGTATTTGAGGCACTATATTTATACATTTGTTATTTTCAGGTAAAACATCTCTTAATTCTTTAGTTTTAAGACTTTTGCTCTTGTTGGCAACTATAAATGGAGTAAAATATTTATCTATATTATGAAAATTTTTCTCATAAGCATTTCTATATATATACCCTGTTATTCCTTCCATTGGTGCTAAATAAAATTTCATACTCTTCTCCTTGTCTTTGTAAAATTTCTAGAAACATTATATCATAAGAATTTAATAACTTTTTACTTTATTTTTTGATATAATAATACAGTAAAATACTTAAAGGAGGTAACTAACAGTTACAAATAAATTATAAAAAGTTATAAATTGGTGTTGACTTTTATAATTTAGAAAATTGTTGACAGCCTCCCATATTCGTAAAGAGTATGGAGTGATGTATTAATTTAT
>ENA-ORKV01000189-ORKV01000189.1-human-gut-metagenome-genome-assembly--contig:-NODE-189-length-85155-cov-5.334117_pt1 | contig 85155 bp, 72 predicted proteins | sample MGYA00243058_ERZ508805 | MGnify/ENA primary metagenome ERZ508805 (study PRJEB26277, sample SAMN04329770) | human gut metagenome | biome: human-associated habitat | host: Homo sapiens | place: USA...
GGCTGTTGACAGGAATTTTGGTGGACAGGGGGAAGGAAAGATGGAGGAGATGGCAGAAGATTACCTTGAATATACATTTGACGGGAGTGATGACTATGATATGACGGTGAAAAGCGTGGAGCTTGCCGACTGCAGAGGGCTTCTTGAGAATGACTGTGAAAATATGAAAAAGCAGATAACAGAATATATGAAAATATATATAGAAACAGAGGGCATAAAGGATCTTCTAGAGATGATAACCACTGAAAGAAAAGCAGGAACGGACACGAAAACCACTATAGACAATGGGCAGGATGATGAGAGCTCGACCGACAGTCTGTGGATAGGCACGGATCCGAGGAACGTTCTTAAACATACACTACGGGGAGGAATCCTGAAAATAGTAACTCCGTCAGGAGGTGAACCGTCTGACGCCAGTTACAGTGAGGAGGATCTTCCGTCGGGAAGCAGGAATGATGCCGATGAGAAGTGGACCGATATAGAATTTGACGATCTTGATGCGTTCAAAAAACAGCTTGGCAATTGGGATACTGTGGATGAAACGGGAGTCACGGATGATTTCTATGGAATCTGTTATGCCATTGAGATGTTCAACACATACACATCAAAGAAAGCGGAGCGGCCGGCGGAGTGCGAGGTTGAGTACATGATAGCGGGAAAGGACAATGACAGGGACAATCTGAAAAGTGTTGTGAACAGGATCATAGCGCACCGTCTCCCGGTAAATCTGGCATATCTTCTATCGGATGATAGTAAGATGGCAGCCATAGATTCAATAGCATTTGTGCTGTCGCTGCTGCCGGGCGTTACATATTCTGCAGTGAAATATCTGCTGGCCGGATGCTGGGCATATGCGGAGACTCTTGCGGACATAAGGTGCATGCTGTGTGGGAATAATGTGCAGTTTATCAAGACTTCAAAAACGTGGAAGACGGATATAGACAGCCTTGGAGATCTGCTCACGATGCAGAATGAGGACTATGAAGGGGCGGATGCCATAGGCTACAAGGGATATCTGGCGATTTTGCTGGCTGAAAAACACAATGACATATATTACAGGATGGCAGATATGATACAGCTAAATTTGTCTCAGGAGGATGAGACATTTGATATGAAGAATATGATATATGGATTTTCTATTGATGTGGATATAGAGCAAAGGAAAAAATTTGCCCCATTCATAGAGAGTTTTCCGGAGATAAATGGCATAGATGACGGCTATTACCGCCACGGGTTCAGGATATCAACGGGGTATTAAAAAGTAGGCGAAAACGTTCGGAAAGGGGGTGTTATATGTTCTCCTGTCATGTTGCCAGGCTCGGATATGATAATCCTAAAAAAATTATTAAAACATTTTTTAAAAACTTAATAGCAAATATTTTTATTTCCCAAAATGTTATCCCATTTATTTATTTTAAGATCAGATCGCCTCTCCAAGCGCATATCAGAAATATCCGCAGCGTGAAGAAAACGGGCAGGAGGATATATAAGACAACTCTTTCTGGACGTGGAAGCGCAAGTGTTGAGGCTGCAATGGTGCTGCCAGTGTTTATATTTGCGATGCTGGGAATAGTGAGCGTCGCAGGAGCGGTCCACACCAGAGGAATAGTGTATGAGGGGCTGCATGAGACTGCACTTTATATGGCGGAGTACAGTTTTCTTGGGAGACAGATAGAGAATGGTGTGGATGCCGGAAGAGAAGCAGAGGTGTTCAAGGATGGTGTATCGCTGGTCACGGCAAACAAAAAACTGCGGGATTATATAGATGATCAGAATATGATTGACAGATATGTTGCCGGGAGCTTTTCTGGATTGAACATAGTACAGTCGGAGTTAAAAGCCGATGACTGCATATACGTGAAGCTGGAATATGATATCAGGATCAGTATTCCGGTAATTGGCAATGTGACTATACCGTGCGAGGAACGGATACGCCAGAGGGCATTTCTGGGATATGACAAGGCAAATGATGCAGATTCAGAGGGTACATATGTATATGTTGCGGAAAACGGTGATGTCTATCACAAGTCAAGAAGCTGTTTTCATATAAAATTGAATATAAGGCAGGTTTCATATACCGCGGCTGAGAAGGAATGCGAAGGCCTTACCCAGTGCAGCCTGTGTGCGAGATACCGAAGTCGTGGAACTCTGTATGTAACGCAGAGCGGGGATAAGTATCATTATTCCCTGGAATGTCCGGGACTTAAGCGTACTGTATACAGAGTGAAGAAGGATGACATAGGGGATATGAGACCGTGTTCAAACTGTGGTGAAGGGGGAATGTAAAGTGAAGATGGATGACGAAGGATCATTAATGATCGAAATGAGTCTTATAACACCTGTTTTGATCGGTGTAGTATTTGTGGTGATCAATCTATTTGTGATAGTTATGAACTATTCTGTGGCGGCGGGGGAGGCATATACAGTGCTTTACAACAGAGAAGAATATATTCTGCTTGGAGATGCTGATGACACTCAGACAGCAGAGAGTGTCATAAGGACAAATGTGGAAGAAAAGACGACGTTTGCCGGGCAGGTTGAGGCAAGGTCATATATGACAGACACGGGGGCAATCGAGCATGGCGTCATGGCGAGTGCGGTGCTTGGAATCTGTGTGAATGAGGTGAGTTATACGGAGAGATATCCCGGGATTGGACAGTTTGTGGATGAGAATAAAAAGAGTAAAAAAGTTGAGACAATGAGGGAGATCAGGAATACAGGCAATAATCTGAGGAGGTGGCAGTCATATGGTAAATTACTGTCAGAATGAAGGTGTAAACTCATTTTTTGTGGTGGAAGCTGAGATGGACAGTGTCAATTCATATGAGATAGATATGCTCTATAACAATTTCGTAGAAGGGATAATACAGCCGGAGTTCAGGTCGATAGACGGCAGAATGCTCCTCTATAACAAGATAAACGGAAAGAAGAGTCTTAAGGATTATATGCAGGCAAATTTCCTTACGGCAAAGCAGACACTCTCGGTAATGGGGGCGGCATGCAATGCTGTAGTTGAGGCGGAGGAGTACATGCTCGATCCTGATAATCTTATGCTGAAACCGGAATATATATTCTGTAGTGTTGGTTTGGAAGAGTGCCGTTTTGTGTATGCACCGGGGGCGCATATGAATGTGAAAAAGCAGGTAAGACATCTGTCGGAGGAGATAATACGACGGATAGATCACAGTGATGGAAAACTGGTGGATTTCATGTATGGAGTGTATGAGACCGTGGTTATGGACAACTTTGATATGGAGAAATTGCGTGAAGATATGTGCGAGATGCAGAAGCAGGTCTTATGCAGAGAAAAAAAAGCTGCTTTTGGAAAACACGGCGAGGTCAGTGGAAACAGTGATGAGTATGATGCGCTGAAAGACATGTTGTTTGGCGATGAAGCTGCGCCTATGAACAGTGTTGTGCTGGCTGGTGAGTCTGGCACAGGAAGAGAAAATCTGTTTTTGCGTAGGAAAACGTTCGAATGTAAGAACTTGTCGAATTTAAGAAACACGTGGCTGTTGATCCTCTTTGTTATAACTATAGCTGCGGGACTTGGGCTGGCAGTGTTTCAAAGTGCAGTTTATGGACACATTGCGGATGTTCGCCTGCTCATGCTGGCGGTTGCGGTGGCAGCCATTGAGCTGTTTTTATATTTGGAGCTTCGGAGGAAGGATGATGTCGCCATGCCCCGGAGTGCTGGAGTGCCAGCTGGTGCATCGGCTGGTATAGCCGCCGGTGTGTCTGATGAGACTGTTGGTATGCCTGGTTCACCAGCCGTTATGACCAGTGAGCCGTCTGGATTGAAGATGTTGAGGCGGCAGACGTGTAATCCGGACGTGGTGGAAGATGGATCATATATTAGCGAGTGGCAAAATAAAGAAAAATATGTGCACAGAACTGCGGATCAAAATCCGATGAATCCTCCTGTAAATTTGAGTGAGGGAACCCAGATACTCAGGGAACCTGATGATACTGCTGATGATACCACGCTACTTGCTGCGGATGTTCATGAAGAAAATCGGACAGCACATATATCGGTGGAGCTGACTGGCAGGCAGAGCGGAGAAAAACTCGAGATACATATGGCCGGAGGTGAGCAGACGGTAGGCAGGGATGGCTCGGCTGATGTCGTCATAAACGACAGGAGTATAAGCCGAAGACATGCCGTCATCGGTGAGAAGAACGGCAGGATATATGTGAAGGATCTTTCTTCTACAAACGGTACATATGTAAATGAGATATGTATGTGCAAAGATAGATATTGGCCGTTGTCCGGAGGAGACGTCCTCAGAATAGGGGGCGTGGAATACACTGTCCAAATATTGCTTATCTGATTGATATAAAATGTAAATTCAGATATAATAGTCTGTGTATGAGTTTCCCTAAATCCAGATATATAAGGATATATGTCATGGGCTATGGGTGTAATCACATTTTATCGTACAAAAAGGTAGGTAGTGACATGTCGTATGTAGCTTTATATAGAAAATGGAGACCTGATACTTTTGATGAGGTAAAGGGGCAGGATCATATAGTTACCACTCTTAGAAACCAGATTAAGAATGATAGACTTGGTCATGCCTTTTTATTTTGTGGAACGAGAGGAACAGGAAAGACATCTATAGCAAAGATATTTGCAAAGGCATGTAACTGTGAACATCCGGTTGACGGAAGTCCGTGTAATGAGTGTGCAAGCTGCCGTGCAATAGCTGATGGATCTTCTCTGAATGTTATAGAGATAGATGCGGCATCCAACAATGGTGTCGACAACATACGACAGATCCGTGAAGAGGTTGCCTACCCACCTACTGAGGGAAAATACAAGGTATATATCATAGACGAGGTTCATATGCTCTCACCTGGAGCCTTCAACGCTCTGCTTAAGACTCTGGAGGAGCCACCTTCATATGTTATATTTATACTGGCGACCACTGAATCTCACAAGATTCCGATAACTATATCGTCCAGATGTCAGAAGTATGATTTCAGGAGGATACCGGTGGATGTCATAGCAGACAGACTGGCTGATCTGATGGACAGAGAAGGTCTTGAAGCTGACAGAAAAGCTATCGATTACGTTGCAAAGTCAGGAGACGGTTCTATGCGAGATGCGCTGTCTATACTTGACCAGTGCGTAGCATTCAATCTCGGTCAGAAGCTTACCTACGATAAGGTACTTGAGACCATAGGTGCAGTGGATATAGATACATTTGCAAGACTGCTTGAGTGTGTTCTCAGGGAGGATGTCGAGGGTGCGATAGACGTGGTCGATGAGATCGTGTGGCAGGGCCGCGAACTTGGCAGGTTCGTGAGTGAGTTTACGTGGTTCCTTAGAAATATCCTGGTGGTAAAACTCTCCCAGACAGAGGGGGACAGACTGGATATGACAAAGGAAAATCTTGAACGGATCAGAGGCATTGCGGTGGGCATGGATGAAAGTACTGTCATAAGGTACATCAATGTATTTTCTGATGCATCAGCGAGTATAAAATATTCCACACAGAAGAGGATCGTGCTTGAGATGGCGGTCATAAAACTTTGCCGGCCTCAGATGGAGACGGATGTCACAAGCATCGTTGAGAGGGTGAGATTTCTTGAGGAGAAGTTGGATGCGCTTCAGGCAAACGGAATACAGATGCAGCCGGTGAAGCAGTCATCTAGTGCAGGCGAGAAGCCGGCAGGGACAGATGTAGATCCTGACGCAATAAGGGCATTTCAGGAAAGGCTGTCGAAGGAGCTTCCACAGGCAGAGTATGAGGATCTTCAGAGGGCAGCAGACAACTGGAATGAGATACTTGGAAAACTCTCAAGTCCGGCGAGAAGATATCTCGAGAGAAATGATGATGATCCAGGCAGCAGAGCAAAGCTGATACTTGCTGATGACAGGAAGAAGCTGGTGCTCATGATTCCGCTTACGGATGATGAACTTCCGAAGCTATATTTTGAAAAGGCGGAGAATGTGGCACACGTAAAGAGTGTCATAGAGGAGTATCTTGGCAAGAGTGTGGAATTTGAAATAGTCTGTACCAGGAACTCACACAAGGACAATACTAAACTTGAACAGGAAAATATCCTGAATATTATCAATTTTAAAGTTGAGAGAAAACAGGAATAATAATAAAATCTATAAAAGAAACAGATTTAAGGAGGATTTTTGTAATGGCTAAGAGAGGCGGTTTTCCAGGAGGCATGATGCCTGGCAATATGAACAATCTTATGAAGCAGGCTCAGAAGATGCAGAAGCAGATGGAGGAGACAACAAAGAATCTTGAGGATAAGGTATATGAGTCGTCTGTAGGCGGCGGAGTGGTTACAGCTAAGGTATCCGGTAAAAAGGAGCTTATGGAGATAAAGCTGGATTCAGAGGTTGTTGATCCTGATGATATAGAGACTCTGGAGGACCTGATCATATCTGCAGTGAATGAGGCTCTCAGAGCACAGGAGGAGGATTACAACAACAATATGAGCAAGATATCCGGCGGAATGGGACTTGGAGGATTACCATTCTAATGGAAGTTTATGGAGGAGAAGTAAACAGGCTTATAGAGGAACTGGGTAGACTGCCGGGAATAGGAACAAAGACTGCCCAGAGACTGGCATTTCATATAATAAGTATGCCGGAGGACAGGGCATTTGCTCTGTCGGATGCCATAGTAAACGCGAAGAAGAATATAAAATACTGCAGTTGTTGCTACACTATAACTGATAGGGAGGTATGCCCTATATGTAGTTCCCCTAACCGGAACCACAAACTCATAATGGTGGTTGAGACTCCCCGTGATCTTGCAGCTTACGAGAGAACAGGTCAGTTTGACGGTGTGTATCATGTTTTGCATGGTGTTATCAATCCGGCTCTTGGCATAGGTCCGGCGGATATAAAGATATCCGAACTTATGAGGAGGCTGCAGAGTGAGGATGTGGATGAACTTATTATAGCAACTGGTTCAGGACCGGAGGGAGAGGCAACAGCAATGTACATATCCAAGCTTGTAAAACCGGCGGGAATAAAGGTCAGCCGTATTGCAAGTGGTGTGCCGGTCGGAGGCGATCTGGAATGTATAGACGAGGTCACACTGCTCAGGGCACTTGAGGGCAGAGTGTATCTTTAAACAGGACTGTCATATGAATGACATGTACTATATTTACACATATTTATAGAGAAAGAGGTGCAGGGTTATGTTAAGAGTAGGTTTTTTGACAAGTGGCGGTGACTGCCAGGCATTGAATGCAACCATGAGGGGCATAGCAAAGGGATTGTACGAGCTTTTTGACGAGGTAGAGATCTATGGTTTCCTTGAGGGCTATAAAGGCCTTATGAGAGGAAATTATATTAAGATGAAGCCGGAAGATTTTTCAGGAATAATCAATAAAGGCGGAACTATCCTGGGCAGTTCCAGACAGCCATTCAAACTCATGGGTGAGCCGACAGAGGACGGACTTGATAAAGTCAAGTCAATGAAGGAGACATACAAGAAGCTTAAGCTGGATTGTCTCTGTGTACTTGGTGGAAATGGTTCACAGAAGACTGCAAACATGCTCAGCGAGGAAGGCCTTAATGTAATTGGACTTCCAAAGACCATAGACAATGACCTGTGGGGAACAGATATGACATTTGGTTTCCAGAGTGCTGTCGATATAGCGACACAGACCATTGACTGTATTCACACCACTGCTGCATCACATAACAGAATATTTATAGTAGAAATCATGGGCCACAAGGTTGGCTGGATCACTCTTCATGCGGGAATAGCAGGAGGAGCTGATGTTATTCTGCTTCCAGAGATACCATATGATATAGAGAAGGTATACAAGGCAATTGATAAGAGAACTAAGGACAATAAGGGATTCACTATAGTTGCAGTTGCTGAGGGTGCACTTCCAAAGGAGGTTGCAGAGCTCCCTAAGAAGAAGAGAAAAGAGGTAATAGCAAACAATCCATATCCGTCAGTTGCGTATGAGCTTGCAGACAAACTCAAGGCATATACAACGCAGGATATAAGAATTGCAATACCCGGCCATACCCAGAGAGGTGGCAGCCCGGATGCATATGATCGTGTTATATCTTCGAGATTTGGCGCTAAGGCTGCAGAGCTCATAAAGGCAAAGGATTTTGGCAAGTTGGTTGTATTCCTTGACAATAAGGTAACAGCAATACCGCTTTCAGAGAGTGCCGGAAAGCTGAAATATGTATCACCTGATGATGATATAGTAAGCGAGGCAAGAACACTGGGAATTTCATTTGGAGATAAATAAACAGTATTTGCGGTCACATATTCTCCCTATCTGCATACTTATGTAATAGATACACAACAATGCAGATAGGGAGATTTGTATGAGTGAAGAATTCAGATATATTCCATATAGTCCGTATGACATGAATCTCAAGGGACTGATAAAAGATGGAGGAGTCTACAATCTGAAATATGCAGAGGCTTCCGGAAAAGGATTGTCAGGTATTCTTCTTCCAGGCAGTATGTATGATTCTGATGAGCTGCTCCGGGATATAGAGTACATGAAGCAAATGTATCCTGATAATATAAAGCGGATCAGCGATGCGGTCGAGGAAGAGTGCGATAAGCTTGAATACGAGGGAAGTTCAATGCTAGTTGAATACCCAGACAGGGAAGAGATGAGAAAGATTGCGAGAAAGGTTTATGGTGACCTTAACGAGAGGGGAGACATCCCCGATGAATACAAGGTATCCGGTCCGGAGGCTGCAGCTTTAGGGCAGGAGGAGCCACCGTATGTACCTGATGGACCAGGTGATGTGAATTGTGTTATGAGAAATATCATAGAGATGCTTGTGTGCAATGAGTTCTGTGTCAGACGAGACAGACATAGAAGGCGCAGAAGAAGGTTTTATTGATAAAGGAGTCAATTGGATAAGTGAAGAAGAAAATAAATGTACTTGTGAGAGTGATTGTAATGATAATGGTATTTGTCATCACGATTTACTTCGTCAATATATTTGAGAATAGAAATTATAAGAATCTGGCTAAAGAGATGAATGATGCAGAATTGCCACTAGCTTATGTGAGCTATGGCGATACTCTGCTCAATTGCATGCACGGATATACCAGCGATGTGGATATAACTCTTCTGAGGGATTCTATAACACCTATAGATGAGCAGAAGCATATAGAGATACTGGTGCAGAATGATAAAAAATATGCCAGCGGATATTCATATGAGATAAGGTCTATAGCCGGGGATTCACTTGTTGAGAAGGGTGATATCGAGGCGGCGGACAATGGTTCAGGATATGATGAGTTGGACATAAATGTGCGGATGGATCTCAAGAAGGATATGGAATACATGCTTGTGGTAAAGGCAAGCTCTGAGAAGGGATTGGCAGCATCGTATTATACCAGAATAGTTGTAAATGATGATTACCATGAGGCGGAACTTCTGAAGGCTGTTCAGGATTTTCATGATGCTTCATTTGACTTCAATGCACTTGAGACGGAGTCTGTTATAGGAACCTATAAGACGGAGTATGCAGGCGCATCAACAGGAGATTCATTTGGCCTTGGACATGTCAATCTGGCAAATGACTATGCGGACATCATGTGGGATGGTCTGAAGCCGACGGTGGTCAGCGACATCAACATATATATAAAAGAGATAGATGTCAATTATGCTGTGATCGAGATGGAGTATAACGCGAGCTCCATCACGGATCAGGATGTCACAAGCTATTATGCTGTCAAGGAATTTTATAAGGCTGGGTATAGCCTTGTGGAGGTGAGTGACAGTGAAGCTGATGGCGAGGATTCGTATGGCGATGCTTCATATGGCGATGCTTCATATGGCGATGCTTCATATGATGAGGAATATTCATATACAGATGAAGAAAGTCAGGGTGGACAGGCTGAAGAGACATCGCATACAGAGCCTAAGATTACAATGTTCAGCTATGACCGGTATGTTGATGAGTATTTTGACAGGACGGGAATAGATGCTCTCAACAACGTGTACGAGATAGGAATAGTTTCATCTGATGATCTTGAGTACCGGTACGTTGAGAACAACAGGAAGATAGCATTTGTCAGAAATGGACAGCTGTGGATGTACGATTATGACCAGGGAGAGATAATTCGTGTTTATAGTTTCTGTGCTGACGACTATACAGAGGATGCAGCAACATATGATGCACATAATATAAATATCATGGAGTTTGCAGATGACGGTAATCTGACGTTTTCTGTATATGGATACATGAACAGGGGAGATCATGAAGGTAAATTAGGAATCGGTCTGTTTACATTTGACTACAGTACACTTGAGGTCGATGAGCTTCTGTTTGTGGAGTGTAATGTACCATATGAGGCGATGAAGACAGAAACTTCGAGACTCACGTATTATGACGGACAGAAGTTTTATTATATGATGGGCGGCAAGGTAAATGCTGTGGATATAAAAAACAGAAAGCAGTCATATATTGCTGAAAATCTGTCAGCTGGAGATGTGAAGGTGTCAGCCGACATGTCAGTCATGGCATTTGGTGAGAATGAGGATCAGAGCCAGAATACCAGAATAACCCTTATGAATATGAAGACGGGAAACAGCTATGACATAACAGCTGGGGATGGCGAGTGTCTGATATGTTATGGATTTAAGGATTCAGACATGGTGTATGGAGTGTCGGACATAGCGGATGCTGGAGTGGATGCCGATCTTGAGTCATTTTCTGAGACGAAGTACAGTGAGGAATCAAGAGATAATATTCCTGCAAAGAGATTGTATATAGTTGGAAGTGACGGTTCACAGATAAAAGAGTATGCCAAGGATGGATGCTATCTTATGCAGGTGGATGTGAATGCCAATCTTCTCTACCTGACAAGGGGGGAGAAGTCAAACGGCAAGTTTGTTGCCATAAAGGATGACTTTATCACATTCAAGGAAGATGACAGCAAGCAGACCATAGGCACAGTACACAACTCATCGATAACAGGTTATGACAGACTGTATTTTACAGTCCCTGAAAATATATATCTCAGTTACATTCCGAACCTGAACATAACTAAGGAAAAAATAGATGATCAGAATTCATATATGATAATGACGATAGAGAGGGATAAGGTTACATATCATGTATATGATAACCTCGGCCTTTCCAAGATATATGACGTTGCGGGAGATGCAATAAATTACGCTGAGTCCGTGGCGGGAATAGTGGTATCCAGTGATGGTGAGGTGATATACAGAAAGATGGAGAGTCAGGAGTACAACACCATAGCTGCAGGAATATTCCACCACAGTACAGGTACAGTGGATGCATCACTTACAGATTGTCTATACATGGTTTTGAACTATCAGGGTGTACAGGTGACTGAAGATGAGATTAAGCAGTATGGCGATCCGGTGACTGTATTAAACACGCTGGGCAAGAAAAAGGGAATAAATGTGACTGGTCTGTCCCTCGACATGCTGCTCGGATATGTCAGCGATGGAATACCGGTAATATCAAGAATAGATGATGGAAGATATGTCCTCATAGTAAGCTACAATGATGAGGATGTCAGATATTATGATCCTGTGGAGAACAAGGAAATTGTTGTCTCAAGGGAAGAGTATATTGATATGATGGTCGTATGCCAGAACGAGTCATATACTTACGTGTCAGAATAGACAATAAAAATATACAAAAATAAACAAAAAAGGAAACGGACAGAATCCGTTTCCTTTTTCTTTAATAGTTGTAGTTTAGATATATAATTGATACCATGCGATATGATGTTGACATCGTATCGTATCGTATGAATTACTCCTCTGAGATAGTTCCTACTGGGCAAGAACCAGCACAAGCACCACATGAGATGCACTGTGAACCATCGATAACAAATACGCCGCCATTATCACTGATAGCGCCTACTGGACAAGAACCAGCACATGAACCACAACCGATACATGAATCGCCAATAACGAATGCCATAATTGTTTCCTCCTTATAAAGTAAAAATAATCACACGCTTATTGTAAAACAAAACACAATAATAAGCAAGTAATAATAATATTTATCAACAAGGTATATTTTTCAATAAGACTCAATAAGAAAGAACGATATAGACAACTGTGACGTAGGCAATATAGATAAAAGGGATAGACATTTAAAAAAGGGTATAATATAATGAGAAGTGCTGAATACGAGTAATCATAGGAGGATATATAATATGGCAAAGATAAGTAAAGATATGCTTATAAATGATATACTGGCAATAGATGCCGGTAATGCGGCGATTCTCATGGCAGCAGGAATGCATTGCATAGGGTGTCTTGCAGCAGCAGGAGAGAGTCTTGAGGAGGCAGCAGCAGTTCACGGACTGGATGCAGTTGAGCTTGAACAGGAGATCAACGATTACCTTGCAAAAAAGGAGGCTGAGTAGTATACTTGCCAAATAATAAGCGTTGTATACTATAAAGAATGGAGATATATATGAAAACTGATGGAACAAATCCTCCCGGGCAGGAAATAAAGGGATTGATTGACATTAACTGTCATATACTGCCAGGGATGGAAGATGGCCCGGACGATTTGAGAGAAGCAGCAGAGATGCTCAGAATTGCCTATGATGAGGGAATTCGTACAATAGTGGCGACACCGCCATATAACAAGAAGAATCCAATCATGGATGGTGACAAACTGGACAGGATCGTGGAGCAGCTTAACATAGAGGCTGGCAGGATAGATCCGTACTATAAGGTATATCTTGGAAGAGAGATAGAATACAATGATGAGAATCATCAGAAGATAATCTCTGGTCAGCTGGATTCGATGGCTGACAGCAAGTATGTCATGATCAGATTTCAGTACGATATAGATTTTGAGACTATATCGGAAGCAATAAGAGATATCAACATGGATGGATATATTCCGATTGTAGCAGATGTGGAGCAGTATGAATGCCTTGAAAGCGATGAGGATAAGGTGGAAGAGCTTATACAGCTCGGTGCATATGTACAGATAAGTGCAGCGGCTGTTGTGGGAGGTCTCGGACATGATATCAAAAGTTTTTCAAGAAAACTTCTCAAGGAAGAATTGGTTCATTTTGTGGCATCAGATGCATTGGATTCAGAAGATAAAGCACCTTACCTCAGGGAGTGTGCTGAGTACATAGAACGCAAGTATGGTGAGGACTATATGAATGAATTGTTCTACACGAATCCAAAAGCAGTGATAGAAAATGACGATATAGACATATAGAATATGTTCGATATCATATAGAAAATCCAAAAAGGAAATTCAAAAAAATGAAATGCCAGGTCAGGTTGGTACTTGACTTGGCATTTCATTTTTGTGCAGAAATAAAATAGCTTGATATAATATCATTTACAAATATTCTTCATAAATATTCTCTACAGTGCCTTACAGCCTTATAATGCAGACAATGTCTGGACTGCATCCTCTGTTATGATAGAGATGTAATGCTCCTTAAAGTGTGCCGGCATCGCGTATGTCATGTCTTCCATAACACCGTATTCCGCAATGATACTACATACCCTTGCGAGTTCGTGAGCAGTGTTGCTGCTGTTGGATATGAGCAGATAGTACCTGTTGTTTGCCGGATTCTTGTACAGGCAGTTCTCGCTAAAGTAGAATGAAGCGATCTGCTTTGACGCACGTATGATGGTTTCAAGTGAGTCGAATGAATATAGTGCCTGAAGGTTGTTCTGATCCTCGGCACTGTTCTGATCCTCAGTTGCTGAACTGTCAGATGAGGTGCTTGCTGAATCGGAAGACACAGCTGTAAGTCCGGAAAGATTCTTCAGAAGTCCCTCCAGAACCCTCTTAATCTCTTCTGGAACATTCTCAGAACCGCTGATCTGTATCCTCGCAACAGTGTTGCCATTGTTTTCACTGTCATCATCGGCTTCTTCGTCGAAATCAGAATCCGTATCATATACATCATCGCAGTCATCAAAATCATCATCGTCATCTATATCGTATTCGTTGACCTTTGAAAATCTTGAGAAACGAGTGTCAAGTTCCTCGGGATCCTCAACCTTAGTTACGATCAGGATGAGGCAGTCTGAGGAAACAGGAATTGCTTCAACCATAAGTGGAGTGTCATCGATCTCAAATCCTAATTCTGCAGAGGCCTGTTGTATCATATCTCTAAATAGCTCTCTTGCCTTCTGAGAGCCATATGCAAGCTCAGAAATCTTGAGATGCTTTTCGTTTAAATCTGCTTTGTTGAGTGTGCATCTTATCTGATTTTCACTTAAACGTTCAATCTTCAATAGAATCGACCCCCTTTATAATAAAATAAACACCTAATTAAAATGTGTATTATAGTTTACCACATTTGTCAAACAAGTAAATAGTCTGTAGGGAGAAAAAACTGGAAAATTGATTAACAATTCATAAACTTTCATATCGTAAACGTTTACATTAATACAGTATGGATTTCTTTATGAAGTTTTCATTAAATATGAGGAAAAGGGGTTGGATTAATGCCGCATATGATGTATGGTGAGTCTGTGAGCGGGTCAACTCATTACAGGTGAGTTCAATTCTATATTATTCTATAAATTCTGTCTGATCCTTATCGTTTCAGATACAATTCCCAGAGAGATAGCGAATATGTCATTGCTCACATATTCTCAGAGGCAAACAGGTATTTATTTACAGGGTATATGGGGTTAATACATCACATCACAAAATCACATTGCACATTTGCCAACGGGAAAATATATACGTCAGGGGGTGATGCCTATAGGGGTATAAGGCACACAAAGTATGGGGATAGTGTATAGTTATTTATTTTAATATGCACGGAATTACACATATCAGTAATAGAGCTTAAACTGGTCCTGCCGGCTGTCACGGTGGGACCTTATCATGTCTGCGAGTCATACCATGCTTTCACTGCTTTTGCGATGGCACTGGCAAGTCTAGTCTGGTATTCGGGATCGCACAGCTTCAGGCATTCCTGGCTGTTGCTCAGAAAACCACACTCAACTATGACCGCAGTGCAGGGACTTTCCACAAGCACCATATACTCGGAATTACCTTTGGGCATTCTGGTGTTGCCAGGATCCACATCGGAAATCAAATATTGCTGTATGGTTTCTGCAAGGCATTTTCCTGCACTGGAGGTGGAATAGTAGAAGACCTGTGCACCGTGGACGTATTCGGCGGAGTAGCTGTTCTGATGAATGCTTATGTATAGATCGGCATTAAGCTCGGCAGCTCTGTTGGTCCGGTAATGCAGATCGGATGACTTTTTGCTGCCAGCATCCAGGCTGTTCAGTGAGCGGTCTGAATCTCTAGTCAGAGATACTGAAAAGCCTTTTGTCGCCAGGGCATCCTGCAGTTTCAAGGAGATCTCTAGGTTGATCTTCTTTTCCTCAATACCGTCAGGGCTCACCTTTCCGGGATCAAAGCCACCGTGACCGGGGTCTATGAGAATTAAAAAGTCATTGCAATTATCCTGTTTATCGGTCTGACTGGTGTCGCCTTCTGAAATATGAGTTTTGTCAGCTTCGTTTCCATGACTTTCAGATGTTTTATTTCCTTTGCCAGTTGGGGTGCTGCCATTTTTGACCGATGTGGATGAACTGCGTGTTCCCAAAGATTTCACGTAGCGCTGGTAACACATAACTGGAGGTAGTGATACCGAGGCAATGATCGCCAGGATCAGGAGAAAATGTTTATGCTGTGTTTTCATGATATATATCCCTGATTTCCTTATCAATAATCTATATGCATTTGACAGCGATACTATGCTGGGCTAAAATATGGGCGTATAGTGATTTGAAATGCTGGTGCTGAATGCACTAGCCAGAGTATGCGGTGCCATTTGTTGCAGGTGTCCGCATTTGCAGAGACAGAGGTTGAAAACGATGAATACTATAATAGCAAAGGCCGGCGTGGATGATGAGCATATGTATGAGCAGGCCGCTGAGATACTGAGATCCGGCGGACTTGTGGCATTCCCAACGGAGACGGTGTATGGACTTGGAGGGGACGCTCTGAATCCGGATGCATCCCACAAGATATATTCAGCGAAGGGCAGACCTTCGGATAACCCGCTCATAGTGCACATAGCGGATACCGACAGCGTATATGAACTTGCGGAATATGTGAGTGATGACACTAAGAAGCTGATGGAGGCGTTCTGGCCGGGACCGCTCACCATCATTTTAAATAAGAAAGCGGTCGTGCCGCATACCACTACAGGAGGACTTGATACTGTGGCAATAAGGATGCCTTCCCATCCAGTGGCAATGAAGCTTATAAAGGACTCGGGGGTGTACATTGCGGCGCCGAGTGCAAATCTGTCTGGAAGACCATCTCCGACAACGGCACATCATGTGCAGCAGGATATGGATGGTAGAATAGATATGATCATCGACGGCGGTGCGGTTGGAATCGGTATAGAGTCGACCATTGTTGATATGACAGGTGACAGACCGACCATACTTAGACCTGGATATATAACCCCTGAAATGATAAAGAATATCGTTGGGGATGTGACCATTGATCCAGCGATAACAGGGATGAATAATGCTCTGAGACCAAAGGCGCCGGGAATGAAATATACTCATTATGCGCCAAAGGGCGAACTCAGTATAGTCGAGGGCGATAGGCTGGTTGCCGCGGAGCGGATAAGAAGTCTGGTTGCTGAGAAGAGAGCACAGGGGTATAAGACAGCTATTTTGTGCGATACTGAGAATGTAGGCCTTTACAATGACGGTGTGTGTGAGAACATATATGACGCCGGAAGCAAGAAGAATGAGATAACAGTTTCAGCAGGACTTTACAGTCTGTTAAGAACATGTGATGATATAGGTGCACAGTATATATACAGTGAGTCTTTTGAAGAGGGCGACATGGGCTATGCCATCATGAACAGACTCATAAAGGCCGCAGGCCACAGAATAATAAAATGTTAATTAATTTCGTAAGGAGGACCCGCGTAAGCGGGAGATTCCTTACGAAGACGCATGCGCTGCGCGAAGCGCCTTTTAATGCGCATGCACAATAAGAAGTAAGGAGGAGAATGAATTATGATAGCACTTGGATGTGATCATGGCGGATATGAGCTTATGCAGGAGGTCATTAAGCACCTTGAGGAGAGAGGACTTGAGTACAAGAATTTTGGATGCTACAGCACAGAGTCTGTAGACTATCCGATATATGGACAGGCTGCAGCAAAGGCGGTGGCTTCAGGCGAGTGTGATAAGGGAATCATCATCTGCGGAACAGGAATAGGAATATCCATATCGGCAAATAAGATAAAGGGTATCAGAGCTGCGCTCTGCCACGACTGCTTCTCAGCTCAGGCTACCAGAGAGCACAACGATGCGAATATGCTTGCTATGGGAGCAAGAGTCATAGGACCGGGACTGGCTCTCAAGATAGTGGATATATTCCTCGACACACCATTTTCAAAAGACGAGCGCCATGTAAGAAGGATTGGAATGATAGAGTAAAAATGTCTTACAACTTCGTTTTTCCGCAACCGTTATTGCCTGCTGGGATGAGAGACAATCATACATTTCATAAAAACAGAACAACATAAAAAAAGAAACCCATGACAGTTTGGTCAAGACTGTTCATGGGTTCTTTTTTATGCAGTTTCGTCGAAATGCATCAATAATTCGACATTAAACTGCGTTAAAAGGAAGAAAAATGATTAATGGATAAACATAAGTATTATCAACATAGTCACATTGTACATTAACAATAAAAAAATATCAAGGGGTTTGTACAAACTTTACAAAATGTTTATTTACAATATAGCAATATCATTATAAAATAATATTACTTGAGTTTTCACATAATAATCTAAAGTGATGCTTTGATAAAGTATGTGTCTGCTCAATTTCACAGAAGGGAGGAATGTTATGCTGCAGGAGACTATGAAGACAATAACAGATGCGGAAGCTCAGGCTGCGGAGATAGTCCGCAAGGCAAGGGAGGAAGCTGACTATACAGTAGCTGCTGCAAGAAAAGAGGCCACAGATATGATAGCGGCTGCAGGGGCGAGTGCGAAAGAGAGTATGAAAAACGCTGAGGGAAACCGCAGGACAGAGGAGGAAAAGCTGACGGTGAAGGCTATGGATGTTGCCACGGCAGAGATAGGACATCTTAGAGACCGAGCCACATCCATGGAGAGTGAAGTTACATCCATGATCATATCGGAGCTGGTTGGCTGACCAATTCTGCAAGCTGATATTAAATGTACAGCAAGCGTATACGAAATTGAAATTTAATCAACATTTGAATATGGAAAGGGGGTAAATATATGGCGGTACTTCCTATGAAAAAGATTGAGATCTGTGCCATGAAGAGGGACAGAAAAGCAATTCTTGAGAAGCTCCAGTCGCTGGGAATGGTTGAGATACAGACTAATAACGAAGAGACTGATGACTTCAGGAAGATGAGTACCACAAGCCAGAGAGCAAAGTACGAGAAGAGAGTACAGAATACAGATGAAGCCTTACAGATACTTGATAAGTATGTTCCGGAGGAGAAATCCATATTTGCCAGCTTGGAAGGACGGCAGGAGGCGTCAGAGGCTGACATTCAGGAGATCATAGCTGGCAGACGGGATTATAACTGTAAGGTTAAAAAGATCCAGGGGATCAGCAAGGACATAGCCGGATGCGAGGCGGGAATAGTCAAATGTCAGGTGGCCATAGACGGATTGGTGCCGTGGCTGAATATGGACATACCGATCAATACCACAGGAACCGAGAAGACGGATGTGATGATCGGAACCATGCCACCGGGACTTACGGAGACAGATATACATGGATATATAAGCTCTGCGGAACCGGAGATGGCGGGATACACAGTCGCTGTTGTAGGATCTGATAAGGACCAGACTTGTATGGTGGCAATAGCCCTTAAACCTGTATCACAGAGGGTGGAGGAGATACTGAGATCCCATGGATTTACAAGAATCTCCTATTTCTCCAGAAGGACACCCGAGCAGAAAATGGAGAAGTATAAAGAGGATATACGGGAGTTTGAGCAGTGTATAGAGGACAAGAAGAAAGAACTCGTATCTTTGGCTGATGACAGGAATAAGCTGAGACTTCTGGCTGACTACTATCGCATAAGGGCTGACAAATATCAGGTTCTTGGAGGCCTTCTCCAGTCTAAGAGTACATTTGTCATATCGGGTTATGTGCTGGAAAGAGATGCAGACAGGGTAGTGACTGTACTCAATGAGAAATTTAGTCTGATGGCTGATGTATATGATGTTCCGGAGAATGAGGCTGCACCGATACAACTGCAGAATCCGAAGATGTTCGCATCGGCGGAGGGCGTACTAGAGTCATTTGGACTTCCGGGCAAGGGTGAGATGGATCCAACCACACCGATGGCGATATTCTATATATTCCTGTTCGGACTCATGTTGTCCGATGCGGCGTATGGACTCATCATATTCCTGGCATGTTTTATTTTGATCAGGAAATTCCCGAAGATGGAGAACGGACTTCAAAAGTCCCTGCGTCTGTTCATGTACTGTGGTATATCCACACTGATATGGGGAATATTATTTGGCGGTTTCTTCGGAGACCTGATAACGGTGGTATCGAGGACGTTTTTCCACCATGAGGTGACATTCAAGCCAGTATGGTTTGCGCCTCTCGACGACCCGATGAAACTTTTGCTCTTCTCGCTGCTGTTTGGACTTATACATTTGTTCGGCGGATTGGCATTAAAGGGATATATGTGCTTGAAGAAAGGCGATGTGAAGGCGTTCATATGCGACGTGCTGTCGTGGTTCATGCTCATCACAGGACTTGTGCTGATGCTCATGCCAACGGAGTTGTTCGCATCCATAGCACAGATGCAGTTCAATTTCCCTGGATGGCTTAGGAATACAAGCTACGGACTGGCGATTGCGGGAGCTGTGATCATCGTGCTCATGTCGGGAAGAGACCACAAGAATCCGGCACTCAGACTGGCACTTGGACTGTATGACATATACAACCTGACAGGCTGGCTGTCAGATCTGCTGTCGTATTCCAGACTTCTTGCACTGGGACTTGCGACGGGAGTTATAGCACAGGTAATAAACCAGATGGGAAGCATGGCTGGCGATGGAATATTCGGAGCCATAGTGTTCGTCATCGTATTTATAGTAGGACATCTGTTCAACCTTGCGATCAACATGCTTGGAGCATACGTGCATACATGCCGTCTCCAGTATGTAGAGTTCTTCGGCAAATTCTACGAGGGCGGCGGCAATCCATTCAGGCCGTTCAGGGAGAATACGAAGTACGTAGATATAGTAAGTGGTACAGAAGTGCAGAAATAAGAAATAAAAAACCAATTTTAGGAGGAGAAAATATTATGACAATGGGAACGGTTTTGGCATTAGTGGGAGCTGCGCTTGCAGTAATTCTTGCAGGCATGGGATCTGCATATGGAGTAGGAGTTGCTGGTCAGGCGGCAGCAGGTGTAGTAAGTGAGGATCCAAGCAAATTCGCAAAGGTTCTTATCATCCAGCTTCTTCCGGGTACACAGGGTATCTACGGACTTCTTGTTGGATTCATAGCATTGTCCAACATAGGAATCCTTTCAGGAACACCGAAGGAGCTCACAGTAGCACAGGGACTTATGATGCTTGCAGCATGTCTTCCAATAGCAGTAGTTGGTCTTGTATCAGCAATGCATCAGGGCAAGACAGCAGTTGCAGCAGTTGGAATAGTTGTAAAGAAGCCTGATCAGTTTGGTAAGGCGATGCTTTTCCCAGCCATGGTTGAGACATATGCGATCCTTGCACTTCTGGTATCAATTCTTGCGGTAAATGGAATCAAACTTTAATTTTTCATGCGCATGAACAATAGACGATAGTAAGGAGGATGTACTTTATGACAGGATTAGATACAATCGTAGAACAGATCCTTCAGGAAGCGCAGAAGGAAGCTGAAGAGATCAAAGCTCAGGCTGCCAGAAACGCGGATTCCATCATTGCAAATGCCAAAAAGACTGTGGATAAGATGAATGAGGATACCGGTGAGAAGGTTGCTCAGGCAGAAAAGTCCGGATCATTCAGGGCGAAGTCCTCATCGGAACTCAAGAAGAGACAGGCGATACTTGCGGCAAAACAGACCATCATCGGAAATATGCTGGATAAGGCATATGACGCAATGGTGGCGCTTCCGGATGAGGAGTATTTCCGGGTGATCATCAGATGTCTGGAGAAGTCGGTACAGCCGAAAAGCGGAGAGATATGCTTCTCCAGGAAAGATAGAAAACGACTTACACCACAGACTGAGAAGCAGATAGAGCAGATAGCTGCAGCTCATGGAGGAAGCCTGAAGGTGTCCGATGGAAACTGTGATATAGATGGAGGATTTGTTCTCATTTACGGAGGAATCGAGGAAAACTGTTCATTCAGGGCGATGCTGGACGCGAACAGAGAACATTTGGCAGACAAAGTAAATGAATTATTATTTGTTGATAACAGATAGCTGGAGGTAGGCAGATGGCAGACAAATATATATATGCGGTTGCCAGGATCAGGGCGCTTGAGATGTCGCTTATGAGTCAGGCGGCCATAGAACAGCTCGTGGCCACAGATTCCTACAAGAAGGCGGTTCAGTTCATCATAGAGAAGGGCTGGGGCGATAGTGATAATGCCAGTATGGATGAAAATGACATACTTAGGGCGGAGACCGACAAGACGTGGGCTGCCGTGGCCGAGATGGTGAATGATATGTCCGTGTTCGATGTCATAAGACTTCCGGATCTGTATCACAATCTCAAGGCGGCGATCAAGACTGTGGTTGCCGGGGAAACTCCTGCCCATGTGTTCTTCGACAATGCCGAGATAGACGGTCAGAAGATGTTGTCCATCGTAAGTGACAAGGCGTGGGACAGACTTCCAGAACACATGAGAGACTGCGCGAGGGAGGCTTGGGACTGTATGGCACAGGCCGGAGACGGTCAGATGTGCGATGCTGTGATAGACAGAGGAACACTACTGGCGATCATGCAGGCTGCGAAGAAGGCAGATGACAGCCTGCTCAGGGATTATGCAGAGACGACGGTGGCTGTTGCAGATATCAAGATAGCGGTGAGATCCATGAAGACAGGCAAAAACAAGGATTTCATGAAGAGAGCCATGGCGGAGTGCAACACTCTGGATATTGACAGGCTGGCGACGGCTGCGGTGGCTGGCATGGAGGAGATAGAGAGATACCTTGCGGACACAGCATACGCCGGTGGGGCAGAGGCACTTTCTGAGTCGGCATCGGCATTTGAGAGATGGTGTGACAACCGTATCATAGAGACGATAAAGCCTCAGAAGTACAACCCATTTACGGTGGGACCGATAGTGGCGTACATTCTGGCGAGGCTCAACGAGATAAAGACAGTCAGGATCATATTGACATGCAAGCTGAACCAGCTTCCGGAGGAGGCTATCAGGGAAAGGGTAAGGGAGATGTATGTATAAGATAGCTGTTATGGGCGATTATGACAGTATATACGGATTTGCAACTCTGGGCCTGGATACATTTCCTGTAGATGATCCGGAGTATGGGGTTACGCTGCTGAAAAGGTTGGCGGAGGACAATTATGCAGTTATATATATGACCGAGGCACTGGCTTCGGATCTCAATAAAGAGATAGACAGATACAGAGAGGTTATGAAGCCAGCGATCATTCTAATACCGGGGATATCAGGCAATACAGGGGCTGGAATAGCGGGAGTGAAAAAATCCGTTGAGCAGGCTGTAGGCTCGGACATATTATTTAATGAAGAATGATTAGAAAATAATGGTGAAACGAGCGGATATAGGTAATTGCGAAATCGGTATAATTCGATTTTGCAATTATCTATGGAGTGAGTGAGTATAGAAGGGAGCGTGAGCTGTTAAGTGGCTACAGGAAAGATTAAGAAGGTCGCCGGACCACTGGTCATCGCTGAGGGCATGCGTGATGCAAATATGTACGACGTTGTGCGTGTAAGTGAGAGCAGACTTATCGGCGAGATCATAGAGATGCACGGAGATCAGGCATCAGTTCAGGTATACGAGGAGACATCGGGACTTGCACCGGGAGCACCGGTCGAGTCAACGGGAATGCCTCTATCAGTTGAGCTGGGACCGGGACTTATAAGCAGTATATACGATGGAATCCAGAGACCGCTGGATGACATCATGAAGATATGTGGCAATAACCTGAAGCGAGGAGTTGAAGTTCCATCGCTGAAGAGAGATATCAAGTGGACGTTTGTGCCGACAGCAAAAGTGGGCGATAAGGTGTCGGCAGGCGATGTGATAGGAACAGTTCAGGAGACTGTGGTTGTCACACAGAAGATCATGGTGCCTTATGGCGTGACAGGAACCATCAAAGAGATAAAGGCAGGAGAATTCACAGTTGAGGAGACTGTGTGTGTGGTTGAGACAGACAAGGGTGACAGGGAGCTGACACTCATGCAGAAGTGGCCGGTTCGTAAGGGCCGTCCATATAAGGAGAAGATACCACCGGTTATGCCACTTATCACAGGACAGAGAGTTGTGGATACATTCTTCCCTATAGCAAAGGGAGGAGTGGCTGCGGTTCCCGGACCTTTCGGAAGCGGTAAGACAGTCATCCAGCATCAGCTTGCAAAGTGGGCTGAGGCGGATATCGTAGTCTACATCGGATGCGGAGAGCGAGGAAACGAGATGACGGATGTTCTGAACGAGTTTCCAGAGCTGAAGGATCCGAAGACCGGACATTCACTCATGCAGAGAACAGTCCTCATAGCCAACACATCGGATATGCCGGTTGCGGCCAGAGAGGCATCTATATATACAGGTATAACTATAGCTGAGTATTTCCGTGATATGGGTTACTCTGTGGCACTCATGGCGGATTCCACATCGCGTTGGGCTGAGGCGCTCAGAGAGATGTCAGGACGTCTGCAGGAGATGCCTGGAGAGGAGGGTTACCCTGCTTACCTCGGTTCAAGACTTGCGCAGTTCTACGAGAGAGCCGGAATGGTCAAGACTCTCGGCAGCGAGGGCAGAACCGGTGCACTGTCGGTTATCGGTGCGGTTTCTCCTCCAGGTGGTGATATTTCCGAGCCGGTTTCACAGGCAACACTTCGAATCGTCAAGGTATTCTGGGGACTGGATTCATCGCTTGCGTACAAGAGACATTTCCCTGCTATCAACTGGCTGACCTCATACTCTCTGTATGTGGACAATATGGGCAAATGGTTCGAGGAAAATGTAAATGAAAAGTTCATGGTCGACAGACAGAAGATGATGACACTGCTTCAGGAGGAGGCAGAGCTCGATGAGATCGTTAAGATGGTAGGTATGGATGCTCTTTCAGCGGGAGACCGACTGAAGATGGAGGCGGCGAGATCCATAAGAGAGGATTTTCTTCACCAGAACTCATTCCATGATGTGGACACATACACACCGCTTCACAAGCAGTTTTTGATGATGGAGCTCATCATGGCATTTTATGAGGAGTCGGCGCAGGCTCTTGCCGGTGGAGCAAGCATAAGAAATATTCTGAATATGCCGATCAGAGAAAAGATCGGACGATTCAAATATGTGCTTCCTGAGAATGTGGATGAAGAGTACGAGAAGATATCTAGGGAGCTTGACAAAGAGCTTCAGGAAGCTATAGAGAAGGAGGACTAAGACTATGCCAAAGGAATACAGAACTATACAGGAAGTTGCGGGTCCTCTGATGCTGGTGCACGGAGTTGAGAATGTAGCTTATGATGAGCTGGGTGAGATCGAGCTGGCGGACGGCGAGATCAGACGATGCAAGGTCCTTGAGATAAATGGTGAGGACGCCCTGGTACAGCTCTTTGAGAACTCGACAGGTATCAATCTTTCAAACAGCAAAGTAAGATTCCTTGGAAGGAGTATGGAGCTCGGCGTATCAGAAGATATGCTTGGCCGTGTATTTGACGGACTTGGAAGACCTATAGATGGCGGCCCTGAGATACTTCCTGATGAGAGAAGAGATATCAATGGTCTGCCGATGAATCCGGCTGCCAGGAACTATCCGTCTGAGTTCATTCAGACAGGTATATCAGCCATAGATGGACTGAACACACTGGTAAGAGGACAGAAGCTGCCGATATTCTCGGCTTCAGGACTTCCGCACAGCCAGCTTGCAGCACAGATAGCAAGACAGGCAAAGGTGCGCGGAACAGATGAGCCATTCGCCGTTGTATTTGCAGCCATGGGTATCACATTTGAGGAGGCAAACTTCTTCACAGAGAGCTTCAAGGAGACTGGTGCCATAGATAGAACAGTCCTCTTCATCAACCTGGCAAATGATCCTGCGGTTGAGCGTATCGCCACACCTAGAATGGCACTTACCGCCGCTGAGTATCTTGCATTTGAGAAGAACATGCACGTTCTGGTAATCCTCACGGATATCACGAACTATGCGGATGCACTTCGTGAGGTATCAGCCGCAAGAAAAGAGGTTCCGGGACGCCGTGGTTATCCTGGATACATGTACACTGACCTAGCAACTCTGTATGAGAGAGCCGGAAGACAGAAGGGTAAGAATGGAAGTATAACCATGATACCGATCCTGACCATGCCTGAGGATGACAAGACTCATCCTATACCAGACCTTACGGGATATATCACAGAGGGACAGATCATTCTCTCAAGAGAGCTGTACAGAAAGGGAGTCACACCACCTATCGATGTACTTCCGTCACTGTCCAGACTTAAGGATAAGGGAACCGGTGAGGGCAAGACCAGAGGAGATCACGCCAGCACCATGAACCAGTTATTTGCTGCTTATTCAAGAGGAAAGGATGCCAAGGAGCTCATGACTATCCTGGGTGAGTCGGCACTTTCAGATATAGATATTATATATGCAAAGTTTGCAGAGGCATTTGAGAAGGAGTATGTATCCCAGGGGTACGGCACCGACAGAAGTATTGAGGAGACACTTGCCATCGGCTGGAAGCTTCTCTCCATTCTTCCTAGAGCCGAGCTGAAACGTATCGACGACAAGTGGCTTGACATGTATTACGGAAAGTAGTGGGTAGGCAATTTTGCGGGAAGATTGTGGAATATAGCATTCGACTGCATACCTGAGCAGGAGCGCTTTCGCTCGTTTCACCCTGCAGCGGTACTAGCGCTCGCATGCTCGCTGAGTACCGGCGGGCTCAAATGTCCTGCTCATGGTAATGCAGTGGATTGCTATATATTTAAAGCATTCGTGCAAAATTGCCATATATACATTGTTTTTGTAATACATGTCAAGTAGCTTGAGAATATATTTGGAAGAAAGGAGAAGACAGATGGCTAATGTTGTGGTTAATCCAACCAGAATGGAGCTGACAAGGCTTAAGAAGAAGCTGGTCACGGCATCCAGAGGCCATAAGCTCCTTAAGGATAAGCGAGATGAGCTGATGAGGCAGTTCCTTGACATGGCAAGAGAGAATATGGAACTGAGAAAGAAGGTTGAGGCTGGCATCAAAGCTGCCAACACAGGCTTTGTAATAGCGAAGGCGGGTATGAATGAGCAGACATTGAGCACGGCGCTCATGGCTCCGAAGCAGGAGGTGCGGATCGCCCTTGGCGACAGGAATGTAATGAGTGTTGACATTCCGGTGTACGACTATAAGACGAAAAGCGCAAATTCAAATGACATCTATTCGTATGGATTTGCATTTACATCTGGAGAGCTGGACGATGCAGTGAAGTCCCTATCGGATATACTTCCTGATATGCTGAGACTGGCGGAGGTGGAGAAGTCCTGCCAGATGCTCGCAGCGGAGATAGAGAAGACCAGAAGGCGTGTAAATGCTCTTGAGCATGTCATCATCCCGGAGACCCGGGAGGGAATAAAGTATATAAGCATGAAGCTTGATGAGAATGAGCGAAGCACCCAGGTCAGACTTATGAAGGTCAAGGACATGATGCTGGAGGAGGCTCATCACTACAAAGAGCATCAGTTCGAGCATGCGCAGTAGACAGAATGATATTCTATGTAAGGTAATAAAAAGAAACTGGTTTCCGATATTTAAACTTATAGGACAAAAGTTTTGATAAAAACCGCCAACACCTCAGATAAATAAAGGGGTGTGGGCGGTTTGATCTTTTTGTTGAATATTGAATTAGTCGGTTGTATCCCTTCGCAGAAGAACTGGCGTGATCTTCTTGTGGACGGGAAATGAAAATAATCTGTATTTCCAGTTTGCGGGAAGCAAGACTGTTGCAAGAGTATCAAAGTATGAGATAAGCCAGATAGGCGACAAGGTTTCGTTCGTATTCATGCCACATAAGCTGCACTTCTTTGACAGCACAACCGAAAAAACAATCTAATCAAGCAGAAGGAGGACATAGTATGTACACATGCCAGAAGGCAGATGAATATATAGAAAAGAACAGAGTAGACAGAGCAGATAAGCCGGAGTTCCACCTCACAACTCCGGTGGGCTGGTTAAACGATCCAAATGGGTTTTCCATATATGGAGGAAAGGCACATTTGTTTTACCAGTTCCATCCATACAGCACAGAGTGGGGACCGATGCACTGGGGACACTCCAGTTCAAAGGATTTCATAAAATGGGAAGAGCTTCCAACTGCGCTGGCGCCAGACTCGGAATTTGATTCATTTGGGTGCTTTTCAGGAACTGCTATAGAGAATGACGGGAAGCATGTATTGTTCTATACAGGAGTAGTTGAGGAAAAACTAGCTGATGGAACTAAGAATGTTATACAAAACCAGTGTATGGCTGTAGGCGATGGAATTAGTTATGAAAAAATATCCAGCAATCCTGTTGTTGATGGAAAGATCATGCCAGAGGAATGCAGCCGTGCTGATTTCAGAGATCCGAAGGTCTGGAAGGATGAGGACGGCAGGTACTATATGCTGACTGGAAACCGGACATATGATGGAATCCCTCAGGTTGTACTGTTCTCTTCAGATGATATGTACAACTGGAAATATGAATCAGTATTTGCAAAGGATGAAACAGGCAGATTTGGCGCAGTATGGGAGTGCCCAGACTATTTTGAGATGGATGGACATAATGTGCTTATAGTATCCCCACAGGACATGTCAGCAGATGGAGAGTTTCACAATGGAAATAACGTGGTATTCTTCACAGGCGATGTGGATGAAGAGAGACATATTTTCAAGTATGAAAAAGCGGTATCTGTGGACAGTGGATTTGATTTTTATGCACCGCAGACTATAAGAACGCCTGATGGACGAAGAGTGATGATTGGCTGGATGCAGTCCTGGGACAGCGTAAATACGCTGCCACGTGGACAGAAGTGGGCATGTATGATGTCAGTTCCAAGAGAACTAATGATCTCTGACGGCAAGCTGATTCAGACTCCGGTCAGAGAGCTTTGTGGATACAGACAGAACAAGCTGGTAGTTAATGATACTTTGCGTGGTGAGAAGACATATGAAGGCGTTAACGGCAGAGTTATCGATATGACAGTTGATATAAAGAAAGCTGACTGCGGACATTTTACAATGCATTTTGCAAAGGATGAGATTCATGAAACCAATGTCAGCTATACCCCGGGAACACAAATGCTTGAGATAGACAGAACATTTGCGGGATGGATACGTGATACAAACTGTGTGCGCAAGGTCAAAATCAAGAATGGCAATGGACTTTCAAAAATGAGAATAGTGATGGATTGGAATTCCATAGAGATATTTGTAAATGATGGGGAACAAGTGCTGTCTACAGTTATATATACACCGCGCAATGCTCAGGATATTGTATTTGAAACTGACGGATGTGTGGAACTTGAGGTGGAGAAATACGATCTGAACATATAAGTCATATGCTCTGATTGATCAAATTTTGAAAGAAATAGAAGAGTTTATTATACAATAAAATTCTTGAAAACCTAAATACATGTGATAAAAATACCAGCTTGCAAAGATTAGAAAAAGCATCTGATTTTGCAGACTGGTATTTTGTTTATTTATCCAGCAAATATGCTGGCTACATGTAAATGCGCAATGTCATCAATTTAAGCGTATTGAGAAAAGTTAAGCTCTGTTATTCAATGCATTTATGTTATACTTATAGAGAAAATACTATGAGGCATGGTATGTTTACAAAGACCCAGATATTGAACAAACTGCTGAAACTGTTGAAAATTATGGTAGTGCATCAGTGCTAGGTCTCTAAAAACGACCACTATACTTATTAGGACTAAAACATCAGTAAATGTTGGGAAAATAAAGGAGAAATTGCATGAAAGTTCATAATTATAAAATAAAAAATAACATTGAGCAGGCAGAGGATACAACTTGTGGAACATGCAGAAAAATAACATTGAACGGTATAGGTCTGCTTTCCGGAGCACAGCTTAAGTATATAGCGTTCATTTCAATGCTTATAGATCATACGAATAAGACTTTGCTGTATCCGTACCTGGACGGTGGAATAATATCGGCTGTAAGTGATGTGTTTGATGTCCTTGGACGGATAGCCTTCCCAATATTCATATATATGCTTGTGGAAGGATATTTTCATACGAGAAACAAGTGGAGGTATCTTGGAATGCTGCTTATATTTGGCGTGATATCTGAGATCCCTTATGACATGTTCTCCAGTGGCGTATTCTTTGAATGGAATGCAAATAATATTATGTTTACATTGGCGATGGTGCTGGCAATGATATGGATCATAGATGTGCTGAGGAAAAAAATGGAGAAGCTTCCCAAGGCAGTATGGTTTATAGCAACGATACCGATAGTTGCCATAGTGTGTCTTATATCGATGAATCTTGCGGTTGATTATGACTACCACGCCATACTTATAGGATATTTCCTGTATATATTTCATGAAAAGTCCGCAATTGCAATACCGTTCTGCTACCTGGCGATGTTCAAGGAACCGTGGGCACTGTTGGGGTTTGGACTGACTTTGACATACAATGGCAAGCGCGGCAGGCAGAATAAGCTGGTGAATTACCTGTTCTATCCAGTACATATGCTGATACTCGGTATTATAAGGATGTGTCTTGGGCTGTGATAGATGAGAAGGAGCACGGAGGCGTTATGGAAATTGACAAAGAGCTGATGATAAAGATATATGACCTCAGGCGCAGGCTTCACAGTATTCCTGAGACTTCGATGCATGAGATGCGGACTAAGGCGATGCTCATGTCATTTCTCAGGGAGAATACTGACCTTGAGATCGTGGATAGAGGTGCTTGGTTTTATGCGGTGCTGAAATCTTCTTATGACATAATAGGGGATGAAGAAAGAACGCCGATCGCGTTCAGGGCAGACATGGATGCAGTGTGTGGGCAGGATGGAAAGCCGGGACATTACTGCGGGCATGATGGACATAGCAGTATATTATGTGGGGCTGCGGCCTGGCTGTCCCGTGCAATGGAAAAATGCGGAAATACGCATGTGTGTGATATAAATGACAATTCTGGAGTGATTTGCCAGAATCAGATAATTAACAGGGACGTCTATTTCATTTTCTAGCCCGGCGAGGAGATCAGTGCCGGGGCAAGGCTGTGCAGAAATCTTATAATTGAGAAGAATATAGGTGAGATTTATGGACTTCATAACATACCGGGATATCCGAGAAATCATGTGCTGACGATAGATGGAACATTTGCATGCGCATCAACGGGGCTTGAGATACATATGATAGGAACAGCCAGCCATGCGGCATATCCTGAGGCGGGAAAGAATCCGGGGCCTGCGCTTGCCAGGCTGCTGCTGGAGATAGAGAAGCTTACGGAGGAGTACAACCGCAGCAGGGGATTTGTCAGGATGACGCTCATCGGAATGGATATTGGAAGTGCCAATTACGGTGTGGCTGCATCAGAAGGAACGCTGCGCATGACGGTGAGGGCTGAGAGAGAAAAGATATTTGCCGGGTATGTGGATGAGATAAAGCAGATTGCACAAAATACTGCGGACGATGGGGGCTTCACCCTTGATATACAGGAGATAGAGCGGTTTCCGGCAACGGAAAATCATGCTGTGAATGTGGACAAACTGAGAAAATGTGCTACTGACCAGAATATTGTGGTCACAGAACTTGCTGAGTCGATGAGATGGTCGGAGGACTTCGGATACTATCTGCAGGAGACAAAGGGAGCATTCTTCGGCGTAGGTGATGGTGAGGATCATGCCCAGCTCCACACGGCGGGATTCGAGTTTCCGGATGAGATCATAGAGACAGCAGTTAAGATGTTTGTGGGGCTGGCATTGATGTAGTGCATGTAGGAGATAGTAAGTTATTTGATGTTCAAAAATGGGGTAAAGTCGTATGAAGATAAAATATGACAGACGCGTAATGCGTATAATTCTGACCACCGCGGTGGTGGTATCTGTTCCTACACTTGTAGGAATGATCTGTGGTGTGTTTTTTGATGATGTTGTCAGTACATTTTGCGATGTTATGATGGTTACGGGCGTTATAACATTTTGCCCTATGGCTGGTTTGTGGCTTGCCTGCCTGGACGCATGGCTGTACCTGAGAGAACTGGGCAAGGCCGGATATGAGGTCCCAGATGACAGAAGAAAATATAATTGTGTGCTAGAAAATCTGCCGAGAGAACGAGAAGATTATTGCATCGTTGATGGAAGGGACAGGGATAGCGTGATATCAGCATGTATCACGGCTGCATGTGCACTCTGTTTTGCGGTGGTGGTCATAAAGTATTATGTAGGGTGGTGGCGCTGGATTCCCGGAGTGTCGATTCCTGGAATATGCCTGTGTATTGTTGCTGTATTCTGGGTGGCTGGGGCAGTTGTATATTATAGACAGTCTGACAATAGAAAATATAGAGGAAGGCTTGAACCAGTCGATGACAGAAAGGTAAGAACCTATCTGTTTAAGAAGATTATGACTATACTTTTGGCTGGCTTTGTATCCGTGATTTTTGATCTGGCTATGTTTTCTGCGGCTGGTTACATGGCCAAAGCGCAGGTGGAGGCGGATGTTGAGAAGGTGAGATACGAGGTCGCTGGTATAAGCGATACATCTCGTGACGGCCAAGATGGAACATACCAGCCAGGAGAGATAGACACGGACAAGCTGAGCATAGATTTTCGGATGAAAGACGGACATCTTGAATGGCAGTCAGAGCACGGGCAGATGAAGCTTACGTATGTATATACATGGAAATATGGGAAAACGGAAAGAAGTATCATCAGATGATTTTTGCACGATCTTTGCGTAAACTTGTGCTTGTTCAGGCATAAAATCCCTCTCGTAGAACATAATAATAACAAGTTGTAAAAGGGATGTGTGTGGAGGTTCGACATGACAAAAGCGGCAAAGATATATCTGGTGGTTCTCATATGGCTGTCAGCACTGGTGCAGCTGGCGGTACTTCTGATCTAGAATTTATTAGCTATTATCTGAATAGTGATTCGGATTTGATGGATTCAGTAAAATGTGACTGCCTCTTGGGTCATTCCGGAGTTGTTCAGAATGAAATAACAGGTAACGACCTGTTTTGTTAAAGAATTAAATGAAAATATATATCATTACCAATGATTATATGTTAGAATAAATCGACTTTGTTTCAAATTGCAGGGATGTAGCCGCGAATATGCGGAATGTTTGGAGACAGGGTCGATTTTTCTGCATAAAATGCAGGATGATCTTCGTGGATTTTGGGAAAAATAGGAAGTCTGTTAGCTATTTTACCCTTGATATCGTGCCTTAAAATGTATCTCGACATGGAGAGGCAGGTGGATAGGGCTACTAACCGTGATCCATGCCATCACCCGGTATCATAAAGGGGTTTTTTCTTAACATGTTTTTGATTCCCCGACAGTATGAGGGCAAGATAAAGTTGTGCTCATGCGAGGAGAGCTATCAGATAGGCTTTTCGTTATTTGCTCCCCGGGCTGGTGAGATATACAGCAGTGATACATGGAGCGTGGATTTGTTGTCCGCTGACGGCGGGGCGGTCGCTCTTGTCGTCCATTTGGAATGGCAGATGACAAATGCGCTTTGTTGGGGCACTGTAAGTAAGTGACGGAGTATGTCACGATACTTAAGGAGGAAATAAATGGAAAAAAACAACAATAATTCCAACAATATCATTGAATTGAAAAACATTGTCAAGACCTATGACAATGGATTCACAGCAGTTGACGGCTTTAACCTCGAAGTGAAGAGAGGCGAGTTCGTCACGTTCTTAGGCCCTTCAGGCTGCGGAAAAACCACGACACTTAGAATGATAGCAGGATTCGAGATTCCTACTTCAGGAGAGATATTACTGGATGGACAGGATATCAGCAAGCTTCCACCAAATAAGAGACCTATTAACACGGTCTTTCAGAGGTATGCGCTGTTCCCACATCTGAATATCTTTGACAACATAGCATTTGGTCTCAAGCTCAAGAAGCTTCCTAAGACAGAGATCGTGAAGAAGGTCAAGAAGGTCCTTGAGATGGTTGACCTTGAGGGCTTTGAGGACAGAAAAGTCGCCACGCTTTCGGGTGGACAGCAGCAGAGAATAGCTATAGCGAGAGCTCTTGTCAATGAGCCAGAGATACTTCTTCTGGATGAGCCTCTTGGCGCACTGGATCTCAAGATGAGAAAAGAGATGCAGATAGAGCTCAAGGGAATGCATGACAGGCTGGGAATCACTTTTATCTATGTAACACATGACCAGGAGGAAGCACTCACCATGTCAGACAAGATAGTTGTCATGAGCGAGGGTGAGATACAGCAGATAGGAACTCCTGAAGATATATATAATGAGCCAAAGAACGCATTTGTTGCGGATTTCATAGGCGAGAGTAACATCTTCAACGGAATCATGACGGGCAAGTTAAAGGTAAGATTCTGTGGTGCAGAATTTGTCTGTCTGGATGACGTGGAGATTGGAACAAAGGTGGACGCCGTAGTAAGGCCGGAGGATGTGATAATCACCACACCTGAACAGGGCGCTGTAAAGGGCGTTGTGACCTCCGTAGTATTTAAGGGTGTTCACTATGAGATCACCGTTGAGTCTGGAAGGAATGAGATAGTTATTCAGACCACAAAGTCCGCCAAGGTTGGAGATAAGGTTGGTCTCAATGTTGAACCTGATGGAATCCACATCATGATATCAGAGACTGCAATCAACAAGATTGAGAGCTCAGTCAATAGAAATTATGCCCTCGGCGTATTTGACGGTAAGGTATCATGCGATCTCACGGAGATCGTTCCGGGTTCAGCCATGAAGGATGGCGTGCTGGTGGATGCAAATGGTGAGGCGATAGACCGTGAGAAGATCAAGGTAATAGTATCTATACTTCCAGAGGATATCGACATGAGTGATGACGAGGAAGCTGGTATACTCTGCGGACATATCATCAATCTTATATATAAGGGAGACCACTACAGCTATGTGGTGAGAACTGACAATGAGGAGGACTTTATCGTGGATGACGAGTACCTGTGGAACATGGAGGACAGAGTCAGCCTGATAATTCCAGAGGATAAGATGAAGTTTTCACTTAAGAGATAAGTGTGTCAAGTTTTCTCTGAAAACTTGACATGTAGCGTCAGCCCCTCGCCGAAGGCGACTTTTAATGGGCTGATGTTCAAGAAATGGAGGGATATACATGAACGGCTTACGTTTTTCAAGAAAACAGCTGGGCATCCCATACGCATTATTTCTCATATGCTTTGTAGTTGCACCACTGTTTGTAATTATTTATTATGCCTTCACCAACGGCGAGGGCAGGTTTACATTTGACAATCTGACGGGATTCTTTACCAGCCCGAACACCATAGGTACTCTGGCATACAGCTTTTTGCTTGCCATAGCGACTACTTTGGTGTGTCTGCTGCTGGCATATCCGATCGCATATATACTTGCGAGAAGTGAGATGAAAAGGAAATCGGTAATTGTCATGATGTTCGTGCTCCCGATGTGGATCAACTTCACACTGAGGATCACAGCACTCAAGGAAGTACTCACGGTTATAGAGGGCAATCTGGCATTCCACCCGTTTCTCAATTCGGTTATAGGAATGACATATGATTTCCTGCCATTTATGATACTTCCTATATATACAACCATATTGAAGCTTGATGGCAGTCTTATGGAGGCTGCTGTGGATCTTGGGGCAAATAGCTTCCAGACATTTGTCAAGGTCACACTTCCGCTCACCGTTCCGGGAATCGTCAGCGGAATAGTTATGGTATTTTTGCCATCTATGACTAACTATGTTGTGCTTGACATGCTTTACAACAGCACATACATCATGGGTAGTCTGATAGGAAGCTACTTCTCAGCATACAACTGGAACGGCGGTTCCATGATAGCACTCGTTCTTCTTGTGATAATACTTGTATTCACACTTGTGACAAACAAGTACACGGATGACGACGGTGGAAGCAGAGGAGGTGCGTTGTTATAATGAAGAAATGGTCTAAGATTATATTTATATGCATTATGCTGCTTCTCATATATATGCCTATACTGATACTGGCTGTGTACAGCTTTACGACATCGGCGAATATAGGAAGCATCCATGGTTGGTCGCTCCACAATTATGTGACTCTGTTCACAAAAGATGAGCTGAGGTCAATGATTGTTGGAACTGTTTTCCTGGCTGCCGGTTCAGCACTGATAGCAACCATTCTAGGAACACTCGGTGCTATAGGTGCTTTTTATTCAAAAAAATGGGCTTCAGCATCGATAAATGCCATGAATGAGGTGCCCGTTGTAAATGCAGATGTTGTGACAGGTTTCTCTATATGTATACTGCTCATAGTTGCATTCGGCATGAGCAAGGACAGCTATGTTCCGCTTGTCATCGGCCATGTGGTTTTGTCGGCACCTTTCGTATATCTGTCGGTAGTGCCAAAGCTCAAGCAGATGGACAGCAGTCTGTATGAGGCTGCGTTAGATCTGGGAGCTACACCTTTCCAGGGACTCACAAAGGTAGTGATACCTCAGATACTTCCTGGTATTATCTCGGGATTTGCGCTGGCTGTTACACTGTCGCTGGATGATTACTTCATCGCGACATACACCAAGCCTGCGACATTTGACACCATAAGTACTTACGTTGTAAATGCGACAAAGGGTTCACAGACGGAAGTTAAGACAGCCCTGTGGGCGCTCTCAACAGTCATATTTGCACTGGTTGTCATAATCGTTGTGGCTATGAATGTGGCCAGAAGAAAGAAGGAGGTGGAGCGCTTATGAACGAAGTGAATAATTCTAATGCGCTCCACCGATCTGCCCCGCTCGCGAAGCAGAGAGGGGCGATACATTATAGAGAGGGTGGAGCGCTTATGAGACATAGATGTTTTGGACGTTCAATTTCCAGAAAGCTGGCGGCAGCAGTCATGGCTGTTTCATTGCTTGCCGGACAGATGCTGCCGGTAATGGCGGCGGAGGATACAGGAAATGCGGCTTCTGTCAAGAGCAACGGTGCATCTGCTACTGAAAAAGAGGTCACTCTCAGGGTGTGCAGCTGGGAAGAGTACATTGACGAGGGTGGCTGGGATGAAGACGAAGCCCTGGAACTGGACAATGGAACAACTATATTTGGTGAGAATTCCATGGTGGAGGATTTCGAGAACTGGTATTACGAGAATTATGGTGTGAAGGTGAATGTTCAATATTCATGCTTCGGTACTAATGAGGATCTCTATAATATGCTGACTCTCGGCGATGTGTATGATCTTGTATGTCCTTCGGAGTACATGATCATGAAGCTTATGTCTGAGAACAAGCTTGAGCCTTTGTCCGATGGCTTTTTCGATGAGAACAACGACAAGAATTATTATATAAATGGTGTGTCGCCATATATTCGAGATACATTTGAGACTCATGAGATAAATGGTGAGACCTGGAGCAAATATGCGGCTGGCTTCATGTTTGGAATTACGGGAATTCTGTACAATCCGGAGAAGATGACTGCTGACGAGGCGGGAACATGGACAGTCCTCAACAACCCTAAGTTTGCAAAACAGATCACCATAAAAGACAATGTCAGAGATTCCTACTTTGCCGCAGTCGGAGCACTGCAGAGGGACAAGCTGATGGACACTGAATTCAGGGCTCAGGATGATTACTCAGAGCAGCTCAAGGATATCATGAACGATGTCAGTCCTGAGACTATAGCAAAGTCACAGGATCTTCTTCAGGACATAAAGGATAATGTGTATTCATTTGAGACTGACAGCGGTAAGGCAGACATGATAACAGGAAAGGTTGTCGCGAATTACCAGTGGTCAGGAGATGCAGTTTATGCCATGGATCAGGCTGAGGAGGATGGTGTGCAGCTTGACTTTGCGGTCCCTGAGGAGTGCACAAATCTGTACTTTGACGGATGGGTCATGCTGAAAAATGGAATAGACGGTGACGCTGACAGAAAGCAGGCGGCCGAGGCGTTTATCAACTTCGTATCAAGACCTGACAATGCAGTCCGCAACATGTATTACATTGGTTATACCTCAGTCATAGCAGGTGGGGATGACGATACGGTATATTCTTATCTGGATTACACTTATGGTGCAGAGGATGACGAGGAGGATGTTGTTGATTATCCACTTGGATATTTCTTCACAGGGGACAACTCAGATCCTGACTACGTTCTCAGAGCTCCTGCGGAACAGGTCAACAGACAGCTTGGGGCTCAGTATCCGTCACAGGACGCCATAGAGAGAAGTGCGGTCATGGAGTATTTCGATGAGGATGCCACCAAGGATATCAACCAGATGTGGATCAACATCAGATGCTACAATATCAAAGATGTGCCGACATGGGCATGGTTTATTGTGGCAGCGGTGATCGGTGCGCTTGCCGGAGTGATCGCATATCATAAAAGGTCAAAGAAATTTTATCTTGGGAAATAGAATAATATAAAATAAACGGCTGCCCTGATGGTGTGTGGTTTTCAATAATAGATAATCACATGCCACCAAGGCAGTCGTTTTAATTGTGCGGAGCAACATACAAATACAGTGCTATCTCTTTGCCTGCTCAAGCTCCAGGGACTGATCGATCATATCATGTACCTCCTCACTTTCTGTATAGGTTTCATACAGATAGGAATATAATTTCTTCGTCAGCGATATGAGCTGATGAGCATCAGAAGGAGTTATATTTCCTAGCTGCTGGTTAGTTTCTATACTGCCAAGTATATCAGTCTCAACGAGCTTTTTCAACGAACAGATAGTGTCATGTGATCTGTTTTTAGCCATGAGTTTTCTGAGCTTTAAAAGGTGAAAAGGTATGAGTATCACCATCTTTCTGTTGTTCAGTTCCTGCGCACTGAATGCAGATGAATACAGACGCAGTTAAAGAATTTGTTCCAGACGAGGTTACATATTCAGAAAAATAAGATTAAAGCCGCAGAATTGCTGACATACAATTCTGCGGCTGTGTTTTTATACAATACAGTAATTATTATGTGCATATTGTAGCTATCTGATCGTATTACAGCATTGAATATCCATAGCTGTTAACAATGGCCTCGATCTTCTTGCCGGCCTTGCACATAGGACATTCGTCAACGGAATAAGATGCGTAATCGTCTATATCCTTCTTGTTGAACAGAGAGTGAACCTCGTGTCCCGCTACTTCGTCAGTTGCCGAGAATATAGCTGAAATACCTGAAATGGTTCCACCGTAATACTCGATACATTCAATACTCTGCTTTATAGTCTTTCCTGTTGTGGCTGAAGCCAGAAGCAGAAGGATATTCTTATCTTTGATCATAGGCTGGAGATTATCTCTGAAGATCAGCTGACCTGATGAGTGAACCTCAGGAGTCATGATGTAAATGGTCTGGTGCTGGTTCATTGACACTATGCCGTTCTCAGTGAGCGCATTTGCCAGATATGCACCTATGACTTCTGTGCCGTCCATACAAACGATGGTATCGACGATGGTGGTTGCCACGTACTCTGTTGCCATGGATTTGGCAGCGGCCAAAGCCATTTTCCTTCTGCTCTTGAGAGTTGTCATGTCAATGTATTTGTTGATATGGGAGTGGTTGGTTGCAAAATGTCCGTCAACCACCTTTATATCAAGTGCGTTGTTATAGGATGATGTAATCTTTGTTGTAATGTTTTCCATAGCCTTTATTCTCCTTTTTAAAATTTGAATTATAATCGCAGAATATTTTGCGAGTGGTCGCAGATTGAATATTCTGGTAAAAAACGTATGCTCGTTAAATTAGCATTACACAATTTCTAGAATGGTGTTGACCAACAGGTCATCCTGCTTAGGGTTCATAAAACAGAATCTTATATATTTGTTGTCAAGACCTCTGATATCCGCACAGCTCCTTATGTATAGTCCCTTTGGAAGACAGTGTTCCACAACATCTCCCGCGGAAACATCATTTTTGAGCAGTTTTATCAGAATAAAGTTTGCAGATGGTTTGTAGAGCTTTATCGTCTTGTGGGTTGATAGAGCTGAGTACACAAGATTGCGCTCTGTCCTTATAAGTTCCCTTGACTCGGAAATGTACTTGTCATCGGTGAACATGGCAGCTCCGGCGGCTTCGACAAGCTTGCCTATGCTATAAGGAAGTTCAGTTATCTCCAGAGTCTTTTTAAGGACAGGATTGGATGTGGCCATATATGCAAGTCTGAGTCCCGGTACAGCAAAGAATTTGGTAGTGTTTCTGAGTACGACCACGTTCTCATATTCAGATATAAGAGGAATGGCAGAGTTGACACTGATATCATCCACAAAGTCCATATATTCCTCATCTACCACCATGGTAATATCGTTGCCATCACATATCTTTGCAATAAACTCCATGGATTCTGCATCGATTATCTGGGAAGTTGTTCCGTTTGGATTGGATATGAAGATCATGTCGATATCCTCTGTCAGTTTGGAGATAAAATCAGCTATGTCCAGATTAAAATCCTCCTCTTCCGGTGTGGAGTAGTATGTTATATTGCAGCCGTTCATTGAGAGCAGCCTTTCATAGTTTTGAGCTCCTGGTGTTATGAGAATAACATTTTTGGGAGAAGTAAATTCACATAGTATCTTCACAAATTCGTAGGAGCTTCCCCCGATTATGATGTTGTCTTCATCCGCTCCGGAGTATGCAGATATAGCAGCTTTTAACTTTTTCATGCTACGGTCCGGATAGGCAGACAGCTGACTGAGACTTTCAGAAATGGCTTTGCTTACTGAATCAGGAATCCCAAGTGGATTCATGTTGAGATCTGCACGAACTGTCTCAACCTGACTGATCAGATTCTCTGTTGTAAGATTGATAACCCCTTTTTTCATAAAAAAACCTCTTTTTTAGTTGAATTCAGTTGTTTTAAGTTATTTTTCTGTTTTATATTGTTTAAAAAGAAACAATATTTTGCTATAATCAAAATATATGTCTATTAGTTAATTATACCGATTGGGGACTACAAATACAACCACAACAAGTAAAAATTGACAAAAAGACAACAGAATCAGATACAGGAGACCAGGCGATGAAGGGAATAGTTGAGCAGTATGCACGTGGCGAATTCAAGGTCGACAGGCCGGTTGTTGCCATATCAGTCAGCAGGTTAGAATTGAATATCGAGGCAGGTACAGTGTATGATGGTGAGTTTTCGGTTGACACCACGAATAGCTGCCCAGTGAAGCTGATGGTGTACGACAGCCGCTATATACTGGATTTCAAGAGTCACACGTATGTGGGAAGAAAAAATACAGTGTGCTATTCATTTGATGCCCGTGGACTGGAACGGGGCAAATCTTTTAAAGGTCATATCAACATAATCACAGATGGCGGTGAATTCTTAATTCCATATAACATAACGGTTATAGCTCCGTATATACAGACGGGAGACAGAAAGCTTGAGGATCTGTTTCAATTTGCGTCTTATGCAGAGGAGAACTGGGAAGATGCCATACGGATATTTGGCAGTGAAGATTTTGTGCGCACTTTTATAGGCAGGGATGAGAAGCTCCACAGAGTGTACGACGCGTTGGGGCTCTCACTTTCAATAGGCCAGGCTATGGAAGAATTCCTGGTCTATACACATAAAAAGAGGTCACTCACTTTGTCGGTTGCCCAGAATGATCTGTTGGTCGAGATGCCGAAGGAGCTTGTTCGCGCATCGGTGACTATCGCTAAGAACACATGGGGATACACCAACACAAAGATAGCATCAGATTGTGATTTCCTTATTCCCGAGACAAATGTGCTCAAGTGGAACAGCTTTGATGGGAATACATTTGAACTCACATTCTTGATAGACCCGCAGAAGATACATGACGGTGAGTCTGCGGGATACATATATATATGGAACACATACCAGAACATGAAGATCAGGGTCAGTATCAGGAAGCCGGAGGTCGTCAAGATGACACCGAAGAGCAGGCAGACCAGATTCACGATAAAGAGGGCTGAGGAGGCTCTGATACGTGCATATATAGACTTCAGAACAGACAAGATAGACCTTGGCAAATATATCGCTGAGACGAGGAATGCCCTGAATACCCTCATAAAATACAGACCTGAATATGGAATGTACAGACTTGGACTGTTGCACATGCAGATTCTCGAGGGGCATACTGAATTTGTGGAGCAGGAGTTCCTTAGAATAGATGCTGATGCCAACTTTACTAGTATGGAAGACATGGAGAAGTGCTATCTGAGCTACCTGAAATCACTGCTCAGAAGAGAAAAATTTCTCATTGACAGGACTGCAATAATGGTTCGCGAGAAGTTTGAGACGAGTAAGAATAACAGGCTTTTCTATTTCTGGATTCTGTTGTTCGTGGATGTGAGTTATACAGAGGATAAATGGGTTCTCTATGATGATATACAGAAGCTTTTCAACGAAGGCGTGAACAGTCCTGTGATCTATTTTGAGATATGTGATATGTTCAACAAACAGCCTCTTATGATGAAGAAGATTGCGCCGCTCGAAATCGCAGCGCTCAGATGGGGCATGAGAAATGAATTCGTGTCCGAGGATGTCATAGTGGAATTTGTCAAGACTGCATCCAGACAGAAGACATTTGATGAACATTCATTTAAGATGCTTGAGCAGATATATGATATGCGTCATGATAAAACGACTCTTGAGGCGATGTGCGGTATACTCATCAAAGACAAGATGTACGATCCTAGATATCACAGGTATTACAGTGATGCTGCAGAGAAGGATCTCAAGTATGTTGGGCTCAACGAGTGCTTTATCAGGAGTATGGACAGGAGACGATATGATGAGATACCTGAGGCGATACTCAGATACTTCAGCTACAAGAATGTGCTGACAGATGATGAGTTGGCATATATTTATGCCAGTGTCATCATGAACAAGGCTGATCAGATGTCGGTATATCGTGATTTTGTTCCTGCCATAGAGCGGTTCATGGAGAAGATGATACTCCAGGGCAAGGTGAGTGATGATCTCACAGTCATATATGATGAGTTTCTTGACCCCGAAACGGTCAAGCCGGAATTTGCCTCTAAGATCATAAACATAATATTTAAGAGAAAGATAGTGTGCGACAACCAGAACATAACAGGAATCCTTGTATCCCATGGGGAACTGGGGGGCGAGGTCAAGGTGCCGGTAGTTAATGGAGAGGCGTATGTTGAGATCATATCCCCATCTGCTGTGATAACATTGCTCGATGACAACGGTGGAAGATATGTGGGTACAATTCCGTACAGGGTAGAGCGGATAGTTGATGAGAGAAGTTATCTAGATATATGTCATGAGTACAGCTTCAAGGATTACAGATACCTATTGTTCCTCTACAATGACATAGATATATTTACCCACAGGGATGCGAAAGAGATCAATCTGACTAGAGATATCGTGCTTTGCCCGGAGGTCAGTTACAGGGTAAGGCAGGAGGCTCTCACCCATATGGTGGAGTACTACCACGAGAACTTTGATGCGGACATTCTTGGCAGATATATGTCGAAGATTGATCTGGATTATGTTGATCCATCGTACGCGTCCAGGATAAACACATACTATATAACCCTTGATATGTACGAAAATGCATTTGAGGGAATGAATAGATTTGGCTATGTGGACGTGGACATAGATGAGCTGATAAAGATCGCTGAGTACGGAATAGATGACAAGAGATATGATGAGAGCAGGCTGCTCATATCGATCTGTGTGTATATATACAGGCGCGGATATGCAGGACAGAAGATACTTTCATATCTTATAAATAATTATAACGGCTCACTTGAGGAGATGGCAAATCTGTTTAAGTCGGTAAATTCCAACTACAGGAATATCGATATGCTGTCGGAGAATATCCTTGCACAGATGATGTTCGCGGATGGTTATATAGAGTCTATATATGATATATTTGATGTGTACTACCACGGCAGAAGCAGGGGCATGGTTGTGAAGGCATTCCTCAGATACTGCGCACATCAGTATTTTATAAAGGACAAGAAGATACCTTCCAATATAATGGAGGACCTGTACCTTGAGATAGCAAAGGGCAATATAAAGGATGAGATATCAAAAATGAGCTTGCTCTATTACTTCAGCAACAGGACAGGACGATATACAGAAGAACAGCAGGAGTGGATAAGAACTACGGTGAGACAGTTTGTTGAGTTCAGCAAGATACTGCCGTTTTTCAGAAAGTTTGAAGCGATAGTCAAACTTCCGGGTGACATGAAATTCAAGACATATGTCGTATTCAAGGGCGAGAGTGGCAAGCAGGTATGGGTGAGCTATAGCTTTGGCCAGGAGAGCAGCAGTATGGCGAACTACAAATCTGAGAGGATGAATGAGATCATACCGGGGGTATACGTGAAGGAGGGCGTGGTGTTCCATGGCGAATCACTCATATATTCGATAGATGGGGTTGTCGGAACTTCGGTGGTCGTTGAGAGCGACATATTGAAGAACGAGACATTCCATAAGGGCGGCGGCAGCAGCTTTGAACTCATCAACAACATGCTTGTGAGTCAGGAGACGAGGAATGATCATGAGCTGATACAGGCTATGGACACATACCTGTATGACAGCCATTTCTTCGATGCAAACCTGATGCTGCTTTAACTTTTCATAAGGAGGCGCCGCGCGCAAGCGCACACAAATGCGCCTGCTCCATTATTTTCATAAGGAGGAGCCCGCGCAAGCGCACACAAATGCGCCTGCTCCATATTTTCATAAGGAGGAACTTTAGATGGCTGACACACAGTTGTATCTAGGTCTCGATCTGGGACCGGAATATACACAGCTAAGTTATTACAATGCAGATACGCGTGAGCCGGAATCTGTATATCATGAGGAGGCAAAGGACACCTACATGCTTCCAAACATCATGTTTTACAGTGCGTATCATAAGAGAATGGGTGATAATCAGAATGACTGTTATAAGTTTATAGATTTGTCAGGATGGTGTGTCGGTGCAAGGGCCTCAGCTTATAGATTTGAGGACAAAGGAACTGTAGTTGACGGAATCTATGAGAGCACTTTAAAAAATGAGAATATAGAAGTTGAGGGGAGAGGTTATAAGGCTTCTGATCTGATGGTGAAGATGCTTGTGCTTCACATCAAACAGTTTACAGATACCCTTGGTGGATTTGTTATAAAGAGGCTTACAGTGACGGTGGCGGACACTGATCCGCGTATAATACAGGCGGTCAGAGGACTTAAGACTGCACTTAGGCTCAGCCATGACCAGTTCAATATAGTGAGCCATCTGGACAGCGGGCTCTGTTATATATTTGCACAGCCTGAACCACTCAGAAATAACAGCGTGGGATTGTTTGATTTTGGCAGAGCTGGACTTGATTTCTACAGAATAGATATGACGAGAAAATATCCACTCATAGTCACAACGCAGCACATAAACTATCACGACAAAATGAATCTCAGGAGATTTGGAAGATACCATGAGGACATGGATGAGACATTTGCAGACATTGTAAAAGAGTGTACAGAGCAGGTGTTTATATCATCGGTATTTTTAACAGGACTTGGGTTCTCTGAGAACTGGATGAAACAGTCAGCGACGGTTTTGTGTCAGGGGCGCAGAGTGTTTGTCGGACAGAATATATATACGAAAGGGGCATGTTACAGATCTCTTGGCGGAGTGTATACGGAATCACTTAGCCGGTATTTCATTGATACGGAGCAGACGGTCAAGACAAATATCGGCATCAATCTCATGGATGAGAAGAACACATTCTGGCCTATTGTATATGGAGGTCTTGAGTGGTTTAACACAAGAGGCAGAGTGGTGGTGTTTCTTGATGACACACGGAGAATACAGATAGTTTATCAGGATATACTTACCGAGGAGGAGTATATCGAGACTATAGAGATATACGGTCTTCCGGCGAGACCGCCAAAGACTACGAAGTTATCAATTGAGGTTGAGTACTATGGCGCTGATAAGGGTGCGATAGTCATAAGGGATATGGGATTTGGCAATCTGTATCCTACTACAAATAAGATATACAGAAAAGAATTTGATATATCTGAGATAAAGAAGAAACACGCAAAGAAGATAGAACATGAGCGGATCAAGGCTGCAGAGGGAGACACTGAGGAGCTGATCGGTGAGGATTCTGTGGACAGGGATGCCGAGGCTGAGAGAGAAAGACAGGAGAGGATACAGGCGGAGGAGCTTGCCGCACAGGATGCGCTGAAGCATGAGATACACATGGATCTGGATGACCTAAGATACAGGGCAGAGAATGATAGTGACAATACAGAGGATGTTGTGTATTATGGCACGGCATCACCGGAGCCTGAGGGCGAAGAGGTGGATGTTGATATAGCAGATACAGAGGCTGAAGTGACTGACAGTGATATGTCGGCACCAGTTGGAGAAACGGCAGGCATCGATGAGCAGGAATCTGAGAGCGAAGCAGCGGACAGTGATGAGATGAAGTTAGAGGACGAAGCAGCAGACGGTGATGAGCAGGAGACAGAGCGCGCCAAGGAAAAAGACGAAGCAGTGGAGTCTGAACTGGCAGATGAAGATATCCCGGAGACAGAGCCTGCATCGGCGTACGTCTACAATGCGGGTGATGTCAAGGAAGATGTTGGAGATGTGGCAGAATCCGATGAGACAGAGGATGAAGACATAGATGTCTATGGAATGAAGATTCATGATGATGACGAAGATTATCTGGATTCTGACGAAGACGAACCGGAGCAGAGCAGGTTTACAATACCTGCATATCTCAGGGGACAGCATTTTGATCCCGGTGAGTAAACTGTATGACAGCTGATATAGATAAAAGGTGATACACAGATGAGTGGAATAATTATTTGTAAGACGAAAACAGCAGACAATCCGTATACATTTCTGAATACCAAGATGAGTGTATACACATATGAGGAATTGTGTTACTACATATTCAACAATATGGTTTTGGTCGGAAAGGATGATCTGACTGACAGACTCACAGCATGGCTCAGGGATGAGATTGAGATGTACGATCTGGCGGACAAGGTGGATGCGCTCAATCAGAAAAATGCATATATTCAGGATGTCATGGTGGAGATCCTGACATTTGGCGAATTCTATGGCACGGAGGATATAAAGGAATTTCTCGGAGAGTGTAAGCGTATACGGACTCTGAAGCCTTATGAACTGGATAAGAGGAGAGCAGACAGTTACATGATGTATAAGCATTACATCAAAGCTGATGCCATATATGATGAGATCATAGAGTACAAGGAAAGTCATGATGAATATGACGAATTCCTTGGAAATATATATCACAATAAGGGCGTTGCCCTGGCTGGAAATCTCCAGCTAGAGGAGGCGAAAGAGTGCTTTATCAGAGCATTTTCACTGAATAAAAACAACGAATCCCTCATAGAATATTTCTGCGTCATGGCGGTAACTGTGGACACTGCCACACTGCAGAGGGAGATAAGAAAGCGCGGAATGCCAGCGGGATTTCTTGACGATCTCATGAGTGAGATCGCTGATTCCAAGGAGGATGTGCATGAGATGTCCATATACAACAAGGTTCAGAAAGCTGTGTACAACAGAATGCATGGGGATATTGAGGATTACGACAGGAGAATGGATTCCCTGCTGAGCACATTGAAGGATCAATTCAGAAACCAGATAGGTTGACTTTGTGCTTGACGCAGCACCAGCCTATGTTGTACTATTCAAAATAAATATATGCAAATGCTGTGACGAAGAGGAGTAGCATGTGGAGTCGGACAGAGAGAATGGTTCCTGGGCTGTGAGACCGTTCCCGACAGAGATGTGCGAAGGTAGCTTCTGAGCTGCGTGGCTGAAAGTATAGTAGGTCATGCCGGGGCGTTCCCGTTATAGGATAAGATGAGATACAAAACAAGGTGGTAACGCGATATATACTCGCCCTTCAGGCTGGATGTCCGAAGAGCGGGTTTTTTTGTGCAGTGCATGGGGAATAAGAAAGCTCCGGCATAAAAAGTCCGGTCCGGATTTATCAAACAGTAAGAAATCAGAAACAATAGAAAGGAAGAATGAGATGAAAGAGTTAGAGAAGACATATGATCCTTCCCAGATAGAGGACAGACTCTACAGAAAGTGGGAGGAAAAGAAGTATTTCCATGCAGAGGTTGACAGGAGCAAGAAGCCATTTACGATAGTAATGCCGCCTCCAAATGTAACAGGACAGCTCCACATGGGACATGCCCTGGACAATACCATGCAGGATATACTTATCAGATTCAAGAGAATGCAGGGCTACTCTGCACTGTGGCAGCCTGGCACAGACCACGCAGCCATCGCAACCGAGGTCAAGGTTACAGAGAAGCTGAAGGAGCAGGGAATAGATAAGAAAGAGATCGGCCGTGAGGAGTTCCTCAAGCATGCATGGGCATGGAAGGAGGAGTACGGCAACCGTATCGTGAGCCAGCTCAAGAAGATGGGTTCATCTGCTGACTGGGATAGAGAGAGATTCACCATGGACGAGGGCTGTTCTAGAGCTGTAAAGGAAGTTTTTGTAAGACTGTACGATAAGGGCTACATCTACAAGGGCTCAAGGATCATCAACTGGTGTCCAGTGTGTAAGACTTCCATATCGGATGCAGAGGTTATCCATGAGGAGCAGGACGGATATTTCTGGCACATCAACTATCCTGTAGTTGGGGAGCCTGGAAGATTTGTTGAGATAGCAACCACAAGACCTGAGACACTTCTCGGAGATACAGCCGTTGCTGTAAATCCTGATGATGAGAGATACACAGATATAGTTGGAAAGATGCTGGAGCTGCCACTTACAGACAGACAGATCCCGGTTATCGCAGATCCATATGTTGACAAGGAGTTCGGAACAGGCTGTGTAAAGATCACACCTGCCCATGACCCTAACGATTTCGAGGTTGGAAAGCGTCACAACCTTGAGGAGATAAATATACTGAACGATGATGCAACCATCAATGAGCTGGGCGGCAAGTATGCAGGCATGGACCGCTACGAGGCAAGAAAGCAGATGGTGGCAGACCTTGACGCACTTGGACTCCTCGTAAAGGTCGTTCCACACAGCCATAACGTAGGAACACACGACAGATGTAAAACAACTGTAGAGCCGATGATCAAGCCTCAGTGGTTCGTCCGCATGAAGGAGATGGGACAGGCAGCGCTTGACATCATCAAGACTGATGAGCTCTCATTTGTGCCTGAGCAGTTTGACAAGACATACATCCACTGGCTTGAGAACATCCGTGACTGGTGTATATCAAGACAGCTCTGGTGGGGACACAGAATCCCTGCATGGTACTGCGACGAGTGTGGCGAGACCATTGTAAGCCGTGAGACACCTACAGTATGTCCAAAGTGCGGATGCACACACCTCACACAGGATGAGGACACACTTGATACATGGTTCTCATCAGCACTGTGGCCATTCTCAACACTTGGCTGGCCAGACAAGACACCTGAGTACGAGTATTTCTATCCTACAAGCGTGCTTGTAACAGGATATGATATCATCTTCTTCTGGGTAATCCGTATGGTATTCTCAGCACTTGAGCAGACAGGAAAGAGCCCATTCAAGCACGTACTGATCCACGGACTTGTAAGAGACGACCAGGGACGTAAGATGAGTAAGTCTCTTGGAAATGGTATCGACCCACTTGAGGTTATTGATAAGTACGGCGCAGATGCTCTTCGTCTGACACTTATCACGGGAAATGCCCCTGGAAACGATATGCGTTTCTACTGGGAGAGAGTCGAGAATTCCAGAAACTTTGCAAATAAGATCTGGAACGCAACTCGTTTTATCATGATGAACATGGAGAAGGCAGATTTCTCAGCTGTGAAGCTGTCTGATCTGACAATAGCTGACCGTTGGATCCTGTCCAAGGTCAACACTCTTGCAAAAGAGATGACAGACAACATGGAGAAGTTCGAGCTTGGTATCGCGGTATCCAAGGTATACGACTTCATCTGGGAGGAGTTCTGTGACTGGTACATCGAGATGGTTAAGCCTCGTCTCTACAATGATGAGGATGAGACAAAGGCAGCGGCACTCTGGACACTTAAGACAGTACTTATCCAGGCACTTAAGCTTCTTCATCCATACATGCCGTTCATCACAGAGGAGATATTCTGTAATATTCAGGACGAGGAGGAGTCGATCATGATCTCCAAATGGCCTGAGTACACAGATGAGTGGAATTTCGAGGCCGACGAGGCAGCTGTTGACACGATCAAGGCAGCAGTTCGTGCCATCAGAAATCTTCGTACAGGAATGAACGTACCACCTAGCAGAAAGGCAAAGGTTTATGTCGTATCTGCCAAGGAGGACGTGAGATATATATTCGAGTCATCAAAGAGCTTCTTTGCCACACTGGGATATGCCAGCGAGGTACATGTACAGGAGGACAAGACAGGAATCGATGAGAACGCTGTATCAACACTGATCCACGACGCTGCTGTATACATTCCTCTTGAGGAGCTTGTTGATATAGACAAGGAGATCGAGAGACTTGAGAAGGAGGCTGCAAAGCTTGCCGGAGAGATCAAGCGAGCATCCGGAATGCTTGCCAATCCAAAGTTCGTTGATAAGGCACCAGCCGCAAAGGTCGAGGAGGAGAAGGCAAAGCTTGCAAAGTACACAGAGATGTCTGAGCAGGTTGCCGAGCGTCTTGCACAGCTGAAGAAGTAATAAATAAGTAAATGGGGTCCCGACAGACGGTAGCTGCGCCTGCCGGGACTTCTTGGCTTGAAAAAGCAGTATAGGTTTTGCGGATTTGTTTGTGACCGCAAATATATCTGCCTCATATCATATAACAGAAAGGATTTTCTATATGTATGAGGGAGGTGGTATGAGTGGGGTTCACAAGTATTCCTATTCGCAACATTATCCACGAAGCGGTCGCCAGGGGTGGTATAATAGTGGATGTCAGAAGCCGTGAGGAGTTTGCATCCGGGCACATTCCGATGGCGATCAATGTACCGCTGGAACAGATCGAGGAGGGGGCTTATTCACTTCCAAAGAGTAAGTACCTGATCGTATATTGTGAGCGCGGTATAAGCAGTATGAGGGCAGCCCTTGCCATGGGTGAGGACGGCTACAAAGTAATCAACACGATAGGTGGTCTTGCACAGTATAAGGGACCGCTCACAAGACAGAGATGACAGAATAGCTGATATAAGGAAAGGACGATAGATGAGCAGAGTTGAACTGATTGCTCCATGCCATTTTGGACTGGAGTCTGTACTGAAAAGAGAGATACAGGATCTTGGATATGAGATAGTCCAGGTCGAGGACGGAAGAATAACATTTGCTGGTGATGAGGACGCAATAGCCAGGGCAAATGTATTTATAAGAACGGCAGAGAGGATAATGCTCAAATGTGGCAGCTTCAAAGCCACCACATTTGACGAGCTTTTTGAGGGGACAAAGGCGATCGCCTGGGAGAAGTATCTCACCAGAGATGCGAAGTTCTGGGTATCAAAGGCGACATCAAACAAGAGTGCGCTGTTCAGCCCTTCGGATATACAGTCCATAGTAAAGAAGGCTATGGTTGAGAGGATGAAGAAGACATACAGGGTATCTTGGTTCACAGAGGACGGAGCAAGCTATCCTGTGCGTGTGTTTATATTTAAGGATATAGTAACCATAGCACTTGACACCTCAGGGGTATCACTTCACAAGAGAGGCTACAGAAAGCTTGTTGGCAAGGCGCCTATATCGGAGACGCTGGCTTCGGCGCTCATCATGCTCACGCCGTGGAACAAGGATCGTGTTCTGGTAGATCCTTTCTGTGGCAGTGGTACATTCCCTATAGAGGCTGCCATGATAGGAGCACATATCGCACCGGGAATGGACAGGGAATTCACTGCCCAGGAGTGGGGAAAGGTGTGTGACAAGAAGATCTGGTACAGCGCGGTCGACGAGGCAAATGATCTGATAGACCGGGATGTAAAGATGAATATTCAGGGATATGATCTTGACTCAGACATGGTAAAGTGTGCCATGGAAAATGCGAAGGCAGCAGGGGTTGATCAGCACATACATTTTCAGCAGAGGGATGTGAAGGACCTCAGAAATCCAAAGAAGTACGGTTTCATCATAACAAATCCGCCGTATGGAGAGAGACTTGAGGAGAAGGAGGCTCTTCCGGAGCTGTACAGAACTATAGGCGAGAGCTACAGGAATCTGGATGACTGGTCGATGTTTCTCATAACGTCATATGCGGACGCGGAGAAATATATTGGAAGAAAGGCGGACAGGAACCGCAAGATATACAACGGCATGATAAAGTCCTATTTCTATCAGTTCATGGGACCGAAGCCACCTAAAAGAAGGAGAGAAGACAGTTGAAAAAGCTGGTATATATAGTCCTTATATGCGCCATTGGAATACTGGCGTATTATGGAATGCAGAATCCCGTTGGAAGACTTGAAAAGAACGATGAAGAACAGCATGCGGCGCAGGTTCTGTCGGGCAAGCTTGCAGAAAACTACAATTTAGAGGGACTGAAACTCAAGATAAATGGCAGTGATGTTCCGGATGAGCAGTACCTTCCATATATAGGTTCTGATCTTCACGTCATGCTGCCGATCGATGCTGTGAAGGACAAGCTGGGATGCACTGTCGATGAATATGCAAATGGCGGTATCATCATAAAGAGAAACGACCATACGGTCAGGATCGTGGCTGGTTCCGCAGATGCAAGCTTTGACGAAGAGAAGGTAACGCTGCAGACGCAGCCGGTGAAAAATAATGACAAGCTGTATGTGCCTATAGAGTATATAAGCGATGCCATAGATTACACCTGTGAGTACAACTATTCCACCGGTCAGATATCACTGCAGAAAAAGGGCGAGGATACAACACTTCCTGCAGCGTATGATATGAGAAAAGAGGGACGTGTCACAGAGGTCAGAGATCAGGGCGATTCTGGCACGTGCTGGGCATTTGCGTCTCTGGCAGCTCTTGAGACAACGCTCATGCCGGATGAGAATCTTCAGTTCTCTGTGGACAACATGACGAAGAACAACGGATTTGGCATAGAGCAGTTTGAGGGCGGACAGTACAGAATGAGTATAGCCTATCTGGCATCGTGGAAGGGACCTGTGCTTGAAAAGGATGATCCATACGGCGATGACGAGACCAATTCAAAGCTTAAGGCGGTGAAGCACCTCCAGGAAGCTGAGATAATAGAGGACAAGGATCTTGATGCAGTCAAGGAAGCTGTGTATAAGAAGGGCGGAGTTGAGACCGCGATATACAGTGACATGGTGGATGCCGACAGCGATTCTGAATATTACAACAGAGACCACAGCTCATATTATTATGACGGCACGGAGGGAATCAACCACGATGTTGTCATAGTGGGCTGGGATGACAATTACAGCAGGAACAACTTCAACAAAACGCCGAAGAAGGATGGCGCATTTATCTGTAAGAACAGCTGGGGCACGGACTTTGGCGATGAGGGATATTTCTATATTTCCTATTATGATGCACATATATGCGAGACGAGCGTTGTGTATACGAAGCTGGAGCCGGCTGACAATTACGACAAGATATATCAGGCGGACAAGCTTGGCTGGGTCGGCGTGTTAGGATTTGACAGTGAGGAGGCTTACTTTGCAAATGTTTACACGGCGGGCAAGAACGAGGAGCTTGCTGCGGTGTCGTTCTATGCAACAGGCGCCAAGACCACATATGAAGTCTATGTTGTGACGGATTTTCAGGACGAGGACAGTCTGGCTGATCGAAAGCTTGTGGCATCAGGCGAAGTCGAGTATGCAGGTTATTATACTGTGGATCTGGAGCAGGCGGAGAAACTTGCTGATGGAAAGAAATTCGCAGTTGTGATTCATATAACTACGCCGGATACGAAATATCCGATAGCCATAGAGTATGATGCGGACTCGCTGACTGACAGTTTCGACATAAAAGACGGTGAGGGATATCTGAGTCTGTATGGCAAGCAGTGGTACAGCGCGGAGAAGGATAGGAAATGTAATGTGTGCCTGAAGGCATTTACGAGAACAGTGGAGTAGGAAAGGAGTCGTATATATGGATAAGCTTATATTTGCAACTGGCAATGAGGGCAAGATGAAGGAGGTCCGCATGATACTTGCGGATCTTGGCTATGAGATACAGTCCATGAAGGAGGCTGGGATCAATGTTGATATAGTCGAGGATGGAAAGACATTTGAGGAGAATGCCCTTATCAAGGCGAGGGCGATCAGCAAGGAGACTGGATGTCTGGTGCTTGCCGATGATTCAGGCCTGGAGGTCGACTACATGGACAAGGCGCCTGGTATATACAGCGCGAGATTCCTCGGCGAGGACACATCATACAGGATAAAGAACCAGTACATAATAGACAAGCTGGCAGGTGTTCCGGATCCTGAGAGAACCGCAAGATTTGTGTGTGCAATAGCAGCGGTATTTCCAGATGGAAGTGAGTATACGACACGCGGAACCATTGAGGGAATAATCGGATATGAGGAGCGTGGCGAGAATGGATTTGGATATGATCCGATATTCTTCCTGCCTGAAAAGGGCAAGACCACGGCGGAGCTTGACCCGGAGGAGAAGAACGAGATAAGCCACCGCGGAAATGCACTCAGACTGATGAAGGACGTCATCAGAAAGCATAGAGAGAATAATTGATGGCAGATGATTGCGAATCACTGTGTTTGTTAGATTTTAAACAAGGGGGGCAGAGATGAAAGTCCTGATAATAAGTGATACCCATGGCAAAAGCAGCTGCATAGAGCAGATATACGATATAGTTGGAGATGTGGATATGCTGATACATCTGGGAGATGTTGAAGGCGATGAAGAACTCATATATGATCTGTTTAATTGCGAGATCCACATGGTGAGGGGAAACTGCGACTACAATGCAGAACTCCCGATATATGATGAGTTCAATATTGGAGACAAGAGAGCATTTATAACCCATGGACACAGGTATGGAGTGAACAGCGGAACAGCATACCTGGAGGAACTCATAGATCTGGAGGGATATGACTTCGTGATGTATGGACATACCCATAGGCGGGATCTGACGACTTATAAGAATTCATATATTGTGAATCCGGGAAGTCTGGCACTGCCGAGGGATAACAGAGTAGGAACATACATGCTGCTGGATTTTGACCAGCACGGAACGCCTTTCTTTGCGGAGAATGAGCTGCCAAGGCTGGAGTCGAATGTGTCAAGTTTTCGAAGAAAATTTGACATGTAGCATCAGCCCTGCCGAAGGCAGCTTTAAATGGCTGATGTTCCATACCGGAGGAGAAGAAGAGAAAGAGTTTCTAGGAGAACATTTGGGAGTAGGGCATATTTGAGAGATTAAAATGGCAGGTAAAATGATATGAAGAAGCACGATATAGTTGAAGGTGTGATAGATACATATGAGTTCCCGAACAAGGGAAGTTTTCATATGGATGACAGAAAAGTTACAGTGAAGGGCGCGGTGAAGGGGCAGAAGGTGAGCTGCCGTATAACGAAGCTGAAGAAGGGAAAGGCGGACGGAAGGCTCCTTGAGGTCCTTGAGAAATCTGAGCTCGAGGATGCTTCGCCGGTTTGTTCGCATTTTGGTATGTGCGGTGGCTGCAGCTACCAGACGCTCAGCTATGAGAACCAGCTGAAGGTGAAGGAGGAGCTTGTCAAAGGGCTTCTTGACGGTGTGATCGATGGAGAGGCCCATCCTTATGAGTGGCAGGGGATAATTGCATCTCCTGTGACAAAGGGCTACAGAAATAAGATGGAGTATTCATTTGGTGATGAGTACAAGGATGGCCCGCTGGCGCTTGGACTTCACAAGAAGAACAGCACGTACGACATCGTTCAGATGGACGACTGCTATATAGTAAATGACGACCTGAACAAGATTGTGAAATATACAGTGGAATTCTGCAGGGCAGCAGGACTTCCTTATTATAAAAAGATGCAGCACACAGGATTGCTCCGACATTTGGTGATCAGACGCTCTGCCACAAATGGTAATCTGCTTGTAAATCTCGTGACATCGACACAGAATCTTGATGCTCTTGACTTCGATGCATTTGTGAGAGGACTTCTTGATCTGCCTCTTGAGGGAAAGATCGCGGGAATCCTCCACACAGAAAATGACTCCATGGCAGATGCGGTCATCAGCGACAGGACAAATCTGCTCTACGGAACAGAGTATATATATGAGACGGTCCTTGGGCTTCAGTTCAAGATATCACCGTTCTCATTCTTCCAGACAAATACCAAGAGCGCGGAGAGACTCTACGACAAGGCGCGTTCCTATGTGGGTGATACAAAGGATGCAGTCATATTCGATCTCTACAGTGGAACCGGAACGATAGCACAGCTCCTTGCACCAGTCGCAAAGAAGGTGATAGGAGTGGAGATCGTGGAGGAGGCCGTTGAGGCAGCTCGTGTAAATGCTGAACTCAATGGTCTTGATAACTGCGAGTTCATCGCAGGGGATGTCCTTAAGGTCATAGATGAGATCGAAGAAAAGCCGGACTTCATAGTCCTTGATCCGCCAAGGGATGGAATCAATCCAAAGGCTCTTACGAAGATCATCAACTATGGAGTGAATGAACTTGTGTACATTAGCTGCAAACCGACTTCGCTTGCAAGGGATCTGGTGACGCTGCAGGAGAATGGGTATTATGTGACTAAGGCCTGCGCTGTGGATCAGTTCCCGGGGACTGTTCATGTGGAGACGGTTGTAATGCTTTCCCACAAAAAACCTGACAGCGTAATCAACGTAAAAGTGGAGTTTGGCGAGGGTGAGGGAAAAGTGCCGCTTGATAATATCGCTAAGAGAGCCGCAGCATACAAGCCGAAAGAGAGAGTTACCTACAAGATGATTAAGGAGTACATAGAAGCAAAATACGGCTTCAAGGTACATACCGCATATATTGCAGAGGTAAAGAGGGATTTAGGCTTGCCGATGTATGATGCCCCTAATGCGGTAGAAGAATTGAAACAGCCAAGGAAGCATCCGACAGCGGAGAAGGCGGAAGCAATAAAGGATGCGTTGAAGCATTTTGAAGTTATTTAACAGAGTAGCCGTTTGTTTATTAAAATAGGCAAGCGGCTACAATAAAATCCGCTTTTGTAACAGAGGAGAAGAAGTATATATGGGAAGAAAATTATACAGATATCGGTCATTTAATATGGAAAAGCTGAATGACTACAGTTATATTCATCAGGGTATGATTAACATTGAAAAATGGAAATTTGAAGCTTTTGAGGGGTTAGTATATCCATCATCTCCACTTTATTTCAATGACCCCTATGATTGCGAGTTTTGTTTCCAACCAGATGCATTAGAAGGTGTTCTCGATAGAGAAACATATATACATCTTTTGGGAAAAAGATTTCCATTGAAACAGGAAGAAAAAAATAGAATACGCTATTCTGATAATATAGAAAGGGCAATGCAGATAGTGTTACAAGCACATGGGGGAAGGCTTTCTGATTCTTGGCTAAATATTTTAGAAAACGGGTTAAGTGATTGCATGAGTAAAATTAAAGATGCAGTAAGGGTTGTTTGTTTATCCGAAGTTTATGATTCTATGCTTATGTGGAGTCATTATGCTCAAAATCATACTGGATATTGCATAGAGTATGATTTTGAAGAAAATGATATGTTCTATCGCCATCTGTATCCTGTTATATATACAAAGGATAGATACGCTGTTTCTAAAATGGATATGCTAAATGAAAATACGGAATGGATTTACAGGACAACTTGCCGTAAAGCAGATGTTTGGGCATATGAAAAAGAATGGCGAATAATAACTGCGAATTTTAATAAAGTAATGCCACAAAAACTGAAATATCCTAATGGAAAATATGTCTTAGACCTAAGGAATAATATAAAAGCGTTCTATTTAGGAGCGAAGATTTCTGAAGGTTTTAAGGATGAGATGATTCAATTTGGAAGAAAGAATGGGATTACTATTTATCAGATGATGTTATCTTCCAAAACTTATGAATTAAAAGCACAGAAAGTAGTATAGACTTTTGCACATTTGAACATTTTGATGCTTCTTTATATAATACAGTCAAGTAAGGACGGTGTTGTTTATGAGAGAAAAGTTGAATCATCTATATGTGGATAGCCAAGAGAGAAGCATTTTATTACATAGCCTTGTAGAACTGAAAAATGAACTCATACGGCAGGGCAGATATACGGACTGCGTTGACGAACTGATATTCAAAGTCATAAACGCACCGATTAAGAGAATGAAAATTGAATATATCTAAAGCACATTATACATAGCCGCTTATTCTTATGGATTTTAAGAGTAAGCGGCTTTTTTGCGTTCTCTGGTACTGTTACATAGCCGCCTTTGACAAAGCGGCTAAATCTATGCGAAAGGAGGACGCATCTATGTCAAATTGCAAAGTGATTGCTCTGACTAACCAGAAAGGCGGCGTTGGAAAGACCACAACGGCGGTCAACTTGGGTGTAGGTCTGGCAAGGCAAGGTTCTAAGGTGCTGCTCATTGATGCAGACGCACAGGCAAACCTCACAATGGCTCTGGGCTATAACCGACCAGACGACATCCCTGTAACGCTACCAACCATTATGCAGGACATCATCGACGACAAGCCGGCTGATGTTTCACAGGGGATTATCCACAACAGCGAGGGCGTTGACCTGTTACCGTCCAACATTGAGCTGTCAGGCTTCGAGGTAAGGCTAATCAACGCCATGAGCCGTGAGCGTGTCCTAAAGACCTATGTAAATGCGGTCAAAAAGGATTACGACTATGTGCTTATCGACTGTATGCCGAGTTTAGGTATGATTACCATCAATGCTCTGGCGGCGGCTGACAGCGTGGTTATCCCGACACAGCCCCACTATCTTTCTGCGAAAGGCTTAGAGCTGTTGCTTCGCTCCGTGTCAATGGTCAGGCGGCAGATAAACCCCAAGCTGCGGATTGACGGCATCTTAATGACGATGGTAATGCCACGCACAAATATCTCTAAGGAGATTACCGCTACGGTAAAAAGTGCCTACGGACAGAAAATCAAAGTCTTTGACAGCGAGATACCCCATTCCATCCGTGCGGTGGAAGCTACCGCAGAGGGCAAGAGCATATTTGCCTATGACAAAGGCGGCAAGGTTGCCGCAGCCTATGAACAGTTCGCAAAGGAGGTGGCAGAGCTTGGCGAGAAGCAGAGGAAGCAAAATCGAGCTGACCGCATACGATGACCTTTTCCAGACGGACGAGAGCCGTGAGGAAGCGGCGTTAAGCAGGATACGGGATATTCCCATCTCAGAGATTGACGAGTTTCCAGACCACCCGTTCAAGGTGTTAATGAATGAGGATATGGAACAGCTTGTCGAAAGCGTAAAGCGAAACGGAGTAATGACACCTGCAACTGTCCGTCTGAAAGAGGACGGGCGGTATGAGCTTATCAGCGGACACAGGAGGAAAAAGGCTTGCGAGCTTGCAGGGCTTGAAACGCTGAAATGTGAAGTGAAAGAGCTGACCCGTGACGAAGCGATTATTGTCATGGTGGAGAGCAACTTGCAGAGGTCTGTCATTCTGCCGAGTGAAAAAGCCTTTGCCTACAAGATGCGGTTAGAAGCAATGAAGCGGCAGGGTGAGCGTACAGATTTAACTTCTGCACCAGTGGTGCAGAAGTTGACGAGCCGAGAAAAATTAGCCGAAAAGAGTGGCGATAGTCATGAACAAGTACGCCGATATATTCGTCTAACCGAGCTTGTACCCGAAATCCTGCAAATGGTGGACGACAGGCAGATTGCTTTCCGCCCTGCGGTGGAGATTTCTTATCTTTCCGAGGAACAGCAGTACACCCTGCTTGAAGCCATGAGCTACAACGACGCCACCCCGTCATTGGCGCAGGCAATCAAAATGAAGAAGTTTATGCAGGACGGAAAACTCACGGACGAGGTTATCAGCTCCATTATGGAGGAAGAAAAGCCCAACCAGAAAGAAAAGCCCGCCTTCCGTGACGAGAGGATAACCAAGCTCATCCCGAAGTCCGTACCCAGAGGGCAGGAAACGGATTTTGTTGTAAAGGCGTTGGAGTTCTACAACCGCTATTTACAACGGAACAAGGCTCACGAAAGGTAAGCCGCACACCGAGGGAGAAGTATGCCCTCTGGAGGATAGCCGTTTTTTTTCGGCTGTCTACGCTCCGCTTCGGTCGGTGCTGAACGTGTGCCACTGGCACACAGCACCCCCTCTCCACACCTCTCCCCCTTATACAGCCAGTAACTAACCGAAAAAAGAAAATGTTTAAGCCGTCCAGATGGGCGGCTTTTTCGGTCAGCAAATCAGCTTTTATCAAATCAACAATAACAGGAGGTAAGCGATGAAAATTCGTAAATTATTTCAAAGAGCAGCCGCCCTTGCGTTGGCGGCAGTTACGGCTTTGTCCGTGATGCCTGCGACTACGGCGTTTGCCGCAGGCGACATCGGCACAATCAGCTTCACCCACACCTATGACAGCAGCGGGAACGCCATGCGGTACAATTCGAGTGCCAGTATCGGCGGCTATACCGCAGGCGGCACAGGCGAATACAAGTACCGTATGTATGTGGACGGCGAGGATGCGTTCTGTATTCAGCCGGGTGTTCCGCTGAAAACAGGTAACACCTTGAAAAAGGCATCTTCCGACACATGGAACGCCCTTTCCGCAAACCAGAAAAGGGCTGTGGGGCTTGCCCTGCTCTATGGGTATCAGGGAAACAAAAGTAATTTATCTGGCAGCGATGATGAGAAGTGGCTTGCCACACAGACCCTTGTGTGGGAGTTCGTTACGGGATGCCGTGAAGCCACAGGCTCCTATAAACAGACGAGCAAGACGGTTTACAGCCTGCATTTTGGCTCAAATTATGCCAACAGCGGTGCAAGGGCGGCTTATGACCAGATTGTTTCCATGCTGACAGAGCATAACACTATTCCGAGCTTTATGTCGAGCGGTAAAAATGACATCACAAAGGAGCTTGCCTATAAGGACGGGAAATACAGCATCACATTGACCGACAAGAACGGCGTCCTGTCCGATTATGCCTTTACAAGCTCCGATGCCAATGTGAGCGTATCGAAATCAGGGGATAAGCTGACTATCAGCACCAAAAAGGCGGTAAGCGGCACTGTCCGTATCTCTGCGACAAGGAACGATGTGCCAAAGGTCAGTAGCTCCGCAAAGCTCATTGCCTATGGCGACCCGAACTTGCAGGATTTGGTTTCAGGCGTTGAGAATGCCGACAGCGTAAAGGCGTATATCAATATCGAAACGCCGACAGGCACGATTGCACTCAAAAAGACTTCCGAGGACGGCGTTGTGGAGGGCATTTCTTTCCGCATCAAAGGCGATAACTTCGATAAGACAGTCAAGACAGACAAAAACGGAAACCTGACCGTGGAGGGCTTATTCCCTGCCACTTATACGATTACCGAGCAGTCCCTTGACCGCTACGAGCCGCAGCAGACCCAGACGGTCACGCTGATTGGCGGCAAGACCACTACGGTCAACTTCAACAATGTCTTAAAGCGTGGCAGTCTTGAGGTTGTCAAGACTTCCGAGGACAATCTGGTGGAGGGCGTGAAATTCCACCTTTACGGGACTTCCCTCAGCGGTCTGCCCGTGGACGAATACGCTGTGACGGATAAAAATGGTCTGGCGAAGTTTGAGGATGTCCTTATCAGCGGCGATACCCCGTATGTGCTTGAGGAAGTGGATACGGCTATCCGCTATGTCGTCCCTGCATCCCAGACAGCTCCGATTGAATGGAAAAAGGTCACAAACCGCAGCTTTCACAACGTATTGAAGAAGTTTAACGTGACGGTCACAAAGACTGATGTGGAAACAGGAAGCACGCCGCAGGGCGACGCCACCCTTGCAGGTGCGGTCTACGGCATTTACAAGGGCGAGGAACTGGTTGACACCTACACTACCGATGAAAACGGGCAGTTTACGACCAAGTATTATGTCTGTGATGATGACTGGTCTGTCCGTGAAATCAGCCCGTCCGAAGGATATTTGCTTGATGAAACCGTACACCATGTAGGTGCAGAGCCAGAGCTTTACACCATTGAGTACAACTCTGCCGCAAATGATGTGAATGAGCAGGTCATCAAGGGCAATATCGCCATCATCAAGCACACTGACGACGGCGAAACGCAGATTGAAACACCCGAAGAAGGTGCGGTATTTGAGGCATTCCTAAAATCCGCAGGCAGCTATGGGGACGCAAAGGAAACCGAGCGTGACATCCTCACCTGCGATGAGAACGGCTTTGCACAGAGTAAGGATATGCCGTATGGAATTTACACCGTGAAGCAGACTTCTGGATGGGAGGGGCGTGAACTGATGAAGCCCTTTGAAGTGTTCATTAACAAGGACGGTCAGACCTACCGCTACCTTATCAATAACGCCAATTTCGAGAGCTATATCAAAATCGTGAAAAAGGATGCGGAAACAGGCAATACCATCCCGTATGCGGGGGCAGGCTTCCAGATTTATGACCCGAACGGAAACCTTGTAACGATGACCTTCACTTATCCAGAAGTGACGACCATTGACACGTTTTATACGACAGCAGACGGCGAGCTTATCACGCCGCAGACCCTTGAATACGGCAAGGGCTATTCCCTTGTGGAAGTGCAGGCTCCGTATGGCTATGTACTGGATTCCGAGCCAGTCTATTTTGATGTGGAGCAGGAAAACTCCGAGGAAGAAAGCGGCGTTACCATCGTCAAGGTGGAACGCTCCAACATGGCACAGAAAGGCACAATTACCGTAACCAAATCTGGCGAGGTATTTTCCACCGTGGCAGGCGACAAAGGCTTGTATCAGCCGATTTTCTCCGTCAGCGGTTTGGAGGGTGCGGTCTATGAGATTGCCGCAGCCGAGGATATTGTGACTCTGGACGGGACAGTCAGAGCGAAAAAAGGCGAGGTTGTGGATACCGTAACCACAGGCAAAGATGGCACGACGAAATCCAAAGAGCTGTATCTGGGCAGGTATGAGGTCAAAGAAACCACAGCCCCGTATGGTATGGTGCTGAATGATGAAATCCATTCCGTGGAGCTTGTATATGCGGGACAGGAAATTGAAGTGACGGAAACCGCCACAGGCTTTGTCAATGAGCGTCAGCGTGTGGAAATCGACCTTGTAAAGAGCCTTAAAACAGATGAAGCCTACGGCATCGGCACAAACGGCGAAATCTTTGATGTTACCTTTGGTCTGTATGCGGCGGAGGAACTGAAAGCCGCAGACGGCACGGTCATCCCTGCCGACGGTCTGATTGAAGTTATCTTCCTTGACGAGAACGGTCATGGGAAAGCAATCAGCGACTTGCCGATTGGAAATTACTATGTGCAGGAAATCAACACCAACGCCGCTTATCTTGTCAGCGACACGAAATACCCTGTAATTTTTGAATATGCAGGGCAGGATACCGCCACCGTGAAAATCACAGCTAATGAGGGCGAAGCCATCACAAACGACATCATTTACGGCTCTGTAAGCGGTAAGAAATCCGACGAGGACGGAAAGGCTCTGGGCGATGCTGTCATCGGCATTTTTAAGACAGGGACAAAAGAATTTACAAAGGAAAATGCCATTGCAACTGCCACATCGAAAGACGACGGCAGTTTTTCTTTTGAGAATGTCCCGTATGGCACATGGATTGTGCGTGAGATTGAAAGCCCGAAAGGTTTTGTACTCTTCGATGAGGAAATTGCCGTGACTGTCGGCAAGGTGGACGAGGTTGTGGAAATCGAGCTTGTCAATCGCTATATCCGTGGAAATATTGAACTGACAAAGGTAGACAAGGATTACCCAGAAAACAAGCTCACAGGTGCGGTATTCGAGGTTTATAAGGATACCAACGGCGACGGCAAACTGGATAAGGACGACGAGTTGCTTGGCGAGATGGGCGAGGTGGAAATCGGCGTTTACCAGATGAAGGAGCTGCTTTACGGAAACTATCTGGTAAAGGAAACGAAAGCCCCGACAGGCTTCGTGCTTGACGAGAATGTCTATCCTGTATCCATTGAGGAAGATGGAAAGACCTATCAAGTTGAGAATGAAGCAGGCAAAGGCTTCTTAAATGAAGCACAGAAAGGCTCACTTAAAATCGTCAAGACTTCCTCTGACGGCAAGGTGGAGGGCTTCTCTTTCCGAGTAATCGGGGATAACGGGTACGACCAGACCTTTAAGACCGACAAGAATGGAGAAATCGTCATTGATGGTCTGCGTATTGGAGAATACACCGTATCTGAGGTAAGCGACAAGGCTTCCTCTGGCTATATCCTGCCTGCCGACCAGAAAGTGACGGTTAAGACGGACGAAACCGTGACCGTGACGATGCACAATGAGCTGCGTGACACCCCGAAAACAGGCGACGACTTCAACCCTGCCCTCTGGGGCGGGCTTGCGGCAGCGTGCGTCATCGGTGCAGGCGTTCTTGGATTTGCCGCATTTAAGGGCAGAAAGAAAAAGGAGGATTAAGGGATGGATGCGAAAACAATCATTGCCATTGTGCTTGTCGTGTTTATCGGCGGTGCGGCACTCTGGCTGAATATCCGTAACCGAAAGAATAAGTGACCCGATTTTGCAGGAACGGGGCGGCTGAAAGATGCCGCCCTCTTTCTGTTTCTGGAGGAAGATATGAGGAATCTGAAAACCATTGAAAAGAAAGTAAAAGCCATTCTGGAGAAGAATGGGGACGCCCGAAACGACGACATGGTGCTTTACCTTGCCCTCTGCAATGCCTGCTTAAAGGATGCAGGGGCGATGCCCCTTGCGGAGATAATGACGCAGCATAAATACCTCGGTCTGCCGAGCTTTGAGAGCGTCAGCAGGACAAGGAGGAAGCTGCAGGCGACCCACCCAGAGCTTTTGGGAAGCCGCCCCGTGCAGAAGCTTCGGGCGACAGGCGAAAAGGCATATCGGAAATATGCCAGAGAATGAGAGGTGCTTATGGAACAGGAAAAACGTATCAATCAGGGCTATGAAATCATAGAGGACTGTACCATCGGGGGTACAGAATTAGTCATCGGTCATAACCCGAAAGCCCCTAACCCTTATGTGTGCTGGTACTGCAAGGGCGGCGACAATTACTATTGGGGCTGCTACTGCAACGAGCTGTCGGCGGCAAGGGAAAGCCTGAGTGAACGGTACAACAAGGAGTGCCGTATGCCGTATAACAATCCCCCTGCCCCGAAGCAGAGAAACGGCGATGACCGTGAGCGGTAAGAAGAATTATGACTGTACCACCTGCCCCTATCCCCGATATAAGGACAGGTCGGTTATCTTCTGTGATGTATGTATCCAAAAGATTTTAGACGAGCAGAAGGAGAAAAAGGAAAGGAAGGAGCAGCCGAATGGAGAATGAAGAAAAACGGATGATTGGCTCTTATGAGGTCACGCAGAGCATCCATATCGGTAAAAAGGAAGTGGTGTTCGGCGTGGATTTGAAAGAGGAATATCCTTTTTTAGTCTGCTATTGCACTTATGATAATCCATTGTCCGCAGAATGGGTGACGGATGCGGTTGGCTCTGACGACTATCTGGAAGCCATGCAGATTTTCACAGACAGGGTGCAGGAACAGATAGGGCTTGTGAGAGCTGAGCAGGAACAGTTTCAGTTTGACATGACACCGTTTACCATAGATGACTGCATCCCAGATGATAAAGTCAGCAGCATCGTGGGAAAGGTCGTTGTTATCAATGCCGAGGTCAACCGCTATGAGTACAGGCACTCCGCCTATCAGCTCGTATTGGTGGATGGCGGTCATGGCGCGAGGGGCGGCAGGGGGCAGGCAGTGTTCGGAACCTGCCTTGCGGACGGAAAGCACGCCAGATGGGAAAGGTACGATGTGCTTGGTGAAATCAAGCCAGAGAAAATGCCCGATTGGGCGAAAGAAGCCGCCGCCAGAATCCAGACGGAGGAAAAGGCAAAGAAATCAAAAAGCAGGGAGGAACGCTGATGGAGATACGACCTTTAACAGCCGAAGAACAGAAATACACCTATGCCCAGAGTATGCAGCTTGAAGGGCAGACAGGGTGTATCGGGCATCTGCGTGGCGATTTTGCCCATTCTGGGTATGGCTTCTATACCACTTGGTTTGACACAAGGGAGCAGTGGAAAACCGATGAATTTAAGTCAGGGCTTGATGACGTAATCAATGCCCTGCGTGAAGATAAGGGGCTTCTGCATAACCGCTATGACATGGTGGCTTTTGCAAGGGCGAATCCTGAAAGTGCTTTTAAGGGCAACTATTGTGCAGAGTATGGTTTCCGTGTGGATACGGATAAACACGCTTTCCTGCTCCGCTGCAATCCCACAAGGGGCGACTATAATTTTTACTGTTACTGCTATGTGAAGGAATGGCTTGATAAGCATATTTCCAGAGCAAAACAGGGCATCCGCTTTATTGACCCGCATTATAAAGAGCTGTTCCGTATCCCAGACGGCGGGAAAATCATTATCACTTCCGCTTGGGGAGAGAAAACGGAGCTTTCCTGCCGCTATATTGATGAAACCCATACCGAGGTAGGCAGCAATCTCCTCCATATCTGCGAATTTGCAGAGCGTATGGAGAAAAACGGTGCGACCTATGAGCCGAAGCAGGAAGAACAGCCGCTCCAGAAAGCACCGAAGCACAAAGAAATGGAAAGATAAGGAGGATTTTTGATATGGCGGTCAACCAGAAAGTAGTTAAGGTTTTGAACAAGATTTTTGAAGCGGGCTTCACCGAGGAAAAAGCCATTGCCGCTATGACAATGGATGACATTCTCTCCATGCAGGGCATCACGGTAGCGGAAATCGGCATTATCAATGACCTGCAAAAGAGCATCAAGGCGAACAAGGTCATTACGTTTCTGGGCGGAGGTACAGAATGAACAAAGCAAAAGAGATACGCTTTACCGACAGCAGGGGCAAGGCACTTTTTTCCGTTCCCGACGGCGGTTTCTTACGCCTGTTTTATGGGAATGGGGACGATAATTTTGCCCTCTGCCATTATGAGGACGAAGCCCATGCGGAGATTGACGGCGTAAGGCATTCTCTGGCGGAGTTTGCAGGGAAAATGGAACGGAATGAAATCAGCTATGCCCCTGCCTAACGGCGGGGCTGAAATGACAGGAGGATTGATATTTTTATGGAACAGATTGTTTTATCGGGCGGTGGTAAAAAGTGAGTACCGAGCTTATCAACCGCATTACAATCAAAAAGGACGGCGTTTACCTTTCCTCTCACAGCAGCAACGACACTTCCCCATTCCATTCGTGGAGATGCGGCGGTCTGTCCGACATTTATGCTGCCGAGGGGCAGAAAGGACTTGACCGTGAGGTCATCCGTATGCTCTATGAATATGCGGAGCTTCGTGGCTCTCATAAGAGCCTTGAACGCTACCGATATGCAAAGGATGCACCCGAAGCCCATGCCATTTACAGGCGGTACAGCGACCAGATTGATGACCGTTACGAAAGCATGGAGGAAGCAGATAAAAAGAGCGTCTGGTATAAGCCTACCGAAAAGGCAAAGGAATACCGAGCCTATGAGCGTGAAATGCGGGACAGGATGTATGGGGAAATCTCCGCAAGGTGCGGGGAATATGACAGGAAACACAAAAACAAGGATATGGAGCGATAAGGAGGTGCAAAAAGGATGGCTGCAAAGTACCAGCTAATCACGGAGCTGTATCGGCGGACGGGAAAGGCGGTCACGGGAAATCCGCAGGCATGGCAGAACTTTTTAGCGTCTGCCTGCCGCAATTACAAGTGCCGCTTTGACGAGCAGCTTCTCATATATGCCCAACGCCCCGATGCTGTTGCCGTTGCAGGGCTTGAAACTTGGAACAGGCAGTTTAAGCGTTGGGTAAACAAGGACAGCAGGGGGATTGCGGTCTTTGACCCGAAAGGACGCAGGAACACCCTGAAATATTATTTTGATATATCCGACACCCATGAGGGCTACTATGGAAGCCGCCCAGTCCCGATATGGCAGATGGAGAGGCGGTACGAGCAGGCTGTCATGGAACGGCTGTCGGACAGGTTCGGGGAAACGAAAGGAAGCGACCTTGCTTCCGTTTTGATGGAAACGGCGGAGAACGCCGTGGAGGACAACCTGCCCGATTATGCGGAGCAGTTGAAAGACTGTGTGAAAGGCAGTTTTTTAGAGGAACTGGACGGCTATAATATCGAAGTCATTTACAGGCGGCTTGCCGTAAACAGCGTGGCTTTCATGCTGATGAGCCGCTGCGGTCTGGATACGGAGGGCTACTTTGAGCATGAGGATTTTGCGGGGATTACGGATTTCAATACCCCTGCCACTCTGAACGCCATCGGCATCGCCACAAGCGACATTGCGGAAATGGCACTCAGGGAAATCTCTTTCTCCATCCGAAATGTGCAAATGGCAGAGAAAAGCCAAAACCGCACCTTTGCACAGCAGCCCCAGAGCCGCTATGATGTAGACAGGACACCAACCGAAAGGAGCGATTATAATGAGCGGAATCACTTACAGCAGACAGGGGGATTACCTTATTCCCGACCTCACATTACCGACAGAGCCAGAAATTCCTCTTGGCAGGTACGCTATGATGCACAGGGATTATCTGGAGCAGCACAAGAGAGTGACCTACCTCAACCTGCTGACATCAGGCAGGCTGAACGGACACCTGCACCAGACCGAACAGGCGGCTCTGGCGAGATTGGAGCTTCTGACGAAGCAGCTCTGCAAGGAGCAGGGAGTGACGGAGGAACTCAAGGAGAAAGCACCAATGCAGTGGGTAGGGCTGATGAACAACATCCGCAGCCAAGCGGAGGAAGTAATCCTAAACGATCTAATCTTCAATTAGCAGAGCTAGAGCCTGCCGCTGATGGGCGGGGCAGCGTTGCCAACGAGGAAGAAGTAAGGGCAAATCTCCCGACAGTAGAGGAACAGATGGAAATGATAGCGGAAGCAGAGGACGAAAAATCCTCTGCTTTTTCCGTTTCACAGGAGGACATTGACTCCGTTCTGGTAAGGGGGAGCGGTTTTGAAAACGGCAAATACCGCATCTACCGCCAGTTCCAAAAGCACGAGGACAGCAAAAGCAATATCACTTTCCTTAAAGGGGAATATGGCGTTGGCGGCGGTACGCATGATTATCCAGACGGCACAAGGGGCGGCGAATGGCACGATGGCAAAGGCATCGGCATTGAAAAGGAAGGCTCCCATACCAACCCCGACCTGCGGCTCAGTTGGTCTAAGGTGGAGAAGCGTCTGCGTGAACTGATAAAGGATGACCGTTATCTGAATGCAAAAGAGAAAGACCACTACCCTGAGTTTCTGAAAAGCATCGAAGCACCGCAGTATGAAATCGACACCCAGAGGAAAATGGCAAGGCAGCGTTTTATTGATGCCCATCGGGATTTACAGCCTGCCGACAAGCGGGACACGCTCTCTTTGCGTCTGTCTGATTTTATCCGTGACTTGGACGGTTATGAGAAAGGTCTGCTTTCCGAAGTGGGACGTACCGACTTTGCTGACATGACTTCCGAGCAGATGGAAACGGAGATTAAAAACCCTGCCGCCGTGCAGCAGCTTGTCGATTTTTTGAAACTTGTGCAGGGAAAGACGGGGGATGTTTACAGTCGCAGCAACGCCTACCGCTTCTCGCAGGAGCTGATGGAGCTGCACCCTATCCATTACCTTTTCCACGAGGACGATGTAGTGTATATCGGGGCGGACAAATATGAAATCTCCGCCTTTGATGAAAACGCTGTTTCGCTTCAGAATGTGGAGTTTCCTCTGTTCGGAAAGGAATATAGCAGGGCAGACTTCGAGGAAAAGTTAAAGGAAAACCTTGCCAACGACCATCTGAAAGTCATCGTGACCGAGAGCCAGAAAACGGAAATATCCGCCGAGGAAAAACCAGATAGCATCAGGCTTACTATCGGCTTCTCCGAGCATCCCGCTTTTTATGATAAGGAGTTCCATGACCGTTATACCGAGCTTGGCTTTGCTCTGGGCAACAGGCTTCTTGGCGTTCTGGACGAAAAGCAGCACCGTGAACGGGAGGACGAAAACAATCAGGTCGGTTGGTATCACAAGACAGATTTCACGATTACCGCCGTTATTGGCGGCGAGGAATACACCTATGAGGGGCGGTTTGACATTGGGGACGGTGAGGGGGATTTGATTGCCCATATCAAAAATTTTTATGACTACTCCCTCTCCCCTGCTTGCCCGTTTATCCCAGAGTGGAAAAAGGAGGGCGAGGATTATTACCGTGAAAAGATGGAGAGCCTGCGTTGGGGACGTGATGTATTCGTTCCTTTTCTGGAGCTGCATACCGAGCTTACCCCAGAGGACGAAACACTCCTTACCGAGATAATGTTCTTTGAAAAGGAATGGTTTGTGCCTGCCGAGGAAGAAAAAGCTGCACCCCGTTACACCGTAGAGCAGACTTCCGATGCCTTTGCAGACCCGTTTATCATACGGGATAATGCCATGCCAGAGGGACAGGACGGGCAGTATTATGATGTTGGCGGTATTTACCAGACTTTTGAAACCGAGGAAGAAGCACAGGAATACGCCGAAACCTTAAACCGTGCCGAGCGTGAAACGGAGCAAAATGAAGAGCCTGCCCCATCCGAAACAGTTGAAAAGCAGGATAATTCCGACCTTATCGGCAGGAAAATAACGATTGATAACCGCAGCTACCTCATTGAGAGCGTGGGAGAAATCAGTGGGGATGTGTCTTTGCGTGACATCACATTCCAGAATAACGTGGGCTTCCCGATAAACCGTGTGGAGAAAATCAGCTATATTCGAAGGCTCTTGGAACAGCAGGCAGAAAAGGGATTACCGCCCGAAGAAAAAGCGGAAACTGCCACAGAGCCTGTTACGGAAACCGTGGCGGAATACCCTGCCGTGGAGAACGGGCTTCCCTATGACATCGTGGTTGAGAAAATCCGTTTTGGCGAACCAGAGCAGACACAGGAAAAGGAAACCCCTGCCCATTCTGAAGAACGCAGGAATTACCGCATTACCGATGATGCGTTAGGCGTTGGCGGTGCAAAAGAAAAGTTCCGAAACAACATGGCGGCAATCAGGCTTCTCCATGACCTTCAGATAGAAAATCGCCTTGCCACACCCGAAGAGCAGGAAACCCTGTCCCGCTATGTCGGCTGGGGCGGACTGTCGCAGGCGTTTGACGGGAACAACGCAGCGTGGGTGAATGAGTACAAAGAGCTGAAAGCCGCCCTTTCCGATGAGGAATATCGTGCGGCAATGGAATCCACCCTCACGGCATTTTATACGCCGCCCGTTGTCATCAAGGCGATGTATGAAGCACTTGACCGTCTGGGATTTAAGCAGGGCAACGTGTTAGAGCCGTGCTGTGCCACAGGCAATTTCTTCGGTCTTCTCCCCGAAAGCATGGGGAAAGCAAAGCTGCACGGCATTGAGATTGACCCGTTATCGGGCAGGATTGCAAAGCAGCTCTACCAGAAAGCGAGCATTGCTATTGAGGGATTTGAGGACACGAAGCTCCCAGACAATCATTTTGATGTGGTGCTTGGCAACGTGCCGTTTGGCGAGTTCAAGGTGGAGGACAGCCGCTACAATGCCCAGAAGTTCCTCATACACGACTACTTTTTTGCAAAGGCTCTGGATAAGGTACGCACGGGCGGCGTTGTGATGTTCATTACCTCGAAAGGCACAATGGATAAGGCAAGCCCAGAGGTGCGGAAGTATATCGCCCAGAGAGCCGAGCTGTTAGGTGCAGTCAGGCTTCCTGACAATACCTTTAAGGCAAATGCAGGTACAGAGGTCACGAGCGACATCCTTATTTTACAGAAGCGTGACCGCATGATAGATATTGAGCCAGACTGGGTACACCTTGACACCGACGAAAACGGCATCACGATGAACAGCTATTTTGTGTCCCACCCTGAGATGGTTTTGGGTGAGATGAAACTGGAAAGCACCCGCTTCGGGAAGCTGGAGCCTGCCTGCAAAGCCTATCAGGATGTGCCGCTGTCCGAGCTTCTTTCCAGAGCAATGCAGCGGATAGACGGGGAAATCCGAGAGGCGGAGAACGAAATTGACGAAATCTCCGACGAGCAGGAGCTTTCCATCCCTGCCGACCCAAGTGTACGGAATTTCTCTTATACTCTGGTGGACGGTCAGATTTATTTCCGTGAAAACAGCCGCATGACACCCGCCGCCCTTTCCATGACGGCGGCAAACCGAGTGAAGGGGCTTCTGGAGATACGGGACTGTGTGAGGAAGCTGATTGATTATCAGACCTATGACTACCCCGATGAAATGATACAGACCGAGCAGGAAAACCTAAACCGCCTGTATGATGCGTTCACGGAGAAATACGGGCTTATCAACAACCGAGGGAATTACCTTGCCTTTGCCGCCGATGAAAGCTACTTCCTGTTATGCTCCCTTGAGGTGCTTGACGACGAGGGGAACTTCAAACGCAAGGCGGATATGTTCACAAAACGGACGATAAAGCCCCACCGACAGGTTGATTATGTGGAAACATCAAGCGAAGCGTTGGCACTCTCCATTGGGGAGAAAGCCCGTGTGGATTTGCCTTATATGGCACAGCTCACACGCAAGCCGCAGGAGGAAATCATAGCGGACTTGCAGGGCGTCATCTACCAAGTGCCGAACTCCGAGCCTGCACGGTATGTCACGGCAGATGAGTACCTGTCGGGAAATGTGCGGGAAAAGCTGAAGGTCGCAGAAATAGCGGCGAAACAGGATGCGGGGCTTCTTGTGAATGTGGAAGCCTTAAAGCAGGTTATCCCAAAGGATTTGAGTGCCGCTGAAATCGCTGTCCGTCTGGGTGCGACTTGGATACCGCAGGAGGATATACAGCAGTTTATGACGGAGCTTTTGACCCCGTCGAGTTTTGCGGCAGGCAGGCTGAAAGTACGCTACACTCCGATGAACGGCGAGTGGTTTATCGAGAATAAGACTTCTGATTATGGGAATGTCAAGGCGGAAAGCACCTACGGCACAAAGAGGGCTTCCGCCTACCGCATTATTGAGGACACGCTGAACTTAAAGGATACCCGTATCTTTGACTATGTGTATGATGAGAACGGCAATAAAAAGGCGGTGTTCAACCACAAGGAAACCACGGCGGCACAGGCAAAGCAGGAGGTCATCAAGCAGGCGTTTCAGGACTGGATTTGGAAAGACCCAGAACGGAGAAACCGCCTTGTCCGTTATTACAACGACACCTTCAACAGCACTAGACCCCGTGAGTATGACGGAAGCCATATCACTTTTGGCGGCATCAGCCCAGAGATTACCCTAAGACCCCATCAGGTCAATGCGATTGCCCATATCCTTTACGGCGGCAACACGCTCCTTGCCCACAAGGTAGGGGCGGGAAAGACCTTTGAGATGGTCGCCGCAGCACAGGAAAGCAAGCGGTTAGGGCTGTGCCAGAAATCCATGTTTGTCGTGCCAAACCACCTTGTCGGGCAGTGGGCTTCCGAGTACCTGCGGCTGTACCCTTCCGCCAATATCCTTGTGACGACGAAGCAGGATTTTGAAACGGCAAACCGCAAGAAGTTCTGCGGCAGGATTGCCACAGGCGATTACGATGCCGTGATTATCGGGCATAGCCAGTTTGAAAAAATCCAGATGAGCGTGGAACGCCAGAGGGAGCAGCTTGAAAAACAGCTTACCGATATAGAGATGGGCATTGACGAGGTGCAGAAATCGTACGGCGAGCAGTACACGGTCAAGCAGCTCATGAGGACACGCAAAGGCATTGAAGCGAAGCTCAAGAAGCTGAACGACACCAAGAGGAAGGATACGGTCATTGACTTTGAGCAGTTAGGCGTTGACAGGCTCTTTATTGATGAGAGCCATTTTTACAAGAACCTTTACCTTTACACGAAGATGCGGAACGTGGGCGGCATCGCCCAGACCGAAGCCCAGAAAAGCTCCGACCTCTTTATGAAGTGCCGCTATCTGGACGAAATCACGGGCAGCCGTGGCACGGTATTCGCCACGGGTACGCCTATCTCAAACTCGATGGTCGAGATGTATTCCGTCCAGAGGTACTTGCAGTATGATACCCTTGCAAGGCACGGATTACAGCATTTTGACAGTTGGGCTTCCACCTTTGGCGAAACGGTTACGGCTCTGGAATTAGCACCCGAAGGCACGAATTACCGAGCCAAGACGAGGTTTGCGAAGTTCTACAACCTGCCAGAGCTGATGCAGATGTTCCGAGAGGTGGCGGACATCCAGACTGCCGATATGTTAAAGCTCCCCGTACCGAAAGTGAATTACCACAATATCAAGACGAAGCCGAGCGAAATCCAGAGTGAAATGGTGGCGGGGCTTGCCAAGCGAGCCGAGAAAGTCAGAGCAAGGGAGGTCGAGCCGCAAATTGACAATATGCTCAAAATCACGAATGACGGGCGGAAACTTGCCCTCGATCAGAGGATGATTGACCCGATGCTGCCAGACGACCCCGACAGCAAGGTAAACGCCTGCATGGAAAACGTGTACCGTATCTGGGAGGAACACGCTGACACGAAGGCGGCACAACTCGTGTTCTGCGACCTTAGCACACCGAAAAATGACGGCAGCTTTAATGTCTATGACGACATCCGAGAGAAGCTCATCGCCCGTGGCGTCCCTGCCGAGCAGGTGCGTTTTATCCATGAAGCCAATACCGATGCACAGAAAAAAGAACTGTTTGCGAAGGTACGGAGCGGCGAGGTTCGTGTACTCTTAGGCTCTACCCAGAAGATGGGTGCGGGGACAAATGTGCAGGACAGGCTCATCGCCATCCATAATCTCGACTGCCCGTGGCGACCTTCCGATTTGGAACAGCGTCAAGGAAGGCTTGAACGCCAAGGCAATATGTTTCCAGAGGTGGAGGTCTACCGTTATGTGACGGAACAGACCTTTGATGCGTACCTCTACCAGTTGGTGGAATCGAAGCAGAAATTTATCTCCCAGATAATGACGAGCAAAAGCCCTGTCCGTTCCGCTGAAGATGTGGACGAGGTGGCTCTTTCCTTTGCGGAGGTCAAGATGCTTGCCACAGGCGACGAGCGTTTTAAAGAAAAGATGGATTTGGATATACAGGTTTCCAAGCTGAAAGTATTGAAGCAGAGCTATCTTTCCGAGCATTATGACCTTGAGGACAGGGTGTTGCAATACTATCCGCAGACCATAAAGAAGTTTGAGGAACGTATTGCCGCTTATGAAAAGGATGCGGCACTTGCCGAACAGCATAAGCCGCAGGGCGAGGACAAATTCTGCCCCATGACCTTAAAGGGAGTGACCTATCAGGAAAAATCGGATGCAGGCGAAATGCTTCTTGCAATCTGTAAGGAAAATCCGCTGTCAAATCCCGTGGAAATCGGCAGCTACCGAGGTTTCAAAATGGAGGTTTTCTATGATACCGTAAACGCCCATTACTGTCTAAACCTGTGCGGGGCAGGCAGATATAAGGTAGAGTTAGGCTCTGACGCTCTGGGTAATCTGACCCGAATTGAAAATATGCTCTCAAGGGTTGCTTCCAATCTGGAGATTGAGAAACGGCAGAAATCCGAGGTTATGGAACAGCTTTCCAATGCAAAGGCAGAGCTATTGAAGCCATTTGCCTACGAGGACGAGCTGAAGGAAAAGACCGACAGGCTCAATGCCCTTAATATCGAGCTTAACCTTGACGAGAAGGACACACCTGTTTTGGACTCAGAGCCAGAGCAGACCGAGGGACAGCACGAAAGAAAAAATACAGACCGAGAGCGATAATTTGATTTGCACATTTGTAACGATGATTTTTGGGCAGTATAATAAGGGAAGAATTAGTGAATGTCGGAGGTGTATTAGATGTCTGGTGTGTTCAGATTTGAAACTTTTGTAGATGCCCACAGCAATATTTTTAATGAATATCTCAGCTCTGTTATCGCAAAGCTGCCGAAAGAAAACGAGGAATATAAAGCCGTGCAGGACGAGATTGAGAGCCTGTATGGGAAATACCCAACCGTCTTAGGCGTGTTCGACAGCGAGCAGGCGGCGGAGCTTACCAAAGAAGAATGTGCGGCTCTTATCCGAATTATGGAGCTGAAAAATCAGCTTACGGACATGGAGTTGCAGTCAATTTATTTCCGTGGCTGCTATGACAGCGTGGGGTATCTGAAAAAGGCAGGAATTTTATAACGGACTGACCGAGAAAAAGGCGGCGTTGGCGTGATGCTGATGCCGCTTTTTACATATCTTAATCAAGAAACCCAATATATTGAGGGTAATATATAATGAAAACACAAAATACAGTTGACAAATTTCGGGAAATGGTTTAATCTGAACGCAAGCGAAAGAACACACATTCTGATTTACGAAAGACAAAGCCCTAAATTGGTGCGAGCAATGTTCGTAATTTTAGAATGTGTTTTTTATTGGATAATTTGAGATGGAGGATATAATTTATGATTATCTGGGTAGACGGAACCTATTGCGTGGGAAAAACAACGGTAGCTAAGCGATTAAAAGAGAGATTTGGTAATGAAGCTGAGTTGTTGGAGTCTGATTATTACAGTAATGAAACGATAAAAAAGATAGTGGAAGAAGCGGAAGCAGCCCACCGTATTCCCTTTATTGGAGGAACTTTGCCTCAAAATAATATGAGGTTTATAAGAGAATTTAAGAAATTGATAGAGGAAAAATCAAATGATACAAATAAGAAATTGATTGTTGATATGGCTTTAACACGAATGGAGTGCAAGGAAAATCTCTTTGATTGCTTGCAAAAGGAAGGAAAAAACATAGTGCATATTATCTTGACGGCTGATGAAGAAAATCTCAAATCACGAATTAAGAAAGATGAAAACAGGATGAAAGAAATTGCTTTAGATTGGCTGAAATATAATATATCGTTTCTGGATGGCAATTACCCAGATGCGATACGGATAAAAACAGATAATCGGGACACGGATGATATTGTTGATGAAATAATCAAGATAATTAAGTCCAGAGAAAATTATATATGAACTTACATAGCAGGGAGATAGAAATGAGAGTGCAAATCTGCTATAATTATTTTCAAGAAAGGAGGTCTTGTGTGTGGATTATGATTTTAAATGGATACGCCCTAATATGTCATTATATAATATAGATAAGGATTGCCAACATTCCATAACGATATTAAATAGTGGAGATTTAGCAGTTGATTTTTATAAGTATGCTAAAAACTTCTTTGAAGCCGCAGAATGTGTGATACATTATTTGGGCGAAGATGCAGCAGAAAATGGTGATATAGCAAAACTTGATTTATGGTATTTTGCGATGGTCTATTTATATAGACAAAGCATAGAGCTTTTGCTGAAAGCAAATATATTTAAGATTGTCACATCGGAAAACGATAGAAAGTTAATAATCGGTGATATACGGCATGACCTTAAACAGGGGTATGATAAGCTGTTAAAGTTAAAGGATTTAGAATATACAGATAATGATAATGCTAATTGGTTATGGAAATATTTAGCAGACATTTCTCGGATTGATAAAGAATCCGATATGTTCCGTTATCCTTTTAGTAATAATCTCAATGTTTTATTTGATAAGCAGACACATATTTCTTTAGTGGCAACTCATGATAATATGAATAAAGCTTACAATATTTTGAGTGAATTGTACAAAACAGGGATTATTACAGAGCAGGAATATGAAGCATATGCACCGCAGTTAATTATTGAAGGCGGACATTACTATCAACAGAGTGTTGTAGGTTATAAATATGCTCAACACTCATTTTATCCTTATTATTCCTCGTATGAAGAAGTGGGGGATTTTTTAAGAGAGAAGATTGTGAATGGCAGTAAAAAAGAATTGTTTATGCCAATGTGCTATATGTATCGCAATGCAGTTGAGCTTGGATTAAAAAGAATAATTGTTGAAGATAGCCACATAGAGAGAACACGGGCATTAAAAATACTCCGACGGAAAAAACATAGTATTCTTGGGCTTTGGAATAGTATTGTCGATGAAGTTGACCAATATTCTAATGCACCAGATGATGATACTACACTAAATGATACAACGCAGTATATCCAAGCGTTTCATGAGTTTGACCAAAGTTCTGATTTGTTTAGGTATCCATGCAATAAAAACTTGCAGATTTACTTTTTAGAAGAAAAGACATTAGATATAGAAAATGTAGCTTCCTGCTTTGAAGAATTATGTAATTTTTTAGATGCGGTTGATAGTATGTTAAGTCATATCAGAGATATAGAAGCAGAAATAGCGAGCGAAATGGCATCTTATTATGATTATTATTAAGTTTGGATTACATAGCCGAGAGGTTTTCATTACGAAAATCCCTCGGCTTTTTCTATTTCTGGAGGTGATTTTATTGAATGAGAAGTAACAGACCCTATGTGCAGATTGACCCCGATGTGTTGGAACGGGCAAGGCAGATAGATTTGTTTTCCTATCTGAGAGCCTATGAGCCGAGCAATCTGGTAAAGGTCAAAGGCACGACAAACGTGTACTGTACCGCCGAGCATGACAGCCTAAAGATTTCCAACGGCAAATGGTACTGGTGGTCGAGGGGCTTTGGCGGCTACTCTGCCCTTGATTATCTGATGAAAGTCAGGGAATACGGCTTTGTGGAAGCCGTGGAAATCCTCACGGGACAGGCGTTGGCAGACTGGAAAACGCCGCCCCCTGCCGTGAAAAAAGACGAGCCGAAGGTGCTGCTTTTGCCGCCCAAGAATAAGGACTGCGACAGGGTGACTGAGTATCTTTTCGGGCGTGGTATTGACTACTCTCTCATACAGGAGTGCATAGCTGAGGGGATTATTTTTGAGAGTGCTGACTATCACAATGCCGTTTTTATCGGAAAGGATGAAAGTGGAACGCCGAAGTATGCTGCCTGCCGTGGCACAGTCAGCAGCTTCAAGCGTGACGCATCGGGCAGCGACAAGCGGTACTCTTTCCGACTTCTGGCAAGAGAGCCGTGTGCTTCGGTGCATTTATTTGAAGCCGCCATTGATTTGTTGTCCTATGCCACCTATTTAAAATGTGAGGGCAGAGATTATAAATCGGAAAATCTGCTCTCTTTATCGGGCGTGTATCAGCCAAAGAAAGAGATAAAGGACAGCAAAATTCCCATTGCCCTCACGACTTTTTTGAAAGCAAACCCAGAAATAAAGACTATTTATCTGCATCTGGATAAGGACAAGGCAGGTCGGCTATGTACCGCAGCCTTAAAAGAATTATTGCAGAAAGACTACCGAATCGTTGATGAACCGCCGCCAGTCGGCAAGGACTTCAACGATTTTTTAATGTCCTATCTGGGGATTGCAAAACAAAAATCCTGCCGTGAAAGAGGTGATGCCCGTTGATTGCGTGAGGATTTTCCAGAGGAAGAATCCAGAAAATGAAGCCAGATTATGAAAAATAAAGGGATTTTGAATGAAGAAATTTGATGTAACGTTCACAGGACACTATGAAAAAACGATTACGGTCTATGCCGACAGCCCCGAACAGGCAGCGGAAAAGGTAAAGATTATTCTCTTTGACACAGACCTTATCGACTTTTCCGATGAGGATTTTGTCTGCGGCGAAGCAGATATTAAGGACGAAAATGAGGACGGTTGTGAAGAAAATGCAGCAGAGAATGAGGATATGGAGGACGGCTGCTGTTCGGACTGTCCGTACTTCTGCCCCATGTGCAGAGAATGTATGTATGAGAACGGGGATTAAAGACACGTCTTACCAAGCACTGAATTTGGTTATCCATCTGCCGATGGAAACAAAATTCGCTTGTTAGGGGATGCCCCTAATACCCCGTGGAAATGATGTTGTCAAAGTATGCCGTGGGAAGCACGGCAGGAATAAGGAAAGGAGTCTAAGAATGAGTGAGTTTTTATTCTTTGTCATCGGCACGATGCTCGGCAGTATGGTCGGCGTTGTCCTCATGTGCCTGATGCAGATTAACAGGCTCTCCGAGAGGAAGGAGGATGCCGATGCGAAAAAGGAATGTGCAGATACTTTTCCGTCTGACCGAGGAAGAAGCTGACTACCTCTGCTCCCTTGCCGAGAGGTCAGGTCATTCCAGACAAGCCCTGCTCCAGTCGATGGTCATGGGCTACCGCCTTTGTGAGAAGCCAGACCCAGAGTTCTACAAAATCATGCGGGAGCTGTCGGCTATCGGAAACCGCATCAACCAGCTTGCGGCGAAAGCCAACGCCCTTGACTTTGTGGACGCACCCATGCTCCGTGAGGAAGCCAAGAGGTGGCGGGATTTCCGTCTGGATGTGAGCAAATGTTATCTGCTCCCAAGAAAGCAGAAGGGCTGATGGCGGTCTGCGAGATATGGGATGTGCGTGGCAGGCTCGACCACCCAATCGACTATGCCGAAAATCCCGAAAAGACCGCCAACCCAAAGTACAGCGATGCCGACTTGCAGGCAATGGTGGATGTGATGGAGTATGCCGCCAATAAGGATAAGACCGAGCAGAGGTTTTTCGTCACGGGGGTAAACTGCGACCCTGCTACCGCAAGGGACGAGATGATGATAGCCAAAGCCCAATGGAATGACACGAGTGAGATTGTCTGCTATCACGGTTTCCAGAGCTTCAAGCACGGGGAGGTCACGCCAGAGGTTGCCCATGAGGTGGGCGTGAAGTTAGCCGAGAAGATGTGGGGCGACAGGTTTCAGGTCATTGTCGCTACCCACCTGAATACGGAGTGCCTTCATAACCACTTTGTTGTCAACTCCGTTTCCTTTGCGGACGGGAAGCATTACCACGACAACAAGGAAAACCTGTGGCTGCTCCGCAAGCGTTCTGATGAATTATGCAGGGAGTATTCCCTGTCCGTCATCGAACACCCAAGCGGAAAGAAAAAGCCCTATGCCCTCTATCAAGCGGAAAAGCAGGGGCGACCCACACGGGACAATGTGGTGCGTCAGGCGATTGACGAAGCTATCTCAAAATCGTTCACACTCAAAGACTTTGACAGGCTTATGAATGAGATGGGTTACCGCATGAGCTTTGCCCCCAACCGCAAATACTGGACGGTCATCGGCAAAGGTTGGAAACGACCCAAGCGGCTCTATAAGCTTGGAGAGGATTACACTAACGAGAGGATTTTGGAGCGTATTAAGGAAAATTCCTATGCGGTCAAATTCTCCCGCTTTGCCGAGCCGCAGAAGCAGGTCAAGGTCTATCGGCTGAAAGGCTCTCTGAAAGACGCAAAGAAAATAGGTGGGTTGCGTGGGCTGTATCTCCACTACTGCTACAAGCTCGGCATCCTGCCGAAGAACAGGAAACAGAATTATGCACGGCTTCACTATCTGCTCAAAGACGATTTGATGAAGATGGAAGCCATCACAAACGAAACAAGGCTGCTCTGCCGCAACCACATTGATACGGCGGGGCAGCTTTTGTCATATAAAAGCTCTCTGGAATCCGAGCTGTCGGAGCTGACCGAACAGCGTAAGGGGCTTTATTCCCAGAGCCGCAAAGCAGGCGGCGGAGAAAAAGAGGCGGTCAAGGCTCGGCTTGCGGAAATCACGGAGCGGATGAAATTTCTTCGGAAGGAGGTCAGATTGTGCGAGGGCATCGAAGCCCGCAGCGATACCCTTAAGGAAAAATTGCAGGTCATACGGGCAGACGAAAACAAAGAAAAAGGAAAGGAGCTGATGAAGCATGAACACAGGCGGCGAAGCGGCAGAGCAAATCGTGAGGATGAGCTTGGAGGGATTTGAGGTCGCAGCCAAAATCACGGGGGCGGGTGCGAAGAACATCGCCATCCTTCTCTATTCCATTCTGAAAGAGGAAAAGAAAACCAAAGGCAAAGCAAGGCTGACGAATATGCTGCGTTCTGGCAAGGAATTAAAGGTCTTTACCGTCAGGAAAGGCGATTTGCCGAAGTTCACGCAGGAAGCGAAAAAGTACGGCGTACTCTACTGCGTCCTTGCAGACCGTAAGAACAAAGACCCCAATGCGGAGGTCGATGTGATTGCCAGAGCCGAGGACGCATCGAAAATCAGCCGTATCGTGGAACGCTTTAACCTTGCGTCGGTGGATACCGCTTCGATTGTGACGGAAGCGGAAAAGAGCAGGGATGCGAAAGACACCAAAGACGCTAAGAACGGTAAGGATGCGAAAGACACAAAGGATGGTCAGCCAGAGCCAGACATCGGCGTGCAGGGAAAGGCGGAGAAAGAAAAGCTCATGGACGCCCTGATGGGTAAGCCGACCCAGAAAGAAGAAAACGCCCCAAACCCCTCGGTGGCAAAGACAGGAAAATCCCCTCTGTCCGAGCCTACCTCAGAGCAGCCAAAGAAATCCGCAGAGGGGGCTACTATGACTAAGAATGAGAAACCATCGGTCAGGGAAGAACTGCGGAAGATAAAGGAGAGCCGCAAGGAGCAGGAAGCCGACGTTTCCCCGAATGTCGGCAAAGACAAAACTTCCGACAGGGCGAAAAAACCGCCCGCAGGAAAGACGGTGCATAAGCAGCCGCCGAAGCGGAAGAAACCAAATAAATCGAAAGGAGCAAGATAAATGAGTATTTATGATGTATTCAGCGGCGGCAGCCGTCCTTTTAACAAAGAGGAATGGGCTGCCCAGAAGAAAGCCCAGAGGGAAGAAGCCTATGGGCTGATTGACGCCACCTGTTCAGAAATGATGGCGGACGGGAACGTGTTTCAGAAATATCTTGAAGTGCAGGGACGGTTTGACCGCTACTCGGTAAACAATGCCATATTGGTGGCGGCACAGATGCCCGAAGCGACGCAGCTTAAAGATTACGGGAGTTGGAAGCAGAGCCGTGTTTATGTGGATAAGGACGCACAGAAAGTCACCATCCTTGAGCCGGGGAAAGAGTACGAGCGTAACGACGGCTCAAAGGCTGTCAGCTACAATGCCAAAGTGGTCTATGACATTTCCCAGACCTCGGCAAAAGACCGTCAGCAGCCGCAGGAAGCAAAGACCATGCGGGAGCTTGTGTCGGCAATGATTGACGCAAGCCCTGTGAACTTTCAGCCCGTGGAGGAACTGGAGCTGCCCGCCTTTTATGACAGCTCCCAGCAGACCATCTTTATCCGCACGGGCTTAAATGAGGAACAGCTCTTTGTGAGTATGGCAAAGGAAGTGTCGGCGGCTGTGTTTGATTTCAAGCATAATGAAAGCCGTGACGCTTCCGACTTCAAATCCTTCTGCGTCGCCTATATGGTCAGCTCACGTTACGGCGTGGATACCAAAGGCTTCAGCTTCGGGAAGCTCCCGAAGGAATATGACGGGATGGATGTGCAGGCATTTAAGGGCGAGCTTGGCTCGATGCGTGACGTCCTCGGAGAAATCCAGAGCGATATGTATAAGAGCATGGAGAAGAACAAGCCGCCGAAATCTAAAGAGCAGGAACGCTAACAGGAGGTGCAGCCCATGAAAGAAGAACGATACCATATCGCACTTGACAGGTACGACAAGAATATCGTCCTCAACGCCTTAAACACCCTGCGTACACAGCAGATACAGGAGGAACGCCCCACCGACCCTGTGGACGAGCTGATAAGCACGGTGGCTCATGCCCCGACAAAAAGGGTGAAGGTGGTGCATTGCAGGTGCAATGAGGAACGGTAACGATGATAGGACGGGCTTAATCCTTGCCCTTTGCGGGATTATCCCTGTCGTGTGGCTTGCCCTGCTGACCGCCCCTTATGTGGGCGGCGGCATCGTGGAGATTGTCGGTAACTTATCCGTGGCAATCAATGACCCGTTTTCCATAACGGTGTGTGAGGACAGCGTAAGGACTGTCCTTCTTTTTCTGCTTGCTTATGGGATGGGCATCGGCATTTATTTTTCTACACGCAGGAACTACCGCAGGGGGGAGGAACACGGCTCTGCTAAATGGGGCGATGCGAAAGCATTGAATAAGAAATACCGTGACAAAGACCAGTCTGCCAACAAGCTCTTGACCCAGAATGTCCGTATCGGGCTTGACGGGAAAAAGCACCGAAGAAATCTGAATATCTTAGTCTGCGGTGGCAGCGGGGCGGGAAAAACGAGGTTTTTCTGCAAGCCCAACGCCATGCAGTGCAACACCTCTTTCGTGGTGCTTGACCCCAAAGGCGAGATTGTCCGTGATATTGGCGGTCTTTTGGAAAAGAAAGGCTATGAGGTGCGTGTCCTCGACCTTATCAATATGCACAAGAGCCATTGCTATAACCCGTTTGTGTATCTTCGGAATGACAACGATGTGCAGCGGCTTGTGACTAATCTCTTTAAGGCGACAACACCGAAGGGAAGCCAGTCGCAAGACCCGTTCTGGGATACGGCGGCAAGTAAGCTGATTTTATCTCTGCTGTTCTATCTGAAATACGAAGCACCCCCAGACGAGCAGAATTTCCCGATGGTCATGGAGCTGCTCCGTGCAGGGGAAGTCCGTGAGGACGACGACAGCTATGTCAGCCCACTTGACGAACTGTTTGACCGTCTGGAGATGGAAAACCCAGAGCATATCGCACTCAAGTATTACCGTGATTATCATTCTGGCTCGGCAAAGACACTAAAGAGCATCCAGATAACCCTTGCCGCAAGGCTTGAGAAGTTCAATTTGGAAAGCCTTGCAAGCCTTACCGCCACCGATGAGCTTGACCTGCCAAGTCTGGGGGAAAAGAAAGTTGCTCTGTTTGCTTTGATACCCGACAATGATACGAGTTTCAATTTCCTTGTCAGTATCCTCTACACGCAGCTATTCCAACAGCTTTTCTACCTTGCTGACCATAAGTACGGCGGGAGCCTGCCCGTGCATTGCCACTTTATCATGGACGAATTTGCGAATGTTTCGCTGCCCGATGATTTCGACAAGATTTTGAGCGTCATGCGTTCCAGAGGGGTGTCGGTTTCGATTATCCTGCAAAATCTGGCACAGCTTAAAGCCCTTTTTGAGAAACAGTGGGAAAGCATCGTGGGCAACTGCGATGAGTTCCTGTATCTGGGCGGCAACGAGCAAAGCACCCATAAGTATGTGTCGGAGCTTTTGGGAAAGGCGACCATTGACACAAACACCTATGGGAAAAGCACGGGACGTAGCGGGAACTATTCGACCAACTACCAAATATCGGGGCGTGAGCTTTTGACCCCAGACGAAGTGCGTATGCTTGATAACCGCTACGCACTTCTTTTTGTGCGTGGGGAACGCCCCGTCATGGATTTGAAGTACGACATTTTGAAACACCCGAATGTGAAACTGACAGCCGATGGAGGTCAGCCGCCTTATATCCACGGCGAGCCGACGCAGGCTGTCGCAACCCTTGTGTTTGACAGCGATATTCCAAAGGACGCCGTGAGCGTAACTGCTGTCAGCACTTCCTACGAGCTTCTGTCCGAGGAGGACTTGGAAGAAATATTTAATTTATAAGGAGGATTTACCCTATGAAACTTTTTAAGAAGAACGAGAAGAAAGCAACTACGAAACTGCCCATGACTGGAAAGGTCAGAAAGGGCTTCCACTTCTACTGTCTGGTAGTCATGGCGGTGACCTTTATGCTTGGCACTTCCGTGACCGCCTTTGCCGCCAACGACCCCATTCAGGTCGTGAACAACCTTTCCGATTTCATTTTCGGTCTGGTAAGGGCTGTCGGTATGATTATGCTCGGCTTCGGTATCGTGCAGGTGGGCTTGTCGCTGAAATCCCATGACCCGTCCCAGAGGGCAAACGGATTTCTGACCCTTGCGGGCGGCGTTGTCATTACCTTTGCGAAGGAGATTTTGACCCTCATTACAGGCTGATGGGAACAGACAGGTAGAATAACCCAAAGACACAAGACAGG
>ENA-ORKV01000201-ORKV01000201.1-human-gut-metagenome-genome-assembly--contig:-NODE-201-length-83351-cov-15.119413_pt1 | contig 83351 bp, 81 predicted proteins | sample MGYA00243058_ERZ508805 | MGnify/ENA primary metagenome ERZ508805 (study PRJEB26277, sample SAMN04329770) | human gut metagenome | biome: human-associated habitat | host: Homo sapiens | place: USA...
AAGAGATTGCAACCATACTCATACGACCGACTTATTCCCCAAAATTCGATGTCTTCAAATTTTTGTCATGTACTTAAGTTTTTTTCTGTTCGGGTTCTGAATTTCCCCAACGCTCGTTCTGAAGCTGGGCCATACGGAATTCCGAGGCGTTAGAGCCGGGCGTCCAGAAGCGGTGAAAGCCAAGCTCTTTGGGCATGAACTGCTGCTTGACGAAGTTTCCTTCGTAGGCATGGGCGTATTTGTAGTCGGCGCCATAGCCAAGTTCTTTCATGAGCTTTGTCGGAGCGTTGCGGAGATGAAGCGGCACGGGAAGATTCCCGGTTTCTCTGACCAGGGCGAGGGCCGTATCGACAGCCATATATGCCGAGTTGCTTTTGGGCGATGTGGCCAGATAGATTGTCGCTTCGGCAAGAGGAATTCGTCCTTCGGGCCAGCCAATTTTCCGTAGGGTGTCGAAGGCGGCGTTGGCCACAACGAGGGCCTGAGGGTTGGCAAGCCCGATGTCTTCCGAGGCGCTGATGACGAGACGACGGCAGATGAATTCGGGATCCTCGCCCCCTTCTATCATGCGGGCGAGCCAGTAGATGGCGGCATCGGGGTCGCTTCCGCGGATGCTTTTTATGAAGGCCGAGATTATGTCGTAGTGAACTTCGCCGTTTTTGTCGTAGGCGGCGGGGTTGGTCTGAAGCCGCTCGGTGACGGTGGCGTCGTTGATGACTATCGGCTTGTCGGCAGGCGTAGAGCTGTCGAGCAGGTCTATGATGTTGAGAAGTTTGCGTCCGTCGCCGCCAGCGAAGCGGAACAATGCCTCGGTCGATACAATCTCGACCTTTCGGCTGCTGAGTATTTTGTCTTTTGTCAGTGCACGGTCGAGCAGCTGACGCAGCTCGTCGTTGTCGAGCGGTTTGAGGGTATAGACCTGAGCCCTTGACAGCAGCGGACGGATGACTTCGAACGACGGATTCTCGGTTGTGGCTCCGATGAGCGTAACCGTGCCGTTTTCAACCGCTCCGAGCAGACTGTCCTGCTGGCTCTTGTTGAATCGGTGGATTTCGTCGATAAACAGAATGGGGCGCCCTTTGGTGAAGATGCTTTCGGCATCTGCTTTGCAGCGGTCGATGACGTCGCGCACGTCTTTCACGCCGGCCGATACGGCGCTCAGAGTGTAGAACGGTGCTTCGAGGGTGTTGGCGATTATGCGCGCCAGTGTGGTTTTGCCGACACCGGGTGGCCCCCATAATATGAACGAGGCTATCTGACCTGTCGAGATCATGCGCCTGACGATTCCTTCGGGTCCGGTTATATGGGTCTGGCCGATATAGTCGTCGAGAGTGGTCGGTCGGAGGCGCTCGGCCAATGGCTGGTTCATAGGCTGATAGTTCTGTTAGATGCCTTGTAAGATTTATAACGCGCCCCCCGCGTCAGTAACGCAGGAGGCGCGTCGAATGCTTGTCCGCGGTCGCGGAGGTTATTTCTTCAGGAATTCGGCAAGTCCGGGGGTGTCGGGAGCTATTTTGTAGAGCTCTTCATACCAGCGGCGTGCTTCATCTTTCTGACCTTTGATAGTGTAGAACTGGGCGAGGTTGCCGAATGCGCTCTTGTAGACATCGGGGTTCTTCGTGCGGTTCTCGGGATCGGCGAGGTCGTAATATTTGATCATCTCAAGATAGGTGTCGACTATTTCCTGAGTCGGCTCCTGTCCGTCGCGAAGCTGAAGCAGAACGGCGCGGTTGCGGTAGAGCGGGCCTTTCGAGCTGTCGGCGGCTGTCTGGAGAGCGAGGTCGATGTTGGCGATACCCTTCTTGGCGGCCTCGGTGCGCTCTGCCGATCCTTCGGGAAGGCTGAGGGCGAGGTTGCGGTAGCGGTTGGCCAGAGTGAAGAGATCCTGAAGCTTATAGTCGCCGAGGTCAACGAATTTCTGCTGGTATTCGGCGGCTTTGGCATACTGCTGGGCATCGTTGTAGACCGACGAGATTTCGGCCAGCATGCCTTTGTTCTTTTCGGGGTTGGCGTTGTAGCCCTGCTCGTAGATGGCGACAGCTTCGGCGTAGTTGCCGTTGGCGGCAAGGGCGTCGGCATAGGTGCTGTAGTCGTTCGAGGTGAGTGTCACGTCTTTGGCGTCGAAAAGCTTCTTGCCGTATTCAGCGGCTTCGGCGTTGTTGCCCAGAGCTTTGTCGTTGACCATCACCATACGGTACATATAATGGTTCGAAGGATCTTTGGCAAGGATGTCCTTGGCTATGGCGAGCGACTCGTCGTTCTTGTTGTCGAAGTAGAGCAGCTGGCAGAGGCGCTGTTCGTCCTGCTGGAAGTGGTTGGGGTTGCTCATATACCTCTTGTAGGCGGCAGCGGCTTTTGAGAAAAGCTCGGCGTCGTAGTATTTTTCGGCGAGCTCGCGCTGTGCAAGAGCCGAATTGGGGGCTTTCTGGCTCAGGGTCTCGAGCATGCGTATGGCATACTGCTTGTTGTTGCTGTCGGTGGTGTTGTTGTAGAGGTTGGCGTATTTCACGTAGGCCCAGGGGTTCACGCGGCCTGTCTCTTCGCCGAACTGCATGGCCTGCTCATAGTAAGAGGCTGCCTGTCCGATATTGCCTTTGGCGCTCTCCATGTCACCCTGAAGCACGTAGGGGGCCGTTGCCATGTTTTTCGAGTCTTTTAGTGACTTGGCGATGTTCTTGTCGATCTGCTTGGCGTAGGCCACAGGGTCGACGTTGAAGTAGGCGCGGGCGATGGCTGCGCTGACCTCGGGATTTTTCTTGTCCATCTTCAGCGCATCGTCGAAATAGCCTTCGGCGGCTTTCTTGTCGCCGCTCTTAAGGGCGATTTCTCCGAGGCCCACGTAGTTGTAACCTACCTTGGGATCAGCTGCGATACCTTTCTCAAAGAAAGACTTGGCGGCAGCGGGATTGTTCTCGCGCATCTCGATTGCACCGAGATAGTAGTACGACACACCTTTGTTGGTCGAGGGGTCGCTGAGGGTTTTCTCAAGAATGATTTTTGCCTGTTCGAAACGGTCGGCGTTGTAGTAGTCGACGCCGTCATGATAGCCGCCCTGGGCGCTCGCTGTGATGGCGAAGCCTCCGAGGATGACCGAGAGAAGGGGTTTGAAGATTTTCATATGGACTGGTTTATTGTTTCTGTTCTTTATAACGTTAGACAGTCGAAGTTATTGCGGGCTTAATTGACATTGACCATACGCGGGCGCACGGTGGCGGGCAGAATGCCGGTCATCTGTATCAGCTTCTGCCCCTGGAAGCCGGTGACAAAGCTGTAGAAGCCGTGGCCGAGGCTCCCTCCGGGAGCAGTCGTTATCATGTAGATCGATCGGTAGAGCGGATAGCTGCCGTCGAAGATATATGCCTGATAGGGCTTGTAGGCTTTAAGGGCGTCGTCGTTGCGCACGGCTATGACTTTAACGGCCTCGTTGAAGTCGCGCGCTGTGGTGTCGTTCTGCTCGAGGCTGGCGGCAAGCTCTTTGGTGTCGAGCTCGCGCCCCTTGAGGTCGGCCGAAATCCAGCTGACTCCGATAACGCCGAGGGCGTCGCGGTTTTCCGACACGACTTTGAACACGTCGCGGGCCGTTTTCTGGGCGTAGACGTTAGGCCCGAACTGCGCGCCGCGGAGCAGTGAGTCGCGCATGTATTTCACTGTCGAGGAATTCTGGTGCTCGAAGATGACGTCGATCTTGCCCATCTTCGAAGGCCCGAGCTGATCCCAGCGCGTTATCTTGCCGGTCAGAATGTCGACAAGCTCGCGGCGTGTCAGCGGCTCGTCCATGTCGTTCTGAGGGTTCGAGATAAGGGCTATGGCGTCGACGGCTATCTTGCTTTCCTTGACGTTCTTCTTATGGTCTTTGAGATATTTCTTTTCTTTGTCAGTCAGCTGGCGGGTGACGACGATGGTGTTGACACGCCCCATGTTAAGCAGAGAGTCGATGCATGCCTGCTCGTCGAGATAGGCGGGCATTATGCTTGCGTTCGGATAGATATATTCAAACACCTCGACCTCCTGCTGCATTATGTTCTCGAAACTCTGGTCGCAGGCCACGCGGGTCAGACCGCTGGTCGATGTTGACTGGCTCTTCTTGTCACACGAGACTGTGGCAGCCGCCATAATGACTGCCAGAGAGAGGGCTGCGGCAAAACGGATTGTCTTGTTTTTTTTCATCGTTATGCGAAAAGAATGTCAGGCTTTATTCGTTCTTGTTGTCGTCGGGATAGTCTATGCCGGTAAACTGGCGGTATCCGCGCCAGAGACCGTAAGCTACAAGGAGCGATCCTATAGCCCATCGCACCCAGCTCCATGACGAACCCCAGCCGAAGAAATTTATGAAGAATAGGACGCCCATTCCGATATAGACGATGATCATGATGATGCCGAAGATGTTGCGCATCACCATCGGGGTTCCCGTGTTGCGGTTTTCGTTGCTCATAATGCTGAAAAGTCAATTAAAATTGCCGAAAAATAGTTGAAAAAGGTCACATAGCCTCGGCGGGCACGGTAACCCTCTTTATTATCTCAACGCGTTTCGGCCTTTAAAGTTCGCAACGCCAAAGATAGCGAGAATTCCACTATAATTCGACATAAGTGTTAAATCTTTAAACAGAATTAACACTACCGGGCTGCCTGAGCAGGCATGAGCACGAATGGCATCGGTTTCTTCAGTCTCAGGTTCGAGTCGGTCTCTACATGGCGCAGTGCGTCGAGGGCGGCCTGAGCCGAGTTTGCTGTCGAGGCGACGACATAGTAGAGCGGTTCGCGGGTCTGGACTATGAACGGCGTCTGATAGCCTATTGTCGAGAGTCGGTCGCGCATGCGCCGGGCGTTGAAAATCTGTTTGAAGCTCGCCACGACGACATTATAGCGCTGCATGAGCGACGGATCGGCCTCGGGCTCACGGGTGAAGCTGACAAATTCCACGGTAAGCGGCAATGAGTCGTCGCCGAGCTTGATGATGCGCTGGCGCGCCATTTCGCGGTAGTGATCGTAGATTGTCGGGTCGACGCTGTTTGAGTCGCGCGTGGCCACGGCCGATTCATAAACTTTCTTGTAGACAGCCTGATTGGCTTTGCATCCGGCCAGCAGCAGGGCTGCCGCGGCTATGAAAAACAGTTTTCTCATTTTCGGTTTATTGTTAGTGAAGCTCGATGACTTCGAGATTTCGGGGAATCTCGTCGATATCGAGTTTCACGAGTGTTCTGACTTTTTGCCATCCGAAAGGGCCGGCCGCTCCGGGATTGATGTGGAGCAGGCCGAGCGCCTTGTCGTTGACCACGCGCAGAATATGGCTGTGGCCGGCTACCATCAGTGTTATTCTGTTCTCAATGAGCGAACGCTTCACTCCGGAGCTGTAGTGCCCAGGATAGCCTCCTATGTGGCCGAGCCACACTCTCATTCCCTCGCAGTCGAAGATTTCACGCTCGGGAACACGGCTGCGCATATACGCGTTGTCGATGTTGCCGCTGACGGCTCTGACCGGCGCTATCTCGGCGAGGCGTTCGATGATGGTGTAGTCACCGATATCGCCGGCGTGCCAGATTTCCCGGCAGTCGGCGAAGTATCGGGCATAGCGGTCGTCCCAATAGGAGTGGGTATCGCTCAGGATTCCTATTCTTTTCAATTTTCGAGTATCAGAATCTCGCGCGGGGCGAAGGTCATTTCGGGACTTATGGTTATGGTTTCGCCCGTCAGCATGTCGCGGCGCTGCGATCCGTAGGGCAGAATCTCGAGAGTGCGCTCCATGGTGGTTGTTACGGGAGAGTCGTTGCCGTTGAGAATAACCGTCACCTCTTTGTCGCCGCTGCGGCGCTGATATACATACAAACCGTTTTCGGGCATGAAATGTTTCAGCGATCCGTGGGCTATGGCCTCGTTTCCGCGGCGCCACTGAAGGAGTTTCTGAATGAAGTCGAAGGCTTCGTTCTGCTTGTCGGTGCGCCCGGCGGCTGTGAAAGCATCGGTTTTGTCGCCCGGAAATCCGCCGGGCATATCGCGGCGCACGTTGCCGTCGCCTCCGGCGGCACGCGTGCCGTTCATAAGAAGTTCGGTGCCGTAGTAGATCTGCGGAATTCCGCGGCTTGTCAGAAGGAATGTGATGGCCTGTTTCCACCATCCCAAATCGTCAGGCTCTTCGAGCAGGAAACGGTCGGTGTCGTGGTTGTCGAGGAATGTCAGGATATGGGTCGGGTCGGGGAAAAGATAGTCGAGGGCAAGATGGTCGTAGATAGTGTTGAGGCCTTCGAGGCGGTCGGTCTGTCCTTTGAACGCGTCGCGGGCCTTTATGCTGAGCACGAAGTCCATGACAGTCGGCAGGCGCGGATCGCCGTTGGGATTTACCTTTGAGCCGCGCTGCCAGTAGGCTTCGCCTCCTTCGTTGCCATACCAGCATTCACCGACGATATTGAAGCCGGGATATTCTGCCATGACGTCGTCGATCCAGCTTGCCATGGCCCGTTCGTCGGCATAGGGATAGGTGTCCATGCGGATTCCGTCGATGCCGCTGTCTTCGATCCACCATATTGAGTTCTGCGAGAGGTATCTGCGGAGGTGGGGATTGCGCTGGTTGAGGTCGGGCATTGCCGTGACGAACCATCCGTCGACAGTGCGTTTCTTGTCGTAGTCGCTGACATAGGGGTCGTGGAGCGTCGACAGGCGGAAGTTTGTGGTTACTGCCGAATCGGGGAAGTTATACCAGTCGCGCGAGGGCATATCTTTCATCCATCGATGGTTCGAGCCGGAATGGTTGAATATCATGTCCATGACAACTTTTATTCCGCGGTCGTGGGCTTTGCCGACGAAATCGCGCCACTGTCCGTTGGTGCCGAAACGCGGGTCGATGCGGTAGTAGTCGGTTGTGGCGTAGCCGTGGTAAGATCCGCCGGGCATGTCGTTTTCGAGCACGGGGTTGACCCATATCGCCGTAACGCCGAGACTGTCGATATATCCGAGATGTTGCTCCATGCCGGCTATATTGCCGCCGTGGCGCGCGTTGAGGTCGGCTCGGTCGACCTCAACGGCATATTCGAGTCCGCGCGATGCTTCGGCATCGGTCGTGGCGCCGGCGCGTGCGAATCTGTCGGGCATAATGAGGTAGAGCACGTCGGAGGCGTCGAATCCCTGAGCCTTGACGGCTTTCGACCGTTCTTTGAGTTCGTAGCGCAGAGCGGCTTTCTTCTTGCCGTCGCTGAACGTGAAATCGAGAACGCCCGGCTTGGCGGTGTCGCTGACGGTCAGATAAAGAAGCAGATAGTTGGGCGAGTCGAGTTTGACACTTTCGATGAGACTGACCCCTTCATAAGGTTTCATCGAAGTCTCTGTCAGGCCGATGCGCGGGCCTGAGAGCATGATCTGAAGTGTGTCGTTGGCCATGCCTGTCCACCAGTAGGGCGGTTCGACGCTGTTGATCTGAGGTGACGACGGTTTTGCGGCCGTTGCTGCCAGTGAGGCCAGCAGTGAAAGCGAAATGATCAGTTTTTTCATTGGTAACTTTTAAGTTAGGAGCGAATAAGCCTGAGACTGAGCAGTTCTATGGGCTGATCGCCGATGAAAGGATTGTAAGAATGTATATAATTGAGCGGATGAACTCTGATTTTTATTTTGCCTTTGTGGAGAGTCAGCGCGAGCATATTAGACCATGCACGCAGCAGTGGAGGTTCGACGCGGTGACCGACAAACAGCCCGACCGGCTGTCCGTTGACTTCCGCTGCGAATGCAACCGGCCGGTTCTGACGGAGTTCGGTTCCTGTTCGGTTCGCGAAACTGACCGAAGCAAAGTATGTCGCTGCCTGAGGCACGTCAATGTCGAGTTCTTCGTCGGCGCCACGTTCGCTGAAAGGAATCACCATGGCGAACGACGAGTCGGGATAGTAATAATACGGAGCGCCGGCATATCCCCATACCGATTCGTCGCGCAGAGGCGCTATGCTGACCGCTGTGAAAACGGGCGCTTCGTAAAGCGAATATTTAGGGTTGATAATCTCTTCGTCTAAGTCGCCGTTCAGATATACCGCGAAGTCGGTGTCGCCGGAGTCTTCGCGGATTAATGCCTCGCGCAGACCAGTCCATCTGACATCGGGAGTGGCAGGCATGACCGCCTTGTCGGCTATGTTGACTTTTCCGGCGGGCAGCACATCGTTGGCGAGCACTATCTCTACATGGTGGCTGCCGGGCACGATACCGGCGGGAACGATATGTTCGGGCGTGATGCGCCCGTCGAGTCGGAAAGTATCGATGGTACAGCCGGTTCCGCGCACCGTTATGTCTATCTCAGAGTCGCGGTAGATGATTCCCGTCAGCCGTTTGACTCCGCCGAAAGCCTGCGGTACGAACGGATGAAACGAGATTCCGCGTGTCGTCAGCTCTATTCCGGCTATGATCCGCAGTGGCAATGACGCTATGGCGGCATCGCCGTCACCGCGCAGTGCGGCCGACCGGCAGAGGGCTCCGATACCCGCGGTCAGCGCATCGCCGTTGCCGGCTTTAAGAGCGGCCAGATTCCACCATCCCATAACCATGGCCGACGGCCCGCTGTAGATGCTGTCGGCAGTATGAGGGGTGGGGTGGAGCGCCTCTATACCCCGCGTAGTGACCGGGTTGTGACCGACCAAGGCCGAGGCCATTTCAGCTGTCGCCGCACCGTAGATTATGGCGAGGGACTGTCCGAGATTGTCTGAAGCCTGCGAGGCTATCGGATATGGTTCGGAATAGAGATACTGGCTGTAACGGTTCAGATTCGGAATCCACAGGCAATCGTTGATGGCAGGAGCCAGACGCTGCCGAAGAGCAGCTATGTCGGGGTCGGTGATGCCGCTCTCGTTGTTCATCATCTCGAGAATTTCGAGCACTCGCAGATACAGAACATTGACAGTCAGTCCTATAGATGCGTATCTGTCAGAAAGCCCCATCCAGCCTGGAAAACTGCGGGCAGCTTCCGAGGGAATGGTCGACTGTCCTTTGAAAAGACCAGAGCGGTGGTCATAGAGCAAGCCGAGATCGTCGTCGAGAGTAGCCTTGACCACCTTCCGGCTCTCGCTGAGCCACTGGCGGTCGCCTGTCATCAGGTAAACCTCCCACGCTGCGGTTGCCCATACGATACGGTCGGTCGCCACAGGCCACGCTGTGCTGTCGGAAGCGATGCGCCCGCGTTCGATGCGTCGCCGAAGCAGTTTCATCGAATGACCGGGGTCGAGTATCGCCGTTGACAGGGCAATGTCGTAGGCGTTGGCTACTGTCGATTCCGTGCGGCGTCCGGTCAGGCGCGCGACACCTCTATTATATAAAGCATCAACGAGGCGCTGGCTGCTCTGATATAGCGGATGTCGTCCGTCGACAGCTCGGGCGCGCCAGATAAGTCTGTCGCCCGAAAGCTGAAGGGGATTGTCGGCGCGGACAACAAGCGTGTCTTCAACAACAGAGTCGGGATAGACCGTGAATTCGTCGCAGCTGTAAATAACCGACGGATTCTCGGTAGGACGCTCCCGGCACGATGCCAGTGCGACAACCGACAATATGACTGCTATGAGCGCTCTTGACCCTTTCATCCCCGCTAAGGTAGACATTTATTTCCGAATTTCAAGCGGATCTTATAAATCTTATAAGTCTTACAAAATTTATAAATCTTATAATCAGCGAGTTGAAAAATTTGTGTCATTTTTACACGAAAATATTTGTGTAGTTCCGACACAATTTGTAATTTTGCGTCAGAATAACACAAAAGCGATGAACACAAACGACAAAAACAGTAAACCGGCCGACGGCAGCGACAGGGAAGGACGCTTCTGCTATCGCTACCCCCATCCGGCTCTGACAACCGACAGCGTGATCTACGGCTTCGATGGCACGGGGCTTAAGATTCTGCTCGTCGAGCGGCGGTTCGAGCCTTTCCGCGGAATGTGGGCTCTTCCGGGCGGATTTGTCAGAATAGATGAAACAGTCGAAGACTGCGCTGCCCGCGAGTTGCGCGAGGAAACGGGCCTGACAGCCGTCTACCTCCACCAGTTCCGCGTTTTCAGCACGGTAGACCGCGACCCTCGCGAGCGCGTAGTGACGGTCGCCTTTATTGCTCTTGTGCGCCCCGACAGCTATCGCCTCATTGCAGGCGATGATGCCGCCAACGCCCTCTGGTTCGATGAGAACGCACTGCCTCCATTGGCGTTCGACCATGCCGAAATAATCGACGCCGCCCGTTCTTATCTGTCAGAAACATTGCGTGTCAGGCCTGTGGCTTTCGAGCTTCTTAACAAGGTGTTTTCGCTTGGCGAACTGCAACGGGTCTATGAGGTCATCAACCGCACGGTCTATGACCGCCGCAACTTCCAGCGAAAGGCTCTCCAGACAGGTCTGCTCGAAGAGGTATCTGCGGTTCCTCCATGCAGCAACGCAGCTCCCGACATTATGCCGGAAGCCAACTGCCGCGAGACTGAAGAAGCTCCGCGCGCCGGACGCAAGCCCTCGAAGCTTTTCTCTTTCGTCAGGCGCAGGAAGAAAGACGACTCGTCGGACGACGGCGATTCCTCGACCCGCAATATAACTTTCGACTTCTGACCGACTGATTTTCAGAACTCTCACTCTTTAACAGCCGACGTCCCGACGGGCGCCGACAAACTCTCGACATTCTTAATCATTAACCAACAACTAACCCGTAGCATTATGAAAACCACTGTATTCAACCTCATTATTCTTGACGAAAGCGGCTCAATGTCAGGCCTCGAAAAACGCACAATCTCGGGCTGCAATGAAGTCATTCAGGTGGCGCGCAACGGCGCTCTCGACAACAATGGGGAACTCCGCTCGCTCGTGTCGGTCTATGCGTTCTCGTCAGGCTGTCACCGTTCGCGCTATATCCTCAAAAACGAAGATGCCACTAAGGTTCGCGAAATTGTTGCCGGAGACTACCGTCCCAACGGCGGCACTCCGCTTCTCGACGCCGTCGGTTCGACGCTGTCGGAGCTGAAAACCGTCAGCGCCACCCACGAGGACGCAACCGGCATCATAACCATTATAACCGACGGAATGGAAAACTCGTCGACCCATTATCGACTCGATGATGTCCGTCGACTCATATCCTATTTCAAAGAGCAGGGCTGGACGGTGAACCTTATCGGCTCGGAAATCGATGTCGACGCTATTGCCGATACTGTCGGAATTGAAAACCGCATGAACTTCAGCCACGATGAAAAAGGGACACGCGAGATGTTTGCCACCTATAAATCGTCGATGAATATGCGGTATCAGGAATATGCCGAAGAGGCGGCGTGTCCTGACGCGTCCGAGCGCCGGCAAATGCGGCTGACGCGCCGCAACAGGTTCTTCGGCAAGTAAGCCTGCATTTTTCATCGTGCCTCTTTTATCCCATATCCCGGCATGGGCAACGATAAATGATATTTAAGTGAAATTATGTTAATCGATACTGTGATGCTATTGCAGATTTAACAAATATGCTTACCTTTGCAGTGTGTGTTTTTCATAGTATTAGATTAAGATAAAGGTTTAAGAGTGAGAGATGTCGCGAGACATTTCTCATTTATTTTTATAAAAAATTATAAATCAGAATTTAAAGCCATGAACATACTGAGAATTTATCCTTCAAGCATCAACTCGCGTTCTATCGACGAAGCTGTCGGGACACTTCGCGACGGAGGGTTGGTTATATATCCAACCGACGGACTGTATGCGCTCGGATGCGATGCGCTCAACAACCGCGCCATCGAAAAAATCTGCCGCATGAAGGGTATCGACCCGCGTCGCAACAGTCTCAGCATAGTGTGTGCCGATATTTCGCAGGCCAGCGAATATGCCAGAATAGACAACCGCGCGTTCGAGCTTATGAAGCGCGTGCTCCCCGGGCCGTTCACTCTGCTTCTGCCTGCTTCGACGACATTGCCGAAAGTTTTCAAAGGGCGTAAGGTTGTCGGTGTGAGAGTGCCCGACAATCCAATTCCGCGCGCATTGGCCGAGGCTCTGGGCGCCCCGTTGTTGTCGACGACGGCGATGACGCCTGAAGAGATAGAGGAAGATGGCCCGGGGTCAGAACCTGTGGCCGTAAAGTACGCGTCGGTGGCCGATCTTATGCTCGATGGAGGCGAAGGCGGCTCAGAACCGTCGACCGTTGTCGATCTGACCGACTCGTCGATGCCCGAGATTCTGAGGCAAGGCGCAGGGCGTCTGGAGCTGTAACGTATTTTTGCGTATTCAACCCTTTTTCGCTAACTTTGCAGCCAATAAACCATTGCAATGATCCAGAAAATTCAAGAATTGCAGGCCCGTATAGAGGGTCTGACCGCCGCCACTCTCGACGAGGTCGAGGAGCTGCGCATAAAATATATAAGCAAGAAAGGTGAAGTGCAGGCGCTTGTCGATGAGTTCCGCGGTCTTTCGCCCGAAGAGAAACGCGCTGCCGGTCAGGCTCTCAACGCCCTTAAGGCCGTTGCGTTAGATAAAATCAACTCGCTGCGCGACGCTGTCAACGCCGCCGCGTCGAAAGAAGAAGCCGCCGCTCTCGACCTGACGCGCACCGCTGCCTCGCTCCCGTTAGGCTCGCGCCATCCGCTGAGCCTTGTGCGCGAAGAGATTATTAGCATCTTCTCGCGTCTCGGATTCTCGATTGCCGAAGGCCCCGAGATCGAGGACGACTGGCACGTTTTCTCGTCGCTGAACTTCGCCGCCGACCATCCGGCACGCGATATGCAGGACACCTTCTTTATCGGCCGTAATCCCGACGTTCTGCTGCGCACCCACACTTCGAGCGTCCAGAGCCGCGTGATGGAGACCACCAAACCGCCTATCAGAATTATCTGCCCGGGCCGAGTCTACCGCAACGAGGCTATTTCGGCGCGAGCCCACTGTTTCTTCCATCAGGTCGAGGCTCTGTATGTCGACCGCGACGTGTCGTTCGCCGACCTGAAGCAGACTCTTCTCTATTTCGCCCGCGAGATGTTCGGCCCCGAGACCCGCATACGCCTGCGCCCAAGCTATTTCCCGTTTACCGAACCGAGCGCCGAGATGGATATCTCATGTAACCTCTGCGGAGGAAAAGGCTGCGGGTTCTGCAAGGGAACCGGCTGGGTCGAGATTCTCGGCTGCGGTATGGTCGATCCGAACGTACTCGACTCATGTGGCATCGACTCGAAGGAATATACCGGCTTTGCCTTAGGAATGGGAATCGAGCGTATCACGAATCTGAAATATCAGGTCAAAGACCTCAGAATGTTCAGCGAGAACGATACGACATTCCTCAATCAGTTCCGCAGCGCCCATTAACGCCAGGCCATGACCGTAAAGGAGCGATACGAAAGCGCGCGCGAGTGGTTCGAGGCAGTGATGCCCGAACCGCAGACCGAGCTGCATTACAAGACGCCTTACGAGCTTCTGGTAGCTGTCATATTGTCGGCGCAATGCACAGACAAGCGTGTCAATATGATCACACCCGCTCTTTTCGAGGCATTCCCTACGGCCGAGGCGCTTGCCGGGGCAACTCCCGAACAGGTCTATGAACTGATAAAATCGTGTTCTTACCCGAATAATAAGACAAAGTCGCTGCTTGGTATGGCACGCAAGCTCGTCAGCGATTTCGGCGGCGAGGTGCCTTCCGACATCGATTCTCTGCTGACGATTCCCGGCGTTGGACGCAAGACGGCCAACGTCATTCTCTGTGTTGAGTTCGGACGTGCGGCGATGCCCGTCGACACACATGTATTCCGGGTCAGCGACCGCATAGGTCTTACCACCGGCTGTACCACGCCTCTGGCAACTGAGCGGGCTCTGATGCGACACCTCCCTCCCGAGATTGTCGGCCGGTTCCACCACTGGCTTATTCTCCACGGCCGTTACACTTGCAAGGCCCGTCGGCCATTGTGCAGAGAGTGTGGCCTCGTCAGGATATGTCGGTATTACATAAAAAACAACAAATCATGAAAATTGACCTTAGGCGCCCTGCCGTCAGGCAGTTCCTGCGATATCTGATTGTCGGTGTCATGAATACGCTTGTGACACTCGTGGTCATATATCTCTGCAAGAGCCAGTGGGGCGTTAACCAGTGGGTCAGCAACGGCATCGGCTACGTCGCCGGGCTCATCAACTCGTTTGTCTGGAACAAACTGTGGGTTTTCAACTCTCGGGTCAAGGGGAACCGCGCGGCAGCCGAAGGACTCAAGTTCGCCGTCGGTTTCCTGCTCTGCTACGGAATACAGTTTCTGGTTACGTGGACACTGACGACCCCGATGCAGTTCGGAATGCTCGTCTGGAATCTCGGATTTACAATGATTTCGGGCTATGGTCTGGCGACAATTATAGGAATGGGAGTTTATACGGTGGCCAACTTCGTGTTTAACCGCCTTGTAACATTCCGCTGATCATTCCCTCAAAAAAGATAACCTTATATCCTCAACCCCTGAATAATGAAGAAATTACTGTCAGTAGCGCTGGCGTTGGCGATAGCTCTCGGAGTTGCCGCGCAGCAGCCCGCCAAGAAGCAGTTCCGCATCTATGGGCTTGCTTTCTATAATCTTGAGAACCTGTTCGACACGATTAACAACAACGGCAAATATGACCTCGAGTTCTCGCCGCGCGGACAGCGACAGTGGAACAGCGACAAATATTGGTCGAAAATCAATAATCTGGCCTATACCATAGCCAATATGACATCTAAGACGACCCCTAACGGGCCGGCTGTCATCGGAGTCAGCGAGATAGAGAACCGCAGTGTGCTCGAGGATCTTGTCAAGGCCAGGGATGTCAGAGGTCGGATGTATCAGATCATCCACCACGACAGCCCCGATCGCCGCGGTGTCGACGTCGGACTGCTTTACGACCCGCGTCAGTTCAAGCCTGTCAATGTCACTAACCACCGGCTGACTATCGAGGGTTATCCGACGTTCCGGACCCGCGATCAGCTCTGTGTGACCGGTCAGCTTGGCCCCGACACGATAAATATCATCGTCAACCACTGGCCTTCGCGTCTGGGCGGTCAGGAACAGAGCAGCTACCTCCGCGAGGCAGCTGCGGCGCTGTCGAAACAGATTGCCGATTCGATCTGGCGCATCCACCCCGATCAGGGCGTTGTTGTCATGGGCGACCTCAATGATGATCCGTTCGACAAATCGGCGGCAAAAGTGCTCGGTGGCAAAAAGGAAGCCAAAGATGCCGCAGCCCACGGCTTCTACAATCCCTGGTGGAAGCTTATCGACAAGGGAATAGGAACACTTGCCTATAAAGGGGCTTGGAATCTTTTCGATCAGATAATTATATCGGGAAATCTCGCCGACAAAGCGCGTCCCGGACATCTGAAATACTGGAAATGTCGTGTCGATAATTTCGACTTCCTCATTACCCGCGAAGGTCAGCGCCAGGGCTCGCCTCACCGCACATTTTCAGCCGGAGTGTGGCTCAACGGCTACAGCGACCACTTCCCGACCGAGATTTTCCTAATGCTTGAAAAATGAGCGTGGGCCGTATGACCCTCGTTTCGGTCGGAGCAGGCTCTCCGGCTGATTCGCCGCGCCTACGCGCCGCCGCCGACAGTGCCGCTTCAGATGTCGCATTGCTCTATAGCGACTATCTCGATGCCGAAGGCAACCGCGTCCGCCTAATCGACCGCGCAGAAGGCGCTTTGCGCGATGATTTCGATTTCGGGCCTCTGATCGCTGCCGACAGTTCGCTTCTCAGAGAATTTCCCGAACGTCCTTCGCGCGTCGATATTTATCGGCTTGTGCTCGCCGCCTCGCGGAAGGGACGCATCGTCCATATTGCCGAGCCCCTTTACAACCTTGAAGCCGCAGGGTGCGGCCGGGAAGGTCAGTTCGACTATGTAGATCCGCGTAATCGCTCGGTTCAGATAGAACTTGAAAAGGCTGTCACCGAGCATCTTGATGAAGTTGGTGCTCTTGTCGACACTTCGGCTCTCGACCCGGTTGATCTCAACGAGGGAGATTTTGGGGTCGAGGCATCGGTTGTTATTCCCGTCAGGAACCGACATAAGACAGTCGGCGACGCCATTCGCTCGGCATTGTCTCAGAAAACCGGTTTCCAGTTCAATGTCATCGTGGTCGACAACTATTCGACCGATGGAACGACAGAGCTTATCGAAAGCATTGCCGCCGCTGATTCGCGGGTTGTCCACATTGTTCCTGCCGAGAAAGGGCATGGCATAGGCGGTTGCTGGAATATCGCCGTCGACAGCCCCCTCTGCGGTCGGTTCGCCGTCCAGCTCGACAGCGATGACCTCTACAGTTCGCCCGACACTCTGCAGCGGATTGTCGATACTTTTCGCGCGACAGGCGCAGCAATGGTTATCGGCTCATACACGCTGACCGATTTCGATCTCAATACGATACCTCCCGGTCTCATCGACCACAGCGAATGGACCGACGGCAATGGCCCCAACAATGCCCTGCGCATCAACGGACTCGGAGCTCCGCGCGCGTTTTTCACCCCTGTTATCCGCAGGTTCGGCTTCCCCGACGTCAGTTATGGCGAAGACTATGCCGCCGCGCTCGCTATCAGCGGGCGTCACAGAATTGCGCGCATCTTTGATTCGCTCTACCTTTGTCGCCGCTGGAGCGGCAACAGCGATGCCTCGCCTACGCCCGACATCGTGAATCTAAACAACGCATACAAAGACTCGGTGCGCACCGAGGCATTGCTTTCACGACTCAAACTGTCGCCCGAGCGGCTGACACGTTTTTTCGACAGCCAGATTTCAGTGTGGCCTGTCGCTGCCGCCCGTTATGAGGCACTTGCCGCTGTCGAGACAAAGACTCTCGACGTCGGAGGACAGGTGTTTACCATCTATCATAACCGTTCACGGGCGGGGTCGACCTGCGCGTCTATGACTGCGGCCGCGATTGCCGCGCGCCCCTGTTTTCTCTGCGACAAAAACCGTCCCGGCGAGCAGACCGCTTTATTGTGGGAAGACCTGAAACTGCTTGTCAATCCGTTTCCGATACATCATCAGCATTTCACTGTCGTCGCCAAACGCCATCAGCCTCAACGGCTTCGCGGCCGAGAACGCCAGATGGCCCGACTTGCCGCGCAGCTGCCGGGCTATACTGTGTTCTTCAACGGGGCTCGCTGCGGTGCGTCGGCCCCCGATCATTTCCACTTCCAGATAGTCAAGAACGCTGTCATCAACTGGGGCTATCAGCCGCGCGCCCTGCGGCTGACCACTCCCGAAGGGGTGGCTGCCATCGGAAATGACGAGATGCTCAACGTCATGGCGCGCAGTGTCGACGGAAATGTTGAGTTTCTTGTGTTCCGCCGCACGGCCCATCGTCCGAAATGCTATCCCGAGATGCGTGTCAGTCCGGCCTCTCTCGATCTTGCAGGATCGGTTATCACACCTGTAAAAGCCGACTTCGAACGGATAGATTCCGCCACACTCGCAGGTATTCTGCAGGAAACCTGTCCGGTTGTGGAGACTCCGACACTGCGCGTGGGAATAGTGACGGCTTCCAGACTCGACATCGACTTCATAACTCCTTTCCGCGATCTCTCGGGGCGGCTCTACCGCGGCCCTCACACTTTCGAGGCCGCCGAGATAGCCGAGCCGCTGGTGCTGACACCGCTGATCGGATTTCCATCTCGTTTTGCCATTGCGAGAGTGCCGATAGGCATAGATTTCCACTGGCATCGCATAGAACGTCAGATATTCACCGGCTCTCTGACTATTGCCGGCGACGGCAATGGCGGAATAACCGCTATCAATGTTGTCAGTGTCGAAGATTATCTGAAAAGTGTGGTTTCAAGCGAAATGAGTGCCGACGCCCATCCGCAGCTGCTTCGCGCTCATGCCGTGATTTCGCGCAGTTGGGTGCTTGCGCAGCTCGAATCAGGGCGCGCCCCGGCGCTCCCCGACGATCGCCGTGATGACGACGGAGAGATTGTGCGCTGGTATGACCGCTCGCAGCATACACGTTTCGATGTCTGCGCCGACGATCATTGTCAGCGTTATCAGGGCCTATCTCGCATTGGCAACGCCGCTGCCGTTGAGGCGGTCGAGGCAACGCGCGGAATGGTGCTCACCTCAGGCGGCAAGCTTTGCGACGCACGTTTCAGCAAGTGTTGCGGCGGAGTCTTCGAACGGTTCTCAAACTGTTGGAATCCTGTCGACTACGACTATCTGCGTCCGCTTCGCGACAGCGCCGATGAGACTGATGTCCCCGACCTTACGCGTGAAGAAGAGGCGCGCCGTTGGATTCTCGGCAGCCCGGATGCCTATTGCAATACAGCCGACATTCCGGCTCTCGATGCCGCCCTCAACGCCTACGACCGCGAGACGCCTGATTTCTTCCGCTGGACCGTCAGTTATGAGGCCGACGGGCTTTCGGAGCTTGTCAGGCGTCGGTCGGGAATAGATTTCGGAACGATAACGGCCATAGAACCGCTTCAGCGCGGAGAGTCGGGCCGCATTGTCAGACTGCGCGTAACAGGCACGCGCCGCAGTCTCGTTGTCGGCAAAGAGCTTGAGATACGTCGCTGGCTCAGCGAAAGCCATCTTAAGAGCAGCGCCTTCATCGTCGACCGCGATGCCGACGGCCGCTTCATATTCCATGGAGCAGGGTGGGGCCACGGTGTAGGTCTCTGTCAGATCGGCGCCGCCATGATGGCCAACGAAGGTATTCCGTTCCGCAGGATTCTGTCACACTATTATCCCGGCTCGGAGATAGAGCGACGTTACTGATGGCCGCAATCAGGCAATCGCCATGGGCATGGGTTCCGACGCTTTATTTCGCGCAGGGATTGCCATACGTGGCTGTCATGACCGTGGCGGTGATAATGTATAAGCGCCTCGGAGTCGGCAACGCCGACATCGCTCTGTATACAGGCTGGCTTTACCTGCCGTGGGTCATAAAACCGTTCTGGAGCCCCGTTGTCGACATCGTAAAGACGAAGCGGTTCTGGACGCTGGCGATGGAGATTGTTCTTGCAGTGGCGTTTGCCTCGATAGCTTTTCTGTTGCCGGGGCCGTCGTTCTTCAAGACAACTCTGGCAGCATTCTGGCTTGTCGGCTTCGCCTCGGCCACTCACGATATTGCCTCCGACGGCTTCTATATGCTGGCGCTGACGCAACAACGGCAGTCGCTGTTTGTCGGTATACGCACTACCTTCTACCGTATTGCCATGGTGGCGGGACAGGGCGGACTGGTGATTGTCGCCGGATATATTGAAAAGACAACGGGCGACATTCCGGCCGCGTGGGCTACAGCCATGGGGATGCTATCGGCTTTCTTCGTAGTCATAGCAATATACCATATCATAGTTTTGCCGCGTCCGGCCGCCGACCGTCAGCGGCGCGGCTCGTTCGACAGTGACTTTGTGAAGGCCTTCGTCACATTCTTCCGCAAACCCGATGTCGGCATAGCTCTCGCGTTTATGCTCCTTTACCGTCTGCCGGAAGCTCAGCTCGTAAAACTGATAAATCCCTTCCTGCTCGACAGCCCCGAAGCCGGCGGCCTCGGTCTGACTACTTCGCAGGTCGGCTTGACTTATGGAACAGTAGGCGTAATCTGTCTGATGGCCGGCGGAATTATCGGCGGCATCGTTGCGGCGCGCGGCGGCCTAAGCCGCTGGATTCGTCCGATGGCGTGGGCCATGTCGCTTACCTGTCTGGCGTTTGTCTATCTCAGCTACGCCGACTCGCCGGGGCTGCTCATGGTCAATATCTGTGTGGCAGTCGAACAGTTCGGCTACGGTTTCGGCTCGACAGCCTATACCCTCTATCTAATCTACTATGCTCTGGGCGAATACAAGACCTCACACTATGCCATCGCCACAGGCTTCATGGCGCTCGGCATGATGTTGCCCGGCATGGGCGCCGGTTGGCTTCAGGAGCAGATCGACTACCGCTGGTTCTTCATCTGGACAATGGTCTGTTGCGCCGCCACCATAGCCGTGGCCTACCGCATCCGCGTCAACCCCTCGTTCGGCCGCCGCAACTGAGAGTTGGTACTAACGAATCATGAACGTCATGTTCATGGTATTATAATCCTCCTTTGTCATGTTGTAGAAATGTTCGGTGCGTTTGTCTCCGAGAGGCGATTCTATGTCGCTGTCAGTATGGTGATATTTAAATCCGCACTTCTCACAGACACGTTTCGACTTGATATTTCCGTCGTAATATCCACACCATACAGTGTTGAGTCGTAGCTCTTTGAAACTCCGCGACAGCAAAGCCCTTACTGCTTCAGGAATCATGCCTTGTCCCCAATAGGGCTTGCCGATCCAATAGCCGATCTCAGCCTCGCAATCGTTCATGTTGGCGGAATGAAGACCGTCGGCAAACATGATGCCGCAACTGACTATCGGTTCACCGATTTCTTTCAGAACGACCGCGTATGTCTCCGGCGCGGCAAATACAGTCCTGATTATTTCAAGACTATTCTCCACAGAAGTATGCGGTGCCCATCCTGCGACCGGCCCTATGGCCGGATCGCTCGCATAACGGTATAATATTTCTGCTTCTGATTCCTGCCACGGACGCAGTATCAGTCTTTCTGTTTCAATCATATAGCTCTTATAAATTGCAATACAAAAATATGATAATTATTTTACATAAATGCGGAACCGACGTAAATTTCATGATTTCAGTCCAGATGTTTTCATGCCTTCGATAACAATAGAGCATATCGCTTATGTTCAAATCTGGCTGTTGGACTTCTCAGGTTTTTTCTGTAGCTTTGTAGCGAATATGGATAGGAAGACCTTTTTCGAAAATGAGCTGCTGCGCTGTGCCGACGTCGTCAGTCGGGGCGGTGTCATCGCATATCCTACCGACACGGTGTGGGGTATCGGCTGCGACTCGTCTGACAGCGGCTCTGTAGAGAAGGTATTCGCCATAAAACGCCGCAGCGACGCCAAGGCTCTGATCTCTCTCGTTGCCGACGAAGAGATGCTTGAGGCGGTCGTCGGCCCGCTGTCGGCGGAGATCAGAGAGCTCGTGCGCTCCGATCGCCCGACAACCGTTATTTTCGAACATCCGCGCGGGCTGGCTCCCGAGATGCTCGCCGCCGACGGCAGTGCCGCTATCAGGATGACCCGCGAGCCTTTCTCGCAGCAGCTTTGCCGACGGCTCGGACGTCCGTTGGTGTCTACATCGGCGAATGTCAGCGGCGAGCCGACTCCGGCCCGTTTTTCCGACATTTCAGGCGAAATACTCGACGCAGTCGATTATGTCGCCGGATATGGACGCGACGAAGCCGAGCCTCATGCCCCTTCGCGCATAGTTAAAATAGCCGCCGGCGGCGAATTAGTGTTTATCAGGAAATGACCGTCGCCTCACGCATACGTCTGACCTATATCGTCACCGACTGGCTGACGGTTGCCGCGGCTTTTTTTCTGTTTAACTATATCCGCTTCGTTTATCTTCAGGCTTATCTGAAGCCCGAGTTGCAGATTTTCAGCTGGTTCATCACTTCGCCGACGCTACTTGCCGAACTCATTCTGTTTCCGACTATGGCTGTCGGCCTGTCGTGGCTGTCGGGCTTTTACACTGAGCCGATGTTCATGTCGCGCCTTAAGGCTATCGGCAACTCGGCGCTGGTAGCGCTGATAGCGACTCTGGTGTTCTTTTTTCTGGCGATGCTCAACGACACTCTACCGCGCCGCCGCTGGAACTACGAGCTTCTGGCGATACTTTTCGGCCTCGTATGTGTTGCGATGAGCATCGGGCGCCTGATTATATCGACATATACCGCCCGGCTGATTCAGAAGCGCCTATGGACTGTGCCGACGCTGATTCTCGGCGCCACCTCCGCCGCCCGCTCTTTCGCACGCCGCCTCGACAGCCTGCCGAAGCCTATGGGCTTTGATATATGCGGTTTCGTCGACCTCGGAGACGGTCAGCGGGCTCCGGGGCGCAGGCCTGTGTGGCCCCTTGACGCTCTGTCGGAAGTTATTCGCGAAAAGAAAATAAAGAGTCTCATCATCGTCAGTGACGACCCTGACATTCTCGACACACCCGGATTGCTCGGAACCCTTATGGCGCTTGATCTGCCTGTAAGAGTGCGGCCTGAGATAGGGCGCCGCGGCGTGGCTGGCATTCCGCGTTTCACCAATGTGTCGGGCGAGGCACTAGTTGACATTTCAACTCCCCATCTCTCGGCGGGTATGCTCAACGTGAAGCGTGTCAGCGATCTGCTTTTTGCTTCGCTGGCGCTTGTCGTATTGTCGCCGGTTCTCGCTGCGGTCGCCCTTGCCGTGAAACTTGATTCGCCCGGGCCGGTGTTCTACCGTCAGCGGCGGCTGGGCTATCACCGCCGTCTGTTCGATATTATCAAGTTCCGGTCGATGCGTACCGACGCCGAGGCTGCCGGTCCGGCGCTCTCATCGGGCCCCGGCGACAGCCGCATTACTTCGGTTGGCCGTTTCATCCGCAAATACCGCCTCGACGAGCTGCCGAACTTCTGGAACGTAGTGCGTGGCGATATGTCGATCGTCGGGCCGCGTCCCGAACGCGAGTATTTCGTAAGCCGTCTGATTGAGCGCGAGCCTTACTATGCTCTGCTCCACAGCGTCAGACCCGGCATAACCTCATGGGGTATGGTCAAATTCGGCTATGCCACAAATGTCGACGAGATGATAGAGCGTATGAAATATGATCTTCTTTATCTCGAGAATATGTCAATAGGCATTGATATAAAGATACTTTTCTATACAGTGCGTACCGTCGTAACCGGTCGCGGAATATAACCGTTATGGCAGGCATCAGATTTCACGATTCATTCATGAAGCTGCTCCTTTGGCGCGAGAAGCATCTGTCGGAACGCACGTTTGTGCTTTTTCTGGCCTTGCTGACAGGCATAGCGGGCGGATTCGCCGCCGTGCTGCTCAAAGGCCTCATCCATCTCATTTCGGGACTGCTGACTTCGGGCGACAGCCTGACCGAGGCAAACTTCATGTTTTTCATTTACCCGGTTGCCGGTGTGCTGCTGGCGTCGCTTTACGTGCGTTATGTAGTCCGCGATAACATAAGCCATGGCGTTACCCGTGTCCTTTATGCCATCTCTCAGAAAAAGAGCCGCCTCAAGAGGCATAATATCTACTCGTCGATAGTCGGATCGTCGATAACCATTGGTTTTGGCGGCAGCGTCGGAGCCGAAGGCCCGATCGTCTATACCGGCGCGGCGATAGGCTCGAATCTCGGCTCACTGTTCAGGATGTCGCCGCGAATACTTATGATTCTGGTCGGCTGCGGTGCGGCAGCGGGCATAGCCGGAATCTTCAAGGCTCCGATAGCGGGAATGCTTTTCACCCTCGAGATTCTGATGCTTGATCTTACGGCGATGTCGGTCATGCCTCTTCTGATATCTTCGATAGCGGCGGCTACGATTGCCTATACCTTCACAGGTCTGAATTTTGAGTTTTTCTTTGTGCAGAGCGAGCCGTTCATGATGGAGCGTATTCCATTCGTGATTATTCTCGGACTTTTCTGCTGTGCGGTGTCGATCTACTTCACAAAGGTCATGGGCATGATGGAGACGATGTTCAAGCGGATGAAATCGCCCTGGGCCCGGTTTGCCGTAGGCGGGGCTATCCTTTCGTGTCTGGTGTTCCTTTTCCCGCCGCTTTATGGCGAAGGCTATGAATCGATAGTCCAGCTTCTCAACGGCGATCCGTCGACAATCGTGCAGCGAAGTCTGTTCTATCCCGACCGAATGAATGTCTGGATAATACTGCTCTTTATCGGTGCGATAATACTGATGAAAGGATTCGCTACCTCGGCTACTAACGGCTCAGGGGGTGTCGGTGGCACCTTCGCCCCGTCACTCTATGTCGGCTGTCTGTCGGGTTTCTTCTTCGCTTACCTGCTCAACACACTCTTCGGACTTGACCTGTCGCTGAAAAACTTTGCGCTCATGGGCATGGCAGGCGTGATGGCCGGTGTCATGCATGCGCCTCTGATGTCGATATTCCTCACCGCCGAACTGACCGGCGGCTATGATCTGCTGCTTCCGCTGCTTATAGTGGCCTGTATCAGTTACGGCACAACCAAGATGTTTATGCCTTACAGCATCTACACGGCCCGACTTGCCCGCCGTGGCGAGCTGCTGACCCACCATAAGGACAAAGCCGTTCTGACTCTGTTGAAAATGGACAATGTCATAGAGCGCGACTGTCTGCCTGTCAGTCCGGATATGTGCCTTAAAGAAATGGTCGACACCATAGCGCGCTCGACGCGAAACCTGTTTCCGGTTCTTGATGAACGCGGACGGCTTCTCGGTATCGTTGTCCTCGACGACATCCGCAACATAATGTTCCGCACGGATCTCTACCGCCGGATGCGTGTGGCTAAGTTCATGACCGCACCTCCCGCAAAGATAACCCTCGGCGACAGCATGGAGCAGGTCATGAATACCTTCGACGACACTGGAGCGTGGAATCTGCCCGTAGTCGACGGTGAAGGCATATATGTCGGGTTCGTGTCGAAATCAAAGATATTCAATTCCTACCGTCGTGTGCTCCGGCACTATAGCGATGACTGACCCAATTTCAAGAATGAAAAACTTTTTCCTCACTCTCGTTGCCGTCATTGCGGCAACATTAAATATCGCGGCAGCCGATTTCGGACTTGTCGCAATTCCGGTGGCGTGTCTGCGCGGAGAGCCGGCAAACAGCGCCGAGCTTGTTTCGCAGGCTGTCATGGGAACTCCCCTCCGCCTTCTCGACAAGGACGGAGAATGGTGGAGCGTCGAAACTCCCGACGGCTATCACGGCTATATGACCGAAAGCTCGCTCGCCGAGGCCGATCGCGATTCGTGGCTCAAGGCTCCGCGTATGGTCATAACCGCGCTCCCCGCAACCGTGATGGTCGATGAGCGCGGGTCGGTTCTCTCTCCGCTTCCGGCGGGGGCCATCGTCGAGGTAAGCCATGGCATGATCCGTCTGCCTGACGGACGGCTCGGTATCGTTGATCCGGCGGCGATGATGAGTCTTGAAGAGTGGGGCAGCCAGACATTCTCGCCGCGCAAAGTCGTCGAGACCGCGCGTGCGCTCATGGGAACGCCTTATCTCTGGGGAGGAATGTCGCCCTGGGCAGTCGATTGCTCCGGCCTTGTCAGAGTCGCCTACTGGCTTCAGGGGCGTATTCTGCCGCGCGATGCCTCGCAGCAGGCTTCGGTCGGCGATGAGGTACCTCTCGACGCTCTCTCGGCCGGAGACCTTCTCTTTCTCGACCGCTCAGGATCGGGTCGCGTAAACCATGTGGCGATCTGCGACGGTCACGGACGTGTCATCCACGCCGGCTCGGGCCGTGTGCGTGACAATGCTCTCGATTCCGGGGCTAAAGATGCTATTTCGGGCGTGCGCCTTTCTGCGCGTCGCACGTCGGGGACACCGGCTCTCCCGCTTCTGACAGAATTAAAATGAGAATACTTGTTCTAAACGCATCTCCGCGCCCTAAGGGCATAGTCTCTACACTCGCCGCCGAATTTTCGGCCGAGGCCCGGAGTCTTGGCGCCGAGGTCGAGACAATCGATGTCCGGCAGTTGAGAGTAGCGCCATGCACGGGATGTATGCGGTGTCGCTCGACTCACAGCTGTGTTCTTCCGCCCGACGATTCCCTTATGGTGCTCGAAGCCATGCGCCGGGCCGATGCTGTCGTAGTGGCCGCTCCCACCTACTGGGGTAATATGCCGGGCACTCTCAAACTCCTTTTCGACCGCCTTGTCTACGGCATGATGGAAGAGACCTCGCGTTTTCCGCGCCCTCTGATGAAAGGAAAGCGTGCTGCGATAATAACGGCCTGTACTACACGCTGGCCCTTTAACCGCCTGTTCCGACAGAGTTCGGGAACAGTGAGGGCCGTTAGCGAGATTCTTAAATATTCGGGCTTTGCCCTAAGAGGAACTATTCAGCGCGGCGGAACGGCAGCCAATCCTGAGTTGACCGACAGAGACCGCGCTAAGGCGCGTCGCCTCGCAAAGCGAATCATTAAATAACGGGAAGATGTGGGCTAATCTGTTGTGGGTGATGGCCGGAAGCGCGGTCGGCGGTGGTTGCCGCTACCTGTTGAGTAACGTGATAACGGAACACTCCGCGGGGTGTTTCCCGTGGGGAACTTTCGTTGTCAATATCGTCGGATGTCTTCTTATCGGGATTCTGTTCGGGCTCATCGAGCGCGGTGTCGACATCTCGCCCGAACTGCGTGCGCTGCTGATAACAGGTTTCTGTGGCGGTTTCACGACATTCTCGACCTTCGCCCACGAAAACTATCTGCTTTTCAGCGATTCGCGCTTCTGGATAGTCTTCGTGTATGCGGTAGCGAGCTTCGCTGTCGGGCTTTTGCTTGCTCATGCGGGGCACGTTCTGACCCGCGTCTGAGTCAGACGATTGCCGACAATATGTAGACGCAGGAGAATCCGACGGCGAATCCGGCGATTGTCTGCATTAACGTGTGGCGGCCGAGAATGATACGCGATGTGGCTATGCATCCCGCCAGGATCACCGTTGCTGCGAGCCACGGCCATATCGCGGAGATATAATAGCTTCCGGCGGCGATGCGGAAGGCCACAGCAACGATTCCGCCCATTCCGGCCATGTGGCCGCTGATTTTCCAGCGGAAGTTGACCGGCATGCATATCGCTATGGCTATCGCACCTCCTGCGGGGAAGCTCCAGAGCCATTCGGGAGCATGTGCTTTATAAAGATAGAAGGCGCAGACCAGATAGCAGACGAGGGTGACTATATATGGCACTGTTCGCTCACTGCGGTTGTTCAGACCCGGATCTTTGACATATCCGAACCGCCATAATGCCCAGATGGCTGTCATCGGGATAACGCCGGTGATTATGAACACTATTCCGATTACCGATAGTCTGACCGACCATGGCAGAATAGCCAGGTAACTGGCGAAGAAAGCTATAGCGACTCCGTAGGTCGGCGTCAGCATGGGAGAGAAGACCAGCGACAGAATATGGGCGATCGAGTCGGGAAGCGGCTTATGCTCGCGTTTTTTTCGCGGAGCCGGTGTCGGAGATTCTGACGGGGCTTCGGTTTCTATCGGTGCTATCTGACTTATTTTTTTGTAGAGAGGTGAATTGGGATCCATAGTTGTCAGGTTTTGTTGTTAGAGTTCGCGGCGCAGGCGTGCAACGGGGATACCTGCCTGTTCGCGATATTTGGCTACGGTGCGGCGTGCCACTTTGAATCCTCTCCGGCTAAGCTGTTCGGCTACGGCATCGTCGTTGAGCGGATGCCGGCGGTCTTCGCCTTCGACAATTTCGCGCAGAGCGGCGATTATTTCGCGCGAGGAAGTGTCGTCGCTATCATTAAAACGCTCGTTGAAGAAAAATTTCAGCGAGAAAATTCCCCATGGAGTCAAAACATATTTGCCCTGAGTGGCACGGCTTACGACAGAAGTGTCGTAACCGGTTGACTGACTGATGTCTTTGAGGACCATCGGACGGAGCTTCGATTCGTCGCCGGTGAGAAAAAAATTATGCTGGAAGCGGGCTATGGCATTCATCACCCTGAAAAGAGTCTGCTGGCGAAGCTTCAGGATGGATATGAATCCGAGGGCCTCGTCGCGCTGGCGCCTGATGAATGCATCGGCTGATGAACTGCTGTTCCCATCGTCGACTGCGGCGAACGTAGCCTCGACCTGCAATTCCGGCGTGGTGTTGAGAAGTGTCACTGTCAGGCTCTCGCCGTCAGTCTCAACGGCAAAATCGGGCGTGATATGGCTCAGACGGTCGGCGGCCTGAACACTTTCAACCTCGCTGCCCGGCTTGGGATTCAGCGACCGGATTATGTCGAGCACCCGACGCAGCCGCTCGCGGTCGATGCCGACAGCCGACGCCAGCCGGTCGTAATGCTTGTGGCTGAACAGATCGAAATTGTGGGCTATCACCTCGATTGCCATTTCGATGTCGGGGGTCGGTTTCTTCCGGCGCAGCTGAAGAAGCAGGCATTGCCGGAGATCAGAGGCGCCGATGCCGGCGGGATCGAGAGTGCGAAGCTTTGTCAGAGCCTCGTTTATTTCGGCCTGGCTGACGTCGCGCCCCGTAACCATTGTCATGTCGGCGGCCATATCGGCTGTCGAGCGCGTCAGGTAGCCGTTGTTGTCGAGATTTCCGGCTACGAATATCAGCGCAGCCAGTCGGTCGTCGTCGAGTCCGAGCATACGGGCCTGCTCGACAATAATGTCGAACAGGGTGGGCGCCTCCTCGATCGCTTCGGGATGCCAGTCGGAATCGTCGGCCGACCGATTGTTGGCCCGGAGCTGATATGTCGGGATGTCGTCTTCTCCGGCATAGTCGGCGAGTTGCATCTCTTCAGCCGTTTCGTTGAAGTCATTCTCACCGATCTCTGACGGGGAAGTGTCGGCAATTTCGAGAGCCGGATTCTCGTCGAGAGCGTGTTTGAGTTCTTCCTCGGCCTGAGTCTGGTTCATTTCGAGCATACGGAAATATCTCACCTGTTGGGGCGAGAGTGTCTGCTGCTGTCGCTGCTGCTGATTTAGGCCGAGTGTGTTGCGCTGACTCATCCGAGGGTTATGAGTGAATCGTATGCGAAATCGCGTGCGGCACGCTGTCCGATGACGTCATCCCAAAGCATCGGCGACAGACCGTTGCCGGGCCGTTTTACGGTTATGTTCTCTTCGGTGAATATTTCGCCGGCGGCGATGTCGCGGGCGGCAACAATACTCTTGCGGGCCACCTCGATATTAGCTCTTTCGCTCGGACTGACGCGTTTCTCAGGATTGCCTACCGCTTTCTCGATATTCCGTATGGCGCTGACCATGGCGCGTAGCTCGGGGGGGTCGAGCGAAGCGCGGTGGTCAGGGCCTTCCATAGTCTTGTCGAGGGTGAAGTGCTTCTCGATTATCTGCGCTCCCATGGCAACAGCGGCTACCGGCACTTCGATGCCGACCGTATGGTCGCTGTAGCCGACACGACCGCAGCCGAGGCTCCTGAGCGTTTCCATGGCGCGAAGATTTACGTCGTCCATGGGTGTGGGGTATTGGGTGTTGCAGTGGAGCAGGCTTATGTCGGCGCGCGGTATGCCTCCTTTTTCGAGAATTTCGACGGCGCGGGCAACCTCGTCGAGAGTCGACATCCCTGTAGAGAGAATGACGCGCCCACCTTTAGAGGCAATCTTTCTGAGATACGGGAGGTTGGTGATTTCGCCCGACGGAATTTTCCAGTAGTCCATGCCGAGCGGAGCGAGGGTGTCGATCGACACGAGATCGAAAGGCGTGCTCATGAAGCCGATCCCTTTCTCGCGGCATAGATCGGCGAGTCCGGCATAGTCGGTGAGAGGCAGATGGATTGCGCGACACATTTCGAGCTGGCTCTGCTCTTTGCCGGTCGTCTCTTTCTGATATTCGGCTTTCGGAGCGATCGAGGAAATGACCAGTTCGGGCACTGCCGTCTGGAATTTGACGTAATCGGCTCCGGCTCGGCGCGCCTCGTCGACCATCCGGCGGGCAAGCTCGAGGTTGCCGTTGTGGTTTACGCCTGCTTCGGCGATAATTATGACGTGGTTATCGGTCTTCATTGGTGTCGAAAGAAATTTCGTTGAGATAGCGCTGGACGAGAATGCCGCTGCGGGCTTCTGTCGGCTTTAGCGGGCGGTCAGATGCTTCGGCTATGATGAGAGCAGGAATGTCGGCACCGGCGCAGACGGCTGCTACGGCACCTCCGCCGAGGCGCGGATTGACTTCCATGACAACAGCGCGCCGGCTCGACGGGTCGCGAAGCATCTGGACGGTTACTGCGCCGCGAAGGTCGAGCTTTTCGAGCGTCAGGCGGGCGAGCTCCGTTATGTCGGCATCGTCAACGGTAATGGTCGAGATAACCTCCCCTCCGGCAGTGGCAAGCCGCTGACGGGGGCTGACGGCGAGAGTCTCTCCGCTGCCTACGCTGCGGTAGCAGTCGACGGTATATTCGATTGCGTCGGTGATATATTCCTGAATCAGATAGTCGGGATGGAAAATCGACAGTGCTTCCCAGTCAGCGCGGTTCTCTACTATCAATATTCCCTGTGAGGCCGATCCTTTGCGCGGTTTGGCGATCAGCGGGAAGCGCGGACTGGCCCCCGAAAGGGTCTCTGGAACAGTGATACCGGCTTTTTCGAAAGCCTGGGCGGCAAATATCTTGTCGAACATGCGGCGGCAGGTGTCGGCGTCGCCAACCGGGGCGAAGATGTCGCTGAATTTGTCGCGATAGCGGGCCACAACCTCTATGGCAGGGTCGACAAAGGGAATCATTATCGAAATGTTGCGTGAAGTGACAACTTCGTGGAGATCGTCGAGCAGCGCGGGATCGCTCCACCGGCGCCCTTCGACAATCTCTTCGGCAACGGACGCGAGAGCGCAGCGGCGCGAGAGCTCGTAACCGTAGATGACTGTCTCGAAACCTGCCCGGCGTCCGGCCTCAATGAATTTCGAGGCCATGGAAACACGTTTGGCGCCTCCGAGAAAGAGTATATTCAGCTTGTTCATTGATTGTAGATGTCGGGTTTATAGCGGTCGAGAGTACCCGGACGGGTGAACCAGTCGATTGTTTTTTGCAGTCCCTGTTCGAGAGTGTGCTGCGGACGCCATGATGTCAGCGATGTAATGAGTGAATTGTCGCCGCAGAGACGTCTTACTTCGCTCTTCGACGGGCGCAGGCGAGCCGGGTCGGTGACCCATTCTACGTCGGCATTCATCAGGCGGGCTATTGTCTTAAGAGTGTCGGCCATGCTGACCTCGGTTCCGGTAGCAATGTTGATTTCGCGTCCTTCGATTCCTGGCGTTGTCCCGAGGGCAAGGAAACCTCTGACGGTGTCGCCAACGAAGTTGAAGTCACGTGTCGGGGTGAGGTCGCCGACCTTTATCTGACGGTGGCCCGAGGCGATCTGGGTGATTATCGTCGGGATAATGGCGCGGGCACTCTGTCGCGGGCCGTAGGTGTTGAAGGGGCGCGCAATGACCAGCGGCAGGTCGAAGGCATTATAGAAGCTCATGGCTATGGCGTCGGCGCCGATCTTCGTGGCGGAATAGGGGCTCTGGGGCTGACGGGGATGGGTCTCGGGAATGGGCACCTGAAGCGCTGTTCCGTAGACTTCGCTTGTGGAGGTCACGACAATGCGGCCGACACCGGCGTCGCGAGCGGCCTGACAGATGTTCAAGGTTCCGCGTATGTTGGTGTCGACATATGAGTCGGGAGCCGTATAGCTGTAGGGAATAGCAATGAGGGCAGCGAGATGATAGACGGTGTCGATTCCTTCGCAGATATGGCGGCAGTAGTTAGGATCACGGACGTCGCCGCAGACGACTTCGAGGTTAGGGTGGCTCACCTCTTCGAGCCATCCCCAGGAGTTGAAGGAATTGTATTGGGCAAGCGCGCGGACATCGTAGCCTTCCGAAAGAAGTAGCTCGGTAAGATGCGAGCCTATGAAGCCGTCAGCGCCGGTGACGAGTACTTTCTTGTTCATTTGTCAGTATATTTTTTTCAGGCAGTAGAGATAGCTGCCGGTAGTGTTGTCGAGTTTGAGGGTCATCTCGCGCGAACTCTGTGAGACGATTGTCAGAGTGGGCTGCAGGCCGTAGAATCCGAGCCACGATGGGGGAGTGTAGACATTGGTGCCGTTTATGTCGTCGCGCTGGTCGAAATCAAGCAGCAGCTTGCGTTCGCCTTCGGGAGCGGCCCATGTGCCCCATGTCTGTGTGTAGGAATGGTGGCCGAGGTCGGTTACGAGGCATATTATATTGTTCTGGAACGACCAGGTCATCTGTCCGTGATAATCATCTGCGGGTTCGCCGTCGCAGGTGAGCGATTCGAGACGCCATGTGCCGAACCAGGGGTCGATCTCACCGTTGTTCTGGGTGCAGCCCGAGATGAGAAGCATTATAATGAGCAGTGGAATAAAGGCGATGTGTCTCATAGCTTCATCAGTCCGTTATATTTTACACCTACGGTTATGCCGAAAGCATTGCAGGGCATAGTGCCGCGGTCTATGGCAATTGCGCCGTTTACCGACAGGCCTTTTATGCGTGGCAGCTGCCAGTCGACATCAAGGCTCACCGAGGTCAGGTGAACGGGCTTCGGAAGCGCCAGCATTCCGTTGCCACATGCCTTGCGGTAGCCTGCGCGCAGACGCCAGCTGAGACCGTCGGTGATGAAGCCCGTGGCGGCGGCGTGGAATCCGCGCAGGCGGTTGCCGATATAGGCCGGATAGCCGTCGCGGTTGTAGAGCGGGGCCATAAGGGCCGGGGTGCCGATCGACAGGCCGTAGTAGGCATATGAGTTATACATGGCGTTGTTGTAGTAGTCGTCGGCACCGGTCGATTCGGAAGTTATCGTGCCTCCGGGCAGATCGCCGGGTGCGAAGTGCTGAGGGCCGCTCTGGTTTGTGAATTCAAGCAGTTCGATTACGGCGCCCGTTATCCAGCTGCGGTCGGGCCGTGTCCATTCGATACCCCACAGACCGTCCCAGCCGTTGCGGCGCCCGATGCCCGAGCCGTCTTCCCACGGCCATTGGAAATAGGCTCTCAGCTGTTGGCCCGATGCGAAGCGGTAACGGGCTACGAAGTCCCATGATCCGAGATGGTTGCCTTCATAGAATTCTTCGCCTCCCGGCATCGGCAGCCATGAGTTGAGGAACGATTTGAAGTTGACATCGTGTTTGCGAGAGCGTATCCTTACCCCTTCGCGCCAGGTTTCTACTGTGCCGCCGAAGGTGACGGCCGCCTGCATACCGACGGTGACACTTAGCGGCTGAGAAGGTTTCGTGCGGAAATAGCAGCGTTTGTAGTTATACCATTCGCCGCTGACGATGTGGTAGTTATATCTGTTGTAACGGTCGGCCCACCAGTCGGAATCGGTCATCTTTCCCCAACCGATCTCGCCCTGAATCTGCACCCAGCCGTTGGTGAACGGTATATTCTGGAAATCGACGAAGCCGGCTCGTGCCTCAGGGATAGGACGCGCATTTCCGCTCTCGACGAGATCGCCTGAGGTGAGCTGCTGATTTAACAGCGTCGAACCGTGTTCCTTAGCGCCAACGGTAAGAAACACACCGCGATATTTTAACTCGGCAAAAGCCTGCTGAATCCAGAATGGCGCAGGATGCTCCTTGTGGGTCGACCATCCGTTCGGGTTGTATCGGGCATATTCTACCGACGATCCATAGTCGGCGACAAGGTCGACGCAGGCTCCCCAGCTGAAACGGCGGTCAAGGCGCATCGGCACCCACGCGCTGACTTCGCCCAACAGTGTGGTCGACTGCGTCAGTCGTCCGTGGCGGAGGGCCGAAATGTAGTAGGGCGCGAAATCGCCCGTGCCGGTCGCGACAAGAGCCTCGCCGCCATAATGCAGGTCGACAGTGGCACTCGCCAACAGCGTTGACGCGGTGAAAACCGAACTCAGAATCCATTTTTTCATTAGAGTGCAAAATTACAAAATTCCGCGCAATCCCTCAGCTAAAATTGTGGCCGTTATAAGTTTATTTCATATCTTTACGATGATAAACCGATTCTAATCAAGTCATGAACGCTACGATAACTCTTCGGGAGTATCTTGAGAAAGGAAAAACTTTCGTTGTGCCCAACTATCAGCGTGGGGGTGTTGCAGAACTGGCTAAGCGTAGGGATGCTCCATGGAGCATCAGACGTTAAAGTGTTAACTATCAGAGGATGCGCGAGCGTGCATCCCTACGCCCCGATAATAATTACGGATTCTGCAACACCCCCGACTATGAATAAGCTGACCACGCCCGGCATCTTCGACGATAAAATCAATCCCACATTCTCCTAATGGCTCGTTCGAGTCACATACCCACCGCCCGAACAATGCTCAACAGCGGCGACCCTGTCGATATTTCCGTGTGGAAATCCGACGGCTCTATCCTCGAACTCCGAAATTGTATCTCGCTCCGATACAATTTCTACGGAGGCTGGCGCAATGTCAAAATACTATACTCAGGGGAGTGTCGTAAGATACGCGACTGCTGTATCTTACGCGTCAATGACCTTGAAGTATTTCTTTGATACCTCGCCGAAAATGAGTAATTTTGTGTTATGGAAAGAATACTCAATATTTTTAGCGTTTTTGTTATTAAGCATCCTTGTTTCTTGTTCTTCAAAGAATGAGAACAATCAGCAGGAGCTTTCAGTGGAGGATTCCCAATTTCATGAAAACGCATATAATAACGGTCAGATAATTGTTATCGAAAGTTTTCATCCTACAATAATCTTAACAGAGCATCAAAAAGAGGTTTCACTTGATTCTTTGGTGGAAGAATATTTCCAACATAATTCTATTCAAAATGAAGATGTCGGAACACAAATCTCGTTAGCAAGAGCAGGTAAGGTTATTACTCCAGTATCTGTCCCTAAAGAATCTGATTTAGCGAAGGCATTCTTTTTGCAGGAATTTTGGTTGTTTTACGACCAAAATAGAACTTATATAAATTCGCTTAGAAACCCTCAAAAACAGAATAAAACGAGGGAAGAGTGGGATAAATATTTGTAAGTTTCCGCGTCTTTTCGCTAAACTCATATCGTCCATATCTTTGCTGAAAAATCAGCATCGATATGGACTTTTCGTTTTCTGAACTCAACTACAACTAGGTCGAGACGCTGCCGGGCTTTCAGGCCCGCGCCGCGTTCACCGTCTATTCCGCGTCAGTGTTCATTGAGGGCGTGGATATTGTGCCGACTATCGCAGACGATAGCCTTTCCTATATCCCGTGGGGCGGCGACAATCAGATGCTTTTCGACATCCTCTACCTCGTAGAAAAGGACGATGCTCTCGCCACCTGCCAGTGTTTCAACGCCAAGGTCTACTACGGTTCGGGGCTGCAATATTGCGCCACCGAAGCCTTCGCATCGGTCAAGTCGGCTATCGATGATTTCCTCCTTGACAACGACCTCGCCGCATACTTCCTCGGCGTGTGCCAGAACTTCAAGCACTTCAGCTTCGCCGTTTCAGTGCATTTTCTCAACGAGGACGGCTCACGCATCGTCCGTCTGTTGAGAAAGTAAGCCTGTTACTGCCGTTTCATACGGACGGGCGCCCACGGTCGTATTTCCAAAACCCTTTACGCCAAAGGCGAAAGCAATATCTTCTTGCGCAGATATAGAGGAAATCGACCTGCTCGACCCGGCTTCTCCGTGGCGAGATCTGCAAGACAAACTCGTCAAAGGCAAACGCTGCCGCAAGTTTTCCGTAGTCAGCCGTATCCCGAAGGAGGATAGCACTTACTATCCCATTCCTTTATTTTATGGTGCATCGTTCTGGGGTAAGTAGTACAACATCAAGCAACTTATCGGCATCGCATAAGAGGCTAAGCTGAAAAATTAGCGTCTATAAAATACTCTGTCGAGGTATCGCATATATATTCTTAATGATTTGGTGGATCTTTTGAAAATAAGGGCTCCGCAACTCAATACTTCTTGGCTGAATTAAACAGGGGTATCTGGTATTATGTTTATTGGTATACTTACAGCTGTATCGTTTTTGAGAACAAGGAGCTGAAACTTATGATAGATGTCAGATGGGCTGCTGATAGTAATGAACTTGTGTTGGAACTAAAGCCGACCGTTGATGATCTGAATTACAATCGTATTATAGGCTTGCTGCGTGAATTTGTGCCTGTGGAAAGTGAGCAGAAGGCAGTCTTCAAAAAGGGTATGGAGAAATTCGACGCCGGGCAGATTAAGGAACTTATCGAAGGGTTCATGGGGCGGATCGACGAAATGGCCTCGGTTCTGTGATTGCTGTTTTCATGATGAAGACGCAATGTTAAGGAATGTTATTAATTTGGTTTATGAAATAAACTGATTTATATTTGCGGTGTGAAAGAGCGGTAATCGCGAGTGCCGCTTTTTTCAGAGAGATATGGTTTATGATATAAACTAAATTAAAACTTGAACAAGATGAAAACTGAAACAATGACCGAAAAAGAGAGCCTCGCGCTCATAACCGAGATGATAAGCCGCACGAAAGAGCGCTATATCGGCGACGGCAACATTATGCTTATGTGGGGCTATCTCACTGTCTGTGTGTCTGCCCTGGTGTGGGTGATGCTTGCTCTGACCCATAATCCAGTGTGGAACTACCTCTGGTTTCTGATCTGGATTGTAGGCGGCACGGCCACCCCGATAATGGCCCGAAAACAGTATGCTGATAAGGGGATGAAGAGCTATTCCGACAATATAACCTCGCGCATCTGGTCGGTAGTCGGTTGGTCGGCGATTGGGCTGACATTCTGCTGCCTCGCACTGATGATGTTCTTCGCAGTCGACAGTTGGCCGGCTATGTTTGTGCTTGCTCTGATTATCGTGCCGTTCGCAGAAATAGCGCAGGGAATTGTTATCAGGGAAAAGTCGCTTGTGGCCGGCGGTGGAGTCGGCTTCGCTATAGGACTCATCACGATATGTTGCATTGTCGGTCGAATTCCTCTTGGCGTAAACTGGTTTTTGCCGTTGTTCATAGTGGCATTCGCAGCGATGATGATTGTGCCCGGCCATATCCTGAATCATAAAGCAAAATCTGAGAAATGAAAGAATTAGATCCGTTGCTTCATTCTCAGCTCAGGCTTGCCGTGATGTCGATACTGATGAGTGTAGAAGAAGCCGATTTCGTCTATCTGCGCGAAAAGACAGAGTCGACAGCAGGCAACCTCAGCGTTCAGCTCGACAAGCTTGCCCGCGCGGAATATATAACCGTCGAGAAAGGTTTCGCAGGGCGTAAACCACGCACCGTGTGCCGTGTTACCGACAAAGGGCGCAGGGCTTTCGAGGACTATGTCGATACGCTGCGAAGCTACCTCAATCTAATTAGCAATTAGGAATTAGGAATTTTTTGCATTCCTAATTCCTAATTTGTGAGGGCGTCGAGGTCGAGCGAGGCAAGCTCCCATACGCTCATGGCGTTTTCGAGGGCTTTGACGGCTGCGGCATGGCGGTCGTATACGTCGGGGGTGGGGGAGCCTGAGGCAAGCTCATCCTCAATGGCTTTAACGGCAGCTTCGCGGGAGGCTACTTCAGCTTCAGCCTCTTCGACCTTCTTGCGGGCGCGTCGCACTGCCTTGTCGTGTTCGCGCTGTTCGGCGTAGGATCGGGTCTTTGACTCCTGAGCCTGAGGTTGAGGTTCGGCTTTGGCTACAACAGGCTTCTTCTCCGGTTCGGCAACGCGCGAGGGCGCGGAGCTGTTGAGAGCATTGAGACTCGACAGCTTCTTCTTTTCAAGAAATTCGTAGATTCCGCCGAGACATTCGCGAACTTTGCCGCCGCCGAACTCATAGACCTTATCGACGAGTCCGTCGAGGAACTGACGGTCGTGGCTGACAACTATCACTGTGCCGGTGAAGTCTTTGACGGCCTGTTTGAGAATCTCTTTCGTCGGTATGTCGAGATGGTTCGTCGGTTCATCGAGGATGAGGAAGTTGACCGGCTCGAGAAGAAGGCGAATCATTGCCAGACGTGTTTTCTCGCCGCCCGACAGCATCTTCACTTTCTTGTCGGAAGCTTCGCCGCCGAACATGAAGGCGCCGAGAATGTCGCGGATTTTCAGTCGTATGTCGCCGACGGCAACGCGGTCTATCGTGTCGAACACCGTCAGGTCGCCGTCGAGCAGCTGGGCCTGGTTCTGGGCGAAATAGCCGATCTTGACGTTATGGCCTATTTTCAGCACACCAGTGTGTTCGAGCTGCCCCATGATACACTTTACCAACGTAGACTTTCCCTCGCCGTTCTTGCCGACGAAGGCAACTTTGTCGCCTCGTTTGAGCGTGAAGGTGGCGTTGTCGAATACCTGATGGTCACCGAATGCTTTGCCGACATTGTCGACAATGAGCGGATAATCGCCCGAGCGCGGAGCAGGCGGGAAGCGGAGGTTGAGATGGGAGGTGTCGACTTCGTCGACCTCGATACGCTCGATCTTGGCAAGTTGCTTGATACGGCTCTGAACCTGAACGCTTTTTGTGGCCTTGTAACGGAAGCGTTCGATGAATTCCTCAGTGTCCTGAATCATCTTCTGCTGGTTGGCGTAGGCGCGTTGCTGTTGTTCTATGCGCTCTTTGCGCAGCTCGAGGAACTTCGAATAGTTGACTGCGTAGTCGTAGATGTGGCCGAGGGAAATCTCGATGGTGCGGTTGGTGACATTGTCGATAAAAGCACGGTCGTGACTGACAAGGACAACGGCCTGGGCTTTCGTCATCAGGAAATTTTCGAGCCATTGGATCGACTCGATGTCGAGATGATTCGTCGGCTCGTCGAGAAGGAGCACGTCGGGGTGGCGCAGCAGAAGCTTGGCGAGTTCGATGCGCATTCGCCATCCGCCGGAGAACTCCGCGGTGGGGCGGTCGAAGTCGGTGCGAAGGAATCCGAGACCGGTGAGAGTGCGCTCCATTTCGGCCTCGTGGTTCTCGCTTTCTTCCATCGCTATGCGCTCCGAGAGAGTCGTGACCTCGTCGATCAGCTTGGCGTAGGCCTCAGATTCGTAGTCGGTTCTTTCGGAGAGTCGGGCATTCATATCGTCGAGGCGGCGGTGCATGTCGGCTATATGGCCGAACGCTTTGCGAACCTCGTCGGCGAGCGTCGTCGAGTCGGCGACCTCCATCTGCTGGGGGAGGTAGCCGATAGTAGTGTCATTGGGAACCGCTACAGCTCCCGATGTCGGGTTCTGGAGCCCGGCGATGATCTTCAGCATCGTTGACTTCCCAGCTCCGTTTTTGCCTACGAGGGCAATCCGGTCGCGGCGGTTTATGGTATACGAGATGTCGTCGAGAAGTTTCGTTGCGTTGAATTCGACGGTAATATTACGTACAGAAATCATTTCGGATCGATATAGCGTTTCGTCAGGTCGCCGTAGGCGTCAATGCGGCGGTCGCGCAGGAAGGGCCACCAGCGGCGCACGTTCTCGGTGCGGGCCATGTCAATGTCAACTGTGACAGTGGCTTCGGCTTCGGCGGAGGCGCGGTAGATGAGCTCGCCCTGCGGCCCGGCTATGAAGCTGTTGCCCCAGAAGAGAATTCCGTTTGTTGCGCCCGACGGGTCAGGTTCATGGCCCACGCGGTTCACGGTTATGACCGGCAGTCCGTTAGCGACGGCATGGCCGCGCTGAACCGTCATCCATGCGTCGAGCTGGCGGGCTTGTTCGTCAGGCGTGTCGCTGCTTTCCCATCCTATGGCAGTGGGATAGATAAGCATATCGGCTCCGGCGAGAGCCATCAGGCGCGCGGCTTCGGGATACCACTGATCCCAGCAGACGAGCACGCCGAGTCGTCCTACAGCCGTATCTATAGGCCTGAAGCCGATGTCGCCGGGCGTGAAATAGAATTTCTCGTAGTAGGCGGGGTCGTCGGGTATGTGCATCTTGCGGTATTTTCCGGCAAGCGATCCGTCGGCATCGAACACGTAGGCAGTGTTATGATAAAGTCCGGCAGCGCGCCGTTCGAAGAGCGAAGTGACGATGACAACTCCGTATTGCCGTGCTGCTTCGCTGTAGAGCCGTGCTGCTCCCGACTGTTCGCCGGGAACGGCGAGGTCGAAATTGCCGGTGTCTTCGGTCTGGCAGAAGTAGAGGCTGTCGTGGAGCTCCTGAAGAACTATGAGGCGGACACCTTTCGAGGCGAGTTCCGCTATTTTTTCGAGCAGACGTCCGCGGTTTTCATTAGGGTCAGTCGTGTTGCTCTGTTGAATTATTCCTATCCTGAGAGGTCGTTTCATTTTTGCGGTTTTAACTTGACTTCCGGCAACTGCATTGTTGCGCAGTGGAGAGATCCGTGCTGGCGAATGAGGGCGCGGCAGTCGACAGTGATTATGCGGCGGTCGCCGTAGACGATGCGCAGCGTGTCGGCCGCGAGGCGATCGTTGCGCGGCTGGCCGTAGGTCGGCATCAGTATTGCTTTCGGAGTGGCGAGATAGTTGGCGTATGTTGCGGGCAGCCGTTCACCTTCATCATTGAAAATCGGGTCGGGCAGAGGCAGTTCAATGAGGTTGAAGGGGCGTCCGTCGGGAGTCATGAAAGAGCGGAGCTGCCGGGCCATAGCCACGAGTGAATCGTGTTGGGCACCCGTCTCGTTGCCGGCACCGCAATATAAGATAGTGTCGTGGGGCGCAAGGCGTGCCAGTGTGTCGATATGGCTGTCGGTATCGTCACCTTCGAGAAAGCCGTGGTCAACCCACAGAACCTGTTTCAGTCCGAATTCGGTCTTCAGATATTCTTCGATGTCGTCGCGGCCAAGCTGGGCGTTACGGTTTGGCGACAGCAGGCATCGCGAAGTCGTCATCAACGTGCCCCGGCCGTCGCTTTCGATCGAGCCCCCTTCGAGCACAAATCCGCGGCGGTTCACTGTTTCGGCGAAAAGGCAGCTGTTGACGAGATTGTCTTTGTCGGCGGCGAATTTCATACCCCAACCGTTGAAAGTGAAGTCGAAGAGGCGTAGATCAGGGCCGTCTTCCACAGTTATGGGGCCATAGTCGCGAGTCCAGGTGTCGTTAGTGTTGTCGCCAGTCTCGATTATCTCCATTCCGGCTTCGGCAATTGCCGCGACAAGATTGTCGTAGCATGACGTCACCTCATCGAGCATCGGGGCCCAGTCGGTGGCAGCGTGAGGCCGCGCTATCATGACTGAGGTGAAGCAGCTTTCCCATTCGGCCGGCAGACGGCGGTTATTCGTCATTGTAGTCACTTAAAGAATCGTATATTGAATCTTGTTCGGCAAGATATTCTTCGCAGAAATCGATGAAGCCGTTTTTCTCGCTCGAACCGTTAGACGCGCACCATTCGCGGTAGGCCGCGTGAAGTTCGGGATCGTCGGGAAGCATTTTCTTGAACGCATCGTCGGCGATGTCGATGCTGCGATGTTGAGATAATATGTCGATAAATAGATCTGTGATGTCGTTCATACTTGTGTAAGGGAGAAATTTGAAAATTAAGGTTTGTTCAGAGGTTTCGCCGGATTACCGGCGACAATAGCGCCGGGAGCTACGTCGTGTGTCACAACCGAGCCTGCGCCTATGACTGCGCCGTCTCCTATGGTGACACCCGGAAGAATGACAGCATTGCCGCCGATCCATACGTCGTTGCCGACCGTCACAGGCTCGGCCCATTCGTCGAATGTGGCCCGGGCCCGTGGGTCAAGCGGATGGCAGGCAGTGTATATGCTGACATTCGGGCCTATAAGAACGCGATCGCCGAAAGTGACGCGGGCCTCGTCGAGTATTGTCAGGCTGAAATTTGCGAAAAAGTTGTCGCCGACGCTGATGTTACATCCGTAGTCGCACCGAAAAGGCTGGTTGACGTGGATATTTCGGCCTGCAGAGCCTAACATAGAGCGCAGCAGGGAGTCCATCTCTTCCGAATCGCCCGGGTCGAGATCGTTTAACCGCTTTACAAGGCGGCGGGTGGCCGCCAGAAGTTCTCCGAATTTTGGGTTGGCTGCCTCATATAGCTCACCTGACAGCATCTTTTGCCATTCGGCGGCAAAACTGCGATCGGAATCGGTCAGTCTTTTCAGCAGTTCTTTCATTTTCCGGCTTTGTATTTTTCAATGCCGTCTTCGAGGAATCTTACGAATTTGGCTGCATTTTCGTCATATGCGAACGGCCCCGACAGAAGGTTTCCGTTTCCGTCGACTACCACGTAATAAGGCTGGGCGTTAGTGTTGAATTTGACTCTCTGGAAGTAGCTCCATTTCTCGCCGACGGTTTCAAGAATGATTTTCTTGCCGTTTTCGTTGACTTCAATCGGTTCTTTGAGGGGGGTGCGGTCGTCGGTCATGAGGGTGGCGTTTATGAAATTGTCGCCTAACATGGCGTGAACCTCGTCGCGGTCGAGAACGGCAGCTTCCATTTTGCGGCAGTTCACACATCCGTAGCCCGAGAAGTCAATGAAAATCGGTTTGCCGTCGCGTCGTGAGGCTTCGATGGCGGCGTCGTAGTCGTCATATTTCTGAAGTTCACGGGCGTAGAGGTTGAGATCCTGAGTGTAGAGCGGGGGAACGAAAGCGCTGACGCTCTTCAGTGGTGCGCCCCATAGGCCCGGAATCAGATAAACTGTGAATGAAAGCGAAACGAGAGCGAGCATGAAGCGCGTCACTCCGACCGACCCCTCGGCATCACCGTAGTGGCTGAAGTTGAATCGGCCGAGCAGGTAGAAGCCAAGCAGACCGAAGATGACGATCCAGAGGGCGAGGAATGTCTCGCGGTCGAGGATATGCCAGCCGTAGGCGAGATCGGCTACCGAAAGGAATTTCAGCGACAGAGCCAGTTCGAGGAAGCCGAGGACGACCTTTATGGTGTTCATCCAGCCTCCGGAACGCGGCGAGCGCTGAAGCCAGCCGGGGAAGAGCGCGAACAGGGCGAACGGTATGGCCAGCGCGAGCGAGAAGCCCAGCATACCGATGGCAGGCCCGAATTTATCGCCTGTTGTGGCCGCCTCGACAAGCAGAGTCCCGATAATGGGGCCGGTGCATGAGAATGAGACAAGGGCCAGAGTGAAAGCCATGAAGAAAATGCTCAGCAGACCGGTTGTCTTCTCGGCGTGGGAGTCCATCGAATTTCCCCATTTGTCTGGAAGTTTTATCTCGAAAGCACCGAAGAACGAAATGGCGAACACAACGAGCAGCAGGAAGAATATAATGTTGCATACGGCGCTTGTGGCCATGGCGTTCAGGGTGTCGGCTCCGAAGATGATCGAGATTGCCATTCCGAGAACGACATATATGACAACAATCGAAGCTCCGTAGGTCAGTGCGTCTCCGACAGCCTTGGCGCGGTTGGCGCTCTTCTTAAGGAAGAAGCTTACTGTCAGCGGTATCATCGGCCACACGCAGGGTGTGAACAGGGCGAGCAGTCCGCCGAGGAAACACATGGCGAAGATATACCACAGCGACGATGTCGACATATCGTCGGAATTATCGGATTTGTCGAATTTAACGGGAGCCCAGGTGTCGGGATCTCCGGCAACGGCCGGGGCGGCGCTGTCGGTTGCGAGAGTATCGGTTGCGATGCTGTCAGACGTTTCTTCGGGCGTATCTTCGGCCTTTGCCTCATCTTTCTCTTTCCCTTTATCATCTTTGGGCTCGGGAACTTTCTCAACGGGCATTGAGGGCGCAGTACCGCTTAATTCGAAAGCCTCTTTCGCGGGCGGAGTGCATTTTTTTGTCTCTTCGTTGCAGGCGCCGTAGCGGATTGTGCCGGCGATGGTGTAGTCTCGGGCCGTCACGGTGAACTTCTGACGGAGTTTCACCGTTTTTTCCCACCAGGGAAGATCAGCATTGAAAGCCGGGTCGTGGTGAACGGCGGGAGCCTTGTCGGGTGTCAGCGATCCATTGAGCGTCACTCCTTTCAGTGTCGAGAATGTGACGGAAAGGGGCGTCGGGCCGAGGTTCGGGCTTATGTTCATGCCATAGACATGCCAGCCTTGTTGTATGCGGCCCATCATGACGACGGTGCCATGGGTCTCGTCGTCCATCTTGAGGCTTGTGCGCCAGCTTACCGGGTCATAGATCTGAGCGGCGACAGGGATTAGCACGCTTAGCAGCAAAGTGATTAGGAAAGTCCGTTTCATAGAGCTTAATATGGAGATAGATATTTCCGCAAAGATAGTTTTTTTATTCAACACATACAATAGCTTTGTCACAGGTCATAAGTGGGTGTTTCGGGGAGCGTCGGAGCTTTCGGGGAGGTCGGCTTTGGCGGGGACGCCCATATCGCGCACACGGCGGGCGCGCGACACAAGGCTGTCGCGACCGTCGCGCAAGCGGTTCATGGCCGAATCGCAGGCGTTGGCGGCGCGTTCGAGATGATTTTTCATTTTCGTCATGTCGGCGCAGAAGTCGATGAATTTGTCGAGCATCCGGCCGGCTTCCTGAGCGATAGCTTTGGCGTTCTGCTCGGCAGCCTCACGGCGCCACAGCTCGGCAGCGAGGCGCAGAACGGTAACCAGATGGGTCGGCGAGGCTATGAGCACACCGCGTTTCATCGCCCGTTCCCATATTTCGGGACGCGAGCGCATCAGGGCTATGTAAGCCGGTTCGTTGGGGATGAACATCACTACGAAGTCGAGAGTCGATTCTCCGACAAGCGCCTGATAGCGTTTGAGGTCGAGTTCCATGACATGGCGCCAAACCGAATCGGCGTGAGCGCGTTCGAGCGCTGCGATGTCGGCGTCGGCTGGCGCGTTGCAGAGGTCGAGATAACTCGTCAGCGAAACCTTTGAGTCGATCACCAGACAGCGGTCACCTGGAAAGTAGACGATCACGTCGGGACGCTTCCCTTCAACGGCAACCTGAGTCTTGAACTCATGCCCTTCGCGCAGCCCCGAGGCCTCCAGGATAGAGCTGAGCAACATTTCGCCCCATAGTCCCTGAACACGGTTGTTGCCGCGGAGTGCGCCGGCGAGATCGCGGGCGTGACGGCCGACCTCGGCGCTGTCGCGGATGAGGCGCGAAACCTGTTCTTTCAGCGCGAAACGTTCGCGTGCCTCGGCCGAATAGCAATCGTCGACGCGTCGGCGGAACTGCTCGATGTCGCGGCGGAGCGGTTCGAGAAGCTGCTGAAGCTGTCGCTCCTGTCCGGCGTTGAGTTCTCGGCCGCTGCGGGCGAAGGCCTCGGCGGCCACAACGCGCAGATGGTCGTCGGTTGCTTCGCGCTCGCGCGGAATGAGAGCTTTCAGACGCTGTTTGTCGCCCCAGAATTTAGCGGCTGCGATAATGGCTGCGATGGCGACTGTCAGAAGAATTATATCGAGAAGCATAGTGCATGGGATTCAAAAAGAATCGAAGTAGGTCGGCCGGTTTGATTATCCGTCAGATGTGCCGACGTTTTGTTGATGAATTGTGAGTATTAATTTGCGATATGGATTGGCCGGAATTTCTTTTTGTAATCAACAATCCTTAATTTTTAAATCAAAGAACATAAAGCGTGTTTCCAATGACTCGTCATCCTTTAATCCTAAAAAAGAACGTTCTTCTTGTTCAGTTCTGTAAAGCATCCTGAAGCCATTTTTATTGTAGAAATGCAAAGTTTTCTCGTTGTTATAAGCGTCGACAACAATAAAACGGCATCCGGTTTTATTATTGAAAGAGCGAAACCAACCTTTTATAAAATCAAGAATCTGACTGCCGATGCTGAACCCCTTACCCCGATATTCCGACGACACGCCTAAACGTCCGATGAGTACGGCCGGATAATTCATACCGCGTTTTGCATTTGTAATGCTGCGCTGAAGGCGGTTACGTGCTGCCCCGGCCATAAACTGAGCTTTAACGCTATCGTTGGCTAAAGTAATTAGTCCTAAAATTTCATAGGGAGCAGCGGTGTTAATCCATGCATAAGTTTTGCCTAACAACTCGTCCTCATACAGAAATGCATCTTTCGAAAAGAATTCATCGAGGTCGCTGTCGTCGCATGAAAAAGGCTTGCAATAGGCTGCCACCTCTGTCGTATAAGGCAACATTACAGCGTCTTGCTCAAGCGTAAAATTATTGTTCAGAATCATTTTTCTGATTCTTTGGAGGAAAGATGAATTCACGCGATTTTCTTAAAAATTCAGCGATCTGCGCTTCTCTTTCGGGGGAGAGGGAAGGCGTAGGCAATTTGCCGTTGCGCTCAGCCTCATCGACAAAAAGCCGGGCGGATTCACCTGTCAATACGGGCGAAGAGTTGATTGTCATAGCCATATCGGAAACAAGTTTAGTTAGAATGCAAATTTACAAGATTATAACAAATTACGCAAATATCTGATTGTTAAATCCGAAGAGAAAATTGATACTAAGTTATGTTGTTCAAAGGCAAGGCAACGGCGGACTGCGCCGAGGCAGTCCGCCGTTGTGATAATCGGTTTAAGAAAGATATCAGCCCCAGGCTTCAACAATGCCCATGAAAGAGGCTGCGTCGAGCGAGGCACCGCCGATAAGGCCGCCGTCGATGTCGGGCTGGCTGAAGAGACCCTTGGCGTTGCCGGGTTTGCAGCTTCCGCCGTAGAGAATCGAGGTGTTCTCGGCAACTTCCTTGCCGTATTTGCCGGCGATTACGCTGCGGATGTGGGCGTGCATGTCCTGAGCCTGTTCGTCGGTGGCAGTCTTGCCTGTGCCGATGGCCCATACGGGTTCGTAAGCAAGGATTATCTTACCGAAATCTTCGGCCGAGAGGTTGAAAAGACCTTCTTCAACCTGTTTTGCCACAACTTCGTTGAAAGTACCGTTTTCACGCTCTTCAAGAACTTCACCGATGCAGAAGATCGGAGTCAGGCCGTTGGCAAGCGCAAGAGCAACTTTCTCGCGAAGAGTCTCGGAGGTCTCGCCATAGTACTGACGGCGTTCGCTGTGGCCGAGAATTACATATTTGGCTCCGGTCGAAGCGACCATGGCAGCGCTGACTTCACCGGTATAGGCGCCTTTGGCGTGATCGGCGCAGTTCTCGGCGCCGAGGCCAAGCTTATTCGAGTCGATTATGCCGTTGACGGGAGCGAGATGGGTGAAAGGAACACAGATGATCACGTCACATTTGGCGTCGTAGTTGCTGACAGCCACATTGACATCTTCGGCAAGCTGGAGGCCCTCCTGAAGGGTGGTGTTCATTTTCCAGTTGCCGGCAACAATTTTCTTTCTCATTATACGATAGTGTTTTTAAAACCGATGCAAAGTTACAAAATCTTTTCGACACCTGTCGCAGTCATTTATATTCAATTGTTAAAAATGCCTAAAAATTTGGCAGTTAAGTTGAAATAGAGTTTCTTTGCCCAGATTTCCGGTCGTCACATAACAATTCTTTGTAAAACCATTAATAAACATCAACTAAATGAAGCATTCTTTTTTAACAGCCTTGGCTGTGGCATCTGCTCTTTCGTCGGTTGCCGCTCCGCATTCCGATGCTCCGCTATTCCGTTATATGCCCGAACCGAAGGCTGTGACGGACTTTGCCGGCAATCCGCAACGGCCGTCTGAGGTAAGCCGGTCGAGTGCCGATGTTGCCCGTGTGGAGCCCCTCTCGCCTGCAACTATGGCGCTTAAGAAACTGCCCGCGTCTGACGATCTCGGTTATCTCGATATGCCGAACGGAGAAGTCTGGTATTATACTGTCGCTTATGACAAGGAGAACGTCAAACATGAAGCGTATTCCGAAGTTATTATCAAGGGGTTCAAACTGACGGTCTACGATACGAAACTCGATATTGTCGGCACTGTTGAAGACGCCGTGACAATGGCTGAAGGCGAGACCAAGCTCGCGCAACTTCAGATCACACCGACTGTCACTAAAAAATTCTTTAACTACGACGACAAATATGAGATTATGGTAGGTCTCGCTTTCAATACGTCGAAGTTTGTAAACCATTATCGCACCGTAGTTTATTCCATAGGAAACAACACGCCGCTGGCAACCTTCCAGGGTTATGTCACATCGGCTGTCAACAGCGCTACTGACGCCTGGAGCGAGAAATTCTGGGTTACCTTCATGACCGAGGAAGAAACCACGACTCCCGAGGTCAACGGCATTGTCAACGTTGTCGATCTGGTGTTCAATACCTATAAATCGGCAGGCTATTCGGGAATGGGAGATCCGGCGCTGACAGTCCGCGTGCCGCAGATAACCGTAGCCGGAGAAAACGCAATGCCTTTTATCTCGACCGTATCCGACGGCAAACCCTGGTTCGCGGTCAACCGCATGAAGTATTGCTGGTATGAAGATCCTTTCGACTTTAACAACGACAATCCCACACCCGACAATGAGCTTATGGTGGATCTCTACACTCTCGAGTCGTCATCGGATGCGGTTGCCAAACTCTATTCGACAACGACTATTCCCTCGACGGCTACTATCGATGATCTGTCGTTCCTCTATCTCGGCGATTTCAGCTACGACAATGATCTGTCGTTCGGACGCTATTCGGCCGACGGTCTTCCTTCGCTGATTATTACCCGCCAGCATTATACGTCGAGCAACGACAGCTATACCTATGATTATTATGTCTATTCGACTGCTGGAAAGTCTCAGACTGCTGCCGGAGAAAAGAAAATCACGATAGCCGAGAATGTTACTGGCGGCTATTTCATGCAGGACATAAAGGGCTTCGACCCGCAGGTGCTCTTTATTGTCGAGGACGGCAACTCATATAAGTTCAATTTTGTCAGCCTCGTGACGGGCGAGACCGAGGTGTCGCTTCCCTATATGATAGCCGAAAATGTTTATCTGACAGTCGATACCGAGCGAATTCCTTCGGCCGACGGTTATGTTTTCGCAGCGGCCCAGACCCGCGGGGCTTCTCAGGACAACGGCGACGTCTACACTGCGATGGCTTATATTACCCGCGACGGCCAGGTCGACCATATAGATTATATCAACGTAGGAAAGAATGTCGACCTCGCCCAGATTTATAGCTATTACGACGGCTTCGATCCATATATTTTCAATCTTGATGACAATCGTGAATATATGGCGTTGGTCAAGCGCAAAAATGATGACGGAAAAGGCAACCATGAAGAGCTGCTCGTTGTCAGCTCTGATCCTGAGGCAGAGCCTCTTCTCCAGCTCGGCCCCGACGAGGAAATGGGTTCTATCGCCAATATCGCTTTTGTGAATCTCGACGGTGATGATCCGCGTCTGGTTGTAAGTTATGTCAAGGATGACAGCTACACGTTTGCGGCTCATCAGCTTCCGCTGGTCGGTTATGAGCAGGGAAGCGGTTCGCGCGGACGTCCTTATGTGATTACCACAGTTGGCGGTCTGCAGCATATCAGTGCGAGTCCCGATGCTTATTATGTTCTCGGATGTGATATTGATGCTTCGGGCCATACTCTCAAAACTTCCAAATATGAGTTTACGGGAGTTCTTGACGGAAAAGGCTACACCATTAGCAATCTCGACCTTGACCGCGCTCTCATTCCTACTGTCATGAAACCCTCTGAAGCAGATTACGAGGCCGGAGTTGTGCGCAATCTGAATTTTGTCAATCCGACTCTTGAAGCGTCAGCCGAGGATCAGGCGATTCTTGCTTCTGTCCTTTCCGGCGCCACCATAAGCAATGTCCACGTTTATGATGCCAAGGTGACCTCTGATAATTGCGATGTAGCAGGTCTTGTCGGCCGTGTGTCGCTCTATTCGACGGTTTCGGAGTGTTCGTTCAACGGTACTATCGATGTGCTTGAGAATTCAGTCGGCGGTATCGCATTGAACCTTGTCACCTCGTCGGCGATAAAAGCCTGTGCTGTAAGTGGCTCTATCAATGGAGGCTCGGAGGTAGGCGGAATTGTTGCGACTCTGAATGCCAATGCTGCCGGAGTCTCTGACTGTCATGTCGACGCAGCAATCAAGGCGAAGAATACTATCGGCGGTATAGCCGGCGATTCGGGCCGCGCTCTTATCGCGAACTGCCATGTCGAAGGCTCGATTGAGGCAACGGAAAATCCCCGCTGGGGCGGTGGCCCGAAAGCAGGCGGCATTGTAGGAAATCTCGCTCCCGATTTTTCGGCTCTCAATCCCGACAACGAACAGACTGAACCGGCAGGCCCCGCTGTTAAGAACTGCTATGTTGATCTCACCTCACTGAGCTATACCGGCCAGACTTCGGCGAGCGAGCAATATCCCGGACAGAACGACACCATGCACCGCATCGTCGGCGCTTCGGTTGCAAATGCCGAACCTGATGTTATTGACTACGACAGTGAGTATAATCCCGTTTACGGCGATCCCCGGGAACCCGATGCAGGCCTCGAAGGCAACTATGCTGTCGCTTCGCTGAACCGCGTGTCAGACAAAATCGACGATGCCCTGACATCTACAGAAGGTAAATCGGTGGCTTCAGAAGACACCTCTGTCGACTTTTTCACAGCCATGGGCTGGAAATACGGCAACGACGCCGATAACCCGTGGAATCAGACCGGCGACGCCAATCATCCCGAGCTCTATTTCGAAGGGGGACTGCTGACAGTGACACCCGCTGTTGCCACGGTCGAGGCGGGCAGCGAAATCACGTTCTCGCTCAGCCTCCACGGAATTGAGCTGACAGATGAACTTCTCGAAGGTTTCGCTTTCGAAATCGCTGACGAGACAGTGGCCGAAGCCGGCGATATGGAGTTCGACGGAAAAGCAATCAATATCGTTGTCAAAGGTCTCGCCGAGGGTTCGACGAAGATTACTTTCGGTCTTAACGGCAAGCAGGCCGAGGCTCAGCTGACCGTTGTCAGGAACGAGGACTCGATAACCGAAATCAATGGTGACAGGACTGCCGTTATCAGCTACGTCAACCATGTTGCCCGCTGCGAGGGAAGCCTGTTGAGCGTCTATAATGCTGCCGGCTCGCTGCTCCGTCAGGGCCGCGACGCTGTCAGCCTCGCCGACCTTCCCGCCGGAATCTACATTGTGGCAAACGACAGTGCATCTCTGAAAATTGTCAGATAACTCTCACTTCATTTATCATCAACGAAAAAGCCGACGCTTAGCGCCGGCTTTTTCATTGCCTTGTAACAAGAGAATTTATTTGTTGTTGCGGAGGTCGTCTTCGCGTTCGCGGCGCAGTTTGTCGCGGCGCTTGAGGAAGAATCGCAGGGCGATAATGCAGACGAGGGTTGCACCGATTATGCCAAAGTAATAGATGTAGTTCCCGGCGAAGAATTCAGCGCGGCCTATGTAGCACATCACAAGCAGATATGCGGCAAGAATGGCCGGAATGACATTGTAGCGCTTCATCAGGCGGGCAGTTCTTCGGGATAGACTTTATAGGGGGAGGTTTCGGGGTTGAAACGTCCCTCTTCGAGGTAGTTGTAGATTTTCAGACACGCCCAGGCATCGATTACGGCGTAGGCCTGCTGGGCGGAAGTCAGTTTCGAAGCTTCCCAGTTGCTGAGGCGCTGGCCTTTCGAGATACGGCGGTTGAAAAGGATGGCGTAGATGCGCTGGAGCGAACAGTCGGCAATCTTAAACCTGCCGACATATTTCTGCAGGTCGAGGAATCCGGCCGGTTCGAACTGGCCGTTACGGTGCATGACGAAGAAGTCGTCTTTAAGCGAAAGACCGATTTTCCTGACATTGCTGTTCTCGATGAACCGGCGCAGCGATTCGGGAAATCCGATTTTGTTGAGGCGGAAAAGGTAGCCGTGGGTGTCGGTGGATATCTGCATGAGGGCCACGGGATTACCGGGCCCTTTGCGGAAAGTGGGCTTTGTTTCGGTGTCGAACCCGACGATTGTCTCCCGTTCAAGCTCGGCTATGGCTTTGTCGGCGGCCTCGACGGTATCGATCACGGAGATAGTGCCGTCGAAAGTGACGGTGTCGAAGTCGTGGATAGTTTCTTTGGCTATGGATATGTTGTAGGGCTTGGCCTGTTCAGAATTCATGGCACAAAGGTAGGCAATAATAGCCAAATGTCCCAAGTAATTAACGAAAATCACATTCGGGCGCCTGCATCGAGGGCACGTCGAGATAGAAGGCGTCGGGGAAATGGCGGCTCAGGTATCGGGCGATGAAGCCGTGGGTGTCGGCGGCGATGGGAGCGTCGTTGTCGAAGTGGGTATTGTAGAGAACTCCGGCGAGTTGGATCCCGCGGGCCTTGATGGCTTCGAGCGACAGGATGGTGTGGTTTATCGAGCCGAGCTTGGCGTTTACTACGAGGATCAGCGGCAGACGTCGTGATGCCACATAGTCTATGGCGAAGAAGTCGTCGGTTATAGGAACCATGAGTCCGCCGGCGCCTTCGATGAGGACTGTGTCGAATCGACGCTGGAGCTCGTCGGACGCGCGGTCGATGACGCCGAGGTCTATTTCTCGCCCGTCGATACGGGCGGCGAGCTGTGCCGAGGCCGGATAGCTGAAAATAACGGGGGCTGTCAGCCCTTCGCGGTCTTCGTCGAGAAGATGCCCGACGGTCAGCGCGCGGTGAAGCTCGATGTCTTCGCTGCGGCCGACATTGCCGGTCTGGATGAATTTCTGGGTTATGACGGTCTGCCCTTCGGCAGTCAGCCGGTTGGCGTACCAGGCTGTGCAGTAGCTTTTACCGGCGTCGGTGTCGATGCCGGAGATGAATATTTTGCTCATTTTTGCAGAATGATGAAAATCGGGTGATAGGTCAGAGAGCAGCGCCCGTCGGAACGGCGGGGATAGTTGCGAAGCAGTCTGAGTGCTTCGGCGTGGCTTCCCTGACGTATGGCATTGACGCCGGTGAGTTTTATATGGCGGAGAACGTCAGCGGGAGTTTCGAAAAGGAGTTCGATATGTTCCTCTTCGATTACGGCATCGGGCAATATGGTGCACCACCTGTCGGCCGATAGATAACGGCGCCGGGGAGCAAGCCCGTCGAGCTCGGCGAAGTTGTCGGGCCCGAATGTCGACAGAACGGCTGTCCCGCCGGGACGCAAGGCGCGCCGGACGCGCTCTGCGAAACGCCGTGGGGAGTTGAACCATTGCATGGTCGAGGCTGATACTATAGTGTCGAACCGCTCAGGTGCCTGTCGGGCCATGAACACTTCGGCATCGGCGGCATCGACCGGCTGTCCGTCGATTTCGGCTGCGTTGAGGTCGATGGCCCGGAATGAAACCGGCCGGCGCCTGAGAAGCTCGCGGGTGAGCAGTCCCGAACCGCTTCCGACTTCAAGAATATCGCCGAGATTTCTGTCGGGCAATTTTTTGCAGAGATGTTCTGCGATAGTCCGCTGAACGGAGGCGTTGTCGTTGTATGTCGTGGCGGAACAGCCGAAGCGTTGCCTGACAAGGCGCTTGTCGACGAGTAGGTCTTTCGCGATGGCCTGTAATGGCGGCAGATGCGGAGTGTCGAGCGTGACCACGGGTGTAGAGGTCATTTCCCATGCCCGTCGTTGATTTTCGGTCGGTATAATGCGGTCGTCAGTGCTGACGAAGGCAATATCCCAGGCTTCAAATAGCGGCCCTGTCAGGCCGTCGATGGCGCGGAGCTCGTCGCGTAGTGCGTCGATGTCCATTCGGGCGGCAATGGCGGCCGACTCGGCGCCAAAACCTGTGCGTCGATAGAATTTCATGAGGTTGCGTTCGTCGAGGGCGTCGAGGGTGCCGTCGAAGATGGCGCGGGGAATGCCGAGCGTGTCGTCGACAGGATGGAGTGTGCCATTGACGGCGGCAGCGAGCGTCAGCGGCAATGCAGGGCGTTCGGCAAGGAATCGGGCCGCAGCGATGACGCCGAACGACCATGCGATGACGGCAATCTCGCTGTAAGGCGCGAGGCGGCTGTCGTCGAACTCCTGCGAGCGGTAATCGCTGACGACGAGTGTGTCGTAGCCCTCGGCCGATATTTCGCCCACAGCGGCAGCATCACAGCCCCAGCCTGCAAACACGATGAGCAGGCGGTCATAGCCTCGTTGAGTAATGGTCTGTTTCATGCGGTCAGATTCTTCAGGGTGATGACGAAACGCCGCAGGTCGTCGGGAGTGACTTCGGGAGTCAGGCTGAGGCGCAGGCGGTCGGTTCCGGGCGGAACTGTGGGCACGCGGATGGGAAGCACTCTGAATCCGCTTTCGAGAAGTTTCTGTGACAGCTCTACGGCGCGGCGCGGATTTCCGACGGGAATCGGCACGATATGACTGCCGCCTGAGCGACCCAGAAGCTCGGCCATGAGCGCGACCCGCTCGCCAAGGGCGTGGGCGCGGGTGTGGTCAGAGACGAGATGCTCCATGACGCAGGCTGTCCATTCGGCGCAGATCGGCGGAAGGGCCGTCGAGAAGATCAGGCTTCGGGCACGGTTGATGAGGAAGCTCTTCATTGTCGGGTCGCAAAGCACGAAGGCGCCCGATGAAGCGAGGGCTTTTCCGCAGGTGCCGACGATGATATCGATATCGCCGGTGAGTCCGAGGCTGTCGGCGAGTCCGAGGGCATTCGGGCCGCAGACTCCGACGGCATGGGCTTCATCAACATATAGGAGCAGGTTGGGGTAGCGGCGTTTGAGCGTGACGAGGCTTTCGAGGTCGGCCTTGTCGCCGTCCATGCTGTAGATACTCTCGACGATGACAACCACAGTCTCGTAGCCGGTGGCTTTCGCGGCGAGGATCTTTTCGAGATGGGGGAGACTGTTGTGGCGGAACCGCTCGAAAGTGGCGCCCCCAAGGCGAATGCCGTCTATTATGCTGGCGTGGACAAGCTTGTCGGCAACGATGAGCGTCCGGCTGTCGGAGATGGCGGCAACGATGCCTGTGTTGGCGTGGTAACCGCTGTTGAACAACAGGGCCTCGCGTCCGCCCGACAGCTCTTTCAGTAGGCTTTCGAGTCGGGTGTAGGAATGTTGGTCGGAAGTCAGAAGCCGTGAGGCCGACGATGTCAGCGACTCCGTTGCCGATTCGAGAAACCGGCGCTGCATGTCGCGGTCAGCGCCGATGGCGAGATAGTCGTTGGTCGAGAGGTCGACTATTCCCGTCGGCGACTCGGCGGGAATTCGCCTCAGGTTGCCGTCGCGTTCGAGCTGACAGAGAGTTGCCTGAAGATTCATGGCCTGATAATGTCGAGCATCGAGGTGGCGAGGACTGTCAGGTCGTCGTCGCCGATGATATATGGAGGCATTATGTAGACGTTCCTGCCGAAGGGACGCACCCAGATTCCGCGGCTGACACATTCGCGCTGGAACGAGCCGACGTCGACAGGCTCTTTCATTTCGACAACACCGATGGCGCCGAGAACGCGCACGTCGGCCACATTGGAGAACTCCCGGGCCGGTTCGAGCAATTTCTTCATCATTGCCTCGAGATGGCCTATGACGGCCGGCATATCCTGAGCCTTGAGTCGCCTGAGGCTCGCTATGGCGATGGCGCATGCGAGTGGATTGGCCATGAACGTGGGGCCGTGCATCATGACTCCGGCTTCGCCACGCGATATGGTGTCGGCGACGTCGCGTGTCGTCAGCACGGCCGATGAGGTTAGGTAGCCTCCCGTGAGCCCTTTTCCTATGGTCATTATGTCAGGCTCGACTCCGGCGTGTTCCCATGCGAATGCGCGGCCTGTTCGCCAGAATCCTGTAGCCACCTCGTCGAATATGAGATAAAGGCCGTATTCGTCGCAGAGACGTCGGGCTTCACGGAGATACTGCGGATGGTAAAACCACATTCCTCCGGCGCCCTGAACGATAGGTTCGAGAATCATTCCGGCGAGTTCGTTGTGGTGCTCCCGTATGATTTTTTCGAGAGAGACGGTGTCGGCGCTGTTCCATTCGCCTCCGAAGCGCGAGCGCGGCTGATCGGCGAAGAATCGGACGGGAAGAGCAGGGCCGAAAGCTCCGTGCATTCCCGTGACCGGGTCGCAGACGCTCATGGCGTTCCAGGTGTCGCCGTGATAGCCGGAGCGGATAGTGACGAAGTTGCTTTTGGCGTGGTTGCCTCCCGAGCGTTCTACGGCGGCCTGCACAGCCATCTTCATGGCTACTTCGGTGGCCACACTGCCTGAGTCGGCATAGAATATGTTGTTCATCGACGGAGGCGCCATCTCAAGCAGCATTTTGCCGAGCTCTATGGCCGGTTCGTGGGTGAGACCACCGAACATGACGTGGCTCATCCTGTCGATCTGGGCTTTAGCGGCGGCGTTGAGGTCGGGATTGTTGTAGCCGTGGATGACGGCCCACCACGACGACATTCCGTCGATAAGCTCCGTGCCGTCGGCCAGACGCAGCCTGACCCCTTCGGCGCTGACAACCTTATAGGTCGGAAGCGGGTCGATGGTCGACGTGTAGGGGTGCCATAAGTGGTCGCGATCCCACTCGTCGACGTTTTGATTTCTATCGCTGTTCATAGTGGATGCAAAATTACAACTTCTGCGTGAAAAGCCCAAAAGTAGTGCGGGCGCAAAAAAAGCGAAGGCCCCGGTCTCGCGACCATGGCCATCGTAATAAATGCTATGAAAATGTTAGGGGAAATTTGAGGTACCAAGCAGAATCGAACTGCTGTAGACGGTTTTGCAGACCGTTGCCTAACCACTCGGCCATGGTACCATAGGCTTTTGACGCCGCAAAGGTAAACACAATTTTTGACCCGTGCAACTATTTTGACGAAAAACTTCGAAAGCGGCCACGGCTGAAGTTTAGCGAACAGTAATATTCATTAATAAAAAAATCTCGCGATGTTATTCGCGAGATTTTTTGTGATTGCAGGCGCCCTTATTGTTTTTATAACACTATTCTGCGATGCTGTCTTTAATGGTTTTTACGATATAGCGTATGTGTTCGTCTGTTACCCATGGGCCGGAAGGAAGACATATTCCGGTTTTGAACAGAGATTCTGAAATACCGTTGATATAGGATGGATTATTTCGGTATACAGGCTGTTTGTGCATCGGCTTCCAGAGAGGACGGGATTCGATATTGGCTGCATCGAGAGCCATACGGAGGGCCTCGACATTGTCATTAGGCTGGCAGTCGGTCATAGCTGTCGAGGCAGCGTGGGTAACTCCCGCTGCACCTCCTACGGCTCCGCTGACTAATTGTCGGTAGGCTTTTTCCTGTCCTTTGATTCTCACATCCCGATCGATAGTTGCCGTGCAGAGCCAGTAATTTGAATCGAAGTCTGCTTCGGGATTTACGTGCATGGTAATGCCCTCTACATCGTTGAGAAGTTCTTCATAAAGCGCTTGGACATGACGATGGTGGGCAATGTGTTCGTCTGCTATTGTCATTTGGCCACGGCCAATACCCGCGCAGATGTTCGACATACGGTAGTTGAATCCGATAGCTTCATGCTGATAGTAGGGATATGATTCGCGGGCCTGTGTTGCATACCACAAAATTTCCCGAGCCTCTTCTTTATCCGGACAAATAAGTGCTCCGCCACCTGAAGTGGTTATCATTTTGTTGCCGTTGAACGACAGCACTCCATAACGTCCGAAAGTACCGAGTACCTGACCTTTGAACCGGGAGCCGAATCCTTCAGCAGCGTCTTCAATAACAGGAATGCCGTAAGAATCGGCTATCTCCATAATTCGGTCGATTTTATAGGGCATACCGTAGAGAGCAACGGGAATGATAGCCTTTGGTTTCTTTCCGGTCTTGGCAAAGCGGTCTTTGATTGCTTCTTCGAGTAGTTCAGGATCCATATTCCAGGTGTCTTTCTCAGAATCGATAAAAATCGGAGTCGCACCGAGATATGTTACCGGATGACTTGAGGCGCAGAACGTAAACGATTGCACAAGGACTTCATCTCCGTGGCGGACTCCGCATCCAATCAGTGCCAGATGCACCGCAGCTGTTCCGGCAGACAACGCAACCACCTTCTTGCGCAACGACTCCGCATTCTCACGTCGATTGACAAACACTTCGAGATCCTTTTCAAAACCGTCGACATTCGGCCCCAGAGGAACGACCCAGTTCTGGTCGAAAGCTTCCTTTATAAAATGCTGTTCTTTGCCAGACATGTGTGCCAGACAAAGAAGTATCCGTTCGTTATTCATTAATGATTTTTATGAGTTCTGTTATATCGTTTATCCAAAATTGCGGATTATAATTACCTCCAATACTTGTTTGGGTATGAATATTCTGTCCGTTATCCATTAGGCCAATTGTCGTCCAGCCCAGTTCATTCGGTGTTATGAAATCTTTTTGTGGATTATCGCCAATATAATATATATGTCCAGAGTTCATACCAATAATATGGGTATAGTTGTTTATTGACGGTTTCTCAGACCCGATTTCCTCCGAAATTACAATATTTTTATCTGGTATAAATCTTTCTAGTCCAAGAGCTCGAATTTTGTTGCGCTGAGTAAGGCTGCGGCCGTCTGTTATCAGTCCTATCGAGATATTGTTTTTCTTCAGAAAAGAAAGACAAGCAAGTGTTTCGTCGCTCATCCTAATGTCCGGTTTATGTTCATGGTACCAATCCAGTAATGTCTTTTTTTCTAAATTCGGATTCAATCGTATAATATAATCAAAGACATCCTCTCCCTGATGATATTTTCGCAACATATTTTCATACACAGCTTCTTTATCGGACAAAGAGAGCCTTTCGATAATATACCGAAATCCACTTTTAAGAAAATCTATTTCCTTGTAAAGAGTATCGTCAAGGTCAAAAATTACAAAAGGTTCATTCATGAAATATCACCTGTGAATCATATCTTAACATTATTGTATTATCCTGCCAGTCGTCGCGATAATTGATACGAGCCCCTTCAATATATTCTTTTATCATCATGGCCGGAAAGTTCGCTCCAGCATAATATGACAGCGGATAACCGCCGCCATATCGCGGGTTTATCTCTATACCAACGACATCATTATCTCGTTCGCGATAAAAGAGTTGTATGCATATACAGCCGCGCACGCCAGGAATATAGCTCATACGCTCTTTTAAATATTCCACAAGATAATTTTTCCGCGTTGCACCTTTGTTGACTTCTCCACTTCTTATTTCAATTCTTTCGCGAGGGACAATCGATTTAACATGATGATCCGCTCCGTAATACATATCGACAGTGAATTCTTTATATTCAGTTTTGTCGATATATTCCATAAACATTAGTTTCGGGTCATCAAGGATTTCTTCAGTCAAATCGTCTTTACTGCGCAAAATGTGGATATTAGTGCTAAGTGAACCATCATAAGGTTTGGCAAACATCGGGAATAATGGATTGAATTTGTCGCGAGGCGTAGGATTCCTGATGCCAAGTCTGTCAAACAATTCTATAGTTCGACGCTTATCACGGCAAATCTCTATGAAATCCTTGTCCGAAACCATCACTTCCACGCCGTAGCGAGCAAAGTTATCCCGATTTTCAGCAAGAACCAGCAATTCGGTGTCAATCGTCGGAATTACAAGCTTAACATTATTACTTTTGCATATGTCCAATAAAATAGTTATATAGTCAGGACTGGTAACACGCGGGACTGCGAAAGATTCGTCTGCCAAATGGCACGCTGGTGCCATCTTTGGGTTAAGATCTACGGTAAGAACGCGGTTATCAGGATTTGACAACCTTAATTCTTTTTGAAATTCGAGTAATAACTCAACTCGTTTTCCTGCGGAGGTGATTAATATGTTTCTTTTTCCCATTAGTTATCGTCGATTTATATACTGATAATGTATGTTCAGCCATAATATCAGAAGTAAAGTGCGACAACGCATAATCTCGGCCATGGACTGCGATTGATGCCCTAAGTTCATCATTAAGTATGATGTCTTTGAGAATCTGAGCAAGTCTAACCACATCCCCCTTAGGGAAAATATAGCCCGTCACACCATTCATTATCTGTTCATACGCTCCTTCCGCATCTGTTCTGATGCACAGATTTCCTGATAACATAGCCTCTATTGTAACCAACGGAAATCCTTCTACCCATGATGGCAATATAAACACATCACTAATTTTATAAAATAGTTTTGAACTCTGATACTCGAAATGAGATATAATATCTCTTGTTTGAGTTTCCTCAATGATTTTGTTCAGCCATTTCGTATTTGTCTTATTGTTACTTTTGTCACTGCCCAGAAATACTATATGTATTCTATTACGACATTCACAAGGCAAAAGGGTTACCGCCTTAAGCAGAATATCATGCCCTTTTCGAGGTTCTATACTTCCGACAATAGTCAACAGTAGTTTATTAACAGGTAACTCTAAATGTTGACGAGACTCTACTATTTGTGTCGGAGTCAATAATGTCGCAAAGTCAGCAGAAACACCATGATTTATAATACTTATTTCACTTTCTTTATAACAGAAAACGTTCTTAGCATATTCCTTTGTTTCGTTACTGATCGCTATAAGATGTGTGGCGTTTTTATAATAGACACACCTGACAAGATCAGCGACATGTAATGTGGAAACAAATTTGCGACCTAACAGCCAAGGAGCCCAGGAAAGATAGGGCGATTGAACATGTATTACCCCCCCCTTACACATTAACACATTTATTAGCAGCGATATGGCGCTTAATGCCCGCTTGAGTTTGGAACTTTTATCCGGAGCAAAGAAAGTCTTAATTTTCGCCCCGGTATTGTTTAATTTATCCATAAGGCTCAATGCAACTGTATCAGGAATCTTATTCCAACCTGTTAAAATTGTCACATTATGACCTTTTCTTACTAAGGCTTCTGCAAGCTCTATAGTATGAGTTGTCATGCCCGTTTGATCAAGCCTTGAGAGTAGCATTAATATTTTCATACTTAATTCTTCCCGTTGAAATATTCCATTGTTGCGTATCCCTCTTCAGAAATGTCGGCACGCTTGATTACTTTCTGTATGGTTGTCCAAATTACTTTGCAATCTGTAGCGAATGATATGTGGTCGACATACCACACGTCAAGCTCAAATTTTTTTTGCCATGAGATGGCGTTACGGCCGTGGCATTGCGCCCAGCCTGTGATGCCTGGGCGTACTTCGTGGCGACGAGCCTGTTCTTTTGAATATAAAGGAAGATATTGAACTAGCAGTGGACGAGGTCCGATGAGTGACATATCGCCTTTTAGAACGTTCCATAGCTGAGGCAGTTCATCGATGGACGTCGAGCGAATAAAGCGCCCTATTTTTGTCAGGCGTTTGGCATCAGGTAATAACTTCCCGTCTTTATCGCGTTCGTCGGTCATTGTTTTAAACTTCACGACTTTGAAAATTTTACCATCTTTGCCCGGCCTCTCCTGAAAGAAGAATGCGCCGGCTCCTTTGTTGGCAAAGTGAAGCCACGCAGTCACGGCCACAAGCGGGACAGAGAGCACCAATAGGGCGCCTCCTGAAGTAACGATGTCAATAGCCCGTTTGAAATAATTGCGATATAGTTTCATCGTGGTAATAGTTCTTTATAAAAGTCAAGGATCGTCGGCCACATGGCAGTGCGTTCGAAATTTTTTGTGACAAAGTTGCGCCCAGCTTCTCCGAGGCGTTGGCGCAACTGCGGATTGAGCATTTCGGTTAGCGACGATGCAATGCTTTGTGGTGTCAAGTCGATATAGCGCCCGGTAACATTTTCACGGATGGAATCAACGCATCCGTGTGATCGCGACACAAGAATAGGGATACACATTGCCGAAGCCTCAATAACAGTCATGCCAAATCCTTCTCGGTAAGATGGAAAGACAAAGACATCCATCAAACTATAGTAGTTAGGAAGATAGTGATGTGAGACACTACCCGGAGATATTATCAATGGATTTGATTTGATTTCATCTTTTATGTTTTGTGGCAGAATATCGCGTGCATCATACGGGCCGACAAGGAGCAATCGAGTGTCAATATCAGGATGAGCTTCTCTGAATAGCTTGAAGCCTTCAATTAATTCGATTATTCCTTTGTCACGACAGAGCCGGCCACAGAAACCCACAACAAATGCACTGTCCGGGATACCCAGTGTGTGACGTAATGCCGACACTTCGTTATGTGATACTTTTGCCGGGTTGAAAGTGTCAACCGTGTCAATGCCCCCACAGGTTCCCATTCCGATAACAGTTTGTTTTGCGTCGGAGTTAAGTTTATCTTTGATTGCAAGTTTACTTAAGGACGGGCTGACATTAACAATATGAGTAGCGCACAATGCAGTAAACTGTTCGACTGCTTTCAGAATAAACCGTCTTATACCGTGCGCCGTCGTATAAATTAGACCGTGTCTGTAATAAACCCTCACTTTCACTCCCGCGAGAAGGCTGGCGAACATCGCTACCATTGCGCCTTTTGGCGTATGTCCGAAAACAGCATCATATTTCTCACTTTTAATTATTTCGCGTAGTTGCCGAATGGTCCTGAGATCTGTCAAAGGTGATATTGAACGAGCAATAGTGATAGGGATGAAACGCGTTCCATTGGATCGGTTGAATTCGGTAGCATCAGAGGTAGATGCCGCCACATCTATCTGTTCGCCATTTTTGATAAGGTAACCATACTGTCCGTCAAAGAATGAAGCAGCCGTGACAAAGAGAGTAAAAACGTGAAGTGATTTCATTTTTTAGAGTATAGCGATCTGAGAGTCTCTGCTAAATATGGCAGATCAAACACGCTATTGCGCAATTTTTCGCCTCTCGCGACACGTGTGGCCGGATCTGCTTCAGGCGATGCAAGTAGCTCAATCCATTTTTCGACAGGATCGCTCAGCGATAATTTGTTTACCAGTCCCGAAATGTTTACCTCGTTGGGAATTGCATCCGATACTACGATGTTTGCGCCGGATGCCTGAGCCTCGACTGTCACAATTGATAATCCTTCAAAAAAAGATGGAGCTATAAAACAATCCATCGCAGAGTAAAAAGGAGCAGTGTCCTGTTGTGAACCGGCGAATATAACACGCTTCCCGAGGTCAGCGGCTTGCTGTTCGATAATATTTCTTAATGGACCGTCTCCGACGAGCAAAGCCCTTGCCGAGGGGTTTTGCCTGAGATATTGACGGAATAATGTGATAATATACGGATAATTTTTAGCCTCTACCATTCGACCGACTGTGCCTATTACAAAGGCATCCTCCGGGATGGCGAATCTATCTCTAATCTTACAACGGCTAAGTTTATTAAAGACATACTTGTTTATGTCAATAGCATTATTGATGACTATGAATGGACTGTCGCCGAACATCCACTCGCCAGCCTGCGTCGAGCAGGCGACACGGATGGCGGCTTTGCTACGTCTTAGCCAAGTCTTGTTGATGTTATGTATCGTCCGGCACAATAGGCCGTGATTAGTGGATGTATTATGGGAATGTATAACAAACTTCTGTCGTCTCCTGATACAACAAATCAGAGGAACTGTATTGATAAGAGCATTCGCATGGATATGCACAACGTCAAAATGCTCAGCTTTCAATAACCGCGACAAAGCGCGGTATTGACCGATTGGATTGCGGTTGAATGGTGGAAGATAATGAATTCGGTCAGAAATAACATTTTCTGCGAAAAAAATATTAGTAATCTCAGGATTCTGAAGTGCAAAATGCCATTCGACATCGTCTTTGACGAAGCTTTGCATGCAGCTGCGGATAAAAGATTCGGCTCCGCCAAGAGATAATCCATATATAAAGTGAAGGATTTTCATAAATGCTCATCTTTTATGTAGATAATTGTAAATACATTTTGGAAGTGAACATACAATAATCGGTCTTAAGATCGGAAAAATGTTCCTTACTCGAGAGATTCCTAAGAGCTGAAATATTTTGCAGGATCTCCTTACGGATTGGAATGCCTCTTTCATTGTACGCCTCTTGTATGCCGCTCCATCATCGCGCATCATATACAAAGGATCCGACAAGTTATAGCCGATATAACCTTTACTATAAATCTTGGCCCATAGGTGCACATCCTGTCCTCGTTGTGTCCATCGTCTGTCAGTATAGCCATCCACTTCTTGCAAGATTGCAGTTCTTATCATTGCAGGTGCATGTGCATGTGGAGTGGAATGGATAAATGTTTTTTTTGTCGGTTTTTCTGTCGGCTTACTGGTCTTAAACACACCATCTTCATCAAAGTGCTCCATTACAGTCGACACTATAGCGTATTCCTTATGTCTGTCAAGGAAAGTTATTTCTTTCTCGAACCGTTCGGGCTTTGAGATGTCGTCGCCGTCCATGCGCGCTACATATTCAGTATCGGCATATTCGAGGCAGCGGTTAAGCGAATATGGTAGCTTGCGGTTAGTGTCGTTGCGGATCAGAATGAATTTATCGGGGTATTGCTCGATGTATTTACGGGCAACATCATAAGTGTTGTCTGTAGAACAATCGTCGCATAGAACGACTTTGAACCTCTGATAGGTCTGGGCCATTAGCGAATCCAGCGCTTCAACGAGAGTTGGCGCGCAATTGTAAATGGCCATCAGCACCGTAATTCTTGGAGATGAAGACGCTGACATAGTTTCTATTTTATGAATCCATAATAAATATAAGTCATCATTAAGGTGAAGCCTAAATGACACCAGACAACGACATTCAGTTTTTTATATTGATTTCTTATAAAAGGCTTGTCGAAAAACGGATATATGAGCACTATCGGCAGCATAAACCATGAGAGATAGGCGATGCGGTTTGTGAAACTCGCATACATGCACAGCATCCAGACTGAATTTGTCAGAAGATATAGGCAATAAATGAAGTTGTATGTTTTTGATGCATATCGCCATTTATTGATGATGTAATATCCGAGAATAACCGGCGCAGAGCTGTAGATGACGAAATCCAGACGAAAACTTGTGCGGTATCCAGAATTATCCATAGCCAGATAGCCAGCTCCCTGATCGTCGGCCATTCCACCGAATAACGTCTGGAAATAGGTTATATGAGCAATTGCTATTATTAGTGAAATTGCCCATACAATCAGATAAGTTTTTGGCTTGCGGTAATATTTACAGATAATGAATGCAACTATCGGCAAAACCATAGAGTGATGGAATCCGAGCGAAAGAATCAATAATATAATTGAAATGAGTTTTTTCTTATAAAGCCCTATGGCGCATAAAAAAATCGCAGCAGCGGCTCCGGCCTTGATCCCATTGGTGGCATAACTGAAAGTTGAAAATGCACCGACATATATGACGAATGCATAGGCCGCATCTTTAGGAAACAGTTTCTGACATGCTATCGCGATGCTTCCGAAGTATATTGCCGCTATAATGAAGAAAAACACTTCAATCGCATAATTTGACGACGCTAAATAATAAAATAGATTGTCAAATATGAAATTGTTAGTGTCGAGGGTGAAAGCATATATGCGCCCCAAATGGAGCCCATACGAGGCGTTGTAGTTCATCATGTCGATAAACACGCCGCTGATGGGCCTTAATCCGATGAAAAGAATAAACAATGAGGCGATAAAAAACAACGGCAGTTTTTTTGACTGCACATTCATTGTCAGTCTCTCATTCGGATATGACGCGTATTTAAATGAGTATACTATTGTCAGGATGCTGACGAATAGCAAATACACGTTATAATATATTTTCGGATCTATCATTTGTGAATAGTTAATCGAATCTTTTGGACTAAGTCTGTAAGTCGATATTGTCGGGCTTTAATCGACCAATATATTGAGCGGTCAAAAATGAGATTCATCAGTCTTCTGCGAGAGCTTGTGAAGCGGGCTGGCAGCATAGTTCTTATATTATCCAATATCTCATGTCGTTTCTCTGATGAAAGATGTCTGCCATAATAATACAGTCGGTTCGTGATTGAAATCATCGCCGAAGTATTCAGGCAATCGACAAGTGCGTCATGCTTGGCGTCGGTATTGAAAAATTCCACTAACCTGACGTCAATGCCTATTCTGCGTTTAGAGATGTCCACCAGTTTTGGATCAAATCCTTTGCTCAGGGTTTGCTCGGCACGCTGAACATAGACATATTCTCCGTCGCGTATGAATTTAATAGCAGGTTTATATTTTACTACCCTGCTCATAAATTCAGCATCCTCAATGTGGCTGAGGCCTTTTTCATATTGGAGGTTGTTCACCAGTAAAAATTCACGACGAAAGAATTTATTCCAGGCATAGCATACATGAGAGATGCATTTTTCGCCGTACCTGCCGCCGAACGGAATCGACAAAGGTCGATGTATTATGTGAGTATCTTGATCTGCCGTTTCGTCTCCAACATAATATCCGGTGATAATTACGTCGGGCGCGATGTCCGCACTTTTGATATCCTCGAAAATCGAATCATACCATCCGGAAGAATATATATAGTCATCAGGATCGGAGAAATGTATGTAGGTTCCCTTGGCAAAACTCAGTCCGAAATTACGGGCATCAGATAGCCCTCCGTTAGGCTTGGTTACTAATCGGATGCGTTTATCTTTGGCGACAAAAGTCTTGACCGCTTCGTGGAGATTGTCGGACGAACCGTCGTCGACCACAATCAATTCCCAGTCGCGGAAGCTCTGGGCTAAAACCGACCGAATGGCGCGAGGGATGAGCGACGCCACGTTGTATGACGGCATTATTATCGACAGTTCAGGCTTTGCCATTGATGAAATTTTCGAATTCTGCAATCAGATTTTGAGTGTCGAAGATTTTGCTCCGCTCTGAAGCTTTTATTTTCATTTCGGCTAATATGTCGTTATCGGAAAGAACCTGTCGCAGACCTGCTTCCAGGCTTTCTGTAGAATTAGGCACAATAATTCCGGCTCCTGAATCTCCGATGATCTCATTCATTCCCGAGCAATCTGTGGTTAACACAGGAACTCCGAGAATCATCGATTCAGTTACAGCTGTGCTATATCCTTCTGTTTCAGACGAACAGACAAACAAATCCATTTTAGATACATATTTATGCGGGTTTGTCTGGAATCCGAGCAGGGTCACGCGATCAGAAACTCCGTATTTATGTGCAATCTCAATTATGGCGTCTCTATCTTCTCCTTCTCCGAGTAAATATAGATGCCAATTTTTCAGGCCTTCCTTACGAAGTTCACCAAGCGACTTTACGAGACGCAAATATCCTTTTTCTTTCGACAAACGGCCGACACTGCATAAGTTGACAGTCCGATGATCAAGGACTAAATTAATGTCGTCGTTACTGCTATCTTTAATCAAGTTGGAGTTAACCATATTATGCACGACCCTGCCATATGGATGGACAAAATAGTTTGAGCAGAAGTCCTGCATTGCGTCGCGTGATACAAAGGCTATTCCGTCAAGTTTCTGATAAGTTGATATAAATTCCTCATTGTTGCGGTAAGCATTTTGAGAGAGGTGTAGAGTATGGCTCCATGCGAATTTTTTTGCGGAAGAATTGGAGCCGCCGAGCGCACGTGTGGGCACATGCATCATGTAGGCAATCTCGATGTCATATTTTCCATGAACCAGAAGTTTATATAACCATCGCCGAGGTATCAATTTCTGCAACATCACATACCCTCGCATCATTTTGCATGGCAAAAGTGAACTGTATTTTATATGCGGAGCGAGAAATTTAGCGTTTACGCCTTTGCCGAAAATAGTGCGGATGGTGATGTCATACTTGTCGGTAGGCAATGCATTGACAAGATTGACAAGCACCTTTTCGGCTCCACCTCCGCCGAGGTCTGCAATAAGGAAAAGAATCTTCTGTTTCATCGATGATTTGCTTCTGGAAGCGTCAGCCACGAACCGATTATGCGTTGAGCCTCATCGGTATATCCCTCTACAAGTGCGGAGCCATCGAAGAAAGTGAATTCTCCGAAATATATTTTCCCGTTAGCATTATAGAAGTCGATTCTTACCATAGGGAACGGTTTGCACAAATCTTCTGCGATAGCAACCATTTTATGGAAATTTTTAGGAAAAGGAATCCTGAATTCGGGATTCTTTCTCAATAATTCTTCCGCTTCAGGAGTGTAGGGAAGAAGATTCCCGTCAAGATCGTGCATGAGTTCCATTTTATTGCCTGTAAACCGTCCGGTGAAGATAGATACGGTTTTAGGATGTCCATTGAAGCAATGAAACTTATAATCTCGAAGTTCACCTGATTCGTCTTCGAGATATTTCTCGCAAATAATGCGTGGCTTCATCGCGCCGTAATGCCACTCGCGGCCCATCCAGTCAATTCGTTGTTTAAGCCATTGTCGCATTATCATGCGAGTCGCGTTCCAATTTATCTGACTCTTGTCCTTGACAATAAGATTCCAGGCTGTCCCGCTTGCATGTGAGGCCTTAAGCACAAACCGTTTTGGTAGTTCATTTGCGCAAAAATCATTGGCATCTTCCCAGACTCCAAGCAAATCATTTAAGAGTTTACCATATCCTTTTTCTATAAGATATTGCCGGACAGCATACTTGTCAGCGACAATAGGCATAAGATCATTACGATAATATAGTTTGAGCCAATTGAGCTTCTCGTAATAACTTATGGGGTCGTCAAGATCTGGTTTACGGCCGAACGTCTGTTCAAAAGCGATTTCAATCCATTCCCTGTCAGGAATGGATTCGGCTTTAGACGCCCTGCGGGCAAGATGCTTGAACCACAATAATTTCAAATATGGATTGTCGTTCTTTAATTTGACAAGTTTCTTTCGAAGTGTCATATTATGATTTATTATAACGATTTCAAATAGCTGTAAACAGTCTGATTTCCATTCTCATCAGTATCTTTCGTTTCGCATTTCCAACTTAATTTGCTAAAAGCATATGTCGAAATATGATGTTTCAACTCTGCCGTAATTGGAGCATTCAAATTGTTTTGCAGCAGATATAGATCTGGAAGATATACTGCACCTTCATCAATATCCTGTTTAATTGATTCAATATTATCATAAGCTATCGCAATGGCATAGTCAATACATAGATAATCAATGAGTCCGTCATATTTTTCCCAGTAGAGGTCAAAAAAATCTTTAAGATATTTTATTAAAGGCGATTTTGGTTGTGAAGCCAGAAAGAAGCAACTCCATCTTCCTCTCGACACGTACGATTCATTATAGTCTATGGATATGCAGCTGATTTGTTTTGATAATACAATCGGGTCTATGTTATTATGACAAAATATAGTTGCATCACACCATAAGCCTCCGTATTTATAAAGTGTAAATATATTCTTAATATATCTGAAAAATGAGTGAGACTCATTTTCCCTTCATTAAGTTTCTTATAAATATAAGGAGGAATATCGACATATGTAGAAATATTTGATTTATCCAACAAATGGACTGAATAATCGCGTGCCGCTGTTTTCAATTGCTTATAACATATTTTTACAATATCAGGCATTTTATCGTGGCCTTGATACCAGAATACCCATATATGTTTAGTATCTCGATATTGCTTAGTAGTATACTGCTTTGCGGACAATTGCTCGTATATTTTCTTATAAAGGAATTTATATACAGCTGATTGCTGATGCAATTTTCGTTTAATCCCTTTTCGAAATCTACTGAAAAAAATTGATGTCGAAAACGAAACCGAATACAATTTAATGTTATTATATAACTCCCAAAACCTACCGAACATTGGTCAATTATTTAAGATTTATATATTTTATCTATTTACGAACTAATACTTACTTCCATATCATCTTAATAATCTGGCTTTTTTGTGGCCGGACTATATAATGACAATGATGGAAATAGAATTCCGTTAATGTGTATTTTCTTAAACAATTTGACAGAAATAAGACAAATTGCACATATCAAAACAGATAAGATGAAATATACTGGGAACTCCATATTTGTTCCACATAATGAGGCCAAAAAATTCAAATTAAATATATCACGGAATGAAAAAACAAAGTAATAGTGTAAAAGATATATTTCTAATGTCGACGTTCCAATTATTGAGAGGACGCCATATATTTTTGTAATTATGGGATGGTTTAAATTTTCGAGATAAAAAAATATGCTGTAAATAATGATTATTCCTGAAATAGCGCTAACCATATTCATTAATGGATATTCAGAGAATACGATCGAAAGAATAAAAATTATTGATGCGCCCAAAACGAATATACAGTTGGAGGATATTCGATTATATTGCTCATGCTGAATTTTTACAATCATTCCCATGATAAAAAACGGAATATAACTATAATATTGCCATAAACAAAATATTTCATTGAAACCTGATGGTGGAGTAATATATCTGTGACACATCTCGATTATTGCACAGAAAGATAACAGGCAAATAGACCTGATGATAGATGAAAGCTTGAGGCTGGAAAGTACTAACAAAATTGGGGTCACAGTGAAAAACATTTCAACGGCTACAAATGTGAACCAATATCCGCTTTTATATATATCAAAAATCCAATTTGTCAGATCACCGGGCCTAAATATCCAACAAAAGATTATCCACAAAATAACGGTTGGATAGAGCTGTTTTACAATTCTGTTAAAACTTCTTCTTTTAAATAGCTTCCAATCATAATTGGAGCTATATGCAAAAAAACCGCTAATGAAGAAAAATAGTGGCATTGTGAAAAGCACAAATATCTCATTGACATTGCTTGACAAATGGGCGGATTTTTCAAGCAAAAAAATTACCACATGGCCATATACAACCAAAATCATAGTAAACCCTCGTATGGCATCGATGTAACCAAGCCTGTTAGCAGACATCACTGTTCGTTGAAAAATTTAATTATGAGTTATTACGAAGCACTTTTAAATGCCTTAAACTTATAGCACTGATTCAGAATTACAATCTTCAATCTTTGTCCGACTTCAGAAACTAATATGGTAAAAAGGATTGTTGCGGGAAAAATACAGTATCCGATATATTGTTCCGGCAACGATAATGCGAGCATAGTCGTGCCTAATAGACCGTAAACCAGGATATGCAACAGATATATATTAGTCGAATGGCGTATGCCCCATTGAGAAATTGTTGATTCAGGTTTCGGATTTGTGATGGCAAGAACAAATACGGTCAATGAGAGTGGAATTGTAAATATTGAGATGTCGCCTATTGCATTTCCCGGCATTTGATTGAGAATAAAATACCTTTCGCAAAGTAATCCGATACCAAATAGCAGAACTAATATTAACGTTAGTTTATTGCTGCGCAAAAAGTTCTGATACAATCTTACAGCGATGCAGATTGCTATGCATGGTAACGCGACTGTAAAGAAATTGCGATTTAGCCAACTGGCTGTAATAAACACAGGCTGCACATCGAATAATAACGACGAATATGTCCCCATCAACAGGTTTATGGCCAGACCTATGGGTATAAGAAGGAACAATAGCTTGTCAAGTTTTAGTTTTACAAATAGATAAATGCAAGCTAATGCCCAAACGTAGGCTGTCAGATACCAAAGCGGTTCACAAATTCCTCCACCATCAACTATCGCCACCAGAGGGGAGAAGCTGATGCTGCCTTTCCTAATAAATTTCCAGGCTAAATAAACGAGATTGTAGACAACAATCAGCATTATGATTTTTTTCGCTGCCTTCAATATTCTTTTTGACGAAAGCTGCCCTTTGTTATTCGGGAGAAAATATCCTGATATCATAAAGAATACAGGCACAGCAATTCTGAGAAAATCAAAAACATACGATTTCCCGTAAAATGGCAAATGTATGCCGACAACCATTAACGCCATAAACAATTTCAGGGTATTCACGGCAGGTAACGTTTTTGTCCCCTCGTATAGAGGCTTTCTTTCCGTCAGATATAAATTCATCCCGATAGTCAATTAACTATATCATAGATTTCATTCATTATCTCTTCAGGGCAGAAGTCCATGCTTTTTTTTATGGAGCGTCTGGAATACTCAGTTAGAAGAGCCGGTTCCTGACATAGTTTCGCCAGTCCGGCTGCAAGACTGTTTTCATCTTTTTCAGTGAGGATTCCTACATTATCTGCAAGCAGTTCCGAAGGTCCTGTTGTATCGGTTGATACGATTGGCTTGCCGAGACATAGAGCCTCGCATATTACTAATGGATAACCTTCTGCATCTGAAGACAAAGCAAAAATATCTGCCGATTTAATATAAGGATATGGGTTTGTCTTAAATCCTAAAAAAACAACCCTGTCGTCAACCCCTGAAAGATGAGCCAGCTCTTCGAGCATAGAGAAATTCTCGCCTTGCCCTATAATCCACAACCCGACATCCAGATTATACCTGTTGACAAGAATCGATAGCGCTTTAATCATACGATCGTGACGTTTCTGATCGGTTAAGCGGCCGACTGTGCATATAGTATATTGATGATCTTTAGAGATTGCGATAGATTCAGATGAGAGTTCTCTAATACGTTTCCTTTCAATAAGATTTAGTATGACTTTCGACGGGACTTCCTCTCCAAATAGCTTTTTGAACGATAATTTAGCTTGATTTGATACAAAAACTGTCAAATCCATTTTTTTGTATGCTTTTAGTTCTAAAGCGTTATTCCGAAAGTTATTTTTAGTCCAGTGATTCAAGCGCAAGTCAATATGAACCCAACTAATATTCTTTCTACGACGGTTCAGTACATGATTATGCAATAAGATGCCTTCTCCTTCTAAAAAAGAAATCACTGTATCATACCATATAAAAGGGTTCAATGCTAAGAGAGAACGTATGAATAGAAAGATGTTTCTTGTATAACGGTTCTCGATCAGAGGAATTTTAGGTCGTCTTTTGGTGTATAAAATATGGATTCTGACCTTGTCACTGACTTGCTCAAACAGCTCTCCTTTGTTATCATACAACAAGAGATCCACCTCATATCTATTGTAATCAAATCTGTTAAGAATATCAATGAGGACTCTTTCCGCACCAGCGCCTCTTAATGTTGGAATAATAAATAGTAATCTTTTTTTTGCCATAACTATTATATCACCTTCTGCAATTCAATGAAATAATTAAACTGGTCATAAAATACAATTTCATGTGAAGAAGAGTATATATTACTTTCATCTTCATAGATCCAGTTGAATTGTGCTTCCACAAGAATTCAGTATCGATGTTTTTAAGATGCTTAGCGCGCTCGATAATTCCAATTGGTTTCATTAGTGAACATAAAAGTCGCTCTAAATGGAATACTTTGATTTCAGCTAAAAATCCAATGCATTCGTCAGGAATCTGATATTCCGCCTTGGTATCGGCAAGTAACTTTTCTGCTGCGCAATAGTCATTAAAGGCTATTTTAAAGGGCATCCTGTCTTTTGAAAGCGAGTCTAAGCGCCGTTCGTAATTATAGTCAACATTCCCATTAAATATTATTTGTTTACAATGCTTAAGATAATTATAGACGAATATTCTATCTTCTCCGACTCTAACATTTTCAGGAAACGCTAATTGAAAAGACGAGATTATTTTCCTCTTGAATAACTTGGCAACCGGACCCAGTAATAGCTGACCGAACTCTTTACAAGTTAAGGCATCTTTAAAAGATACGCGTGAGAATGACTTCATGTGTGTTGCCCAGTCTTTCACGTATCGGTCATTTCGTTCTCTCATTCCCCCTACAACTAAATCGGTATCTGAAATTGATGCGCTAATCATATTAGCAAGGTAAGTTGGTTCGACCCAATCATCTGCATCAATAAAACAGACATATTCACCTGTCGCTTTCTTCAATCCAAGATTCCGTGCCGAAGATGCTCCGGAATTTTTTTGACGCAACAACCTTATGCGATTATCATTATTGCAAAATCCATTGCAAATCTCAATAGTATTGTCATTGCTTCCGTCATCAACTAAAATTAGCTCCCAATCTGGGTGAGTTTGTCGCAAGACGCTATTAATCATTCGTTTTATAAAGATTTCTGCGTTATAACATGGAACAATAATGCTAATATTCATATTAGGCTGTTGGAATTTTTACGGTTTTAATTATTATTCCTATAGCTCTTAGCAGAACTAATTTCTACACGGTGACTACTTGTTTAAATATCATATCAATAATATCCCGATCAACTTTTGAATCGAATTTCCGGGCGAATAATTTATCGGAAGCAATCAATTCATTGTAATCGCGATTTCTCCAGACATATGGAGTGCCACGATTCCAATCAATGGCTCTCATGCATCCTTCATATTCATCTCTGATATTATGTATTGTTCTCTTAAATGGAGAATTCCATATTAAAGTTTGTAATACAAGTTCATCAGAGGAAATGATATGCGAAAACGTCTTAATTATCCAAGCGCGATGAGATAGGACATATCGAGCAAATTCATCAGTAATTGAGAACCAATTAGCTCCTTTTCTGAAATCAGTATTGTCAATCTTACGTTTAATACCCAAATGCCTCTGAAAATCCACGGCGAGAGTACGGAGCTTATTTAATAACAATCCTTTAATACCATTACATCGAAGTGATCGAGTAAACGGGACTCTATATATCACTCTTTCTTTAAGATCATTCAGATATTCGGCGCTGTCAAAGAAAGCGATGTAATTTTCTCCCGATATCGTGGAGTTGAAATAGTTATGGATAAAGTCTTGTGTTTTTATAGGTAGATCCTGACCGGATAGCAAATGATAATAGTGGTAATGAGACTTTGCAGCAGCCGCTTCAAGAAGTCTAAGTTCGGCCTCGACTTGAGAAATATCTCCCCACCGAATATCATATCTTTCAAGCAGGTAGAAACTGCTATATTGCGTTTGAAACTGAAAATTCAACGAACTTTTTTTATCAATAAGAAGGTATATGTCATTTCTCTCATCATCAATACATTCCAGCAGTCGAGTCAGGCAGTATTCATCCGTATGCGCAATTATCAAATATGCGTGTTTCTTCATGTCACTACCGAATAGAAAGACTTTCTTTAATGAAATTCATTGATTTAGAAACCAGACTCTTTTTTATCCGTTCAATTGACTCCCAATTGATTTTAGAATCTATAATCTCTTCAAGATGCGTTGCGTTGAGCGGATTGATTAGTCTTTCTCTCAAATTAAATAGATCAAGTAAAGACGTAAATCTATCTGATCCACGTTCCAGATTGTCCAATGCAATAAACGGTTTTTTAAAATTTATCGCAAATGCAGTTCCATGGAAAGAATCCGTGATTATAAATTCGCTGTTGGAAATGTCAGATAACCAATCCGATATAGGAGGCCTTGTTTCTGCACTGTCAAGCGGCTGACCGATGAATCGTGGCTCCTTGCCAATTAAAGCGCATACTCTCTTTACTATATCTTTTTTTTCTACGGACATATCCAGTAAATAGACCCCGACAAATTTATTATCTATTGCCTTTAAATGTTTGCGCTTCAGTTGCAATGAAGAATAATCTTCTTTCTCCAGAAGTAATGTCGGATCCAAGACCAACTCTGCGTCAACATTTAAATACTGCTGACATAAAGCTACTCCAGACTTCTCCCTCACAGATACCTTCATGAACTTCTGGATATTTTGTCTGGCAAGATTCGTCTGCTCATCCGTATATTCCCATTCTGCAGTTCCAAACGACGCCGCGTATGCGATACATGGAGTATTGTTGTTGCCGTTTAAAAAATTACAATACATCACACCTAAATATCCCTTGTTATACATCGGACGCCAAACTTGATCGCTACCAACGATATATCTGTCGAATCTGAATTTAGCTAAGTTGTTATAAGTTATGGGATAAATGTCAGATGTCGTAAACAATTTATTTTTAATAAATTGTTTTAGGAATCGGTTTCTTCGCCAAGGCAGCACACCGACATTTCTGTTCGTATGGTGAACTAAATGCTTAATAATGTATTTTGCGACGGATAAACAATCATTAATAAAAGCGTTAATATTCCAGTGCCTGAAATAAATGATGGTAACTGGTTCATGTCCAAGATTTATTAGCACCTGTTGAAGTGCCCAGTTCTGTAATATGCCTCCGTAGTTATAACCTAACGGCTGTGTGAATATGCCGATCTTCATGTGAAAATATTTCTAAAACGATATTTTATGGATCGAATTATTTTGTAATAAAACGGAGGATTTTCAATTAGTCTCTTAGTTTCGTAAAAACCTTTTGAGGGAAACAATTTCTGAAATCGGTATGCATCATTGGAATATTCAGCGCTGTTTTCCAAACTTAAGTTATTCTTTAGAATAGTTTGATAATTAGTTTGAGCTAATTTTAACTGATCACATCCATAAATCAGGTTTATGCCTTTTTGTGAACGACAAATTATGCATGATATACCTTTGTCATCATCATTCATTATATCAAGGTTATCTATTCCCCAAAAGTCTCCTATGGTAATGTCTGCTTGACTTGTGCCGGATTTCGCTCTACACTTGAAACATGAGGGCCTTAATGACCAATTTCGTAGAAATACTTGCATATAATCGTTCAAAGGGAAAGGCTCATTGATTGTATCAGAACCTTTTTTGATGCTGATTCGGTATTTTTTCCAGCTATCCTTTTTGTCTCTAAAAGATATTGAGTCAATATTATTTGTATCGTGTGGCTCCAACATCATTCGCTCATTAAGATAGCTTAACCAGACTTTAGGAGAGGGAACGCCATGACAGATGACTTCGACAGTAAACAGATCAGGATAATCTGTTTTTAAAAAATGCTTAAGCCCGGATATTTGACATGGAGTACCGGTATACAATACTTTTCGGCCTTGTTTCAAATATTCTCTTGCTTCTAAGAATGTATGCCGCGTATCACTTTGTATATATTTACTTCCCATCATTTTATATACCTCGTCCATAGTTTCAGCGGCCCGATGGTATACAGTCCAATTTCGATCAAAAACCGCACCGAAAACCACGCCTCCTTTTCGAATTATATATTGTGCAAGTGCTATAAAGATTCCGCCTGAAGAACTCTTAAGTCTATCATCGTTACATGTATTTTTTGCAGCAAATTGTTTAATGGGATTGCGGCTATTACATTGGTTAATGATTGGACATGCTGCTATACAAGCTCGACAAGAAATACATTTAGATTCATCCACTTCTGGATATCTGAATCCTAGAGCATCAGATTTCATTATGATGCATTTTGGGGGACATTTGGATTCACATGCCCTGCATCCACAACAATCGGAATGATCTTTTATCTGAATATGAGCTTTAGCCACGTTTGATGATTAATTTTGATGCAATTTTTCTTGTCATCGCTATGATCTCAGTCCTTTCGTGTTTATTGCAAGCTATAAAAAATACACTTCCACAGCTCCATATGAAGCTGATAAAGCATTGTATTATCGTAAAATAAATGTTATTAGGCAACCATAAATGCAAAATTGCCGGGAATGAGAATGATATTGCAAGAGACAGAATAGTTCTTACAATTACACGGAAAAAGAATTCTTTGATGTCCCAGAAAGGTATCAATCCTCGGAGCATGATCATACGGGCTATGAAAGCTCCCAAAGATGTAATTATTATCGAAATATATGCAAAATATATGGGTAAATTTAATTTTAAGAAAAAATATGTCAATGGAATCGTTAACAATAAGATGCCACCAACTATAATTTGATAATTCTTGATATTGCCTGTAGCATTCTGAGCTGTTATGAGTGGGCGACTATAACATTCTATTAATGCATAGATTATAATTAATTGCACAAAATTAATCGTACCTTCTGGTATTTTTCCCAACCATAGTATTAGTAGTGGTTTCACATTCAGGATAATAGGAACGGCCATTACCGACATGAGCCCGAATGAAAATTTTGAGCATTGATAAAGAAATGGAACTAATGAAGTATATTCTTGTGCAGCATATTTTTTTGTTATTTGTGGAGAATATGCTGTAGTAAAATCGCCTACAAAGATAGTTACAATATTTGATACAGAATTGGCTATACCGTTAATTGTATTTGCGATTGGTCCCCCGAATATATTCAATAAAACGCTAGTACCTGATGCTCGCAAAATTCCCGCTGTAGTTCCAATGCTGTTCCAACCTGCAAACTTGAAAATTGGTATGAAAAGGTCTTTATTTAAGCGGAATTTAAATTGTAAGTAACTAAATGATCGCTTGCAATATATTGTATAAAAAAAGCGGATTCCTAACGATACTGAAAATACTAATGCAACATATAGAATCAATCGATCTCCACCAAAGAATGTCAGGACTATTCCTATTAACAATGTCAGCACTGAGCGTATGATTGAAATGGCTGCATATACACGCATCTTTTCATTGGCAATTACTAATGCACTCTGTGCACTGGAAATTAGATCTATGAAAATACTGCCAATTGAAAACTGGTATACTATATTTACAGCGAATATCCTGTCATTTGGAATAACAAGCTTATTATTTACAAACCATAAACCAATAGTTTCTCCCAATATGAGTATTATTATTCCAAGAACCCACTGGACTGTAATAGAATTTTGTAGCACCCGATTAATAGCATCATTGTCTTTGCGCCCTATTTCATAAGTGAGGAAACGCATAATAGATCCAGAAATCGATGCTGTTACAAGCCCAAATAATCCTACAAATCCACCAACTACATTATACAGCCCTTGATCAGTAAATCCGAGTGCATTGAGTACTAGACGTGTACTCCACATACCAATTGCCATGGTGACAAACATTCGTATATAGAGCACCAAAGTATTCTTAGCTACACGTTTGTTATCTGTCATGGACAAGTATTCGTTTGGTTATTCATATTGCTACTAATGATTATTTTTTCTCGGATTATAAGCCTAAATGATTATAGCAATAACGAAATACTAATTGTCGGCTTGCGTATTAATATGTTTATAATTACAGGCGTCCGTCAACGGCATCTCGACAGAGAGTTGCCTTTACATCGAAAACAACGGAGTCATCCTTTAGCAGAGGCAGCAGTTCGAGATCGTCGAAGGCTTTGTGGGCCACGGCGGCAATCACTGCGTCGTAGCGCGTGCCCTCGTGGAGCTCGTTGGTGACTTCGATGCCATATTCGCGGCGGACAGCCTCGGGGTTGGCCCACGGGTCATAGACCGTGACGCTCAGGCGGTATTCGCCGAGGGCGCGGACGATGTCGATGACCTTGGTATTGCGCACGTCGGGGCAGTTCTCCTTGAAGGTGAAGCCGAGAATCAGAATCTCGCTGTCGAGAACCTGGATGCCTTTCTTAAGCATGAGCTTCACAACGCGGTCGGCGACATAGGCGCCCATGCCGTCGTTCATGCGGCGTCCGGCGAGGATGATCTCGGGGTTGTAGCCGTGGCGCTGCGCACACTGGGCGAGATAGTAGGGGTCTACTCCGATGCAGTGGCCGCCGACAAGTCCGGGCTTGAAAGGAAGGAAGTTCCATTTCGTCGAGGCGGCCTCGAGGACGTCGGTGGTGTCGATGCCCATGAGGGTGAAGATCTTCGAGAGTTCGTTGACGAAGGCGATATTGATGTCGCGCTGCGAGTTCTCGATGACCTTGGCGGCCTCGGCGACCTTGATCGAAGGGGCGAGATGGGTTCCGGCCGTTATGACGCTCGAATATACCCGGTTGACATATTCGCCCACCTCAGGTGTCGAGCCGGAGGTCACCTTGCGGATCTTCTCCACGGTGTGGAGCTTGTCGCCCGGATTGATGCGCTCGGGCGAATAGCCGGCGAAGAAATCGGTATTGAATTTCAGGCCGCTGACCTTCTCGACCACGGGGATACACTCGTCTTCGGTGACGCCGGGATAGACGGTCGACTCATAGACGACGACATCGCCCGGAGCGATGACACGTCCTACGGTCTCGCTGGCTCCGTAGAGCGGAGTGAGGTCGGGATTATTGTTCTCGTCGACGGGTGTGGGAACGGCCACCACATAGAAATTGCAGTCGCGGATATCGTCGAGATTTGCTGTGCACCGGAAGCCGTGGTTGTCGATTGCATCGCGCAGCAGGTCGTCACTCACCTCAAGGGTGGCATCGTGGCCGGCCATCAGCGCCTCGACGCGGCGGGGGTTCATGTCGAACCCGACAGTGGGATATTTCGTAGAGAAAAGCCGGGCCAGCGGCAGACCGACATAGCCCAGTCCGATAACGCATATTCTGATGTCTTTTTCCATTGTTGCGGGTTATTGGTTGTCAAAGGTTTGCCTTATACCACTCGATCGCCTCGCTCAGTCCTCTAGCGAAATCATATTCGGGATCGTAACCCAGAAGTCGGCGCGCTTTGGAAATGTCGGCGTTTGAGTGTTTTATATCTCCCGGACGGTCGGGGCCGAAAATCGGCTCTATATCCCTGCCGAGAGCTTTGGCCAGAGTGTGGTAGATGTCGATCAGGAACTCCCGGCCTCCGTATGCGATATTATACGCCTGTCCCGCAGCCTCATGGGGCGCGAGACAGGCCTTGAGATTCGCCTCGATGACGTTGTCGATATAGGTGAAATCGCGGCTCTGCCTGCCGTCGCCGTTGATCGTCGGACGCTCGCCGGCAAGCAGCTGTCTGATAAACTTCGGAAGAACGGCCGCATATGCGCCTTCAGGATCCTGCCGGCGTCCGAAGACATTGAAATAGCGCATCCCGTAGGTGTCGAGCCCGTAATGCATGGTGTATTGTCTGGCCCATTCCTCATCGCAGCGTTTGGTCACGGCGTAAGGAGACAGCAGATTTCCCTCCGTTCCTTCATGTTTGGGCAGATGGGCCTCGTCACCGTAGACCGACGAACTCGACGCATAGACAAACTTCCTGACACCTTTCTGACGTGCGGCCTCGAGCATATTCAGGGTTCCCTGGATATTGTTGAGACTGTAGAACAGCGGCATCTCGATAGAGCGCGGAACGCTTCCCCAGGCTGCCTGATTGAGGACATAGTCGACACCCTCGCACGCCCGCATGCACGTATCGAGATCTTTGATATCTCCCTTGATAAACTCATAGCCCGGACTGTCGAGGAAAATATCGACATTGGACTGTTTCCCGGTCGAAAGATCGTCAAGACAACGGACGCGATAGCCCATGCCGAGAATCGCCTCGCACAGATTGGACCCGATAAAACCCGCGCCTCCCGTTACAAGGAACTGCGAATCCTTCGGAAACTTCAATTGTTTGTAACTCATTAAAATATACTCGTAAGATATTCTCTATTTACTGGCGATAGATATAGATTTTCTCAATGTTTGCGGTTCCTACCGCTCATTGAGCATTCAGTCGGCTCTTGATATGAGCTCGACCTGACGGGCGTCAATTTTGGCGCGCCACTCGTAGCCGTAATCAGTAGTCAGTTTGACGCGGAACATAACTGTGCCGCAATTATTTTTGAAAACATCCTCGATTACTGCTTCGCGCCCTGAATAATCTGCTTGAATAAGTATGACGCTCTCACCGGGTTTCGGGGTAAGACTTCCGAGTGGGAATATCTCGGAATCTGCCGAGAATACTCCGATAGCTTTCTGGAATCGCAGCATGTCGGCCTGCGGGATTGCCGCATACGGGGCATCGAAATTGCCGGATGTTCTGATACACCATGCTTTGTCCCCGATTTTGGAAAACATCGGACGTATGTTTTCTGGGTTGGTTTTGAAAAATACGGTCTGGGTGATAAACGGCCGTTCGATAACAGCGCTTTTTCCTCTGAGATGTTTCCTGATGGTCTCGACCGGATAGAATAATTCAGGCGCGGGCTGAAGCTTAAGCGTCTCCTTCTTAACCTCTTCAAAACTCACTCCCCGTCGGAGCCGCATGGCATACCATTTCGGCAATGTATATGTCAGCATTGCCTCGACTGATTTCGACCATTTCTCTCGGTTGTCAGAAGAATTCCCTGTGCGTTTATGAAACTTCGGGACAGTATAAGGTGCCGGATTTGAGATGCAATCCAGAGCCTCCGAAGCTGTGGCTCCGCATCTTATTGCAATTGACCCCCAAAGCGAACCGGCTAAATCTTCAAAAGAGAAGCTGCCGTGATTCATGAGCGTGCTGAATCTTCTGCCTAACTCATCCGTTACTGAAGAATATATTTGTTTTTGCGTCCGATAAGATTGCCTGAGATCAAAGATATATTTTCTCCTTGGGTCGGTGTTGCGCTCGAGAATGTGACTTGAATAACCATTGAATCCGGTTAAATCATCTTTGTTCAGGTTTATTATATCCTTGAGAGGCAGGGCCCTGTTCAAAACAGAGAATACCAGAATATCCCCGCTGACATTATTGTGCTCTTTGTCGTCGTTTATGAATTCGCGTAATGTCGAAAGACAATTGTCGAATATCGAGGGTCTGAGCAGAGGCGGAAGTTTGAAATCTGCCGACTCGATTATGCGGGCTATCTCTCGTGGTGCGTTGCATTGGCACATATATCCCTTGTCGGCAGCTTGCTTGAACAGACTGTTCAATATATTAAGACGCTGGGCTATTGTTGCTGTTGACAACCCTTGTCGGAACATCTCGGTTACCCAGTCGCAAATCGTAGCAGATGACAGATTGTTGACCGACAATTTGTGGCATGACAGGAAACTATTGAATTCAGAGAGGGCTTTTCGGTATTTAAAAGCAGTATCAGCGGAGAGTGCCGCGACTCTTGATTGCAAAAATGACATTACGTCGAACGACGTATGTTCTTTATTCCCAATCATTTGCTAAATCGATGAATTTTACCAATCCCGGGAGTAGTTAAAATACTCCCTTTCCCCTGAATTTAGATCAATAGAACTTATATCAGAGATTCCCGAAAAAGATATGTTGCCGAAATTCATCAATGTGTGAATATCGATTCAATGTGGCAGATATGTATAAGCAGATACATACAGCGCCACAAAGTTACAACAAAAATGTAGAATAAGAAAAATTAAGAAATCTGTGTGCGTGCGGGCGCAGCCGTGTCAGCGGGCGAGGAGGTGGGAGGCGATGGTTTCGCCGTGGCCGTGGGGGTAGGGCATCAGCACGGCTACGGCTACTATCGTGGCGAGAATGACTGCGATGGCTATGAGGTTGGCTGTCAGGAGTCGGCGCGGGAGTTTCCCGAGCATTGCCGATATGCGCGGCGACAGAACCGGCGGTATCTGTTGGTCGTTCTTCTTTTTCATGAGTCGAGTTGCAGCTGGCTTTTGACGAGGTTATAGTATGTTCCTTTTCGCTCCAGAAGGCTCTGATGGTTTCCCGATTCGATGATATGGCCGCCGTCCATGACTATGATGAGGTCGGCGTTTCTGACTGTCGAGAGGCGGTGGGCCACGACGACAACCGTGCGTCCGCGGTAGTAGTTCTGGAGGTTGTCGACGATGTGGCTCTCGTTGAGGGCGTCGAGCGAGTTTGTGGCTTCGTCGAGCACGAGCACCGACGGCCGGCGGTAGATCGCGCGGGCAATCAGAATGCGCTGTCGCTGCCCCTGGCTTATGCCGACGCCGTCGCGCCCGATTATCGTGTTGTAGCCCAGCGGCAGATCTTTTATGAAGCTGTCTATACAGGCCATGCGCGCGGCCTCTTCGAGTCGCTCTTGGTCGATGTCGGCGTCGGCCGTTGCTATGTTGCGCGCTATGCTCTCGCCGAAGATGACGCCGTCCTGCATCACCACTCCGCAGCGGCGGCGCCACTCGCGGCGGCTGACGCCGCGCAGGTCGGTGTCGCCGACGCGTATCGCTCCGGCCTCGGGGTTGTAATAGCCTAAAAGAAGTTTTATGAGTGTAGATTTTCCGCTGCCCGACGAGCCTACGATTGCCGTCACCTTTCCCCGGGGAATCGTTATGTTGAGGTTGTCGAGAATGGGGACGTCGGAATGGCGGTCGTAGCGGAACATGAGGTCGCTTAAGGCGATGTCGCCGTCGGGAACGGGCGCTTCGGGGTCGACGGCCGAGTCTTCGGGCTCCTGACGGTGGATGTCGCCGATGCGTGCGAGGCTGAGTCTGACGTCCTGAAGCGAGAACATGAAGCCGAGAAGCTGCGCCAGCGGGCTGCCGAGCTGTCCGACCATATATTGCACCGCCATCATGCCGCCGAGGGTCAGCTCGCCGCTTATCACGGCTGCCGCGGCCCCCATCTTCGGGGCGCGCCCAGTGGCGCGTCAGCTCTTCGTGCGTGTAGCTCACCTTCCCCGCCGCCGGGTCAGCCACGCGGTAGCGCCCCTTGCGGGTTATCTCGTAGAGCACAACGAAGTGGTTGTTGTCCCAGTGGAGAATGCAGGGCAGAGGCAGCTCGGCGAGGCGCTCGGGCGTGACGGTGGCGGCTGCCGGCGAAGTCAACTGGCGGATGCGAAATTACTGAAAAAATTTGTTGAATACGGCGATAGGAGTAGCGAAGTTTAGTTT